>ERZ795062.2430-NODE-2430-length-12244-cov-3.289277_pt1 | contig 12244 bp, 9 predicted proteins | sample MGYA00375146_ERZ795062 | MGnify/ENA primary metagenome ERZ795062 (study PRJEB30191, sample SAMN05720281) | activated sludge metagenome | isolation source: Anaerobic digester | place: USA | collected 2015-07-16 ... | reverse complement strand
TCCCGTGCTGCGCAACATCCGCCACCTGGTGGAAGAAACCGGCGTGTGGACGGAGGTGACGACGTTGATCGTTCCGGGGTTGAACGACAGCGACGACGAGCTGGCGGCCATCGCCGGTTATCTGGCCGGCGTGAACCCTGACACGGCACCCGCCGCGATCATCCGGGCCGTCGCCTCCTTGTCGGCGTCCGCACGCAAAGGCTGCTCGATGCCCCGTGACCATGCCGTCTGCCCGCCGATGATCACCTCGGCGAGGTTCCGCAGCCCACACGCCAGCACATAGGTGGCGACCGGATCCCAGATCGGACCGAGATGCGGTGCGGTGGGGTCGACGACGAGGAAGTCGGCGTACTTGCCCACCTCGAGCGAGCCGACCCGGTCATCGACGCCGATCGAGCGGGCCGAGCCGAGGGTGTGCAGGGTCAGCATGTCCAGCGGCGACAGGATCGTCGCGTCCGAGTGCAGCGCCCGCTGCAGGTAGAGGCCGGTGCGCATGTTCTGGAACGGATCGGACAGGTCGGTGCAGGACTGGTCGTCGACACCCATCCCGACGCGCACGCCGCGCTTCAGCAGTGTGGGTGTGTCACAGATCCCGGAACCGAGGCGGCCGTTGGACATGGGCTGCCACACCACCGACGACCCGGTCTCCACAACCCGCTCGACCATCTTCACGGTGGGGTGGACGAAGTGACCGAAAGCGAAATCGTTTCCCAGACAACCGGATTGGTCATACCAGTCGAACTTGTTCTGCTGGATGTCGAGTTGTTCGGCGGTTTCGACGAAATGGGCCTGGTTGGTGACACCGTGCCGGGTCATCATCTCGTGCTCGCGTTCGGCGGTGACCGCGGCCGACGACCACTGCACCGCCCCGTACACCGACCCGCCGAGGGTGAACCGCGGGTCGACGGTGTCCAGGTGCGCCATCGCCACCCCGAAGGCGTCGAACGAGTCGGCCTCGGGCAGTTGTTCGTCGTCGAGGCAAACACTGGTGACGAACCGGATGCCGGCGTCGGCCATGCCGTCGATCTGCCGGGTGATGAACTCGGGCGAGTGCACCCGCTCGGCCCGCAGGGTGGAGGTCTCGTAGTCGAACACCGACACCACCCGCGACTGGGCGAAGTTGTACACCGAGGTGATGCCGTTGGAGATGTGGTCGAGTGCCCCGGACAGGGTGAGCCAGTACAGGGTTTCGGGTTCGGCGCCGATCATCATCCGGCCGAGCGTCGACACCCAGTCGTACAGCGGGCTGCACGCGGCGGTACCGCGCATGCCGCCGGTGAAGATGTGGCTGTGCGCCGACACGAATCCGGGGCCGACGAAGGCGCCGCCGAGATCGCGGTACGTCGTGGCCTCCGGCAGTGTCGTGCCCTGCCCGATCCCGGTGATGATCCCGTTCTCGTCCACCGACAGCCAGCCCTCGAACCAGTCGTGAACCCCGTCGACGGGCACGATCAGCGCGTTATGGAAGACGGTCTCACTCATCCGGGCACAACCTCCTTGTCGTCGGCCGGTCCGCGACAGCACACAGCCGCGACCCCGGCCACGCCCGATTACGCTATGGATGCGGTGTTTCGGCGACGTTACTGCCGGAGGTTCACCGTGTTTCGTGCGCGAGGTGGTCAGTCGTCCGCGAGCGCCGACAACACCGTCGAACAGTAGTGGTCGATCTTGAGGTCGGCGAGGTCATCGGCCCGGGTGGCCCCGCGATTGACGATGACCACCGGCTTGCCGGTTCGGTGGGCGTGACGGACAAACCGCAGCCCGCTCATGACCGTCAGCGACGACCCGGCCACCAGCAGCGCATCACTGTCATTCACCAGGGAAAATGCTTGGTCCACAACGCTTCTGGAGGCATTCTCGCCGAAGTAGACAATGTCGGGTTTGAGGATGCCACCGCATCTTTCGCAATCGGCGATCAGGAAGTCGCGGGTGTCGGTGAGGGTGGTGTCGGCGTCGGGAGCCACTTCGATCGCCCCCCGAGTGGCCACGCGGGCGGCGAATCCGGGATTGAGCCGCTCGAGCCGGTCGGCCAGCGCCTGCCGGGAGCTCAGGGCCCCGCAGTCCAGGCACCGGACCCTGCGGTAGCAGCCGTGCAGTTCGACAACGCGCCGGGTGCCGGCCTTGGTATGCAGCATGTCGACGTTCTGGGTGATCACCCCGGTCAGCCGATCCTGTCGCTGCAGCCGGGTGAGCGCGTGATGACCGTCGTTGGGGCGGGCGGCGTCCATGTGACGCCAGCCCAGATGGTTGCGGGCCCAGTAGTGGCGGCGGAACTCCGGCGACGACAGGAACATCTCCAGGGTCATCGGGGTCCGGGGTGGGGCACCGGGGCTGCGGTAGTCGGGGATACCCGAGTCGGTCGACATTCCCGCGCCTGTCAGGGCGGTGATCCGGGCCTCACGCAGCAGGGTGCGCAGGCTGTCGATGCGCACCTCGATATCGGCGTCGACGGGGGTGGGTTCGGCGGGTGTCCGGCCGAGCTGCAGGCGCGTGCGCACCCTGCCAGGATAGGCACGGAAACGGGTTACACAAATGTCACCGCGCACCGATTGTCGACAATCCGACAATGTGTCACCATTCGTGCATGACGGTGATCGAACTCGTCGGCAACGCGCCGCACGATCAGGTGGGTATCGGCATGGTGTGCCCGTTTGACATGGCGCTCGACCGTGAGTTGTGGCGGTGGATGCCCGAGTCGGTGTCGCTGTACTTCACCCGGACCGCGTTCATCGACGCACCGGTCGATGTCGAGCTGTGCCGGGAGCTGAACGATCACGACGAGATCGCCCGGGCGGTCCGCAATGTGCTCGGCGTCGGGCCCAGATCATTCGGGTATGCCTGCGCGTCAGGTAGTTTCGTGTACGGCATGAACGGCGCGCGGGCGATCTCGAACGCCATGATCGCCGCCGGGGCCGCCGCGGCGGTCACCACCTCCGAGGCGTTGCTGCGGGCCCTCGACGCTCTCGGCGTGGGTCGTCTGGCGGTGGCCGCCCCATACACGTCGACGCTCACGGGTTTGCTGTGCGATTTCCTGTGCGAGTCGGGCCGGCACGTCGTGCGGCACGCGGGTCTCGAACGCGACCACGAGATCTGGACGATCCCGTACTCGGCGACGTGCGAGCTGATCCGAATGGCCGATCACCCCGACGCCGAGGCCGTGTTCGTGTCCTGCACCAACCTGTGGACCTACGACATCCTGGCGCTGATGGAGGCCGAACTCGGTAAACCGGTGATCTCGGCCAATCAGGTGACCGCCTGGGCCACGCTCGCCGACGCCGGGCTGGTCGCAGAGTCGCTGCCCACGCACGGGGGGTTGTCGCTCCACGGTGGGCAGTCGCTGTTCTGCCGGGCACCGCGCGTGGCCTGACCCTGACGAATCTCCCCGCGGCACCACCCCGTCAGGCGAACAGGGTTCCCAGCGCCGGTTCGGTGACCGCCACACCGGCCAGGCGCAGGCCCTGCCACACGGTCACCTGATTGGCGGCGAGGACCGGTTTGCCCACGGCGCCTTCGAGTTCGGTCAGGCGTGCGATGGTGTGCAGCGCGGTATCGGGGACCAGCACTGCCTGCGCGGCGGGATGGTCGGCCGCCACGATCATCGACGTCACTGTCGCATCGTCCATCAGTCCGGCGGCTCCGGCGGTGGCGATGTCGTTGGCCGTATTGGCCAGGACCTCGATCCCGGCGTCGGAGAGGAAGGTGGTGAATCCGTCGGCGACCGGTGCCGGATAGGTCGCGGCCACGGCCACGCGGGTGACGTCCAGGTCGCGGCAGGCGGCCACGAACGCCAGCGACGTCGACGACACGGGCAGGCCCGTCGCCTCAGTCAGCCGCTGAACCTGCGTGTGCGCGCGCTCCCAGCCGTAGAGGAAGCTCCCCGAGGTGCAGGACCACATCAGCGCGTCGGGGGAGTGCACCGCCGCGCGACGGGCACCGTCGAGCAGCGGGACGTCGGCACCCACCGCCCGCATGGCCTCAACGGTGTGATCGTCGGAGTCGATGTCGGTGATGATCACCGGCAGCCGCGCGGCACCGCCGAGCAGGGACTCGGAACGAGCGAAGTCGTCCTCGGCGGCATGGCCCGGGTACAGCATGGCCACTGTCGGGGTTTCGGTTGTCACTCGCACACCTCCCGCGTAGATTGTCAACAATCTACCAAATAGCTCGTGTGGACCGAGGGAGCCGATGGACTCAGCCGACAGCACCCGATTTCTCTCCGCGACGGCCCTGGCCGCGGCCTACCGGACGGGCGAGTTATCGCCGGTCGACGTCGCGACCGCTCACCTCGATGCGATCGCCGCGCACAACCCCGCCGTCAACGCCTACTGTCTCGTCGACGAGGAGGCTGCGCTCGGCTCGGCCCGGGCCGCGGCCGAACGCCACGCCGCCGGCACCGCCCTCGGACCGCTCGACGGCGTGCCCGTCAGCATCAAGGACCTGTTCCTGACGGCCGGCTGGCCGACGCTGCGCGGTTCCGAACTCATCGACCCATCCGACGACGAGTGGACGGCCGACGCACCGGTCGTGGCCCGGCTGCGGGAGGCGGGTGCGGTGCTGCTCGGCAAGACCACGACCCCCGAATTCGGATGGAAGGGCGTGACGCACGGCCCACGCTGCGGGATCACCCGTAACCCGTGGGATCACGCCCGGACGTCGGGCGGATCGAGCGGAGGTAGCGCCGCGGCGGTCGGCGCGGGGCTGAGCACTCTGTCGGTCGGCACCGACGGCGGTGGGTCGATCCGGATCCCGGCATCGTTCTGCGGCATCGTCGGATTCAAACCCACGTACGGGCGGGTGCCGCTGTATCCGGCGAGCCCGTTCGGCACCCTCGCCCACGCCGGTCCGATGACCCGCACCGTCGCCGACTGCATCACGATGCTCGACGTCCTGTGTGGTTTCGACTCCCGGGACTGGTCGGCCACGCCGACACCGCAACCGGTGTCGGGATCGGCATGGCCGGACGACCTTGCGGGCGTTCGCATCGCCTACAGCCCGGATCTGGGCTTCGGCACCAACAGCACCGACGTCCAGCGGCACACCGACGCCGCCGCCGAGGTGCTCCGTGGCCTGGGGGCCACGGTCGAACCCGTCGACCTGGGCTGGTCGGACCCGGCGTGGGCGTACCACATCCTGTGGTTCAGTGGCGCCGCGAAGGTGTTGCGGCCCTTCGGTTCCAAAGCTCTCGGCAAGATCGATCCGGGCCTGGCGGCGGCGTTGGGCCGCCACCACGGGCACACCGCGGCCGACTACCTCGACGCCACCCAGGTCCGGATGGATCTGGGTGTGGAGATGGGCCGGCTGCACGAGGAGTTCGACGTCCTGCTGACCCCGGCCACACCGACCGTGGCCTTCGAGGCCGGCGTCGACGTGCCCGCCGGATCGGCCGACCCCGACTGGACGTCGTGGACGCCGTACTCCTACCCGTTCAACCTCACCCAGCAACCGGCGATCAGCGTCCCGAGCGGCATCGTGGGCGGGCTGCCGACCGCGGTGCAGTTCGTCGGCGCCCGCCATCACGACGCGACGGTGCTGCGCGTGGCCTCGGCATACGAAGCGGCGCAACCATTCCCGGAGGTAGCCCGATGACAGAGCGATTCATTTCCGTCACCCTGCGTCAGCGGGGGGTGAAGGCCGTCGCCAAACTTCTCGACGACGAGGCGCCCCGCACGGCGGCCGCGGTGTGGGACGCGCTTCCGCTCGGCGACCAGGTGTTCCACGGAAAGTTCGCCCGCAACGAGATCTACACTCTCGTCGCGGCATTCGCCGACACAGAACCGGGACCGGAGAACACCACGATCACCCCGATCCCCGGCGACCTGTGCTATTTCACGTTCGACGGGGTCCTCAACAATCCCGCTTACGGCTACGAGTCGGGTGCGGCCCCGGGTAAGCATCAACTGCTCATCGATCTGGCGGTGTTCTACGGCCGCAACAATCTGCTGGTCAACGGTGATGTCGGCTGGGTGCCGGGCAACGTGTTCGGGACGATCGTCGAGGGACTGCCGGAGTTCGCCGCGGCGTGCAATGACGTGTGGATGGGCGGTGCGCGCGGTGAAGTACTGTCGTACGCGCGAGAATGAGAGGTCACGACGATGACTGCTACCGACGACCGGAGGACCAGCACCCGCGTCAAGACCACAAAGGTGCTCACGCCGCTGGTGCAGGAGTCGACGCCGGCGATCATCGCCCGCCAGTTGCACGAGGCGATCGCGGGTGGTGACTTCCCGCCGGGGTCGCAGCTCACCGAGTCGGGACTGGCCGCCGATCTCGGCGTCAGCAGGGGACCGTTGCGAGAGGCGATGCAACGCCTGACCGCCGAGGGGCTGCTCGTCAGCTACCGCAATCGCGGACTGTTCGTGGTGTCGATGGACGACGACGAGATCCGCGACATGTACGTGGCCCGCACCGCCGTCGAACGCGCCGCGATCGAGCAGATCATCGCCCACGGGCCGGAGTCGGCCGTCGAACCCATGACTGCGGCGGTCGATGCGATGCGCGCCCACATCGACGAGCCGAACAGCGCCGAGATGGCCGAGGCCGACATGGAGTTCCACCGCACGCTGGTCGAACTTGCCGCCAGCACCCGGCTCTCACGTCTACATGAGACGATCCTGGTGGAGACGCGGATGTGCCTGCGCGCCATGCGCGGAACCTACGCGTCCGGAAAGGCCCGCATCGATGAGCATCAGGCGCTGGTCGACGCGATCGCCGACGGTGACGCCGCGCAAGCGGACGCGCTGATGATCGAGCACATGCGCGACGGCCTCGAGCGGCTGATCGGGCCGGGCGAGTCGGCGTCCACCGCCTGACCCGCCCGGCGCCCTCAGCCTGCGGCGCCGCGGATGGGGCGGGCCACATATTTGACGTCGAGGAACTCCTCGATACCGAGTCGTCCGCCTTCACGGCCCAGACCGGACTCCTTCACCCCGCCGAACGGAGCGGCGGGGTTGGAGACCAGGCCGGTGTTGATCCCGACCATCCCCACCTGCAGGGCGTCGGACAGGCGGTCGGCACGGTCGACGTCCTGGGTGTACGCGTAGCCGACCAGGCCCCACGGGGTGTCGTTGGCCAGCGTCAGCACCTCGTCGATTCCGTCGGATTCGGTGCTGCCGAAGGGGGTCAGGGCCGCGACGGGCCCGAAGATCTCCGTCCGCATCAACTCCGAATCGGGGTGCACGTCGGTGAGGACGGTCGGTGGGTAGAAGTGGCCGGGTCCGTCGGGGCGCACTCCGCCGGTCATGACGCGTGCGCCACGGCCGAGCGCGTCATCGACCAGGGTGGTGACCTTGTCGACGGCTGCGGCCTCGACCAGTGGCCCGACCTGGGTGCCGGCGACGCTGCCGTCTCCGACAACCAGGGCCTTCATCTGTTCGGCCAGCTTGCCGGTGAACTCGTCGATGACGTTGCGGTGCACAAAGATCCGGTTGGCGGCGGTGCATGCCTGCCCCATGTTGCGCATCTTGGCCACCATCAGGCCGTCGACGGCGCGGTCGAGGTCGGCGTCGGCGCACACGATGAACGGGGCATTGCCGCCCAGTTCCATGGATGTGCGCATCACCGTCCCCGCCGCCTGCCGGAGCAGGGTCTTGCCGACTTCCGTCGAACCGGTGAAACTGACCTTGCGTGCTGCCCCCGAACTCATCCACTCGCCGACCACCGCGGCAGGATCAGAGGTGGTGACCATGTTCAGGACACCGTCGGGCAGTCCGGCCTCGGCCAGGATCGCGGCCAGCAGCAGCGCGGTGAGCGGGGTCAGTTCGGCCGGCTTGAACACCATGGTGCAACCGGCGGCGATCGCCGGACCGATCTTGCGGGTGCCCATGGCGAGCGGAAAGTTCCACGGGGTGATCAGAATGCACGGTCCCACAGGCTGTTTGGACACCACGATCCGGTTGGCGCCGTCACCGGTGGTGGTGTGGTCGCCGCCGATACGCACCGCTTCCTCGGCGAACCACCGGAAGAACTCCGCACCGTAGGCCACCTCGCCGCGCGCCTCGGCCAGCGGCTTACCCATCTCGGCGGTCATCACCGCCGCGATCTCGTCGGCCCGCTCGACGATCAGATCGTAGGCGCGGTACAGGATCTCGCTGCGTGTGCGGGGTGGCGTCGCGGCCCACCGGGCTTGCTGCCGGGACGCGCTGTCGAGTGCGCGGCGGGCATCATCGATGCCGCCGTCCGCGACGTGGGTCAGCAGTGCGCCGGTGGCCGGGTTGGTGACGGCGAAGGTCGCGCCCGACGCCGCCGGCCCCCAGCGCCCGTCGATGTACAGGCCGGTGTGCAGGGCGGCGATCGCCGCCGGAGCGGGGGAGGTGACGGTCATGAGGGTCGTCCTTTCGCCGGGATGTGCGGTGGTGCGGGATCGAGCAGTTCGGCCAGGTGGATACCGGTGGACCGGATGCCGGGGTCGATGGCGGTGAGGTGCTCGACCGACATCGCGCAACTAAAGCCGTCGGTGATCACCGGATGGCCGGGGGCCGCCCGCAACGCCGGCGCGAGGGCCTGTTCGGCGACGGCGACACTCACCTCGTAGTGACCGCGTTCGAAACCGAAGTTGCCGGCCACACCGCAGCAACCGTCGGCGGTGCGCACCTTGACTCCGAGGTCGCCGAGCACCTCCCGGGTGCGGGGAGCGAACGTCGCGTAGTCGTGGCAATGGGTCTGCAGGGTCACCACCTCCGGCACATTCCGGGGCCGCCAGCCGTCCTCGATCAACTGCGGCAGGTGGTCGGCGAAACTGTGCACCCGCGCGGCGACCCGCCTGGCGGCATCGGTGCCGACGAGTTCGGGCAGGTCCTTGCGCAGAGCGGCGGCGCAGCTCGGTTCGATCACGACGATCGGCCGGTCGGTGCCGTCGTCGAGCCTGGTGACGGTGCGGGTCAGGACCTTCCGCGCCTTGGTGAGCTGCCCGGTGGAGATCCAGGTGAGGGCGCAGCAGGCATCCGATGTGCAGCCCACAGCCTGGCCGGTGCCACCGAGTACCCGGGTGGCGGCGCCGATCAGATGTGGCCGGAAGGCCTGGGTGAACGAGTCCACGAACACGATCACGTCGGTCGCCGCGGTGACCGACGGCGCGGCGCGGCGATGTCGGCGCCGTTCCCGGGCGGTGGCGAACCGGGGCATGCTCCGGCGTGGGTCCAGGCCGCCCGCGCGTGTGGCCACCGAGCGCAGCGGGCTGTCGAGGACGGCGTTGACGATCGGGGCCGCGACACCGGCGACCGGTAACCAGGCGGGCATCCAGCCGAGCGAGTAGTGGGCGAGCGGGCGGAGCCGGCCCGCATGATGGTGGTGGAGGAACTCCGACTTGAAGGTGGCCATGTCCACCCCGGTGGGGCAGTCGACCGAACACGCCTTGCATGACAGGCACAGGTCGAGGGCGTCGGCGGCCTCGGCCGACCGCCAGCCCGCGTCCACGGTGCCTGCCGTGCGCACCATCTCCTGCAGCACCCGGGCACGGCCCCGGGTGGAATCCTTCTCGTCCCGCGTCGCCCGGTAGCTCGGACACATCACCCCGCCGGTAGTGGTCCGGCAGCGTCCCACCCCGATGCACCGCTGGACAGTTCCCGCGAATGGTTTGAGCGGGAACTCGGTGCGCCAGTCGCGGTCGGGCACATCGGCCAGCAGAAGGTCGGCGGTGATGGGTGCGGGGTCGGTGATCGAGCCGGGGTTGAGCAGGCCGCCGGGGTCCCAGATCCGTTTGAACTCGGCGAACGCGGCCAACATCGTCGGTGAGTACATGATGGGCAGCAACGCCGAGCGGGCCCGGCCGTCGCCGTGCTCCCCGGACAGGGACCCGCCGTGGGCCACCACGAGCCGGGCAGCGTCGGTGCAGAAGCGTTCCATCGCGGCGCGGCCGTCGGCGCTGCGCAGGTCGAAGGTGATGCGCACATGCATGCAGCCGGCACCGAAATGCCCGTACATCACCCCGGTCAGTTGATGCCGCTGCAGGAGTCCGGTGAAGTCGTCGAGGTAGTCGGCGAGCCGTTCGGGCGCCACCGCCGCGTCCTCCCAGCCCGGCCACGACTCGTAACCGGCACCGACGGAGTCGTCGTCGGGGTCGGCCAGTCGCGACGACAGGCCCGCGCCGTCCTCCCGGATGCGCCACAGTGTTTTCCGCGCCGCCGGGCCGGGTACGGTGACCCCGGCGATCATCCGGCCCGCGACGGCCAGCTCGTCCAGGAGCCGGGCGGCGGCCGACTCGACGTCGGGATCGGAGTGGGTGACGGCACTGTGTTCATCGAGATCGATGAACAGCCATGCGGTGCACGCGGGATCGTCGATGCCGGGCAGCGCGGTGATGGTGTGCGGACCGCGCCGGGCGGCCATCGTCGCGACGATCTTGCGGTCGATGCCTTCGACCGCGGACGGCTCATACGGCAGGACCGTGGTGATGTCGCGGGCGGCATCGCTCACCGAGCGATAGGCGACGCACAACAACAGGGGAAAGGTGGCCACCGGAACCAGCCGCACCCGCGCCGCGACGACGATCGCGCAGGTGCCCTCGCTGCCCACCAGCGCCCGGGCGACGTCGAAACCGTTTTCCGGCAGCAGTTTCGCCAGATGGTAGCCCGACACCTGACGGGGAATGGTCTCCAGACCCGTGCGTAGCTCCGCCAGATTCCGGTCGGTGAGCGCGTGCAGTTGTGCGGTGAGCTGCCGGGCGCGGGTGGCCGCCGCGTCGTCTCCGGCCCGGGTGGCATGCAGCCCGCCGCGGGTGGCGGTCAGCTGCAGCCCGTCGGCGGTCACCAGGTGCAACTCCTCGACATGATCGGTGGTGCGCCCGTGACGGACCGAATGATTGCCGCAGGCATCGTTGCCGATCGCGCCGCCGAGGGTGGCCCGCGACGCCGATGACGGGTCGGGGGCGAAGGTGAGCCGGCCGTGTGTGGCCTCCTGCGCGGTGCGGGCCAGCGTGGTGAGCACGATCCCGGATTCGGCCAGCGCGGTGCCGGTGGCCGGATCGATGTCGTGGACGCGATGCAGGTGGCGGGACAGGTCCAGAACGATGCCGTCACCGATCGCGTTGCCCGCCATCGACGTTCCGCCGCCGCGGGCGATGAGCGCGATGCCATGGGTGTGGCAGTACCCGGCCACCCGCGCGACCTGTTCCGGATCACGCGGAAACACCACGCCGAGCGGGCGGACCCGGTAGTTCGACGCGTCGTAGGCGTATTCGGCGAGACGCCTGGCACCATACTCCAACTCGATGCCGAGCGCGGCGAGATCACCGGCGACGGCTTCTGCTGGGCGACTGCGCGAGGTCATATCACCCGAGTGTGTCACCGTCACCGAAGACCTCGGCGCAGGCCCGCTCGAACCGATCCAGTCCCAGCGCGATCTCATCCTCGGACACGATCAGCGCCGGGATCAGGCGCACCACGTTGCCCGCGGGACCGCACGTGAGGGTGAGCAGGTCGCGGCCGGTGGTGGCCCGCTGCACGGCGGCGGCGGCCGTCGCATCCGGCTGTGGCCTGCCGCCGGATCCCGCGATCACGAACTCGATCCCGGCCATCAGGCCCAGTCCCCGCACGTCCCCGATGGCGGGGAAGCGCCCGGCGAGCGCACGTAACCCGGCCAGGAGCTGTTCGCCCCGGACGCGGGCGTTCTCGACGAGGTTCTCGTCGGCGATCACGTCGATGGTGGCGATCGCCGCGGCTGCGGCCACCGCGTTGCCGCCGTAGGTGCCGCCCTGCGATCCCGGCCACGCCTTGGCCATCAGTGCGGTGGGTGCGGCGATCGCGGAGATCGGGAATCCGGATGCGAGGCCTTTCGCGGTGACGAGGATGTCGGGGGTCAGTCCGGGAGCGTGCTGGTGTCCCCAGAATTTTCCGGTGCGCCCGAACCCGGCCTGGACTTCGTCGACGATGAGCACGATCCCGTGGGTGTCGGCGCGTTCCCGCAGACCTTGCAGGAATCGTGGGGGAGTCGGCAGGTAGCCGCCGTCGCCGAGGACGGGTTCGATGAGGAAGGCGGCCGCGTCGTCGGGTGCCACCCGCGTGGCGAACAGGTAGTCGAGTTCGTCGAGGGCGAAGTCGATCGCGGTGTCGGTGTCCCAGCCGTACCGGTAGGCGTAGGGGAACGGCGCCATGTGCACGCCGGGCATCAGCGGTGAGAAGCCGGCGGAGAAGCGGGTACCGGCGCTGGTGAGACTTGCCGCGGCGACGGTCCGGCCGTGGAATCCGCCCTGGAACACCACAATGTTGGGCCGGCCGGTGGCCATGCGGGCGAGCCGGATCGCCGCCTCGAC
>ERZ795062.2427-NODE-2427-length-12252-cov-51.056899_pt1 | contig 12252 bp, 9 predicted proteins | sample MGYA00375146_ERZ795062 | MGnify/ENA primary metagenome ERZ795062 (study PRJEB30191, sample SAMN05720281) | activated sludge metagenome | isolation source: Anaerobic digester | place: USA | collected 2015-07-16 ... | reverse complement strand
CGGCGTCGGCGTCGTTGACGTCGAGGAGGTCGTTGTCGAGGCCGATGTCGTCGTGGTGCTCGATGACCGCGCGGTCGTGGTCGTGCTCGATGTCGCAGAAGGAACCGCCGTCGGCGACGGCACCGCGGTCTGGCTCGGCGCCGCTTCTTGCGAGGGCGCGGCGGTGCGCGGCTGCGCAGGCACCGCACCGGGCACCACTGGCGCAGCAGCGACGGGACCGGCTCCCCCATTGCCGGACCCTCCAGCAGCGCCACCTCCGCCGCCACCGACGCCCGCCGCCGCGGCATACCCCGTGGCAAGCACGGCGGCCACACCCAACGCAGCGATCTTGGTCCCGACGTTGGCGGCGAGCGCGGCCGCGACCGCCGCCTTGCCCTCCTCGCGGGGCCCCACAGAGGCGCCGGACGCACCCACGCCACCGGCAGCACCGGCAGCACCGGCAGCACCGGCCCAGACGGCGACGAGTGACGACCCAGCCAGGAAGATCAGCGGAACGATGACCGCAGGCAGGGCGCGGTTGACCTCGGCCATCTCGTAGGCCAGGCCCTGGGCGTGCCGACACGAGCGCAGGTGTTCTTCGACGCGGGCGCGCTGACGGACCGGGAGCTTGCCCCGGACGAAGCGACCCATCTGGCCCAGAACCCATGCGCATTCGGCGTCTTGGGCCCGGCTGATCGCCCGATCGGCATGTGCGTCAAGGTACTTCGCACGAAGGCTGTCGCGAGCCCGCAGCGCGATGACGCTGACGGTGTTGGCGGTCAGCCCCATGGAGTCGGCGACGGCGGCAGGCGTGGTGCCCTCGACTGCGGTCTGCCAGAGGACCTGCTGATCACGCTCGGCTAGTCGAGCGAAGGCCGCGCGGACCAGGGCGTGGTCGACGGTGGGGCTTGGGTCGTATGCCGCCGTGGCCGGAGCCGCTGCCTCCAGAGAAGCGTCCTCGGTCGGGACGGCACGCAGGTCACCTCGGGCATGGTCGACGGCGATGGTGCGCACTGCCGACAAGAAGTACGACCGGAAGTTGGTCAGCGGGCCCTTACCGGCCCGGATGAGGTCATAGACCCGAAGGCTGGCCTCGGCGACGACGTCCTCGGCCGAGGTCCGCCCGCGGTAGCGGTGGGCGACGCCATAGGCCGCCGGGAGGTGGCGGCGCCACAACTCGGCATACGCCTCGGCGTTGCCATCACGAACCAGGGCCAGGAGGGTGCTGTCATCAGCGTCAACCCATCCCTGCCCCCACAGTACGGCTGGCGCGGACATGTCAGACCCCTCCCTTCCTCAAGCTAGACCCCTGCATATGACAGACGCAGAACCATTGTGCCCATGACACCCGTTTCGGCGGAAGTTCTGGATCTCTCGAAGTCAAGACTCTTGACGCTCTCGCTACATTGAGTGGGTGGGTGAGGTGAGCGCACGTGCGCCGGGCGAGGTCGGGGACCGACCGCCCGATGACGTCGACCGTATCGTCGCGGCTTGGCGGCGCGAGTTGCCGCACCTGGACGTCGAGCCCCTCCTCGTGCTCTCTCGCATCACTCGACTGGCCCGACGGCTGGACCTGGCCCGAGGGGTCGCCTTCGCCACGCATCACTTGGAAAGCTGGGAGTTCGACGTCCTCTCGGCGCTGCGCCGGGCCGGACGGCCCTATCAACTGTCCCCCGGCCAACTCGTCACCGAAACCCTGGTCACCTCGGGAACGATGACGAACCGCGTCGATCGGCTAGAGCAACGCGGACTTGTCCGGCGCGGGCCCGATCCCGGTGACCGCCGTGGCGTCAAGGTGCGCCTCACCCGGGTCGGCCGCGAGGCGGTCGACGCCGCCCTGTCCGACCTCCTGGCCCACGAGCGGGAGTTGCTCGGCGAGTTGACCCCCGAGGAGCAGGCCACCCTCGCCGGGATGCTGCGGCGGCTCAACGCCCCGCTCGAGCCCTGAGCTACTCCTGAGGTGCACCTGGTCACGGCGCATCGTCATGCCCCGACCCTGTTCAGCCGACGATCTCGGCAGCGGCCAGCCAGGCCATCTCGAGGTCGTCACGTTCGTCGACGATCGCCCGAAGATCGCCGTTGAGGCGCAGGACCGCGAGGTGATCGGTCGCCTCCTTGGCCATCTGGGCATGCACGCGATCCTCGCGCTCGGCCAGCCGGGTCAACGCCCGCTCGATCCGCGCCATCTCCTTGCGCGCCTCGCGCTGTTGGATCTGGGTCGGGCCGGCGCCCGAGCCTGCGCCCGAAGCCCCCGCCGACGCGGCGGCCGACGACGCGGCGGGCGGCACGGCATACCCGGTGGTGGGGGGCATCGCGGCACGCAGGGTGAGGTATTGCGCGACCCCGCCGGGCAGGTCGCGGACCCGGCCGTCACCGAGCAGCGCGACCTGCCGGTCGCAGACCCGCTCGAGCAGGTAGCGGTCGTGCGACACGACGAGCAGCGTGCCCGCCCACCCGTCGAGGACGTCCTCGAGCGAGGTGAGGGTCTCGATGTCCAGGTCGTTGGTCGGCTCGTCGAGGAGCAGCACGTTGGGCTCGGCCATGAGCAGTCGCAGGATCTGCAGCCGCCGCCGCTCGCCACCGGAGAGGTCGCCGACACGGGTCTGCTGCCGCTGCCCGGTGAAGCCCAGGCGAGTGGCCAGTTGGCTCGCGCTCACCTCGCGGTCTCCGAGCATGATGCTGTGCCGGACCGCTTCGATCGCCTCGATGACCCGGTATGCCGCGAGCTCGTCCAGCTCGCGCACCTCCTGGGTGAGGTGGGCCAGGGAGACCGTCTTGCCGACCTTGCGACGACCGCCCGCGAGTGAGACGTCGCCTGAAATCGCTTGCAGAAGAGTCGATTTCCCGGCTCCGTTGACTCCGACGATGCCGACGCGCTCGCCGGGGGCCAGTTGCCAGGTCACCTTGTCGAGGAGGGTCCGCTCGCCGTAGCGCACCGTCGCGTCGAACAGGTCGACGACGTCCTTGCCCAGGCGCCGGGTCGCGAACCGGACGAGTTCTACCCCGTCGCGCGGTGGCGGCTCGTTCTCGATGAGGGCGTTGGCGGCATCGATGCGGAACTTCGGCTTGGTCGTGCGGGCGGGTGCCCCGCGGCGCAGCCAGGCGAGTTCCTTGCGCAGCAGGTTGTCGCGGCGCTCGGCCGTCACCGCTGCCACACGCGAGCGCTCGGCCTTGGCCAGCACGTATGCCGCGTAGCCGCCGTCGTAGCTGTGGACGGCGCCGCTGTCGACCTCCCAGGTGAGGGTGGCCATGGCGTCGAGGAACCACCGGTCGTGGGTGACGGCGACGAGCGCCGTGTCCGGACGGGTGCGGCGGGTCGCCAGGTGCTCGGCGAGCCAGGCGACCCCCTCGACGTCGAGATGGTTGGTGGGCTCGTCGAGCAGCAGCAGGTCGGGGTCGGCCACGAGCAGTGCGGCCAGCGCGAGACGCCGTCGCTCGCCACCCGACAGGGGTCCGACGAGGGCATCCGGACCGCCGACGGCGAGCATGCCCACCCCACCGAGCAAACCGTCGAGGACCTCCCGGACCCGGGCGTCACCAGCCCACTCGTGCTCGGGACGATCACCGACCAGGGCGTGCCGGACGGTCGCGGCGGGGTCGAGCCGGTCGTCCTGGGCCAGCAGGCCGACGGTGAGCCCGCCGACCGAGGTGACCCGTCCGGAGTCGGGCTCCTGACGGCCTGCGAGCACCCGCAGCAGCGTCGACTTGCCGCCACCGTTGCGCCCGACGACCCCGATCCGCTGTCCACCGAGCACGCCGACGGTGAGGGCATCGAGGACGTGCGCAACGCCGTGGACGACGGTGACGCGTTCAAGTGAGACGAGGATCCCCATGCAGGTGTCAGCAACTCACTCGCGCGTCGGGCCGGGAAGGATCTGGACGCCGTGAACCGGCCCCTTGGCGCGGGTCACCTGATCGACGACCCCCGAGGCGGTCAGCGCGACGCACAGGTCCAGGGCGTGTTCGGACGACCCGGTGAGGAAGGCGACAGTCGGGCCGCTGCCGCTGATGATCCCGCCGAGGGCTCCGAACTCCAGCCCAGCGTCGAGGACCGCCCGAAGCGCGGGGCGTAGCGAGAAGGCTGGCTCCTGGAGGTCGTTGACGAGGGCATCCCCGAGGGCCTCCGGGTCACCGGAGCGCAGGGCCGTCATCATCGCCGGTGATGGCTCGGGTTGCGGCACCGAAATATCCGTGGTGAGCCGGTCGAACTCCCCGAAGACCTCGGGGGTGGACAGGCCCTGCGAGCTGAGCGCGAACACCCAGTGGTAAGTCCCGCGAGCCAGGACCGGCGCGAGACGCTCGCCGCGCCCCGAGCCGATGGCGATGCCACCGGCGAGGCAGAACGGGACATCGCTGCCGAGCTCGGCGGCCAACTCCATCAACTCGTCGCGGTCCATCCGCAGGCCCCACAAGTGCTCACAAGCCACGAGAGCGCCGGCTGCGTCGGCGGACCCTCCGGCCATGCCCCCCGCGACCGGGATGTTCTTGTCGATGCGGATCGCCACCGGCGCGCGGGTGACCCGCATGTGTCGGGCGAGCAGTCGAGCCGCGCGCATCGCCAGGTTGTCGCTGCCGGACGGGACGTGGGCGGCATACGGGCCGGTGGTCGTCACCGACCAGCGTTCGGCGCGGGTGACCGTGACCTCGTCGTAGAGGCCGACCGCCATGAAGACCGTCGACAACTCGTGGTAGCCGTCCGCCCCCAGAGGGCCGACCCGCAACTCGCAGTTGACCTTGGCAGGCACCCGCACCGTCACCGACCGGGGCGGGGCGCTGACGGTACTCACGGGCACCACCCTAGGGGGTCACCCTGTCTCGACGAGCGGCGGCAATGGCGGCGAAGGCCGTCACGGGCAGGGCCTCGCCGCGGGCACCGGGGTCGATACCGGCGGCTCGCAGCACGGTTTCGGCGGCGGCGGCGCCACCGGCCCACCCGGACAACGCGGCACGGAGGGTCTTGCGACGTTGGGCGAAGGCGGCGTCGACGACGGCGAAGACCTCGTCACGGGACGCGGTTGTCGTTGGGACCGGCCTGCGGCGCAGCTCGACGAGCCCGGAGTCGACGTTGGGCACCGGCCAGAAGACGCTTCGCGGGACGGTGCCGGCCAGGCGCCCCGCGGCATACCAAGCGGCCTTGACGCTCGGCACACCGTAGGCCTTGCTCCCCGGCCCGGCCACGAGCCGTTCGGCAACCTCCAACTGGACCATGACAAGCACCCGGTCGAGGGTCGGGAAGCGTTCGAGGAAGGACAGGACGACCGGCACCGACACGTTATAGGGCAGGTTCGCCACGAGCGCGGTCGGCTGCGGCTCGGGCAGGGAGTGCACCTGCAGAGCGTCGGCGGTCACGACCGTGAGGTATGCCGCCCGCTCCGGCGCGTGTCGCGCGACCGTGTCGGGCAACGCGGCCGCGAGGACCGGGTCGACCTCGACGGCGCTCACCCTCGCCCCGCTGTCGAGCAGGGCGAGGGTGAGTGAGCCGAGTCCGGGGCCGACCTCGACGACGCTGTCGTCAGGGCCGACCTCGGCCAGGCGCACGATGCGGCGCACGGTGTTGGCGTCGACGACGAAGTTCTGTCCCCACGCCTTGGTCGGCCGCAGCCCGAGGGTCGCGGCGAGTTCGCGGATCTGGGCAGCACCCAGCAGCGCTGCCCCGGAGGTCACGCGGCCGAGCGGCAGCCCCAGGGCTGCAGCCCGCGCTGGGCGTAGAGGCGGTTGGCGACGGTGATCTGCTCCGCACGGCTGGCCAGGTCGGCCCGCGAAGCGAAGTCGGCGCCGCCGACGGACAGCCAGGTCGAGTAGCTGAACTGCAGCCCTCCGTAGTAGCCGTTGCCGGTGTTGATGTTCCAGCGGCCACCGGACTCACACTGGGCGATCCGGTCCCACATGGCGGCGTTGGCGAGGTTGATGCCCGCGCCCGAGGTGTTTCCGGCGCTCACCGGGGCGGAGGCGGCAACCGGGGCCGCCTTGGTGCCGACGAGGACGACCTTGTCGGTCGCTGCCTTGGTGACGTCGGTGCCCGTCGCGGTCTTGCCCTCAAGCTTCCCGTCAACCCAGGTCTCCGTGAAAGTGACGACCTGCGAGCCGTTGACGCCCGGGGTCTGGACCTTGGTCTGGCCCTTCGTGATCGTCGCGTCGTCCTTCTTGACGGTCTTGAAGGCCACCTTCTCGGTGGCAGTGGTGGTGCGCAGCTCGACCCGCTGGACGGCGACAGCCAGTCCTTCGGTGACGGCGGTGTCGGCGGCGGGAACGACGCGGTCGTTGGCGCCGAGCGTCACGCCGAGCGCATTGAGCAGCTCGGCAACCGTCGCGGCCGAGGTCGCCTCAGCGCGAGTGGCGCCATCGACGGTGATCGTCACCTGGCGCGGGTTGGTCACGGTGAAGGAAATCCCCTCACGGCCGAGGCCGGCGGAACGCGAGACCGACAGCGTCGCGCCGGACAGCGCGCGGATGCCAAGCTCGTTCATCGCCTGGTCCACCGTGGTGGCCGTCGTCCAGTAGTCGGTCGTTGCGCCGTCGACGGTCACGGTGACCTTGCGGCCATACCGCACGACGACCTGACTGCCGTCCTCGATGGCCTGGTCAGCCGCAGGGGAGACGAGGTCGTGCTCGCCGACCGTCACACCGCTCTTGGCGAGGGCGTCGCCGACGGTCGAGCCGAAGACGTGCATCGAGGTGAGCTGGCCGTCGACGTTGAGGTCGATGGACTTGTCGAGGCGAGCGGCGCCGAAACCGGCGAGGGCGATGGCTGCGACGGCACCGACAGTGGCGGCACGGCCGATAAGACTGCTGATCACAATGCTCCGAACGTTGGACGACCCGGGCGGGCACGAGACGCCGTGAGCGGTGAAGGCACGTCCCAGGTGGGCCGTGTCCTCCGCCTCCGAGCCCTGTCACCAGGTCCAGACACGGCGCCGGGAAAGGGGTGGTGCCTCCCGGCGATCTGACTCAACGGTGACGGACGAGCGCCCGAAGGTCAACTTTTGGTAACGGAACTCCGCTTGGCAAGTGACGCAGGTCACAGAATCGGCGCCTCAATAACCCCATATGTCACACCCGTTGGGAGTAGAGAGATCCGCACTCGAAGCCGCTCACCAGGGTCCGTAGAGGCGCTCGGAGTTGGCGGCGATCGCTTGGCAGAGGGTCGGCACGGCAACGCCGAGGACGTGGGCCATGGCGCGGACCGTCACAGGGACGAGGTAGGGCGCGTTGGCCGCCCCCCGCCACGGGTGCGGGGTGAGATAGGGCGCGTCGGTCTCGACAAGGACCCGGTCCAGCGGCACGACCGAAAGCGCATCCCGCAGGCCCTTGGCGCTGGAGAAGGTCACCGTGCCGGCGAAGGACAGATAGAGGCCGCGTTCGACGGCCCGCTGGGCCATCCCCACATCGCCCGAGAAGCAGTGCAGCACCGTGCGCTCCGGCGCACCCTCCTCGTCGAGGATCCGCAGGACGTCATCATGCGCATCGCGGTCGTGGATCTGCAGGGTCTTGCCCAAGCGCTTGGACAGGTCGATGTGCCAACGGAACGCGTCCTGTTGCGCAGGCTGCCCCTCGGGGCCGGTCCGGAAGTAGTCGAGCCCGGTCTCCCCCACGACCCGCACCCGAGGGTGTGCGGCCAGCCGTTCGATCTCGGCCAGCCCGTCAGCGAGTGCCGCCTGCGACTCGAACCGGGCAATCTCGTTGGGGTGCAAGGCAACTCCGCCGAGGAGGGCGGCATACTCCTCGATCATCCCGATCGTGAGCCGCGCGCCGGGCAGGTCGCACCCGATCTGGACCATCCGCGGGACCCCGACCGCGGCAGCCGCGGCGATGGTCTCGCCGACGTCGCCGCGTTCCTCACCGTGGCGCGCGATGTCCAGGTGGAGGTGGTTGTCGACGACGTCGATGGGCAGCGGGTCAGGAGCGGGAGGTATGCCGCGCGCGGCCTTCCCGGCGCCCGACGTCCCTCCCCCAGTCACCGGCTCAGCCGTCCCCGCGCATCCGGGCGATCTCGTCGTCGACGACGCTCGGGTCGAACTTCGTGAAGACCGGGGTCGGCGGCCCGATGGGCGTGCCCGCAACCACCGGGCGCGACTCCCACCGCGGGGTGTTGCCGTAGTCACCCATGATGACCGGGTAGCCCGGCCCACTGTCGAGGTCGTCGACCTCGCGCAACTCGGGCATCGGGACGAATTCGCCTGTGCCGCCCATGATCTGGTGGATCCGGTTGGCACCGTGCGGGAGGAACGGCGCGGTCATGGTGTTGAGGTCGCTCACCGCCTGAGCCAGCACATGCAGCACCGTCCCGAGCCGCTCGCGCTGGTCGTCGGCCTTGAGCTTGAACGGCTCGGTCGCCGAGACGTAGCCGTTGGCCAGCCCGACCAGACGCATGACCTCGCTGATACCGGCCTTGAACCGCTGCCGCTCGATGTGCCCACCGACGGTGTCGAAACCCTCGCGGATCGCTGCGAGCAACTCCTCGTCGATCGGCTCTAACGGCCCGGCCGCGGGGATCTCGCCGAACCGCTTGTGGATCATCGAGGCAGTCCGATTGACGAGGTTGCCCCACCCGGCGACGAGTTCAGAGTTGTTGCGCTGGACGAACTCGGCCCAGGTGAAGTCGCTGTCCTGGTTCTCCGGGCCGGCCGCACAGATGAAGTAGCGCAGCGGGTCGGGGCCGTAGCGCTCGAGGACGTCGCGCACATAGATGACGTGGCCGCGGCTGGTCGAGAACTGCCGCCCCTCCATCGTCATGAACTCGCTCGCCACCACCTCGGTCGGCAGGTTGAGCACCCCGTATGCCGCCCCAGGCTCGCCACCGCGGTCTCCGCGACCGGCATACCCGAGCAACTCGGCCGGCCAGATCTGGGAGTGGAAGGTGATGTTGTCCTTGCCCTGGAAGTAATAGGACACCGCGTCGGCGTCGTTCCACCAGCGGCGCCAGGCCTCGGGGTCACCGGTGCGGCGGGCCCACTCGATCGACGCCGAGAGGTAGCCGATGACCGCGTCGAACCAGACGTAGAGCTTCTTGTTGGGGTTGTCCTCCCACCCGGGCAGCGGCACCGGGATGCCCCAGTCGATGTCGCGGGTCATCGGGCGCGGACGCACCTCGTCGAGGATGTTCTTGGAGAACTTGATGACGTTGGGTCGCCACAGACCGGTCGCCTCGCGCCCGTCGAGCCACTCGGCGAGCGCGCCGGCCAGGGCCGGCAGGTCGAGGAAGAAGTGGGCTGTCTCCTCGAAGCGCGGCGTCTCACCGTTGATCTTGCTGCGCGGGTCGATGAGCTCGGCCGGGTCCATCTGGTTGCCGCAGTTGTCGCACTGGTCGCCGCGGGCCTCACCATAACCACAGATCGGACAGGTGCCCTCGATATAGCGGTCGGGCAGGGTCCGCCCGGTCGACGGGCTGATCGCCACGAGTTGGGTCTGCTCGATCATGTAGCCGTTGGCGTGGTTGCCCCGGAACAACTCCTGGCTCACGGAGTAGTGGTTGGGCGTCGTCGTCCGGGTGAACAGGTCATAGGCCAGGCCCAACCCGACGAGGTCCTCGGCGATGACCCGGTTGAAGCGGTCGGCCAACGCGCGCGGGGTGACGCCCTCCTTGTCGGCCTGGACGAGGATCGGCGTCCCGTGCTCGTCGGTGCCCGACACCATGAGCACGTCATGGCCGGCCATCCGCATGTAGCGGCTGAACACGTCGGAGGGCACACCAAAACCGGCGACATGGCCGATATGGCGCGGGCCGTTGGCATACGGCCAGGCGACGGCGGACAGGACCTTGCTCATGGGCTCGATCCTAGAGGTCTGCAGCAACCACGTTTCCGGGCTCACGGCCAACAGCCAGTGGCGCGGAGTCGGGCGCTCCGTCGCGATGAGCTCCAACCTGCACACCGTCTCTAACTGTTTACAGATATGATTCACCTGTAGACAGTTAGGAGCGACCATGGGCAGTCCAGTGCTCACCCTCTCCTCCGCAGCGCAGGCGGGACTTCGGAAGGACCAGATCTACGCGCTCACGGAGTCCGGCGAACTCGAGAGGATCGGGCGCGGGGTCTTCGTCGACCCCACCCGGATTGATCCTGCCTGGACATCGCTGGCCGCGGCGACGGCACTCAAGCCGGCGGCCACCCTGTGCCTGACAAGCGCCCTAGTGCACCACGGCCTGAGCGATGCCATCGCATTCACTACCGACATCGCGCTCCCGCGCGGCAGCCGCCATCCCGCCGGGTTTCACCACGTGAGCTGGCATTCGTTCGACCCTGACACCTTCCACGCCGGCAGGACCGTGACCGACCAAAGCGGTCTCATGCTTGCCGTCTACTCCGCTGAACGCACGATCATCGACTGTTTCCGCTTGGCCCATCACCAGGGGGCAGACCAGGCCTACGAGGCGCTGCGCCGCTGGGTCCGTCAGCCGGGGAACCAACCATCGGAGCTGTTGGCACTGGCCGCCGCCTCATTCCCGAGGAACCTGCCCCGCGTCCGCGCGGCCCTGGAAGTCCTCCTGTGACGCCCAGGCCAACCCGAGACACACCGGCAGGACGGGCGTACAACGATCTTCGCAATCTTGCGCGAAGGCAGGGCCGGGATGTCGCGGAGTACCTCACGATGTACACCCTCGAGGGGTTTCTCGCCCGGTTGGCCCTCTCGACGCAAGCGGGTGACTTCGTTCTCAAGGGAGGCGTGCTGATGGCAGCTTTCGCCGACAGGCGGCCCACCCGCGACATCGATCTGTTGGCATCCGGCTTCGCCAACGAGATCGCCGAGTGCGAGGGCCGCGTCCGCGACATCGCCAACATCCCCTTCGACGATGGCCTGACATTCGACCGGTCCTCAGTCAAGGGCGAGTTCATCCGAGACGAAGCCGACTACACCGGTGTCCGCGTCCACATCAGCGCAACCCTGGCCAGCGCGCAACTGGGAATCCACGTCGACATCAGCTTCGGCGATCCGATCTGGCCCGGGCCGACAGAAACCGATCTTCCCCGCCTCCTCGGTGGAACGGTCCAGCTCCTGGGGTACCCCGACCACATGGTCCTCGCCGAGAAGCTCGTCACCGCCATCCAGCGCGGAACCGCCAACACCCGCTGGCGCGACTTCGTCGACGTGTACGCGATCGCTGAGGGCCGGCCCATCGCGCAACGAGATCTGCGCAAATCACTGGCGACCGTCGCCCTGCACCGAGGGGCAAATCTCCGCCCCCTTGCCCAAGCCCTCGCCGGCATGGCCGAAGCCGCTCAGCCCCAGTGGGCGGCCTGGCGACGCAGGCAACGCCTCGACGGCACCACACCGGAGAAGTTCCAGGACCTACTCGACGCAGTGATCCGGTTCGCCGACCCGGCACTTGGCGACGAACCCACGAGCCGGGCATGGAATCCGCAGAGAAGGGAATGGTTGTGACCGTCCTGGGGATTCAGCCCCCGGGCGTTGAAGTGCGGGAAGCGAAGAAGCCCCCGCGCGGCTGATGCCCCTGCTCAGGTGGGCTGACGGCCGTTCGGCCCTCGGTAGGAAGCTAGGCGCGGTCACTCGAGCTTGGCTGAGGGACGTGTTCCGCGTCCAGCAACTCGGCGAACGGACCGGGCAGCAGGTCGGCGGCCAAGCCGGTCGACAACTCCACCGGCACGTCGATCGCGTCGTAGTGCTGCCGCCCCACAGCCGTCGTCGCCGTCACGGTGGCCAGCCCAGCGCGGCGTTGGAAGAACGACTCCCGGATCGTCACCCCGATGACGCCGTCCCGGGCGAGGACCACGCGGCGCCGGCTGAACGTCCCCGATCGGACGATCAGATGCCGCGGGGTCAGCGCGTGGCCGAGCGCGGCATACCGGTCGGCGGCGAGCCAGGGCGAGGCGAGCAGCGGGAGGCAGCCCGCGACGACGAGCGCCGTCGGCAGGTCGTCGGTGGCACGGGTCAGCAACAGGGTTGCGGCGCAGAGGACGGCCGCGGGGAGGATGGCGCGGGTGAACCGCCGACGCCGAGCCGCGGGGCCGTGTGACAGGAGTGGACCGCGGACCGCTACCTCGTCTCCGACAACCGCGACGGCGGTCCGGTCGACGACCTCGGCGGGCGCCGGAGGGGTGAGCCAATCGCTGCCGCTGCGGGCACCCTCCTGGCCCAGCCCGCTCGTCGCTGCGCTGAGCCGGGCCGCGCCCGCGAGACGCAGACCCAACGGCTGGCCGATCTCGACGCCGCGGATGCGCCGCTCCTCCAGGCTCGTCGCGCGCGCGGTGATGAGGCCGCGGCTGATGTGCAAGGTGCCGCCGGTATGCCGCGTGAGCCGGAACCCCCAGTAGGTCA
>ERZ795062.2418-NODE-2418-length-12282-cov-3.512636_pt1 | contig 12282 bp, 11 predicted proteins | sample MGYA00375146_ERZ795062 | MGnify/ENA primary metagenome ERZ795062 (study PRJEB30191, sample SAMN05720281) | activated sludge metagenome | isolation source: Anaerobic digester | place: USA | collected 2015-07-16 ... | reverse complement strand
AGAAACAAATCTAGTAATTTCTGGGCCGGATATTATTTCAAGAGGCTTCGTATATGTGAGAGAATCAGAAGACTTGATGGAAGAAGCACGAAATGTTGTCAAAGAGACATTACAAAATTGTCAATGCAACGGCATAAAAGAGTGGGCAACACTCAAATCAGCTATTCGAGATAGCTTAAGAGACTTTCTATATGAGAAAACAAAGCGTAGCCCAATGATTTTGCCCATCATTATGGAAGTTTAATACGATAATATATAAAAATATGCTGCTCTGCGGCATATTTTTATATGAAAATCCATGGATAATATTATACAATATAATTACGAGTTCCTTTATTGTTTTCACTTTAAATATTCAATATTTTAGGGAAGGGAGTTTTAGAAGATGAATGTATATGATTGTGCACATCAACTGGCAAAGGCTTTAAAAACTTCCGATGAATATTTAAACTTTAAGAAAAGCAGAGAAGAAATTTTAAAAAATTCGAAGCTAAAAGAGATGCTAGAGGATTTTCAAAAAAAACAAATGAAGATTCAGGAACTCCGATTTTCTGGAAAGGAAATTGAAGAAAGCCAGCTTCAACAAATTCAAAAGCTATATGAAATCTTGATGAAAGATCCTACAGCAAATGAATATTTTCAAGCAGAAATGCGCTTTGGCCAGCTAATGAATGATATCAATAAGATCATTTCGGAAGCAGTTTCTTAAAAACCCTTTAGAAGATGAACCCCATTCATCATAAAACCGATTCATTTTTTAATAAGTTTATAAAAACTTTTTATCTGATATGGAAACAAAATAAAAAGGACGATCCATATTTCATTTTTATGAGATATGGATCGTTTTTTATATCTAGCATTACAATGATATAGAATCAGCAGATAAACTTGTAAGTAATTGTTCAAAATTGTATAATTATATCATAAAGAATAAAGGATGCAATTCGATTAGGAGGAAGCGAATGAAACTTTCTATAAAAAAAATGGTGTTCTTGTTTTTAATGGTTATCATCCTTTTTGGGTGTAAATTTTATTTTGATATGCAAAGCCACCCTGTAAATATAAATGATTCCGAAAAGATTTTCGTAGAAATTCCACCTGGATCGTCTTCTTCAAAAATCGCAGAGATTTTAAAAGAAAATAAGCTCATAAAAAGCAAAATCATTTTTCAGTTTTTAAGCAAAAAAGCTGGAGCAGATGGCAAGATGAAAGCCGGTAATTATAGTTTAAGCCCTGCAATGTCAACAGAAGATATTATTAATATTTTAATTAAAGGAGACACTATAAACAATTCTGTGAAAATTACGATACCAGAAGGGTTTGAGTTGGACCAAATCATAGCACGATTAGAAAAGCACGGGCTTATTGATAAGGAAAAATTTATCCAAATTGCCAACTATCAAGATTTTGACTATCCATTTTTGAAAGATGTTCCAAAAGGAGAAAATCGATTGGAAGGATATTTATTTCCAGATACGTACTTGATTCCTCAAAATGCAAAAGAAGAAGATATTATTATTAAAATGTTGGATCGTTTTCAAGAAATTTTTAAAGAAGAATATTATGAAAGAGCAAAAGAGCTAAATATGAGCGTTCACGAGATTGTCGTACTTGCCTCCATCATTGAAAGAGAAGCAAAACTGGATGAGGAACGCCCCGTTATATCCAGCGTATTTCATAATCGAATCCAAAAAGGAATGCCACTTCAATCCTGCGCAACAGTTCAGTATATATTGGGAGAAAGAAAAGCAGTTTTAAGCACAAAAGATACACAAATCGATTCTCCTTATAATACTTATAAATACTCAGGGTTGCCTCCTAATCCGATTGCTTCTCCTGGAGAATCCTCTATTCGTGCTGCTTTATATCCTGAAGAAACAGATTATCTCTACTTTGTAGCAAACAAAGAAGGCAACCATATTTTCAGCAGGACATTTCAGGAGCATCTTCATGCGAAGAATGCAAATCGCCTATAGTGGAAAGGCTAATACGTGGAGAGTTTCCACGTATTCATTTTTTCAAAGATTTACCTCTATATGCGAAAAAATCTTATGGATCATCAAAAGGAGCTATGCAAAATGAGTAATATTGTCAATGATTTAGTAGAAGAATATATTCGAAATACAATACCACCAAGAAACGCTTTTTTAGAATCGATAGAGCAATTTGCTTCCGTTCATCATATACCTATCATACAACCAGAAGTAGCCAAACTATTAGAAGTGATCGTTAAAATTAGCAATGCGAAAAATATTTTAGAAATTGGAACTGCTATTGGATATTCAGCCATTATACTCTCCACTGCCTCAAGTGATATTAAAGTAACGACAATCGAAAAACAAGATGAAATGATTCAGATTGCTAGAAAAAACATACAGAGAGCAGGTTTAAGTGAGAGAATACAGATATTGGAAGGAAATGCAGAAGAAATTCTTCCAAAGATAGACCAAAAATTTGATTTGATCTTTATCGATGCAGCAAAGGGACAATATATGGAATTCTTATCCTCAAGCATTCACCTTCTTCGTTCAGGAGGAGTGCTCATATCCGATAATGTCTTATACAAAGGCATGACTGCATCCAATCAATATCTGGTCCGAAGAAAAAAAACAATCGTCAAAAGGATGCGGACCTATTTGGACCATATTATGAATCATCCGCAATTGTCAAGCTGTATTCTACCTATCGGTGATGGCGTTTCAATTAGTTATAAAAGATAGGGGTTGAAACTAGATGAAAAATATAGAATTGCTAGCACCTGCGGGAGATCTAGAAAAGTTAAAAATTGCAGTGATATACGGTGCAGATGCTGTTTACATCGGAGGACAAACTTTTGGCCTCCGCGCTGCAGCCAAAAATTTCTCTTTTGAAGATATGAAAGAAGGAATTCAATTTGCACATGAACGCGGAAAAAAAGTTTATGTTACACTCAATATCATCCCTCATAACGCAGATCTAGAAGAGCTTTCATCTTATTTAAAACAACTAAAAACTTTAAATATTGATGCATTGATCCTGTCCGATCCAGGAACATTGATGTATGTTAGAGAACATATGCCAAATGTAGATACCCATTTGAGCACACAAGCCAATACAACCAATTATATGAGTGCACTGTTTTGGTATAAACAAGGCGTAAAGCGAATTATTTTAGCAAGAGAGCTTTCAATAACGGAAATAAAGGAAATAAGAAAACAAATCCCTCCAGATTTAGAATTGGAAGCTTTTATCCATGGGGCAATGTGCATTTCTTATTCTGGAAGATGTCTTTTAAGCAATTACATGGCAAATCGAGATGCAAATCGAGGTGAATGTGCCCATCCATGCAGATGGAAATATTATCTTATGGAAGAAAAACGTCCAGGAGAATATATTCCTGTTTTTGAAGATGAAAAAGGTACATATTTTTTTCATTCAAAAGATTTATGCATGATTGAACACATTCCGGAATTAATCGAATCTGGCCTCAATAGTTTCAAAATCGAAGGCAGGATGAAGAGTATCTATTATGTAGCAACGATCGTTAATGCATATCGTAGGGCTATCGATACCTATCTGAAGAATAAAGAATCTTATCAATATAATCATCAATGGATGGCTGAGATAAAAAAAGCAAGTCATCGGGAATTTACTACGGGTTTTTATTTTGAAAAACCGGGGCCACAAGAACAATCATATTCCAATGCTAAGTATATCCGAGAATATAGTTTCTTGGGTGTTGTACTAGATTATGATTCCAACTCGAAAATAGCAACGATCGAGCAGAGAAATAAGATATCAAAAGGTGATATCGTTGAAATTATGGGGCCTGACATTGAATATTTTGTCCAAAAGATCGATGCGATCTGGGATGAAGAGGGAGATGAAATCCAATCAGCACCGCATCCTCAGCAAATCATTAAAATAAAAGTAAACCAGCCTGTCAAACCGTATTATTTGCTAAGAAAAGAGTCTTAAATATGAAAAAGTATATACCTTCTACAGATTGGAAATACTTTAAATATCTAAATCTGAAGAAGGTGTTTTTTTTGTCTGGGAAAAGAGTGCGCAAAAAACGGGATATATTTTTTAAATTAACGATTGAAAATCAATATCGTTTATTTTTAATGGCTATCTTTTTAACGATATGCATATTTGCACTCATCGGTAGATTAGCGTATATTCAAATTTTTAAAGAAAAAGAATTTTATGCAAAAGCTGCTCAACAATGGTTTAAAGAAATTCCAGTGCAACCTGCACGGGGAAAAATTTATGATCGCAATCTATTACGCTTAACCAATCGAAGCAATATCAGTTATTTAATGATTTTTCCTGAATACTTTGAAACAAAAGATGAGCATTTAGAACTAATAAAAAAACTAACAGGCATTTCAATAAACAAATTAAAACAAGATTATCTTCTCTCAAAAACACAGCCTATTCAATTAGAAATTAAAAACTATGATATGAACTGTCTAAGAAAAGTGCTATCTCTAAAAGGAATATTTCCGATTGATTCTGATCAAAGATATGATCCGAACGGAATTGCATCTCATGTCATAGGATATATTAACAAAACCGATAATACAGGAGCAAAAGGGATAGAAAAACAATATGATCATATCCTTAAAGAAAATCAATCTCAAAAATTTGGTGCAATTGTTGATGCCCAGAAACGCATCATTCCTGGTCTTGGTTATGCGACACTTCATTCCGAAGATCAAAATCAAAAAAAGAACATCGTTACGACATTGGATTATCAGATACAAAAAATTGTTGAAGATACATTTGATCAGCACTACACAAAAGGAAGCGTAATCGTACTTGATGCAAAAACCGGAAATGTTTTAGCAATGATGAGCAGACCAAATTATGATCAAAGCAATGTAGCAGCATTTTTAAACCATACCGATAAGGAATTATATAATCGAGCGATCCAAATCGCATATCCTCCAGGTTCTATTTTCAAAATCGTTATTGCAGCAGCAGCTCTCGAAAATGATATTCTAGATATCCATGATAAATTTACATGCACAGGGTATGAAACAATAGGAAATATTTCTATAAAATGCAGCAGTTTTAAAGATGGCGGACACGGAACAATTACTTTTGAACAAGCGTTTGCTTTATCATGTAACTCTGCATTCATTCAATTGGCTCAGAAAATAGGCAGTCAAAAGATTTTATCTATGGCTAAAGATTTTGGATTTGGTACATTGACCCATATAGGTTTGCAAGAAGAAGTGTATGGTAAACTTCCTTCTATGGAATATATGAAAGGTGCTGGAATCGGAAATATTGCGATCGGACAAGGAACATTAGAAGCAACACCCATTCAAATTGCAAGAATGACATCGATCATTGCCAATGATGGAATCGATAAAGAGATTTTTCTCGTTGACAAAATTATAGATGACCAAAAAAATATAATTGAAGATATCCGTAAAAAATCTTCATCAAAAAGGGTCATATCCCATAGAACTGCAAAAAAAATCCAACAGCTGATGAATAAAGTCATCGCAGAAGGAACTGCTTCGAATATACAACTTGATTCAATTGGAGGAGCTGCAGGGAAGACCGGATCAGCACAAGCCGTATCAAATCGAAAGGAAACCGTTCACGCTTGGTTTACAGGATACTTTCCATATGAAAATCCGAGATATGTTATCACGATTATCATTGAAAATGGAGGCTCTGGAGGAAGTACGGCAGCTCCTTTATTTCAAGAGATTTGCAAAAAAATCGATAAGCTAGATTCTCAATAATTTAACTACGTTTATAGCAGACATGCACAAATTCTGCTTTATCACATATAATAAAAAATGACGAATTGGAGGAGGTGTGCAATATTTTGTGGATATCCACCTTAACTTTATCGTTTATTTTAACAAAACCAATTCTCATGCTCGTATCCCATATCTCGAATAATACATCCTTTCCACGACCACTTACTTTAGAAGAAGAAGAAAAATATCTAGAACGATATGAGCAAGGGGATGAAGAAGCGAAAAATATCCTTGTAGAGAGAAATCTAAGGTTAGTTGCACACATCGTTAAAAAATATCATAACGCCGGGAGAGAAGTAGATGATTTGATTTCTATTGGAACGATTGGATTGATCAAAGCGATCACTTCTTTCGACAGGAGCAAAGGAACCCGTTTGGCCACTTATGCAGCACGATGTATAGAGAATGCAATGCTGACAATGCTGCAATGTTAATCTAAAAAATAAACTTGAACCTCTCTTTCGCTCCATTTCCATATAATCTTCTCAATCGTCGTCCTGAGTAACTTTTGCTTGATCTCAACATCTTCTATTTTATGAAGGAATTTGGGAAATTCGAGAAGACGCTCAACGATAATTTGCAAATCAAATCGATTGATATCCGACAATAGAAATTCTGCTTCATATATGCCATTGAGATCTTTCAATTTCTTTGACTGATTTGCGTTCTCGTTGACTCTTTGCTCTTTTGAATCAATGATTTTATTTTTCTTAAATTTCTCTTCAAATCTTTTTAGATAAAGATAACCCGATTCTTTTGAATAGGGGAGCTGTTCAAATGTTTCCAGAACGAGAGCTTCTATCACATCTCCTCTAATATTCGGTGCATTACAATGTTTTTCGGTAGAAGCACTTTTTTGGCTACATACATAATAATAAAATCGTTTTCCACTTTTTTTACTCTTTTGCCCATATTTGATTCGCATCAATGCACCACATTCACATCTTAGAAGTCCTGTTAATAATCCTCTGCGGCTTTTGTATTTCCAGAAATATTTTCTGTTTTTTTCTAATCGTTCTTGTACGCTTATCCAGTCTTGAGAATTGATAATTCCCTTATGATTGCTCACAACCAATATCCATTCGTGATAGTCGCGGCGTTTATTGGCACAACCTTTTTTTATAATATTCTTATTATAAGTCAGAACACCTCGGATTCCGTCAAATTCATGGACAGGACTGGCAATATGAATTCGAAACCGTTGAAAATATTCATATGCCAAGCGATCCGCTTTAATGTATACAGGATTTTTTAAGATTCCTTTAATCGTTTCCTTTTGAAAGTATTTCCCATTCTTGGTTTTGAGATTTTTTTCTCTTAAATATTTTTCTACTTTCCCTAATGAGCCCAACTTTAAATATTGTTTATAGATCGTTTCTACCAATTGAAGCTCTTTAGGAACCTCTTCCAATACATACATATATTTTTTTCTATCGTATTTATCAAAGTACTCGATTCTCTTTGAGCGATAACCTGTAGGAGTATTCCCTCCAAGCCATCTTCCCGTTTTAGACAGACGGAGCATATTGTCTCTTACTCTTTGCTGTAGCATTTCTCGTTCTAATTGAGCAAATGTGGCAGCAATATGCAGCATCGCTCTTCCAAAAGGAGTCGTTGTATCAAAATTTTCTGTGATCGATATAAAATCAATTCCTTTTTCAGCTGTACATTCAATAAAATCTAAAATGTCGCGCATATTTCTGGAAATCCGATCGAGTTTATAAAAAATAACATAATCGATTTTCTTTTTTTCAATATCTGCAAGAAGCTTCTGAAATCCAGGTCTATCTGTATCCTTTCCTGAAAATCCCTCATCAAAATATTCAATAACTTCCCAGTTTCTTCTTAATGCATATTCTCTGCAAGCCTCTAATTGATTTTGAACCGATTCTCCTTTTCCTGTAAAAATAGATTTTCGTCCATATATGGCTGCTATGCTCATATAATTCCTCCTTCTATGGATTAAAATGCCTTGAAGAGCTTTTTTCATCAATAAATATATATTCTTATATGAAAAATATGAATAGAAACTATTGAAGATGAAAGTAGAAAACAATAATTGTCATTTTATGTTGAAAAAAATATAAATTTTACTATTTCCTTGGAAATGCAAACCTTCTCTGTGCATGAAACAAACAGAAAAGAGCATATTTATCTTTTAAAAAAGATAAAAATAAAGTAAAAGATTCATGAGAGCTGTTCATTTAAAGTAAAAGGGGGAATGGGAGGCTTGTCTAAAATCAATCGTTCCTGTTATTTTCCTGAAAACACTACAAACTTGGAAAAAAAAATAAACACTTGGATAGGAGATATTTATCAGTTGCTTCTGAATGAATTAAAACATGGAAATATCCATCCGCTCTTGTTTGATATATTGGATAAAGAAGAATTTCAGCGTTGCTTCGGTTTTTCTGCAGAATCTGTTTCTATGTCGCATATTCGTCAGCATAGGAAATGAAATCCTGATGACGATTCGTTCTAACAAAAAAACAAAGAATGAAGTTTCTTTACAAGACCCTATTGGGATTGATAGAGAAGGAAATGAAATTACATTGATCGATATATTGGGCACGGATACAGATGAGATTTTAGATGAAGTTGCATTAAAGATACAGGTAAAAAAGTTGTATCAAAAAATGGCACAGGTTTTAAAGAACAGAGAAAAAACAGTTATCCAGCTGAGGTATGGCCTTATTAATGGAGGCAGCAAGACACAAAGAGAAATCGCGAAACTATTGGGGATTTCCCGATCATATGTATCGAGAATAGAAAAAAGAGCAATTAAAAAGTTAAACAAGGCTTTTTTGAATCACGATAGTGGCTGTAACAATAAATAGCCTTAAATCATTTTATTTTAATGATTATAAAATTAGATATAAGACTTACTTTAATTAAGAAAAGAGAAATATAAAATACAAAAGAATAAAATATGAGCAGGAAGTTACGATGCATATATAGGATTTTCTAGCGTTTTTCAAGCATCTGCTCTTATGATTCGAGGGCAGAAAAAAACTGTGTAGCAATATATGTAGTAAAATTTCTGAGTTTTATCCATTAAAATGACATTTTTTTATTCTATTTGAAAATTTTTGATTAAAATCGATTGGAAATTTTGTGTAAATATCTTATAATAAGATTAAATATGGGTGGAACAAATTGGATCAACTTCATGATATTTCATAATTTTCAATATATATGGATATAAAGTATCATATGGTTTCATTTATTGCAATGTCGTATTTTCTTTTCACGCAATACATTAAAAAATACGGGTTTTTATTTATATAAAAATCAAAATCAATATACAAAAGAACGACTTTTAAAAATTATATGAGTAAGCCGGTTGGAGAGTAGGTCTATGAATAAAAATCAAATTCCCCAATCAGAATCTATGATTCCACATATTGATCTAGAACAATATGTGATCGATCCGGAAATACCTGAGCTCATTGATGTAGATTTGGCTAAAAAATATATTTTAATCCCCGTAAAAAAGGAATCTGACAACCTATTTGTTGCAATGGCCGATCCGCTGAATATCTTTGCAATCGACGATTTAAAAATCACAACAGGGTTGAATATAAATCCCGTAGTCGCCGAAAAACAATCGATTCTTGATGCCATTGAACAGTATTATGGAAAGGAAACAGCTCGAAAAGCTGCAGAAGATTTTTATAAACAATATGAAGTCAAGCAATCTCTAAAGATGGATGATGAAACAGGAATAGATGAAATAAGTCACGCTCCTGTTGTTCGGCTGCTTAATTCCATTTTCAGACAAGCTATCAAAGTAAAAGCCAGTGATATTCATATCGAACCTTTTAAAAATTATGTAAGAATCCGCTTTCGAATCGATGGAGAACTTCAGGAAATCTTATCCCTTCATATCGCTACCCATTCCGCTATTCTTACAAGAATAAAAATTATGGGGAGATTGAATATTGCTGAAAAACGAATCCCTCAAGATGGAAGAATCGAAGCGAATATTGATGGAAAAACAATCGATTTGCGCATCTCTACGCTTCCGACCATATATGGGGAAAAAGCGGTCATTCGATTATTTGATCCGGAGAATTTTTTAATGGATAAAGAACAATTAGGCTTTTCGGATACAAATCTAGAAACATTAAAAAAAATTATCCAACATTCAAATGGGATGATTCTAATAACGGGACCGGCAGGAAGCGGTAAAACCACTACAATGTACGCTATTCTCAGAGAGTTTAATCATATAGAAAAAAACATTGTTACCATTGAAGATCCTGTTGAATATCGGTTAGATGGGATCAATCAGGTTCAAATAAATCCCAAAGCACAATTAACATTTGCAAATGCACTTCGTTCCATTTTAAGGCAAGATCCAAATATTATTATGGTAGGAGAAATAAGAGATGCAGAAACTGCACAAATTGCCATTCGCGCAGCAATTACAGGACATATTGTAATAAGCACCATGCACACGAATGATTCTCCCTCTACAATTATTCGTTTAATGGACATGGGTATTGAACCTTATCTCTTATCTTCAGCTATGATAGGAGTCATTTCCCAGAGGCTTGTGCGAAAAATTTGTCCTAAATGCAAAAAATCTTATCAAGCCAATGAGGAAGAAAAAATTTTACTGGATATTCGTAAGGATTGTTACCTATATAGAGGCATAGGTTGTGCATATTGTAATGGGACAGGCTATAAAGGAAGAACCGCTGTTCAGGAAATAATGGCGATTCGTGAAGAGCTCCGTTCTGATATTGTTCGGCACAGTGGAATTGATATTTTGAGAAAAACAGCAATTCAGCAGGGGATGATTCCTTTAAAAAAAGCATGTGCGCAACTTGTATTGTCTGGCATTACAACAGTTCAAGAATTTCTTAAAGTAGCATATTCAATAGAATAGAGGGAAAACATGTCCATTTTAGATTTGTTTGAAATGTCGATTCGATCCGGAGCTTCCGATCTGCATATTGCTGTAGGGGCTCCTCCTATGCTCAGGATCAATGGTAAGCTCGAAAAGATATCAAAGAACCCTCTTACTCCTAAAGATACCATTCAGCTTATGGCTGAAATGGCAAACAAAGTGCAAATGGAAGAATTTGAACAGAGAGGAGAAATTGATTTCTCATATTCTCATCCAAGCTTCGGAAGATTTCGTGTAAATGCATATAAACAACAGGGAAATTGTGCATTGGCAATTCGAACCATCCCTTTTCAAATTCCGACTATCGATGGGTTAGGACTGCCTAAAATCTTTAAAGAACTTTCATGCAGACAAAGGGGCCTTATTTTGGTAACAGGCCCTGCTGGAAGCGGAAAATCTACTACATTGGCTGCCATGATCGATTATATAAATTGCAAACAGAATTGTCACATCTTAACCCTTGAAGATCCGATTGAATATCTGCATAAACACAAAAACAGCATTGTTACTCAACGGGAGATTCGAAATGATTCTAAAAATTTCAACTCTGCGCTTCGAGCTGCCTTAAGGCAGGATCCCGATGTAATCCTTATTGGGGAAATGCGGGATCTAGAAACAATTCGAATTGCTATTACAGCTGCAGAAACAGGACATTTAGTTCTTTCAACTCTGCATACACTTGGAGCCGAAAAAACGATCGATCGCTTAATGAATAGCTTCCCTTCGCATGAACAGCAGCAGATTCGAATTCAACTTTCAAATGTTTTAGAAGCAATTATTTCCCAACAACTTTTAATTTGCTCTAATCAGAAAAGCAGGATAGCTGCTTTTGAAATTATGATAACAACTCCTGCAATTCGAAATTTAATTCGGGAAGGGAAAACACATCAAATTCAAACAGCCATTCAAACAGGCAGCAAATTAGGAATGCAAACAATGGACGATGCTATTTTTCAACTTTATCGAGAAAACCAAATCGATAAAAAAACAGCAATTACTTATGCAATCGATCGCGAATATTTGAAGAGATATATAGCAAAGTAAGGAGGCTCATATGCCATCTTATCGATATAAAGCGATCCATAAAAACGGAAAGGCAATATCAGCCACTTGCACAGCTCCTAATAAAAAAGATGTTGTAGATATGCTGAGAAATAACGATTGCTACCCGGTATTTATCGAGGAAATATCCGAAAAAAAGCGTACGATTCAGCTAAAATATCTCCGTAAGATTCGGGTGAAAGATATTGCTATTTTCTGCAGACAATTTTATACAATGCTTCATAACGGGATAACCATCCTAAGCAGTTTAAATATCTTAAAATTACAAACAAAAAATAAAAAATTTCAGCAAGTGATTGAAGGAGTTCAGCAAGAAGTTCAAAAAGGACAAACCCTTTCTGAAGCGCTTGAAAAATATAAAGATTTTTTTCCTGATTTGTTTATCCGTATGACAAATATCGGAGAAATAAGCGGAACACTGGATATCGTTATGGAAAAGATGGCGATTTATTATGAGAAAGAAAATCGGATAAACAATAAAATAAAAAGTGCCCTGTTGTATCCAATTCTGCTCAGCATCGTTACAGCAATCATTTTTAT
>ERZ795062.2417-NODE-2417-length-12284-cov-4.737019_pt1 | contig 12284 bp, 12 predicted proteins | sample MGYA00375146_ERZ795062 | MGnify/ENA primary metagenome ERZ795062 (study PRJEB30191, sample SAMN05720281) | activated sludge metagenome | isolation source: Anaerobic digester | place: USA | collected 2015-07-16 ... | reverse complement strand
TGCCTCGACGGGCGCCGGTGGCAGAACTCCGAAGCCGTCGAACAACTGCGGCAGGCCGGAGGTGTCGACGAGATTCCGCAAGTTGGTGACCATGTCGCGCGCTTGACTCGGCACGACCGTGTCGAGGGTCGACAGAACTGACGATGAGCGCACCTGCGACGAGACCGTTGAGCCAGGTAGCGCCGTTGCAGTGGCAGCCAGGATCCACCCGATGACCGCGATGGCCAGGACGTTCAACGCCGCCCCGCCGATGTTGTCGACGATGCGCGCGGGTTCCCACGTAATGCGGTCGTGCAGCTTGCGGCCAACGATCGAAGTCGCGAGTTGACCAGCGATCGCGCAGCCGATCACCAGCGCCGCCGTGATGGCGAGGCCGAGCGTTCCTTCGATCCGCCATTGGCCGAGGACCAGCGGGGCGAGGAACACTCCGATCAATCCGCCGCCGAGGAATCCGATGAACGACAGCAGGCCGGAAACGAATCCGTTACGCCAGCCAGACCAGGCAAACAGGACGATCGCCGTAAGGACCACGATGTCGACAACGTTCATGTTCACCTCCTCGCCAGCGGGTGGAGCTCCGCAATGTCCTCATAGTGTCGCCTATGGGCCCTGCTGCTGACGAGGTGGAGCGAACGCAGACTACGAATCCTGCGAGGCTCGCCAGCCATCGTCGAACGGCACAACTCGGGCGCCCTCTTCCCACGGCAGCGACCATCCGGCCATGTCAAGCAATCGGTCGAGCAGGAGTCCGGTGAAACCCCAGACAAGCATCCCGCTGACTTCGAAGCCCGACCCGACGTAGCCAGAAGGATGAGAGACCTTGACGCGGTTCGCCGGATTTACCAGGTCCGCGATCGCTACTCGATGAACGTCGGCGACCTCAGCTGGATCCGCCGCGGCAATCTCGGACGTCTCGTGCCACCACCCCAGAACAGGAGTGACGACAAATCCTGATGGCGGCAGCCACATCTGAGGTAGGGCCGCGACCGGGGTCACGCCTGCCGGGTCCAGGCCGGTCTCTTCCTGCGCCTCGCGCAGCGCGGTCGAGACCGGACCGTTGTCGCCTGGATCCGCCGCCCCACCAGGAAACGCGGGTTGACCGGCATGCGAGCGCATGTCCGCCGCTCGTTCGATGAGGAGGACGTCGGGTCCGGATTCGCCGATGTCACTGCCGTCGGCGAACAGCACAAGTACCGCCGAGTGCCGAACCTTCTCCTCATCGGGCGCGCGGAACCGGACCAATTCCTCAGGCGACGCCGATTGAAGCCCGGTGATCAGCGGCACGTACCAGGCAGGCAGGTCGGTGAGATCCGAGAAGACCTCGACTCCAGCGCTTTCAGTTGCACTCATGACACCTTCACCTGCAGGTATTTGTCGATCAGGCTCGCTAATTCTTCCTTCGAGGAAACCACACTCGTTCGCCCCGCGATGGAGCCGTCTGGGCGAACGAAGAGGGTGGTGGGAACGCCGACCACTCGCAACCCGGCACGAACTTCCGAATTGGGGTCCTGAACTGATGGGAACGTCATCTTGGTTTGGGCAGCCATCGCCAACGCAGCTTGTCGATCATCTGCGAGATCGATGCCCAGGAAACGCACCTGGTCACTGTGCGCACGATAGAACTCGCCCATCAGCGGAAGCTCCGCCTTGCAGGGCCCACACCAGGATGCCCACACATTGACGACCATCGGTTTGCCACGCACTCCCGACAGCCGAACCGGATTACCGCGGCCCAGGCACGGAAGCGTCAAGTCGGGAAGCCCGTCGGGCCGCGCTGGGACAGCAGGGTCAGACGCCGGGCATTCATCGAGGCGAGCATTTTGGATCTGCTCGCTCGATGCGCCCTCGGTGTTACCTGGCTGCACCGACGCGGACTGCGACGGAAGCGCCGAACCTGCCGGATTCGAGCCGTCCTGAGATGCACATCCGGCGAGCACCATGCTGGCGATCGCAGTAGCCGCCGCCCACTGCCACACCGTTGTCCGACCGCGAATCGTGATGCGGGGCATCTCAGCTTGTCCCCGTCTTGATCATCTTTGCGGCAACCTTCGGATCAGTCGGGCCCTCGCCGTACGACGGACACCACTTGGCGACTGGGCACGCACCGCATGCCGGGCGGCGAGCGAAACAGCAGCGTCGGCCATGGAAGATCAACTCATGCGAAAGCATCGTCCAGTCTTTCCGGGGGAACAGTGAGCCGACCTCAATCTCAACCTTGACCGGATCAAATTCCGTCGTCCACCCGAACCTTCGCGACAACCTCCCGAAGTGGGTATCAACGGTGATTCCGGGAACGTCGAACGCATTCCCCAAGACGACGTTCGCGGTCTTGCGTCCGACGCCTGGAAGCGTGACCAGGTCCTTCATACGGCGAGGAACTTCGCCGTTGTAACGGTCGCAAATCATGTTGGCCATGCCGAGCAGCGAATTCGCTTTTGCGCGGAAGAACCCGGTGGACTGAATCATCGACTCAAGCTCGGCACGATCAGCTGCGGCCAAAGCAGCAGCATCGGGATACTTCGCAAACAAAGCGGGCGTCACGAGGTTGACTCGCACATCAGTGCACTGGGCCGACAGGATCGTGGCGATCACGAGTTGAAGCGGATTCTCGAAGTTCAGCTCGCAATGCGCATCGGGGTAGGTGACCGCCAGTTCGCGACCGATTCGACGTGCCCGGCGCACCAACGCAGTGCGCGATTCACCGGTTGGGGTTACAGGCAGTTCGGGCGCTTCGACGGCATCGACTTGGGCTACTCCTGAGGGACGAGGCCGGTTGGCGCGAGGGGACACCCGATTAGCGTACGTGCCGCCCGAAAGGGTGAGTCGCGCGTTCAAGTATTTCTCGCACGGGCCGATGCCTAAGGCGTAAAGAACCGACCTCACCACCCGGTGAGCCAGGCCCAGGACAGACGGACGTCGACGGGATTGGTCATGTCTGAGCAGAGTCATTCAACGACAGTTGGCGCTGACTCAGTTCCCGAGCAAGTGGCGGCTTCTCGTTCTGAATTCACTCAGCCGTTTGCCGACCTAAATGTCAGCGAAATGACGCTGGATCAACTCCGAGAAATGCGAAAAGTCCTCACTGAGCGCGAAAGCCAAATTTCCTACTGGCGCAGGATCATTCAGGCCCGCCTCGACCTCCTCCGCGACGGCGCACTCAAACGTGGCGCCACCATCGAGGGCCTTCAGCGAATCCTCACCCAACAAATGGGCGTCAACAACCGCAAGGGAATCCTCAGCGTGATGCCAGAGGAGAACCAGCCGATGGACGGCCTGGACCACCTGTGGCAAAGAGGCATCAACAGCCAGGATGACGAGCAGCTCGAAAAGGATCTGATCGCGGCCGAACGGCAACTCTCAAGCATTCGCGGCGACCTTCATTCAATGATCGATGCTGCAACGGGCGAACTCGTGGCCCGCTACCGCGACGATCCGCTGTTGGCGCTGACGGCGCTACCAACGCGGGTGCAACGCCCATCCCCGCTCTAAGAAATTTTCCGCAGCCGCATGCGGGAATCCGCCGGTTTCCAACGGATTGTGTTGCAGAGAAGGTGCGACTGGCGACCAAGATGCGCCACAATGGGCCCCAATCCGTTAGAAGATGACCAAGCGAAGGAACTCGCGTGGACGACGTACTAAGCCGTGCCCCAATGTTTGCCGCCCTCGATCCAGAGGCCGCCGCTGCATTGCGCTCATCGATGGACACCGTGAACTTGAACAAGGGCCAAGTCCTGTTCAACGAAGGTGAGCGCGGAGAGCGGCTCTACATCATCACTGACGGAAAGATGAAGCTCGGCCACACGTCCAGTGACGGACGCGAAAGCCTCCTTGCTGTTCTCGGCCCAGGTGAGCTCCTCGGCGAGCTCTCACTGTTCGATCCAGGCCCGCGCACCGCTACGGCCACGGCACTTACTGAAACGTCTCTTATGGGCCTTGGACACAATGCCCTTCGCCCATGGCTGACGGGTCGTCCCGAGGTGGCCGAAGCCCTGCTTCAGGCGCTTGCCTTGCGACTTCGCCGGACCAACGAACAAATGGCTGACCTCGTGTTTTCCGACGTTCCTGGCCGGGTTGCGAAGACGCTGCTCGAACTAGGTGAGAAGTTCGGACGCCCACTGCCTGACGGCATCCACGTCACCCACGACATGACGCAGGAAGAACTCGCGCAGCTCGTCGGCGCATCGCGTGAAACCGTGAACAAGGCGCTGGCCGACTTTGCTGCCCGCGGATGGATTCGATTGGAATCACGTTCGGTCATTCTGATTGATCCAGAACGCCTCGATCGACGTTCCAAGTAACACCCGCACTATCCGTGCGTTGCTAGGTATTCCAATTGCGCCCGCACACTGAGTAGTGCCAGCGGCCAGACCGATTTTGGTACATCCGCGTACACCGCCTCCACCACACGTTGCGCGAGATCCTGAATCGGCAGTCCATGTCCGCCGAGTTCGTTGATAGCAACGCGCACCTGTTCGAGGCGCTCGTGCCTATGCGCGAGGTAGTAGTCGATGACTCCCGCCGGTTGGTCGAGGGTCGGACCGTGCCCCGGAAGAATCATCGTGAGGTCGGACTCGGCGATCAACTCACGCAACCGATGCAACGAATCCAGGTACTCGACCAGTGTTCCGTCGGGGTAGGCCACCACTGTTGTTCCCCGACCGAGGACGGTGTCACCGGTCAACAATGAGTCATCCTGCGGCAGATAGAAGGACAACGAATCCGATGAGTGGCCGGGGGTTGCCACAACCCGAATCTCGACGCCGGAAAGCTCCAGCACGTCACCGCCGACGACGCCTTCGCTGCCGTACTGGTGAGTTGGATCGAGTGCTTGAACTGCGCACCCCGCAGCCTCCGCGAACATCCGCGCGCCCGCGCTGTGGTCGAGATGCCCGTGGGTCAGCAGGATGCGTTCGATTCGCGCCCCGCGAGATTCGACCTCAGCAGCAACAACCTGCCAGTGAGCGATGTCGTCGGGTCCTGGGTCAATAACCGTGAAGCTGGCAGACCCGGGTGCGCCAATGAGCCACGTGTTCGTGCCATCCAGAGTTTGCGGTCCCGCATTCGGAGCCAGCACACAGGTCGCGTGGGTCGTGATCTCGCCGCCGAACCACTCGCCAGCGAATCCTGGGGGACCAATCATCCCGGTCATGAGGCAATTTCCCTTCTGCGCACAAGCATTCGGTCGGATTGGCGCCTCAAGTAGCCGATTCCACCGAATGTTGCTGATTCCCGCCGATTCCCCACGCTAGTTGCCGTCCAGACTCGTATGAATCCCGCCAGATTCCGAACCTGCGGGCGGTCCAGGGATGTCGATGACCTCTTCGTCCGTTCGGAAGTCCACCAATCGCCAGCGAACGCCCGATGGGTCGGTTGGATCCGCCGTGGGGCTCGGCATTAACGGGATGATCGTTCGCGCCGCAAGTTCATCGATCGCCTCTTGCGCGGTGGCGCCCCGCGCAGCGAGCGTCGCGAAGTCGGCCAGCGACGCAACGGTCGGCGGGAGCATCAACATGTTCCCAGCGGCCGACTCCGCAAGTGCATCTGCCGGGCGCAGCCAACGGTCAGCATCCGACTCACCGGAGTTCTCGCGGACGTGATGGTCTTCGCTGACCACGGCGGCGTAGAGGCGGGTGTCGAACCGGCGATCCTCGACGGCCGGAGTCACCCAATGACCCACGTAGCCGAGGTTGAGCGGATCGCCCAGATCGTGGCTCGTCTCCTCAAGCGTCTCGCGGACCGCAGCGATTCGGCTCGCCAAGGTGTCCTCTCCGGCGCTCGCAGCAGGCCTCGCCGCGAACGGCAGCGCGGCCAGTTCAGCACGCGCCGCCACGAGTTCGTCCGCTAGCCGAATGTCGTCAGGTTCAACAGCGCCGCCCGGGAACACGTGCATGCCGGCGGCAAAAGCCATCGTCCGGACTCGGCGCTGCAGGTACACGTGCAAGCCGTCGGGCAGGTCCCGCACCATGATCACGGTCGCGGCATCTCGTACCGGTGGCGCCACCCAACTGTCATCCCCAGAAGCCTGCGCAGCGGCCAACGCCCGCGCACGTTCAGCTAGCTTCGCGGGCATCTTCAACCGGGTTGGTTCACCCATCTGCGCTCGCAACTTCGACAACAAGTTCGATCTCCACTGGAGCATTCAGCGGCAAACTGGCCACACCAACGGCCGAACGGGCGTGAGCTGCAGCCGAACCCCAAATAGCGCCGAGGAGTTCTGACGCACCGTTCACCACCTGTGGGTGAGCAACGAACCCCGGCACGGCCGCGACGAATCCCGTCAACTTGACGATCCGGACGATCTGGTCGAGGTCATCGAGCACCGTGCCTACGGCAGCGATGGCGTTCAACGCTGCAATCGCAGCACACTCGCGCGCCGTCTCAAGATCGACAAGTGCGGCGTCGATCACCCAGCCATCGATGACGCCATCCTCGGCGTCCGCGCTTACGAGGCCCGCCGCGTGAAGCTTTCCATCGACGAGCGGCAGTTGCCCCGCTGTGAAGATGAGGTTCCCTGTGCGAATCGCGGGGACGTAGGAGGCCAGCGGAGCAGCAGGTGTGGGCAGCGGGCGACCGAGTTCGACGAGCCTCTGATGGACCAACGAATGTGCCACGAGTTCGCCCTATCCGCGCGGACGCTTGAAGTACGCGACGAGGTTCTCAGGAGTCGGGCCCGGAACAATTTGAACGAGTTCCCACCCGTCCTGGCCGAAGTTGTCGAGGATCGCCTTTGTGTTGTGAATGAGCAGCGGCGCGGTGAGGTATTCCCAAGTCGTCATACGTGAACTTTAGGCCCGCCGCGTGAATCACGGCACTCGCAGCCCTCTCTACAGAGCGTCTCGACAGATACGCTGAGGAACTGTGTCCACACCAACGTCGGCTGGTCGCCCCGCAACGGGCAAACCGCGGGGAGGCGATTGGCCGAAAGTCCGCCTACACGTGGTGTCCGGCAAGGGCGGAACGGGCAAGACCACAGTTGCCGCCGCGCTCGCGCTTGCACTCGCATCAGGCGGTGGGCGCGTCTTGCTGATGGAGGTTGAAGGGCGCCAAGGAATCGCGCAGTTGTTCGACACTCCGCCGCTGCCCTACGAAGAGCGACTCGTCGCCGTCGCGCCAGACGGTGGCGAGGTCTTTGCGCTGGCAGTCGATCCCGAGGCCGCGCTTCTTGAGTACCTCGAGATGTTCTACAACATGCGTCGCGCAGGCACTGCTTTGCGCAAGCTCGGCGCGGTTGACTTCGCGACCACCATCGCTCCCGGGGTTCGCGATGTATTGCTGACCGGCAAGGCGATCGAGGCTGTCAAGCGCGGCGAGCGGGCGGGCAAGCCGACGTACGACGCGATCGTGATGGACGCTCCGCCAACGGGTCGAATCACGCGATTCCTCAACGTGACGAGCGAAGTTGGGGGGCTCGCGAAAGTTGGACCCATCAAGTCGCAGTCGGACTCGGTCATGGGCGTCATCAGTTCTCCCCGCACAGCAGTCCACCTGGTGACGCTGCTGGAAGAAATGCCCGTCCAGGAGACCCTCGACGGCATCGAGGAACTGCGCGACAACAACCTGCCCGTCGGCGCGGTGATCGTGAATATGGAGCGCGGCCCGCGACTGACCCCAGAGGGCTTGCGCGAGGCACTCGACGGGACTCTCGACGTCGACGAAGTTCGGGCCGGTGTTGAAGCTGCGGAACTGCCCCGCAAGCTCAACGTCAACACGGTGACCAAAGTGCTGATGACCGAAGCCGCCGAACATGCCGAACGCGTCCAGCTGGAGCAGACTGAACGCGACCGACTTAACGCCGCTGAACGACCGATCTACGAACTGCCAGAGATGAACGGCGGGATCGATCTCGGGGCCCTGTACGCAATGGCGAGGATGTTGCGCGAGCAGGGGGTTGCGTGATGGCTGGACCTACGCCGCTCGCCGCACTCTCCGAGTCAACGCCAGTGCTCGACATCGACGCACTCATCGACGACCCAGGGGTGAAGGTCATCGTCTGCTGCGGCTCCGGCGGTGTCGGAAAGACGACAACAGCGGCGTCGCTAGGACTTCGCGCGGCTGAACGGGGACGCAAGGTCTGTGTGATGACGATTGATCCAGCGAGACGCCTCGCACAGTCGATGGGCTTGAGTCAGCTCGACAACACACCGCGATCGGTCGCCGGTGTTGACGAAGCCAACGGCGGTTCGCTCGACGCCATGATGCTCGACATGAAGCGGACCTTCGACGAGATCGTCGAGTCTCATTCGGACGCGGGGCGCGCGCAGGCCATCCTTGAGAATCCCTTCTACCAGGCACTTTCCACCTCGTTCGCGGGCACTCAGGAATACATGGCGATGGAGAAGCTCGGCCAGCTACGGTCTGCCGCCGAGACGACTGGCGAGTGGGATCTGATCATCGTTGACACGCCACCTTCGCGGTCGGCGTTGGACTTCCTCGATGCACCCAAGCGGCTCGGATCGTTTCTCGACGGACGTCTGATGAAACTGCTGAGCGCACCTGCGCGTGGTGCGGGCAAGTTCGGCGCGAAGGTGGTTGGTGCGAGTCTGAGCGTCGTCACGGGGACGCTGACCAAGGTGATTGGGGCCCAGGTTCTCAAGGACCTGCAGACGTTCGTTTCGTCGTTCGACGCACTGTTCGGCGGATTCCGCCAGCGGGCCGAGGCTACCTACGCTCAGTTGCAGGCTCCCGACACTCGATTCCTGGTCGTGGCCGCCCCTGAACGCGACGCACTGCGCGAGGCGTCGTATTTCGTCGAGCGGCTAGCCGGCGAGGACATGCCGTTGGCGGGTTTGATCCTCAACCGTGTGCAGGAAGTGCCATTGCCGAGTCTTTCGGCGGAAACCGCACTGGCCGGCGCCGATCGGCTCGACGAGAACGGTGAGCACCCGCTCACTGCCGGGATGTTGCGCCTCCACGCCGATCGTGTGCAGAACGGTCAGCGTCAGCGGCGGCTCGCGGAACGATTCAGCACCGCGCATCCGCGAGTTCCGGCGGCAGCAGCACCCGCGTTAGCCGGGGACGTTCACGACCTTGATGGCCTGCGCGAAGTCGCTGCCGCCCTCGCCAACCAGTAGGCCTGCGAGAACGCAAACCCCCTTCGTGTTGGGGTTACTGCGGCTGAAAAGCCGCTAGTAACCCCAACACGAAGGGGGTTTGCGCGAGACGTGCGGAGGCTGCGGTCGTTAGGCGACAGAGGTCCGGGACCTCAGGTCAACATTCGAAGAACGCAGGTCAGCAGAAACCTGTTGGGCAGGAATCGTCACGTAATCGGTGCGCGAGTGCTCAAGACGGGCAGTCTCAAGCAAGGTGCGCCACGAGCGGACGTCGGGACGTCGACGCAGCAGCGCTCGGCGTTCGCGCTCGGTCATTCCACCCCAGACACCAAACTCAATTTCGTTATCCAGCGAATCAGCCAGGCATTCAGTGCGCACTGGGCAGCCAAAGCAGATCGCTTTGGCACGATTCTGTGCCGCTCCCTGAACGAAAAGGCGATCGGGATCAGTTCCCCGACACGCCGCTTGCGCAGGCCAGTCATTCATCCAATTCATGGTTACCCTTCACAGGCAGTACTTGGAAATTCTCGAACGTGATCGCACAGGGGAAGCGCGCTGTGCGCGTTGTGATGCGTCGTGTAACCGTACGTTCACCCTCTGCTCATCAAAAGGTCCGTTTGAGCCATTTTTCGTAGTCCTTTAGGACTAACGGCCAATTTTGACCGAATCTGTTTCCACCCAAATGGTCCATAACGAAACTTTCGCGCTTACCCTTGCGTCTCATGGGCGTGCCACCTTCCCCCGCGGGTCAAGATCGACTCCGGAACATCCGCGAATTCGTGCTGATTAGTGCGCTCGCCGGTGCCATCGTCGCAGCAATGGCTCTCCCTTTCGTCGGCACCGCCGCATTCGCGACGCGCCAGGCCACAATGACTTTCGATTCCCTCCCGCAGGAACTCAAGGCCGAGCAACTGCCGCAGCGCACGTACATCGAGTCCGCAAATGGAACGAAGATCGCGACCCTCTACAGCGAGAACAGAATCGTCGTTCCGCTGAGCCAGATCTCGCCGCTGATCCAGAAGGCGGCTGTCGCAACTGAGGATGCGCGCTTCTACGAGCACCACGGCGTTGACATGAAGGGATCTGCCCGCGCGCTGCTTGCAAACTCACAGGCCGGTGACGTGCAGCAGGGAAGCTCCACGATCACAATGCAGTACGTCCGTAACCAACTCATTACCAACGCGAAGACCAAAGAGCAGATCGAAGACGCTCGGGTGCGCACGATCGGGCGCAAGCTGCAAGAGATGCGCTACGCACTGGCGATCGAGAAGAAGATGTCCAAACAGCAGATCCTCGAGGGCTACCTCAACGTCAGCTACTTCGGTGCCGGTGCCTACGGAGTCGAAGCGGCCGCACGCCGATACTTCGACGTCAGCGCATCGCAGGTCACGCTCCCACAGGCAGCGACTCTCGCAGGGCTGGTTCAGCAGCCAGTCGGCTACGACCCGACGGCACACCCGAAGATCGGGCAGGTTCGCCGCGACGTGGTCCTCGACCGCATGGCGAATCAGGGCTACATCACCGCCGCCGAGGCTGCGTCCGCCAAGGCGATTCCGATCCAGAAGACCTTGAAGCCCAAGGAACTCGAGAACGGCTGCGCCCAAAGCAAGTACCCGTTCTACTGCGACTTCATCATCAACCAGATCAAGAATGACTCCCGCTACGGCGCGACAGTCCAAGATCGCGAAAACCTCATCAAGCGTGGCGGCCTGACCATCAAGTCGTCGCTTGATCTCAAAGCGCAGGCCTCAGCTCAGCGAGCAGTCGATCGACGAGTTCCGCCGAAGGATCCGAGCAAGAAGGCCGCCGCTATCGCCATGGTTGAGCCGGCCACTGGGAGCGTCATCGCGATGGCTCAGAACCGTCGCTGGGGAACGACCGGCCCAGGCGTGACCACCTACAACTACGCAGTTGACGCAGCTGACGGCGGAACCATCGGCATGCAGGCCGGATCGGTATTCAAGGCGTTCACACTCGCCGCCGCCTTCGAAAAGGGCATCAGCCCGCGTGAGTACATCAACAGCCCGCAACGCAAGACCTTCGCTCCAGGCGACTGGGGCTGCGGCGAAAACTTCAACCAGCCCAAGTACACCGTCAACAACTCGACCGGCGCCGGAACGTTCAACATGTGGAGCGGCGCGGCGATGTCGATCAACACGTTCTTCGTCGAGCTTGAGCGCCAGGCCGGGCTGTGCCGAACAGTTGACATCGCCGAGCGCATGGGCGTGAAGCTAGGAAACGGCAAGCCCCTCCTGCGCTACCCCTCATTCACCCTGGGGTCGATGGAGGTCTCGCCGCTGTCTGTCGCAGGCGCCTACGCCACCTTCGCCAACCACGGCGTCTACTGCAAGCCACACGCCGTTGCCAGCATCTCGGACCTGGACGGAAAGACGCTGTACTCCGACTCGGGTAACTGCCGCCGCGCAGTGACCCGCGAGGTCGCAGACGCGACGACAGCAATCCTCACGGGCGTGATCGACGGCTCCGGTTCGCGAACCGGTAAAGACATGTCGCTGGGTCGCGATGCCGCAGGCAAGACCGGTACGACTGACTCCAACGCGGCCGTTTGGTTCGCTGGCTTCACCCCCGATCTCGCGGCTGCCGTCTGGTCAGGTGACCCACGCGGTGGCTTCAAGCACCCGATGGACAACGTGACCATCGGTGGCAGGTACTACGACGAGGTCCACGGCAGTTCCATCCCTGGCCCGATCTGGCGTGATGCCATGGACGGTGCGCTCGGAGACAACGCGAAGAGCTTCGACCTCCAAGCGAAGTACGACCTCAAGCAAGCTCGCCGCGGCGGCTACAACGGTGGCGACGGCGGAGGCAACAGCTACGGCGGCGGTTACAACCGCTACTACGGTCGCTGAGCTAGTCCCGGCCTCGCGGCCCTCGGCCCTATCCACCACACCCGGACGGCAACTAGATTGCCCTCATGCGCGGATTGGTCAGCAGTGGGCTCATCGTCCTGATGGCCGCCACAGCATGTTCGAGCCAAGCCGACCCACAGCCCCCACCGTCGGTCTCACAATCCGCGACACCACAGGCACCCACAACGCCACCAACCGTCAATCAGGCGCGGGTGATCGCGACCGGACTCAAGAGCCCGTGGGGCCTGGCATTCCTGCCCGACGGATCAGCCCTAGTGACCCTGCGCGACTCCGGCCTCATCGAGCGGGTCGTGCCCAGTGCCACAGCCTCAGCCCAGGTGACGACCGTGGGGCAAGTACCAGG
>ERZ795062.2414-NODE-2414-length-12287-cov-38.492560_pt1 | contig 12287 bp, 7 predicted proteins | sample MGYA00375146_ERZ795062 | MGnify/ENA primary metagenome ERZ795062 (study PRJEB30191, sample SAMN05720281) | activated sludge metagenome | isolation source: Anaerobic digester | place: USA | collected 2015-07-16 ... | reverse complement strand
ATTCCACCGAAACACGATGACCCGGTAGAACAGTACTTCCAGAAGAGAAACAAAATCCAGTGGTTGTTCTGGCTCAAGAGGTCGTAGTCGATAACGGTACAAGCCCTCTGGTGGGATTCTTACTGAGCCCAGAGGTTCTGGGTGTTGTTGCCGTGGTGTTGGTCGGTATGATCGCTATCTGGGGGCGTAAGTGGCTGAATCACTTCCGCGTGGTCTTTCAGGTCTGGCACTACGTGGAGAAGATGGGCATCTTGGCCAATCTGAAGGGTTACGAGAAGCTTGCGTTGGCCATGGACGTGTTCCAGGACCGGTTCTACGAGCAGTTTGGAAAAGAGCCGAAGCCCGGTGACGAAGGGTGGGCCGTGAAGATCCTTACGTGGCTGTGCAGGTTGGAGGATAAGGAGCCCATTGAGGATTTTTTCGACGAGCCTACACCGCCCTCAAACTTGGAGAACTCGGGAGAGGTGCTAGCGTAGGGGACAACCCCGTCTACTGGCAAGGCAAGGACATAACGTCTCGCCAGTGGAGGGCATATCAGGACGCTCTGCAACGCAGCGAGGCCCAGTGGTATGAGTCCACCAGGACCCTTGTCCCGGACAAGCTGCCGCCACTAAAAATAGGAGACAAGGTGTGGGGAGAGCACGAACCCCGCATAACCATTACACCCCGATCCGAGTGATCGGGGTATTTTTTTTCACGTTAGCGTAAGCGGCGGTGAGGACTACATCGCTATTACGGTAGAACCAAAATAACACATACCCCACCACCCGGTGGGGTTTGTCGTTGCAGGATTTGGGCACACTATGTGGAAAATGATGACAAAAAAGGGGTTGATGTGGTGCGGAAACTAGTCCCTCTTTTGTTAATCACGTTGCTTCTGGCCGGATGCGTAGGCGGCACGCAGGTGAAGATCGCAGAGCTAGAGTGGGAGTACCCCAGCGGTTATCTATCGACCGGTTATCTGCGTGGTACAGTCAAAAACACAGGCCGGGTAGGCATACGCTATATGGAGATAGGAGTGCAGCTCAAGCAGAACGGGGTCGTGGTGGCCTCGGGGTGGACTAACCTCACACGGTTAGCTCCGGGAGAAGAGAGAGCCTTCAAGATCATCGTGTTCGACTTCCCTCCCGGTGAGTTTGAGTATCAGGTTTTCTGGTCTACGAGCCCGGGCGGAGTACCGATGTAATAGCACCCATGAGGGTGCTTTTCTTCGCCTGCGGCATGTGGAAAAAGAGACGGTAGCTAACACGTAGCTAACAAAACACTCTGAAGAGCCGCTTAAAAAGAAGCAGGGCTCATACCTCTTAATCAGGGTGTCCTGGGTTCGAATCCCCGATGGCCCACCATTTTTTTATCCAAAAAAACAGAGCGTCTGAAGCCGATACCTCGATGGGGTATCGGCTTTCTGGTAGTTTGACATGTTTGTCGGCGTATTTTCCGTAGGTAGAACGTCTTGGCATGTTTCGCCCAAGGAGGGGGCTGGGCACTCAAAAAGTCTTGTTGCCGGCGCATATTCTCCCGAACGGCGTAGTGCGGGGTTGGAAAAACATGACGATGGCGTTTGTACTGTGTGACTAGAAGGTAATTTCAGAATCGGAAAAGAGATGGAGGGAAGGACTCTTCTCGGGGAAATGCCTGCCGGTGCGTCTTTCGCCTTTACGATGCGGAAGGCTAGTGCCTCGAATTCTCTTGGGTCTCCCTCCGCGACACTGCTGTGCTTCCCGCTCAGGGCATGCTTGTGCTGATAGGCAGAGCCGGAGATGTATTCACGCTGAGGTTGGAGTAGCCTTGGCGTTGGAAGCCGGTCTCCGAAGTGGGGCAGTATCCTGCACAGAATCCGGTTGCACGCAGCTCAAAGACTGCGGTCTTCATGGTTATCCGCTGAGCCCAACAACGTTCTTTTCTAGTGTTTGCATCTGTCATACAATATAACTGCAATGCTGTGCTGAGGAGAGTAGTGGTGAGTGAAACTTCAACAGGTGCTGAACCGGGTATGCAAAGCGTGTGAAGAGTACCAGATGATTGAGGAAGGGGACAGGATTGCCGTCGGAGTCTCTGGGGGCAAAGACAGCCTTACCCTGCTCTATGCTTTAGCTCACATGCGGCGCTTCTTCCCCAAAGAGTTCGAGCTTGAGGCCATCACGGTAGACTTAGGTTTTCCGGGCATGGACTTTTCACCGGTTGCGGAGCTCTGCCGGAAACTCGGTGTCACTTACACGGTTGTAGAGACACGTATCGCTGACATTGTTCATACCTACAAGAAAGAAGAGAACCCCTGCTCTCTCTGCGCCAAGCTGCGCAGGGGCTCGTTCAACGAAAAAGCGCAGGAACTCAACTGCAACAAGACTGCCTATGCCCACAACCTAGATGACGTTATCGAAACCATGCTGCTTTCTCTGTTTTACGAAGGCAGGTTTTCCTGCTTTCTGCCGGTAACGCATCTGGACAAGACGGGGCTGACGCTGATCAGGCCGCTGATCTACGTGCGCGAAGCAGATATCAAGGGCTTTAGGAATCTATACCGTCTGCCGGTCGTGGAGAGCACTTGCCCGGCCGCAGGCCGCACCAAACGGCAGTATGTCAAGGAACTAGTCAGAACCCTCCAGGCCGAGATTCCCGATCTGAAGAAAAGCCTGTTCCATGCCATCAAAACCAGCAGTATACCGGGCTGGCAACCAGCGGGGCAGCACGCGGGAACTAGGCCGGCCGGGGAGGAAAAGCACAGTTCGTTAGCTGCGGATCGGCCGAACCAGGACCTTTGAGAACGAGTAAGCGGGAGGGATGGCCGTGATCATCAGGCAGGCCAAGTGGGATGATGAAGAACAGATGGCGACCTTGATCTGCGGGTTCAGAGCAGAACTGCGCAGTCTGAGAGGTGGCGACGCCAGCGCGGACCTAGACGAAGGGCGGCGAGAGTTCCAAGGATACATGCGTCAAGGGTGGCCGATTTTTGTCGCCGAAGACGAAGGTGGAACTCTAGTCGGGTACTTGGTCTGCCGCATTGATGATGGGGTGGTCTGGACCGAGTCCCTTTACGTTTTACCGGCACAAAGGCGAAAGGGCATTGCCTCCCAGCTGTATGATTGTGCTGAGGAGCTTGCTAGGGAACTTGGCGAAGACCAGGTGTACAACTGGGTGCATCCCGATAACCACCGCATCATAGCCTTTCTGGCCAAAAGAGGGTACGATGTCCTAAACCTGATTGAACTGAGAAAGCCCCTGCCCGGTGAGAAGTTCACCCAACGCCTAAAAGTGGGCGAGCACGAGTACCTGTATTGACTGAACCTAATCACCTTCTGGGATGGTTTTGATGGGGCCATAATGTTCTGTGAAGGTGGTTTCTCGCTCTAGCCCGACACATGTTTCTTTGAACTAATTATGACATAATCCGAATTGGACAACGCCGTTTTCTGCGGACTCGGGATAGACTCCCTATGTACTCTTAGCCAAATAGTGAAACCCGGATACACAAAGCGTTGAGCGGAAACACAGGATTCTGACGACTAATCAGAAGGTTGTAGGTTCGAAGCTTGCCGGGCTCTCCATTTGTGAACACGATGAGACCGTCGTTTTAGGGGTTCTCTTGATCCATATGAGCCCTGAAAAAACTGTGGTTGCTTTGAACCGTGCTCCACACACATGTTATGACGTTGCTACCGAATATGGAGTATGCGGAGTATGTAGGGCCATATCAGCCAGAAGCCAGGGAGAAAACGCAGTGCAATGCGAACTAGATGTCTTAATCTTCCAACAAGGAATCGACCTGTTATGTGGTGAATAAAAGCGGGCAGGAAGTTCACTTCCCGGACTCTCAATGAGTCAAGAAGATAGCGCCAAGGAAGAGTCGCACATTGAAGCGATACCAATGGAGTATTAGCCTTGTAAGGGGTGTAAGCGGAAAAGGAAGGAAGAAAGGTAAGGTGAACAGCGGTGAGCACTCCTCAGATAAAATTCCAACAACTTCTGCGCGAGCTATTTCAGTTTGATTGCGCTGACCTAGATTTTGGCATCTATCGCATCATGAATCTCAAGCGGGCAATCATGGAGCGCTTTGTCTCCGAGGACCTGCCACGCTTGGTTAACGAAGAGCTAAACAAGGGTGCACTGGCTGAACAAACTCAAGCCGCGAAAGAGCTGGATGCTGCCCGGAAAAAGGTGCTGGAAGCGCTGGGCGAGGATGCCCTCGACGCTGATGGCAACTTAGCCGAGAAATACCGTGAGACGAAGGCAGGAAGAGAATATCTTGTTGCGCAGGAACGGGCTAGATCCGCAAAGGGACGCGAGGCCCTGGAGACGGCTATCTACAACCATCTTTATTCCTTTTTCAGCCGCTACTGGCAGGACGGCGACTTCATTTCCAAGCGCCGTTACTCCAAAAAGGAACGCTACGCCATCCCATATAATGGTGAGGAAGTCTATCTCTACTGGGCCAACCACGACCAGTATTACGTCAAGACCGGTGAGTACTTCACCGATTATACATGGAAGGCTCCCCATGGCGTGACTGTACACTTCAAGCTAAAGACTGCCGACGTGGAACAGAATAACATCAAGGGTGAAAAGCGCTTCTTTTTACCGAGACTGGATGAAATAACCTGGGACGCCAACGCCAGCACCCTCACCATTCCCTTCGAGTTCCGCCCGCTTAACCAGGAAGAGCAGAATACCTACGGCAAGAGGAACCAGCAGGAGGCCATTATTGCTGAAGCACTGGAAAAGATTCCAAAACGTTTGCCCAAGAACGCCCATGAGGCTTTGGCAGCACTGACCGCAGAAAAACGCCGCACCGATGGGACGGCAGTAACCCTGCTGGAACACCACCTGCGCCAGTACACCCGGCGCAACACCAGCGACTTTTTCATCCACAAGGATTTAAAAGGCTTCTTATCGCGCGAACTGGACTTTTACCTGAAGAACGAGGTGCTCAACTTGGAGGAGATGGAAGCCGCGGGCGAGGGGCTGGCCGAGGGTTGGTTCCAACTCATGCGTCTGATCAAGCGCATCGGCCTAATCATCATTGAGTTCCTAGCACAGATTGAAGACTTCCAGAAGATGCTCTGGGAGAAGAAGAAATTCGTCACGGAGACTTTTTACGTCATCACTGTAGGCAACATTCCCGAGACGTTCTACCCCGAGATTGCCGAAAACGCGGCGCAGTGGGAGGAGTGGAAGAAGATTTTGGCCATTGATACCCTGCCACAAGACCTGTTTTCCGGCGACTGGCGAACGCTCGAAGGCCGTATGGCCTTTCTCAAAGCATACCCTTCCCTGCCGCTGGATACCCGCCACTTTCCGCCAGACTTCACCGACCGCTTGCTGGCGAGTTTTGACGATTTGGATGAGATGACTGACGGCCTCTTGGTACACTCCGAAAACTGGCAGGCGCTCAACTTGCTCAAGGAAAAGTACCGTGAGCGGGTGAAGTGCGTGTATATTGATCCTCCGTATAACACCGGCAGCGATGATTTTATTTATCGCGATGGTTACCAGCATGCCAGTTGGCTCAGCATGCTGGACAACCGCACAGAGGCATTAAGGCCACTTATGGGCTCCGATGCAGCGATCTTTACCAGCATTGACGACCATGAACAGGCCAATCTTCGCAAGCTGTATGAGCGTGTTTTGGGCAGTGAAAACTTCGTAGCGAACATTATTTGGCAGAAAAAATATTCCCCTCAAAACGATGCTCGTTGGTTATCAGATAATCATGATTTTATTCTCTGTTTTGCCAACCATAAGGAAACATGGAAGCCTGGACTGCTGCCAAGGACGGAAGAACAGGATGCTAGGTATCAAAATCCAGACAATGATCCCAGAGGGCCGTGGAAACCGAGCGGTCTTGACGTAAAAACTTACTCCGCAGAGTACGATTACGAAATCGTCACGCCTTCAGGTAGGGTTGTTCGTCCGCCAAAAGGAAGATGTTGGGCGGTTCCTAAAGAACGTTTCAAGGAACTGGTTGCGGATAATCGAATCTGGTTTGGGCCGAACGGAGATAACGTGCCTGCCATAAAGCGCTTTCTTTCTGAGGTCAAGCAAGGCATTACTCCTCTTACGTTGTGGACATACAAGGAGGTTGGTCATAACCAGGAAGGTGCACAGGAATTGAAAAACATGATGCAAGCAGGAGATGTATATTTCACTTCTCCAAAGCCAACCCGCCTGCTGAAGCGCATCATCACGATTGGGGCGGATAAACAAAGTATTGTCCTCGACTACTTCGCCGGCTCCGGCACCACCGGCCACGCCGTCATCAATCTTAACCGCGAGGACGGCGGGCGGCGCAAGTTCATCTTGGTGGAGATGGCGGATTACTTTGATACCGTTCTACTGCCGCGCTTGAAGAAAGTCATCTTCTCCCCGGAGTGGAAGGACGGCAAGCCCAAACGCGTGGCTACGGCAGAAGAAGCCGAACGGGGTCCGCGTATCATCAAGGTAATACGCCTGGAATCTTACGAAGACGCCCTCAACAATCTATCTTTCGACGAAAGCGGTGGGCAGGTGGCAATGCGATTCGAGGACTACCTGCTGAAGTACATGCTTCGTTGGGAGGCACGCAAAAGCGAAACCCTGCTGAATGTGGAAAAACTCAGCAAGCCCTTCGACTACTGCCTGCACATCTACCGCGACGGCGAGACTCGTGTCCAGAAGGTGGACCTTCCTGAGACCTTCAACTATCTCATCGGGCTGGACGTGGCAAAGCGGCAGGTGCTGGACGATAACGGCCGTTGTTACCTGGTCTATCGCGGTACAACGCGCGAAGGCAAGCGCACCGTGGTCATCTGGCGCGAAACCACAGGCTGGACAGAGGAAGATTACAAACGCGACCGCGACTTTGTGGCCAAGCACAAATTTACCGAGGGCGCGGACGTTATCTATGTCAACGGCGATTCGCTCATCCCCGGCGCGCAGGCGCTGGAAGGTGTGTTCAAGGCAAAAATGTTTGCAGGTGTGGAGGGATAGGTATGGCAGAAGTACTCTTTAAGAAGGTTGATTATACCCTAAAGAAACTGGTTGAAGATATATCTATGGGAGAAATCGGGCTGCCTGACATTCAGCGTCCCTTTGTTTGGTCGATGACCAAGGTACGCGATTTGTTTGACTCGATGTATCGCGGCTTTCCCATTGGCTATCTTCTCTTCTGGGAAAATGGTTGTTCTGATACCCACCGAACGATTGGTACTGGTCCAAAACAAAAGGTGGCGCGTCTGCTCATCGTAGATGGCCAGCAAAGGTTGACCTCATTATACGCAGTTATGAAAGCCGTGCCCGTGATTACAAAAGACTTCAAGTCCCAGCGGATAAAAATAGCTTTTCATCCGCTGAGTGAGAAATTTGAAGTCTCTAATGCAGCGATTGAGAAGGACGTAGAGTGGATTCCTGACATTAGCATTTTATGGCAACCCGATACGAAACCGCATGCTTTCAAGAGAAAATTCCTTGAGAAATTAGGAAAACGGCGCCCCTTGACCGTCGAAGAAGAAGATATAATTCATGAGAGAATTGACCGACTGATCAAACTGGAAGAATATCCACTCACCGCGCTGGAGATCTCCTCTTCCGTTGACGAAGACAAGGTTTCAGAGATCTTTGTGCGTATCAATAGTAAAGGGACACCTCTAAATCAGGCCAATTTTATTCTTACCTTGATGTCCGTATTCTGGGACGAGGGTCGCAAAGAGCTGGAAGAATTTTGTCGGCGCAGCAAAGCACCCTCCCCGGATGGCAGTCCTTCACCTTTTAATCATTATTTGCGCCCAAATCCTGACCAGCTGCTGCGCGTAAGCGTGGCACTGGGGTTTCGCCGCGCACGCTTAGAGCATGTTTATTCCCTGCTTCGAGGGAAGGACCTGGAAACGCGGCAATTCTCAGATGAACAGCGCGTGAAGCAGTTTGCCTTATTGCAAGAGGCTCAGGTATACGCTTTGGACCTTCAAAACTGGCATGAGTTCTTTAAGGTGCTGAAAAGGGCAGGATACCCCTCCGATCAACTCATCTCCTCGCAAATGGCTGTTCTTTACACTTATGCATTGTGGCTTATAGGGAAGCGAGACTTCAAAGTAGATTTGTACCGCTTGCGTGAAGTGATGGCGCGCTGGTTCTTTATGGCAACGCTCACGGGGCGTTATACAAGTTCGCCCGAAGCGCGGTTTGAACAGGATATGGCCCTACTGCGCGGCGCAAACAGAGCCGATGACTTTGTCCGCATTCTAGATGAGCAAATTAGCGCCGTCTTGACAAAAGACTATTGGGAAGTAACTTTACCCAACGAATTGGAAACCGCTGCTGCCAGGAACACTGCGCAATTTGCCTACTATGCCGCGCTTTGTCTGTTGGAAGCGCGGGTCTTGTATTCGAAGATGAAGGTGTCCGAGTTACTGGATCCTACCACGAAGGCCAAAAAGACTGCTTTGGAACGTCATCATCTCTTCCCCCGCAAATACTTGCAACGAATAGGGGTTCGAGAAAAGCGTCTCATTAACCAGGTAGCAAACTATGCTTTGGTGGAATGGAGCGACAATATCAAGATTTCCGACAGAGCTCCCAGGGACTATGTGCCGGAATTAGAAAAACGATTTGCTTCCGATGAACTTCAACAGATGTATGATTGGCATGGATTGCCTTCAAACTGGTACGAACTTGATTACGAGGATTTCCTCAAGGAACGAAGGAGACGAATTGCTCTTATTATAAAAACCGGTTTTGAGAGGTTGGTGGTTGGCGCATGAGCAACGGGTCAACCCAATACCAAAAACTCGAAAACCGCCTGCTCCTGCTTTCCTGGCTCAACAGCTTGCTGGGTTACGAGAAAAACCGTGAACTGCTGGAGGACATGAAACAGGCTGAGGAAGGTTTTGATGCGCAGGGGCGCAGCCATATTTACTACCGCCTTATCTCGCGCGGCAGCAAGCTCAAAATCTCTGCCGATGACCTTGCACGCTATGACGACAACATTCGCGCGCACCTGGCAGTCATTAATGCCCGCCGCACCCAGCCCATCACCCTCCGCTATTTTCAATACCTGGCAGCGCTCTACACGGAAATCGTCCTCGACCGCCTGTTCAACCACAAAGCGCAACTCCTGGCCGACCTGAACGCCTTTGTGTGCCAGCGCAACACAAAGAAATTGCCCGGCGAGCCGCAGGACGAGCCCTTCACTGAAGCCGACCTGACCAAGCTGGCTTACTGGATGGCTACGGGTAGCGGCAAGACGCTGATTCTGCATCTTAACTACTATCAATTCCTGCACTACAACAAGGAGCCGCTCGATAACATCCTTCTGGTCACGCCCAACGAGGGCCTGAGTGAGCAGCACCTGGCCGAACTTGCCGCTTCCGGCATTCCCGCCCGCCGCTTCGACCTCAACCACGGCGGCTTGTGGAGCGACAGTAAACACACCGTGCAGGTTATCGAAATCACTAAACTTGTTGAAGAAAAGCGCGGTGGTGGGGTTAGCGTGCCGGTAGAGGCTTTCGAGGGCCGCAATCTGATCTTTGTGGACGAAGGGCACAAAGGTTCTGGCGGTGAAGCTTGGCGCAAGTACCGCGATGCGCTTGGCAAAACAGGTTTCACCTTTGAATACAGTGCTACCTTTGGGCAGGCTCTCTCGGCGGCGCGCAACGATCCGCTTACTGCCGAATACGGCAAGGCCATCGTCTTTGATTACTCCTACCGGTACTTTTACGGGGATGGCTACGGCAAGGACTTTCGTATCCTCAACCTGCAGGATGAGACCGACGAGGCCAAAACCGATCTGCTCCTTCTGGGCAACCTGCTCTCCTTCTATGAGCAGCAGCGCCTGTTTGACGAACAAGCCGAGGTCCTGCGCCCATACAATTTGGAAAAGCCGCTCTGGGTGTTCGTCGGTAGCACGGTCAACGCTGTCTATAGCGAGAACAAACAGAAGCGCAGCGATGTGCTAACTGTGGTGCGTTTTCTCCATCGAGTGCTGGCAAACCGCGACTGGGCGGTCAAAGGCATCGAAGAACTGCTGGCGGGAAAAAGCGGTCTCGTTACGCCAGATGGGATAGATCTGTTCGCCGGGCGCTTCCCGTACGTGCGTGAAACTGGCCTTACCGCCGAAGCCCTATACGATGACATCCTGTGGCGGGTCTTTCACTCCCCGGCCGGTGGCGGTCTGCACGTGTGCGACATTAAAAGTGCCGCTGGCGAGCTGGGGTTAAGGGCATCCGGCGCCGAGGAGTATTTCGGTCTCATCTACATTGGCGACACCGCGGAATTCAAAAAACTGGTGGAAGCCGATGGCGCCGGCATCACACTGGAGGAAGACGCTATCGCCTCCTCGCTCTTTACGGATATCAACCACCCCGACACGCCGATTAATATTCTTATTGGCGCCAAGAAATTCATGGAAGGCTGGAATTCCTGGCGCGTCTCCAACATGGGACTTCTCAACATTGGACGACGGGAAGGTTCACAGATCATCCAACTCTTCGGGCGCGGTGTACGCTTGCGCGGGAAAAACCATTCTCTAAAACGCAGTGCTGCCCTTCCGGGCAATCATCCACCGCATATAAAACTGCTGGAGACACTCAACATCTTTGCCGTGCGCGCCAACTACATGGCCCAATTCCGTGATTATCTCGAACGAGAAGGGGTAGAGACCGAGCCGCCGGTTGAACTACCGCTCCCTGTGTGGACCAACGAACAGATGCTGCAGCGCGGGCTGGTGCTACCGCGTCCTGAGAGCGGCCGTGACTTTGCTACCGAGACGATACTCCTGCTCACCCCTGATGAAAACATCCGCCTGAGGGTGGATTTATCGGTCAAAGTGCAGGTACTGGAAAGCGGCGCGGTTGGCCTGCAGGACGCTCGGGTCCAAAGCGGACATGAGGGGACCATTCCGTCAGAAAGTCTGGCGTTGGTGGATTGGGAGCAGGCCTACCTCGAGCTGCTAGACTACAAGGCGCGCAAGGGATGGAGCAACCTAGTCATTCGTCCTGAAACCCTGCGTGTTATCCTAGAAAAAGTCCCATATACCCTGACGGCAAGTGAGGACGTGTTCCGTCCGCGCACCTTCACTGACCGCACCCGTCTGCAAGAGGCAGTCACAGCCGTCCTGCGGAAGTACCTGGAAAACTTTTACCGCCGAGCTCGCGAGCGCTGGGACAGGCAAAACTTGGTCTATCGCCCCCTTGACCTTGATGATCCCAACTTGGCTCTCAAACGTCCGAGTGTGCAGGAAAAAAGAGCCGCCTACATCGTGCGCGTACCCCATTCACACAGAGACATAGTTACCGCCATCGAAAGACTATGCGAAGATATGGATAAACTCATTAAAGAAGAAAACAGTGGCTTGCCACGCCTCTACTTCGACCGGAGCATCTATCTGCCTCTGCTTCTCAAAAAGGGCAATGTGCTCACCGCTGATCCGCTGCCGCTTGAAGAGAGCGAAGAAAGCTTCGTCCGCGACCTGAGGGCTTACTGGGAAGCCGAAAAGGACAAGTCGCTGGCGGGAAAGGAAATCTTCCTCCTGCGAAACTTGAGCAGAGGAAAGGGCGTGGGTTTCTTTGAAGAGAGCGGTTTCTACCCTGACTTTATCTTGTGGATTGTGGCTGAGAAAAAACAGCACATCGTCTTTATCGAGCCGCACGGTATGATACACGCTAATGCCTACAAGTGGGATGAGAAAGCCAGTCTGTGGGAGCGCTTACGCGAGCTAGAAAAAGAGATAGGGCAAAGAAGTGGTCGACAGGACATTACGCTAGATTCATTCATTATCTCGGCTACGCCCTACGATGACTTATACAAGCGCTACGATGATGGTAGTTGGGACAGAGACAAGTTTGCCCAACATCATATCTTGTTCCAGGAACGGAATCAGGACTACGACTATCTCCGTAAGATCTTCCATGGCTATTGCATCAACCAGCAGATTTCAGGGCTAAAGTAATTGTGCATGAACTGTTGCACCTTAAAGTGCCAAATCATAGCCTGTTATTCAAAGCTCTTCTTAAAGCGTACTTAGACAAATATCGGTAGTATAAAAGGCCCTTGGGAAATACTTCCTGGGCCTTTTACTATTAAGTGGAGATTAATGCTTATTATTTTCTGGTTGAGCCTCTTTTACAAGGTCTTATACTTCGTCTGACCAGTTTGATTACAGGTGAAGCAATCCTATGCTGATTTTCTATATCCATTTGTGCTAGTTTTACATAACGCGACGTCATAGCCATCGTACTATGTCCCATTTCGTACTTTAGGGCAAACTGGGATAACGTAGGCTGTTTTGTGTAAAAAGCCAGAGACTATTGAAGAAGGCCCAC
>ERZ795062.2412-NODE-2412-length-12296-cov-4.402010_pt1 | contig 12296 bp, 19 predicted proteins | sample MGYA00375146_ERZ795062 | MGnify/ENA primary metagenome ERZ795062 (study PRJEB30191, sample SAMN05720281) | activated sludge metagenome | isolation source: Anaerobic digester | place: USA | collected 2015-07-16 ... | reverse complement strand
CCAACACACCATTGACCGGCCGGACCTGGCCATCCAAGGCCAATTCCCCCACGATCACCGTGCGTTCCAACAAATCCATCCGGACTGACCCATGGGCCGCCAAGATCCCCACGGCAATGGGCAGATCGTAGGCGGCGCCCTCTTTTCTGACATTGGCCGGCGCCAAATTTATAGTAATCTTATGGGCTGGAAATTCATAACCCGAGTTTTTAATGGCCGATCGCACCCGTTCCCGAGACTCCCGCACCGCGGTGTCGGGCAAACCGACAATATCGAAGGACGGTAGCCCCAACCCCAGGTCCACCTCTACCGCCACCGTAAAACCCTCCACACCAAGGACGGAAGCGCTCATCACCTTCGCTAGCATGAGTACACCCTCCCGCCTTCCACCTGAAAAGCACCGGGAATGTGCAGATACCCTTCCACCTCACCGCCGGCGTTGGTGTAAACAGCCATCACATCAAAACGGCAAGGCCGGTCTTGCAGCCGGTGCCGGGCCAGATAAAGGGCGGCAGCCTTTGTCAAATGCATACGTTTTGTCCGGGTTATTGCTTCCAGACCAGTGTGGTGGCAACTGCTTTTGCGGGCTTTTACCTCTACAAAGACCAGAAAAGTTCCGTCCTCGGCTACAACGTCAAGTTCCCCGTACTTTGTGTGATAGTTCCGGTCCCGGATAAGATAACCCTTACGTCGCAGGATCTCCACTGCCTCGTCCTCCCCGTAACGACCGGTGGCCTTTCGGTCCATGCACATCCCTCCACCCTCTCCGCAAAACTGCTTTTTAGCAAAAACATATGTTATTTTCTATATTTTTTATCTTTTCCCTGCCGTCCGGAAAATAAAAAAACCGCCTTGTGGCGGATGGCAAGACTCTGGCCTAAAAATAACTTAATTAAGTTTATTCCCCGCTGGCTCCGTTATACCTAATTTCTTCCACTTCCTCCACAATAGCCAGTTCTGTCCGGTCCAACAGGTTGATTTCGTGTCCACCGCCCACTGTCACACAAGGACGGCGTCCGTCTTCTGGATTGACCCTGGAAACCACAGCAATCTGCCCGTTACTCAAACGTACTCTCGTGCCAACCGGATACTCGGCCACACATTTTACCAAAACTGCAACAGCAAGGGGATCAAACAAACGTCCAGCATTACTCCGCAGATAATTCACAGCTTGCCGTGGACTGAGGGCGCGGCGGTAGACCCGTTCGGAGGTCATGGCATCATAAACATCCGCCACTGCTACAATCTTGGACATCTCAAGGATCCCCTCATCCGAAAGGTTCCGGGGATAACCGCTCTTATCCAGGCGTTCATGGTGTTGGTAGGCAATGTTGGCGGAAACCGCCGAAATATCGTCCCGGCCCCGCAAGAGCTGGAAACCAAGGTTGGCGTGCTCGCGCATCTGGCGCTCTTCGGCAGCATTCAAGGCACTCCGCTTCTCCAGGATCGCCTGGGGTATCAGCAACATTCCCAGGTCATGAAAGAGGGCGCCTATCGCCAATTCCCTGAGTTTGATCTCGTTATAGCCATACATAATCCCCATGAGGACCGAAAGCACCGTCACGTTGATGGAATGACCAAATAGGTAGGCGTCATGAATCCGGATATCCGTCCAACCAACTAAATTGCGGCGATGGCTAAGCGCCTCATCAACCAAGGCATTCAGCGGCTCTTTTACGCCTCTCCACTCCAGGCCGCGTCCGGCTTTTATCGATTGATACATTTCATAAAAGGGTTTCAACAGCATTGCGATGGTCTTCTCGGAGATAATATCCTCCACCAGCGGCGAGGTCGGTGTACTGACATATACGGCCGGTAGACCCTTCTCCGCCAACCTAGCAACAACTTTCGGTGTTACCGCTGTCCCGGCGGCAACCAATACCCGCCCGTCCGGGTTAAAGACCGTCCGCGCCAGCTTCATCTCGGGGGTTAAATCCTGCAATAAGACTTTACGCATGTCCAAGTGTTCCTCCCTGAATCTCCAGAATGGTTTGCTGTTCTTCCTCTATCTTTCTTTACCCGTCTTTCTCTGCCGGCGTTGCAGCTCACGGTCCAAACGCCAGACAAAGGCAATAACCTCCGCCGCGAGCTGATAAGCCTCGGGAGGAATAGCCTCCCCCACCTCCGTCGCAGCCAACAAACTCAACAACTCTTGATCAGCAACGGCAGGGATCCCCGCTTGTTTGGCCAGTTCGACAATGGCTTCGGCAATGACCCCTTTGCCTTTGGCCAGGACCACCGGCGCTGCATCTTCTCCCGCTTTATACCGTAAGGCCACAGCTTGTTTCCGTTCTTCCATCTCACACCCACCCATCCACCGAAACAGGTGGGCTCGTCCCTGTCTCCCTTGCTTTTACGGTGACATATATATGAAATCCTGCCGCTTCGAGGCGCGTCAGCCAGTTAGGCAACTCAATCCGGAAGAGATCAATAACTTCAGGCGCCACAATAAAGGTCAGGTTACAGCATTGTTCCTCCCAAAAGCCCTTAACCTCCACCAACCCTAAGTTGGGCGGGATCAGTTCCAAAACAAAACCGGCCGTAGACTGTGCTTGCCTGTTGCCCCCCTGTTCAACAGGCCAGTGAATCTCTCCTCCGTCTTTAGTTTGCCAGACAACCGGACTAATAAGCATAGCCAAGTTCCGCTCAGTTCCCTCCGGTCCTGTTTCTTGAAACTCCCGGAAAAACTCTGCCAACCCCTCCACATCCTCCGGATCCACAGGAAGGGTCCTGGGCTTACCGGGGAAATCTTTCCGGTATCCTGGGAAAAGTTGATAAATGGTGAAAAGCACCGTTTCGGGAGTTACCGGCAGTCCTCTGGACATAAGGTGGGCAACCACCCGCGGGTTTAAGACCACACCCCACTGCTGCCTGGCCAGGCGTAAAAAACGCTCCAATTGTACTAAGTTTTCCCGGCTAACAGCCATATTCTCCAGCAGCAAACCCTGGGCCAACTCACGCCAGAATTCAGTGGGTTTAAAACCAAGGTTCTGCAATGTCCCAGCCAAACGGTCTTCACCCGGATTAACCACCCGTAACAGCAACTGCCCATTCTCCCGGCCGATGATTTGAAAGGTCATCTCCTGGTTGCAGGGCAGATCGGCCATCAGTAACTGGACCGGCCACTGCTGGCCTTGGGTTTTTAGGACCAATTCCTTTCCGTCCCCGGTCCGGGCCAATTCGCCCCGGATTAACCCGCCGGACGGTGGGGCCGTTGCCGTTTTGGCACCGGGGATATTACCGGGAGTGGGTCCCTGGATCTTCAACCCGCTTCACCATCCTTGGGCCACGCCAGTGCCAACTGTTCCTCGGCTGCCAACCGGAAGGACCGGCGATGTATGGGTGAAGGACCATACTTCGCCAGGGCCCGGTAATGGGCAGCCGTCGGATATCCTTTATGCTTAGCAAAACCATACTCCGGATACTCCCGGTCCAACTCCTCCATCATCCGGTCCCGCGTTACTTTGGCAAAGACTGAAGCTGCGGCAATAGATAACGACAAGGCGTCGCCATGGACAATCCCCTTTTGGGGCAGGTTAAGCTCCGGCAGTGTCAGGGCATCGATCAGTAAAAAGTCGGGTTGCTCCGGCAGCCCGGCCACTGCCCGCTGCATCGCCAACTTAGTGGCGCCCAGAATATTCAGGGCATCAATCTCCGCTACAGTGCCAATGCCGATGCCAAAGGCCACTTTCTCTTGCAACATCAATTCATAGAGGCGCTCGCGGGCAGCGGGCCGCATCTGTTTGGAGTCGTTCAAACCGGGTAGATAAATATCTCTGGGTAACACCACGGCGGCGGCCACCACGGGGCCGGCCAGCGGTCCGCGCCCCGCCTCATCTACACCGGCAATAACGCGGTATCCCTGGACGACCAGTTCCTTTTCAAAAACAAACATCTTCAACTGTCGCTCCCGCTCAAGGGCTTCGTCGCAAATGATCCGTCTGCCCATCCCAGTGCCTCCGTTACATACCCTATATTTAAATATCGTCCCAAATTGTCGAAAACTAAAGGAATTATTCGCCGTTAATGATAAGTCACCTGCTTATAACGGGCTTTTTTACAAAAGATTCAGGAAAAAACAGGCGGTCGACAGCTTGTTTTCCGCCAGCAACTTGCATCGGACAAAAGAAGGGGACGTCGCAAAAGAACGTCCCTTCACCATTAGTTTCCTTTAGCATTTGTGGTTCGACCTAAGGAAGGTCGGACTCGGGGAAGAAGCCAACGACAAAGTCCCAGATCTCATTGGCCGCGTCGACAATCTCTCCCAGATCTTCAATATCCAGGTCCTCCACGGGACTCTCTACAATGAGGTACTCCACGGTCTCCTCCAGGTCAGCGAACTCCGCCTCCAGTTCAACACAGCGATTCCAGAGCGCCCGCAGGGAAGCGCCGGCCGGTGCTTCCTCACCTTTTGCCTGAATAAAGGCGGTAAAAAGCAGGGTGGCCGATTTTTGCGCCTGGGCAAGAATCTCCGCCAGATCCGCTTCTTTCTCCAAACCTGTCTCGGCAGCACTTAAAGCTTGGTCCGCTTGGTCCAGTAACTCCGCAACTCTGGTGGATGCTTGTTCCAATTTCACTCCTCCTTTGCAATCAAAGCTAGCAATTCGTGTAGCCAAAACGGGCAAAAAATCTGACTGCCAATAGTATTCACTTTCCACCGGCTTTTTACCTTCCAAAGAAACAAACGAAAAAATAAGACGGGTTATATTTGTCCCCCGTCTTATCATAAAAAACCACTTATCCGTCATTCCCGGCCGGGCGCCGGGCACCCGCCACATATTACCCGACACCAGTAACCAAGCAGCCACCTTATTATCAGTAAAAGTGTTTACTATTCATATGTTCCTGCACTAAGTCCAAAGCCTCCCCGAAGCGTTGGAAATGGACAATCTCCCGCTGCCTGAGGAAACGGAGGACATCGGTAACATCCGGATCATCCGAGAGATTGATCAACCATTCATAAGTGGACCGCGCTTTTTCTTCTGCGGCCATATCTTCCTGAAGGTCAGTGACGGGATCACCCTTGGATTGAAGGTAAGCCGCAGTAAAAGGCACACCGGCGGCACTAACAGGGTAGACGGCCTTATCGTGGTCAGCGTAGTAAGCCCCAAAATCGCTCTCTTTTATCTCTTCAATACTCGCGTCCTTTGTCAGTTTGTAGACCAAGGTGCCAACGATCTCCAGGTGAGCCAGTTCTTCCGTTCCGATATCGTTTAAAATGGCCACTGTTTCCCGGGTGGGCATATGGAAGCGCTGGCTCAGGTAACGCAAGGATGCGGCCAATTCCCCATCGGGACCGCCGTATTGGGTGATAATATACTTGGCCAAACGGGGATTAGCCTCCCGGACTCTCACGGGATACTGCAACTTTTTTTCATATACCCACATGCTTCCTAACTCCTTCCGTAATCAATCTGCCAAGGCCATGGCGTTTCCACCCATCCCCAGGGGATCCGCGGCGGTGCATCGCTACAGGCCATCAAGGGGCCATAACACTGTTCGTACTGCCTACGCAGGGCCTTCGACTGACAACACAGGTTATTAAAATCCATCAATGCCCGCTGGTCACAAGGATGGGTGTCCAAAAACAAATTCAGTTCAACCAGGGAAAAATCAACGGCCATGATCTCCTTGAGTAACCGGAGTTGTTCTTCGTGCATTATAACAACCTCCTATTTACGGTAAGGTACATAGGGGCGGTAGAGTTCAGGGAAGATCGTCCCCCGCTCCAGGCCAACCATGGGCGGCCAGCGTTCTACATATGCTTGAAACGGGACATAAGCCCGGGCCAATTGAAATTGCGGCATCATTTGATCCACGAAAATTCCCTCCTTATCCATCACGAACTGCTTTATCATATTCCCGCCCTGTCCCAGATGCGATAATCCACAACAAATATGCCTTTTGCCCATAAGGAGCCCCCTCCCCCGCCGGGAATAGAAAATCCTGTGCCGGGGGAAAATGAAAAGCAACGGGAGGGAGTGGCATGAAGTTTATCGGACGCTTGGCCGACGGCCTGTGGGTCTCGGGACAAACCCAAGGTTTTGATCTCTACACAGGCTGGATTGATCTGCAACTTGAAAATCTAGGCTTCGAAAAACAAGTTTGGGTCGATCTCACCTTTATCCAAGCAATGCTCGGCCAGGAGACCACCCACCGGGTCAGTATCCCGGCGGTGTATAAAGAAACGCTTCCTAATAACAAAGAACGTTGGGGCTGCCATACCCCGGAGTTCCCTCCGGTCTTGGAATACCCGGGCATCCTCAATCTAACTCGGCAGGTAACCTATAAGCCCCGCATGATTGTTGGTGGCCAGGAAATTGTGGATTTGGAAACCTATATTCTTTTTCAGTACACACCGGAACTCCACAGGCAGCAGGATTATCGCTTCCCCGCCGTTTCTCCGGAACTTGTCAGTCTGCCTTGGCACAATCCGTACCAACCGCCGGCTCCGCGCTGAGAATTGCCGGGAAATAATCCAAATTAAAAAAAACAAGCCCCAACAGGGCTTCGTTTTTTACTGTAAAAAATATGGTCTTTTTGTGGCGTCTTTCGGTCAATTACACCAAAGGTTGATGCTGCACCATGATGTAAAAAACTGCTTATCTGGGAAGATGCCGTTAGATTTTGTTAACATCCATAAATTTTCCTTCTCGTTTTCCCTGGTACAACCCACAAAACCAACGTTTTTCCCCTCAGATAAATTTTTTTTAAAAAATAGTTACCAGCGGGTCCTGGACAAACGTATCATTCCTGCCATTTCCCAGGCCTTTTGCCGTTTTTCTGGAAAGGAAACCTGCTATAACCGTAGAATCTCCCGCATTAATTGAAAGGAGGAGGAAAACCGATGAGATGTCGCTGTTCCAAACGGGGTGACCAACTTCATCTGGAATTTGTCTGGGACCTCTTAGCTGAAATTGCGCGCAACAGTGAGCCGGCGGAGGCCTTCGAAGCCTCTTCCTTAGCTTTTCGTAAACATATCACCGTTGGCGAACCGTCCCCCCTTTGGAATGCCCTCACCGGCCGGGAAGAAAACCATCATTAATACAGTTCATTAATTGCATAATTCGTTACCAAACCCCATCTATTCTATCACCGGCTCTTTTTACTTCAACCAGTATTCAGGGGACCAGCCCCCGAAAACCCGGTTAAGGAAATAACCCAGGTTGGAAAAGAGATCGAAGAATAACAGCAAACCCATGACCACCAATAAAATCCCGGAAATCAGCTCCACCCAACGGGCATGCCGGAGAAAAAAGGCGCTAAAACGCCGAAATCCAGTCATGGCCACTGCCAACAAGAAGAAGGGGATGGCCATCCCCAGAGAATAAATGCCCAAGAGGCCCAAGCCAACCAACGGTTGCGCGGTGCTGCCGGCCAGAGCAAGAATGCTTCCAAGTACCGGCCCAACACACGGCGTCCAACCAAAGGCAAAAGCCATTCCGGTTAATAACGGCTTAAGAGGGCCAACCCACTTTTTCTGCAACAACGGCCGGTTTTCCCGGTACAATAGGCCCAACTTGAGCAATCCCATTTGGTGCAAACCAAAAAACACAACAACAGCACCCAAAACCCGGCCAAGTATCCCGCGGTAGGTCCGCATAAATTGGCCAACCAGGGAAAAAGCCGTCCCGAGCAGCATAAAAACCACGGAAAACCCCAGCACAAACAGGAGCGTCACCCAGAGGCTTCTTTTTTTTGTCACCGCCTGCCCGGTGACGCTGCCCGTCAGGATACCTAAATACCCGGGAGCAACTGCCAACACACAGGGAGAAAAAAAGGAAAGCAGCCCGGCCAGCAAGGCAATTCCGACATGGGGGGTCTCCAGCATCTTACTTACTTTCCTTTAAAACTTCTTCAACAACTGCTTGCAACTTTTGGTAGGAGGCCGCCCCCTGGATGACATGGCGGATCCTGCCGTTTTGGTCCAAGACATAAGTCGTCGGAATGCCAAATACCTGATATTTGGTAGCAACCTGGTTCTGGGGATCAATTACAATGGGGAACTTCATCTGGTTGGCCGCTACAAATTTCGCCACAGCCTCCGGATCCTTCTCCAAATTGACTCCGATAATCTCAACCGATTTATGCTTATACTGACTGTAAAGCCGGTTCAGATCAGGAATTTCCATGCGACACGGCGGGCACCAGGTGGCCCAGAAATTAACAAGCGTCACTTTGTTTTGGGAGTAAACATGGCGCAAGGATACAGTGTTTTCCTTCAGATCTTTCAGGACAAACTGAGGGGCGACGGCACCTTTCTCCGGAGCCTTGGCCTGGGCTCCTTCCATATTCATAAAGCCCGAGCCAAGGAGAACCGCCAGCAATACCACAAGCAGCCGTACTTTTCGTATCATATTCTCCGCCTCCTTTAACCTATTGTACCATGGGTATGTTCAAGAAGCAAAGAATACAATTGCTGGCAGACTTTGTTGAAGAAATATGCATTCTTCCGCATCATACGGCGATAAGTAGAATAGTAAAGAAATTTTCTCTTTAATGAGTAATGGTCTAAAATGAAGAAGGCCCTAGCTGATTTGCATAGGACAATACTCGTTCCAGCACCCGTTGACGCAAGGCGTCAATGGCGGCAAAATCCATGTGCGGCACATAGGACTCTTCAATTTTATCGTGGAGGCACTTGGCTTCCCCCAGGGCCTCGACGCCGGCGTTAAAAAGCGCCAAAAACTCCCGGCGGTCCTTTTCGATCCACTCCCTACTACGTTGCACCACAGGGTCCAGGGTCTCATCCATATCCACAAGCAAAGCGGGCTTTACCGGACCGGCATAGGTATGGGGCCAGACTGAAGTGGTTATTCCTGTTTTTAACTCCGGCAGCCACAGGTGTTCAATTTTCCCCGGGTCCAAGGCACAGTGCAAGACCTCCGCTGATAAGCCGCAGGTTACTGCTGCAGCCAAAAGCTTGCCAAGGAGCGTGGATTTCCCCGTTCCCGGCTCCCCGGTAAGAATGACCATTCGCGCCGCCTTGCCAAATATGCTGTCAAGATAGTTGATGGGCCCGGCAGGGGTAATGGCCGAAGCAAACAAATGCCGCTGCCGGCCGGGAACGGCGGCGGCACTACATTGACCAAAGAGCTCCTGCTTCAAGGTTTCGGCCTTCTGGTTGGCAATACCGGGAATAAACGCCTGCTGATTTACGGCCTCCCAATCATGATAAATATGAAGGGCAGCCGCCAGATACCGGTACGCCCGGGCAAATTGCCGGCCAATATCTTGGGTGAGCCCGACAACTTTGGCCTTCTCCACCACCATTTTCCGTTCATCCCAGTAATCGCCAAGGTGTAAAATTTCATCGACACAGCCGGGGTACTTCGGGTCCACGATATGGGGGGCCGTCCCGTCGAGAAAAGCAATCTTTATGGCCGGAATAACCATACCGTCCAAGGAATTGGGATCAGACGAACAATGATGATATTCCAGATCATATCCCCGCTTGGCCAATTCTTCACCCAGGGCCTTCATGAAAGAGGACTTGCCGACCCCCGGCCCGCCCTTGATGATGAAAATCCGCGTAGCCTCTACGCCGATGATCTGGTCGTAAAAGGAGTAAAACCCCTGCGCTGTATTGCCCCCGGCAAAGAAGTGTCTGATACGGCCTGTCACCGGGCAATCACCTCATTTCCTAAAGTTTTTGTGACCAGCTTATGCCTGTATCCCTGGGAGTGTGAAAAAAGGCCGTCTGTTTCATGGGGAGAGAAGGGTTTTGTTTGCGAAAGCGGAATAGTTATCAAGTGTAACTCTGTGTATTGTTATTGTTAACACCTTTGTCTTTTTTAATATTTATACTTCCATGTTTTCGGCCAAAAGGGCAAAATTCCACCAATCTCCAGAGGAACGGAACTCCCGGATGGCTAATTAATCTAATCTATCATAGACTGCCTATTTTTCTGTGGCGTTTTCCCTCCTATTTGCGGGAACTTTTGGTTATTTTTTACGCTATTAATTGTAAGTGTCAAAATTACACTAGTTATTTTATCCCGGAAGAAACAAGTGTTAATCGGCTGGGCTGCTAACCCAAAAACAAAGACTGTCCCTTGGCTTTCTTTTCTTCCACCCGGATGTAATTGTCCATCTGTACACTGTCACAATTGATCTCACCCTCCGGCGGGTTGGAGCAATTGCCAATGTACATTGGACGTTGCACAGTACACTAAAGAGATGTTTTAAGGAGGAGTTCACATGTGGTCGGTTCTTGTTAAAGGTGGTTTTATCATGATTCCGCTTTGTATCTGCTCCCTGGTTGCGCTTTATGTTATAATCGAACGTCTGATTTTTTACGCTACATATACAGAAGACGGCAAAGCTTTGCTTCGACGGATTCGACCGATGATCGCCAACGGCCACTGGGACGAAGCCCGCAATCTGGTTTTTTCTCACCCTACCGATGCCTATGTCCGGGTTTTATCTGTCGGACTAGACAACCGGGAGGCGATAAAAAACGGTGAAGAAGCTGAGGTGCAAAATGCAGCCCAAGAAGAGTTAACAACTTACCAGCGGGGTTTAGGAATCCTCGATACAATTGTGACCGCCGCGCCCATGCTCGGCCTGCTCGGAACCGTTACCGGGATTATCAATAGCTTTCAGGTCCTTTCCACTACCTTTGGCAGACCGTCGGCCCAAAGCATCAGTCAAGGCATTGCCGAAGCGCTAATCACCACCGCTGCAGGACTGATGATTGCCATCCCTGCCCTGTTCTTCCTTAATTATTTTAACCGTAAGGTGGAGACACAAGCCCAGAAACTTTCCCAATTCGGTCAGGCCGTGGTGGATCTGATCCGTGGAGGTGGCACCGGTGAAACTAACCATTAAACCCCATAAAGCCCGGATCGAGATCATCCCACTCATCGATGTCATCTTCTTTTGTTTAACCTTCTTTATGGTTTACGGTACATTGGAAACCCAGAGTTCAGCCATGAAGATCGATCTACCTAAAACCGTACATGTGGGAGATCCGGCCAATACGACACTGATTGTCAGCATCCGGAATGACGAAACCATCTGGCTGGGCGATAATCAAACATCCCTGGATGAACTGCCGGGTAAAATCCAAACTGAGCTCCAGCAGGACCCGGAGACCATGGTGGTGCTCCATCCCGAGCGCAAAGTTCCCTATGACCGATTGGTCTCTGTCATGGATTGCCTGGCCCAAGTAGGCGTCAACCATCCGTTACTCGGTGTCGAACGCAAAAAACTAACGGAGGAATAAAGCCATGACCCTTTCGGAAGACAATAAACGCCAATTCATCTCCGGGGCGGCCTCCCTCCTGATCCATGTCGGGCTGTTACTTATTCCCATAGCAGCCACACAACTGCCGCCGGGTGAGGCGATATCCGGCTACATTGCCAGCCTGGTGCAGATCCCGGAGAGTTCCGGCGTATCATCCGGAGCAAAACCGGCGGTAACTGGAGAATCCGCACCGGTGGTTGTTCCGAAAAAAACCGCCCCAAAACAAGCAAAGATCACACCACCCCCCGCCACCCCTTCCCCTGCCGATATCCGGGCAGAAAAGAAGGAGCCGGAAGAAAAAAAGGAAACCGCCGCTACCATAGCAGGGAATGGCGGGAACGGCACGGCCCGGTCCGAACAGGGCACGGTCGGCGACGGTCAGGGTACAGGACCAGCGGCGCCGGCTCGCCCGGCTTTGGGTGACGGCAAAGGCCAGATTGTCTCCGGAACACTGCCGGCATATCCCAAGGCGGCTCAGAACGAGATGAGCACCGGAACTGTCCGTTACCGGCTTCATATCGATCCCGACGGACAACTGCGTTCTGCTGAGAACATCATCTCCAGCGGCGATAAACGGCTGGATGATGCTGTTTACCGTCAAATAAACAGAAGTTGGAGGTTTGCAACAGCGGAGGTCCCCTACTTTTTAGAGCTTGATTTTATCTTCTCCGCTGACGGCAAGGTTCGCGCCGAGCATGTCCGCGCAGGCTGGGAGGATGAACTTTAATGAAACGATACCTATTGCCATTGGCCCTGTTTCTTGGGATCAGCAGTGCGTTTGCCCAAGAAGCGCCGTACATAGAACTGACCAATGACCATCTGCGGATCTTTGTCACCCAAACTGAACAAGAAATGGGCCGTTTTGCCGTAGACACCACCCAAGGTGACCCGGCCCGGGATGATGACAATAACAAACCGCTCATCTATGGCCGGCCCGTGCCCTGGACATCCTACACCACCATTAAGGTGGATGATAAAAACTATGTCTTTGGCGGGCCCACCACACGGCGGGCCGGTTCCCAGGGCTTATGGGGCAAAATGATCGCTG
>ERZ795062.2407-NODE-2407-length-12307-cov-5.341006_pt1 | contig 12307 bp, 9 predicted proteins | sample MGYA00375146_ERZ795062 | MGnify/ENA primary metagenome ERZ795062 (study PRJEB30191, sample SAMN05720281) | activated sludge metagenome | isolation source: Anaerobic digester | place: USA | collected 2015-07-16 ... | reverse complement strand
CGCGTTTTTGAGCCAAAATATTGCCGCGTGATGAAATGTGAACAGACCCTAAGGCGGATGACAAAAAAGCCCAAGGCCGCTATGCTTTCACCTTTGTGTTTTCCCGATTAAAGACGATTCATGAACATCACCCAAACCATCGCCGCCGAATTAAACGCCACCGCCGCCCAAGTAGAAGCCGCCGTGGCTTTGCTGGATGAGGGCGCCACCGTGCCCTTTATCGCCCGCTACCGCAAAGAAGCCACCGGCGCTCTGGACGACAGCCAATTGCGCACCCTGGCCGAGCGCCTGCAATACCTGCGCGAATTGCTGGAGCGCAAGGCCACCGTGCTCAAAAGCATTGAAGAACAAGGCAAGCTCACCGATGAATTAAAAGCGCAAATCGACGCCGCCGACAACAAAACCACACTCGAAGATTTATACCTGCCCTACAAACCCAAACGCCGCACCAAAGCGCAAATTGCGCGCGAAAACGGCTTGCAGCCCTTGGCCGAATTATTGCTGAGCACGCCGTCTGAAAACCCCGACACCGCCGCGCAAGGCTACCTGAACGAAAACGTGGCCGACACAAAAGCCGCGCTCGACGGCGCACGCGCAATTTTGATGGAGCAATTCGCCGAAGATGCCGAGCTCATCGGCCGCCTGCGTGAAAAACTGTGGCGCGAAGCCGAAATTCACGCCCAAGTGATTGCCGGGCAGGAAGCCGCGGGCGAAAAATTCAAAGATTATTTCGACCACCGCGAGCCCGTGCGCACTATGCCCAGCCACCGCGCCTTGGCCGTTTTGCGCGGGCGCAACGAAAACATTCTTCAGGCAGCCTTAAAATACCAGCCCGACGACACACCGATTACCGAGCAAAGCGAATACGAACAAGCCATTGCCAAACAATTCAACATTGCCGACCAAGGCCGCGCCGCCGATAAATGGCTGCGCGACACCGTGCGCCTTACCTGGCGCGCCAAAATCTTCTTGTCGCTGGAATTAGACGCCTTCAACCGCCTGAAAGAAGCCGCCGACACCGACGCGATTACCGTGTTCGCCCGCAACCTCAAAGACTTATTGCTCGCCGCGCCCGCCGGCCGCCTCACCACGCTGGGCCTCGACCCCGGCTACCGCAACGGCGTGAAATGCGCCGTGGTGGACGACACCGGCAAACTGCTCGACACCGTGATTGTGTATTTGCATCAAGAAAACAATATGTTGGCCGCTTTGGCCGGCATCATCAAAAAACACAGCGTTAAACTGATTGCCATCGGCAACGGCACCGGCAGCCGAGAAACCGACAAACTCGCCGGTGAATTGGTGAAAGGGCTACCTGAAATGAAGCTGCACAAAATTGTGGTAAGCGAAGCCGGTGCCTCGATTTATTCCGCTTCCGAATTGGCGGCCAAAGAGTTTCCCGAGCTCGATGTATCCCTGCGCGGCGCGGTTTCCATCGCCCGCCGCCTGCAAGACCCGCTGGCCGAATTGGTGAAAATCGACCCCAAATCCATCGGCGTCGGCCAATATCAGCACGATGTGAACCAAAGCCAGCTCGCCAAATCGCTCGATGCCGTGGTGGAAGATTGCGTGAATGCCGTGGGCGTAGACGTAAACACCGCCTCCGCGCCGCTGCTGGCGCGCATCTCCGGCCTCAACCAAACGCTGGCGCACAACATCGTGCAATACCGCAACGACAACGGCGCCTTCCTCAGCCGCAAAGCCCTGCTCAAAGTGCCGCGCCTGGGCGACAAAACCTACGAACAAGCCGCCGGATTCTTGCGCATTCAGGGCGGCAAAGAGCCGCTCGACGCCAGCGCCGTGCACCCCGAAGCCTACCCCATCGTGGCGCAAATGCTGGCCGACAACCACATCAAAGCTGCCGACTTAATCGGCAACCGCGACAAAATCAAACAAATCAAGCCCACCCAATACACCAACGAACAATTCGGCCTGCCCACGATTTTAGACATCCTCGCCGAACTGGAAAAACCCGGCCGCGACCCGCGCGGTGAGTTTCAAACCGCCACCTTCACCGAAGGCGTGAACGAAATCAAAGATTTGCAACTGGGCATGATTCTGGAAGGCGTGGTGAGCAACGTGGCCAACTTCGGCGCCTTTGTCGACATCGGCGTGCATCAAGACGGCCTGGTACACATCTCGGCGCTGGCCAATCGGTTCGTGCAAGACCCGCGCGAAGTGGTGAAAGCGGGCGAAGTGGTGAAAGTCAAAGTGATGGAAATTGACGCCGCGCGCAAACGCATCGCGCTCACCATGCGCCTAGACGACGAACCCGGCAGCGCCGTTAAACGCGACAGGCCGTCTGAAAACAACAACACCCGCAAAGACAACCGCCCCCCACGCGGCGCACCGCGCGAGCAAGCACAGGGCAATTCGGCGATGGCGGATGCGTTTGCGAAGTTGAAACGGTAAAAGGCTGCCTGAGTAGTTTGAATTCAAATATAGTGGAATGTATAAAAAAGTGACACGGCGGGTAGGTTGGGTTGCAAACCCAACCTACCCACAGGCCGTCTGAAACCTTGGGTTTACCAACCCAAGCTACGCTGTTGCAGCATGCAGTTTCGTGTCACCTTTTCTTGCATTTCACTATATATGAATTTTTATAAAAAACCTTTAATTTGTGAGGACGTGAAATGGAGTTCAAACAAAAAAATCTAAGAAAATTAGCTGAGGCAGTTGTTGGGGATGTTCAATATTTTCCTTATCGTTCCAGTAGTCGGATTACAGAATTTTTTGCTGATTGCGATTTGAATTTTATTCATGATGGTTCTACGCGTTGGAGATGGACTGCTGACAAATTAGCCGAATTATTATTGGAACCATCCACTCCAGGTAACATTCCGGAGCGATTTTTAAAAGTTTTTCAGGTTTTAATGGAAGCAACAGATGCGGATGAGGAAGACTGTAAACGTGAAAATGCGTTGCGATTGCTCAATGAGCCTTTAAATAATGAAGGATTTGAGGCTTTCTACGGAGCGGACAATATTCTCTATTTCAAAAATATGAGAACACAATCTATTTTGGTCAAACCAAATCCGCATCGTCCACTTACGGTAGAGGAAATCCAAAAAAAAGAGCAGTTATCCCAATATTTGGATAACTGTTCAGAAGATGATTTGATTGAACATATTTTACTTCCTTTATTTCGACAACTTGGCTTTCAGAAAATATCAGCAGCAGGGCATAAAGATAAAGCTCTTGAGTACGGTAAGGATATTTGGATGAAGTTTGTGTTGCCAACACAACATGTTTTATATTTTGGTCTTCAGGTGAAAAAAGGAAAGCTAGATGCCGCAGGTGTGAGCAAAGCGTCGAATAGTAATATCGCAGAAATTCATAACCAAGTTTTAATGATGCTTGGGCATGAAATTTTTGATTCAGAAATCAGTAGAAACGTGTTGGTAGATCATGCATTTATTGTTGCAGGAGGTGAAATTACAAAACAAGCTAAAAATTGGTTAGGAGGAAAGTTAGATAATACCAAGAGAAGTCAAATCTTGTTTATAGATAGAGAGGATATTTTGAATCTTTATATTTCCAGTCATTTGCCATTTAATATTTTTATTTAACTTCTGATTGCCTCAAATGGCTTAAAAATAATCATGACAGACAACACCCTAATCCTCTACACCACTTCCGACGGCCAAGCTTCTGTTGTATTGCGTGAATTGGGCGGCCAGCTTTGGCTCACGCAAGCAGAAATGGCCGAGCTCTATCAAACCAGTAAGCAGAATATCAGTAAGCATATTACCGCCGTTTTGGAAGAGGGAGAGCTATTGGAAAAAGCAGTTGTCAACTCACAGTTGACAACTGCCGCTGACGGCAAAAATTATCAAACACAAATTTACGCACTGCCGATGATTATCGCCATCGGCTACCGCGTGCGCTCCGGTCGTGGTACGCAGTTTCGCCAATGGGCCACGCGCACCTTGGGCGAGTATCTGCAAAAAGGCTTCGCCATTGATGACGAGCGCCTGAAAAATCCGCCTGTCGGCACACTGGCGGCGCCGGATTATTTTGATGAATTGCTGGTGCGTATCCGCGATATCCGCGCCAGTGAGAAGCGGGTGTATTTGCGGGTGCGCGAGATTTTTACTTTGGCCGCGGATTATCAGCCGTCGGTGCGGGATACCAATCTGTTTTTTCAAACCATTCAAAACAAGCTGCACTTTGCCAGCACCGGGCAAACTGCTGCCGAGTTGGTTTACCGGCGCGCCGATGCAGCCAAGCCTTTTATGGGGCTCACGCACACGGCAGCGGGTGAGGTGCGCAAAAAAGACATTAAAACCGCCAAAAATTATCTGCATGAAATGGAAATCGACCAGCTAAACCGCATCGTAACCATGTGGCTGGACTTTGCCGAAGACCAAGCGCAGCGCAAAAAGCAGGTATTTTTACGCGATTGGGCGGAAAAGCTGGATCAATTTTTGCAGTTTAATGATCGTGAAGTGTTGCAGGGTGCGGGCAAAATCAGCAAAAAGCAGGCCGATGCGAAGGCAGAAGCCGAGTATGAACGCTATGCTGCCGCACAACGCCAGCTAAAAGAAGCACAAGGCGAAAGCGATATTGCCGAATTATTGAATTTACAACCGAAAAAATAACATGCCCGATTTCCCCATCGAAACCCATCCTTTGCCGCCTTTCACCCCGCCCAACGCCAAGCTGCTGATGTTGGGCAGTTTTCCGCCGCCGAAGGCGCGCTGGAAGATGGATTTTTATTATCCTAATTTTCAAAACGATATGTGGCGGATTTTCGGGCTGGTGTTTTTTGCCGATAAGGATTATTTTGTTGCGGCGGGTGGCAAGGCGTTTAAGGAAGGCTTGATTCGCGATTTTTTGCATGAAAAAGGCATTGCCATCAGCGACACGGCGCATCAAGTGGTGCGTTTGCAGGGCAATGCGTCGGATAAGTTTTTGCAGATTGTAACGCCGCTGGATTTGGCGGCGCTGCTCGCGCCAATGCCGCATTGCGATGTGGTGATGACCACGGGTGAGCTGGCCACGGATACTTTGGTATCCTTGATGCCGTCTGAAACAGCCAAGCCTGCCATCGGCGCTTATAGCGAGGCGGAATTTGCGGGGCGGCGCTTGCGGCTTTATCGGCTGCCGTCGTCGTCGCGGGCTTATCCCTTGCCGCTGGCGCAAAAGGCGGCAGCGTATGCGCGGTTTTTTAGAGAAATCGGTTTGCTTGAGGCTTTTTAATTAAACGGCAACAAAAAAGCGCACTCCATGGTGCGCTTTTGTTTTGGCAGGGTAATGTGCTATTTGGCTACCCAGTTGCCTTTTATCGGGCGGACAAAATAAGCGAGGACGGCAATCATGCACACTTCAATCGACACCGACCAATAAACATGGCCTAAAATTTCACTCCACAATTCGGCGGCATTCAGGTTCCACAGCCAGCCGGTGGCGCCATCGGCATAGACGGGATTGCGAAAGCCGAAGAGGGGAATCAAAAAGCCGTGCATCACAATGGTGATCAGCAAGCCGTAGAAAGCGCCATACCACAAGCGGATTTTCGGCCAATAAGCAGAGCCCACAACATAAACGAAAGCGAATACGAAGCTAAACAGCCAGTGATATAAAGTAACAGCGCCGGGCACGGTAACGCCTTGATAAACGTAATCGAGCGAATGCGAATTGAAGCCGAGTCAGCCGAGCCAAGCATCAATATTGGCGCCTGGCGGTGAAATTTCGCCCGGCATGCGCGGCGGCATATTCACTTCGGAGCCCCATTTGACCAATGAGCTGAAAAAGCCGCCAATCAGCGTGGTCCAGAGGATGATTTTTTTGTTGATTTGCCAAGCGGCGGGGGTGGAATTAAGCATACTCATCATAAATGCCTTGTGGGTGTAGTAAATTCAATATGATGATTATTATGAATTTTGAATAAGATGATATTGAGACAAATCAACTATGGGCTAAATTTGTAATTTAATTACAAACCAGGCCGTCTGAAAGCTTGCTTTTCATGCTTTCTGACGGCCTGGTTTGGCTTTTGCGTTTCGGTGTGCGCCGCTGCCAGCCAGCGGCCGTTGTTTCTCACCCATGTGGTGGTGTCGAAGCAGATCATTTCGTGGCTTTTTCCATCCATTTCAAAAATTTGCTTCACCTCATCAGTGGCCACCGCCACATCGGTAATCGGAAAAATCACTTTTTCATTTGAAAATTCAAAAAACGTGAGTTTTGCCGGGCCGGTTTGGGCCATGGATAGATATTCGCCCGGGCTGAAATGATGAATGCCGAACATGGCCACGCTCACCGCTTCGGCAGCCAGCAGCGCAGCCGCTTGCTCGGGGCGTTGATCCGCCATTGCCTGCCAGAATTCGGCCTCTAATTTCATAATCTCGGTGTGGCTGCTCATTTTGCGCTCCTTTTGAATGCGATCCAAAAATGCAGGCGGTGTTTCTTTGCGCCCGTGTGCATTTTCCAGAAGATAAAGGCTTGTCAAATCAAGATAATTCACCGACACTATGCCGCAAGCCGCCCATCACCACAAGGAGAAAATCATGGCTGCCATCCGCCCCGCTATTGCTGTTACCATTATCGCCGCTGCTGTGTTGGCGGCTTGCAGCCGGCCGGCCGCACCCAGTTATACCGCGCCCGCACAAGAAGCCGCCCAAGCCTCCAAAAGCCAAGCCATGGATGCTGCTTATACTGGCACAGCTCGTGTGCGCATGGCGGTGATGCCCTCGCCGCCCGTCAGCGCTGAAATCGCGCTGCCGCTGCAAAACACCGAGCAATACGGGCAAATCAGCACCAACCCCGTGCATGCCGTGGCGCAGCAGCCGGGGTCTACCTTCAGCATTGATGTCGACACCGGCAGCTATGCCAACAGCCGCCGCTTCCTCAATAATGGCCGCCTGCCGCCGGTGAATGCGGTGCGGGTGGAAGAATTGATTAACTATTTCGACTACAGCTATCCGCTGCCGCAAGGCCGCGCGCCTTTTGCGGTGCTCACCGATACTGTCGATTCGCCGTGGCAGCCGCACGCCAAGATCATTAAAATCGGCATTAAAGCGCAAGATTTGGCGCTCAAAGAATTGCCGCCGGCCAATTTGGTGTTTTTGGTGGATGTGTCCGGCAGCATGAACGCGCCCGATAAGCTGCCGCTGGTAAAACAAACCCTGCGCCTGCTCACTGAGCAGCTACGCGCACAAGATAAGGTAACGCTAATCACCTATGCCAGCGGCGAAAAGCTGGTGCTGCCGCCCACTTCCGGCAGCCAAAAGCAAAGCATTTTGCGCGCGATTAACGGCTTGCAGGCCGGCGGTGCCACGGCCGGCGAGCAAGCCATTCAGCTGGCCTATCAAGAAGCCGAAAAAGCCCACATTAAAAACGGCATCAACCGCATTTTGCTGGCCACCGATGGCGATTTCAACGTGGGCATCACCGATTTCGACACCCTCAAAGGCATGGTGGCCGAAAAGCGCAAAGCGGGCATTTCCCTTACCACCTTGGGCTTTGGCACCGGCAACTACAATGAGCGCCTGATGGAGCAGTTGGTCGATGCGGGCGATGGCAACTACAGCTATATCGACAACCCAAACGAAGCCAAAAAAGTGCTGCAACGCCAATTGTCGTCCACCCTGGCCACCGTGGCGCAAGACGTGAAAATCCAAGTGGAATTCAATCCCGCCACCGTAAAAGAGTATCGTTTGGTCGGCTATGAAAACCGCCTGCTCAAGCAAGAAGATTTCAACAACGATAATGTCGACGCCGGTGACATCGGCGCCCGCCACAGCGTCACCGCCCTGTATGAAATCATCCCTGCCGGGCAGCCCGGCTGGCTGGGCGAATCACGCTACCGGCCCGCCGCACCTGCCGCCGACAGCAAAGCCGGTGAATACGCCCATGTGAACTTGCGCTACAAATTGCCCGGCAAAAGCGCCAGCATCCTTATCAGCCAGCCCGTGGCCGCCAACAGCAAACCCTTGGCGCAAGCCGATGCCGACACCCGCTTTGCCATTGCCGTAGCCGCCTACGGCCAGCAATTGCGCGGCGGCCAATACAACGGCAAAATGAGCTGGAACGACATCATCCGCCTCGCCCGGCAAGCCGATAAGCCCGACCCCTACGGCTTGCGCAGCGAATTTATCGAGCTGGCCAAAATCGCCCAAAGCTTGAGCGCAGGCGCAGCAAGCGGCGAATAATATCGACTTGAATGAATAAGCCATTATTGTGCAGCATGCAGATGCCGTCTGAAACCTTTCAGACGGCATCTTTAAAACTTCAAACCTTTATTTTTATACAGGTTATACCCATCACAAAAATAACCTTATTTCATTGCTCTGTCTTGAATGCTGAAAACAAAACGATGCCGTCTGAAAAAGTGGTTTCAGACGGCATCTGTGTTTCATGCGTATGATTACGCTTTGTTTGGACAAAGCTAATTGCACCTACGCTTGCTACGCTTGAACGAATTGTTAGCCTTATGGCTAGCCGAGTTCTGTACGAATTGTGCTTGGGCCATCAAATTGATTGCGCGTACCTGGGAGTATGTCTTGCGCCCATTCAATGGCTTTGGCAGGTTCTACAATTTCTCCGCTAAAGAAATCATCGCCAATGTATGAATCTGTTTTTGTAGCCAAGGAACTGATTGCCCCAAGCATTCCTGCAATTTCTTGTGCATTTGAATATGTGCTGAATGTCAACACACTATCGAATTTGCTGATTAAATCCAAATCTTCATCTTCAAGATTCCAGTCTTGTCTATCGTAAGGCCTCAAAGACAAATTGAATCCGGATTCTAGCCCCTCGAATGTCGCGGCTATAAATATTGGCTCCTCCGAAAGCGTAAAGTCTTCTGCCACCAGTTGCATATTGAAGCCATACTCTTTGATTGTTTGATTCCATTGATCTTTATTAAGCAGGCTTTCTTTGTTGCAAAAAAGGAATGTGTCAATCACGAGATATTCTCCAAGTAAGGCTAACGCTTGAGCTAAGCTGCATTGCTGTACGGCCACAATAGAACAATTATTTTCGATTTAAAATTGTGGCTGTGAAGCAGCGTCAACTTGAACGAATTGTTAGACTGCACTGCCGTGAGACTCGCTCCATGCTTTGAGTGCTGAAACGATAAAAGAGGACTTGCCTTCTGTATACGCTTCGCGATCGTCTCTAAACTTTGCGGCCAATTCATGTTTCAGTTTCTCATACCTTGTTGCCAGTGCCTTGTCAGACCGCAGCACATCTCGGAACGCAAGACGCTCACGCCAGAGTTGGCTGTCTACGGGCACGAGATGAAGATGATGGGTTCTTAGTTCCGGAGAAGGCTTGCAAAACCAGTGCATCTGATTTTGCTTGTAGGGGAAGTAGAGATAGCCATAATCTTGAAGAACTTCTATTGCCCCAAGCGAATCCTGAAGAGTGGCCACGGGTGCCATAATATCAATGACAGGTTTTGCCGCCAAGCCTGGCACGGCCGTGCTGCCGATGTGTTCTGGTTCACCAACCAGCCAAGTAACGAGGGCTGACTTGAGAATTGCGGCCTCTGCTGCAAAGAGTGCAGGCCATTCAGTTGAATACGAAGCAATCTCGATGGGTGCTTCTCGTCTCATGTGGTTTTTCCGCTTGTTTGTGCAGTCTAAAGCCTGAGTTAAGCTGCGTTGCGCAGTGGCTCGTTGGCATGGTACGTTGTTTGTACCATTCACTATAGCTTTAAAATTGGTATAAGAATGTGATTCTTCAAGTGTCAAATTAAAAATAATATAAGCCATTTAATAATGCCGTCTGAAATTTTTCAGACGGCATTATCGTTACTTCAAATCAACAACCATCAACTCAAGCCGCATTGCCTTCCAAGAAATCCTGCGCAAAGCGTTGCAGCACGCCGCCGGCTTCGTAGATCAGCACTTCTTCGGCGGTGTCCAAACGGCTGGTGACGGGCACTTCTACGGTTTCGCCGTTTTTGCGGTGAATCACCAAAGTGAGCTCGCCGCGCGGGATGCGTTCGCCGATCACGTCGTAGGTTTCGGTGCCGTCTAATTCAAGCGTTTTGCGGTTGGTGCCGGGCAGAAATTGCAGCGGCAACACGCCCATGCCGATGAGGTTGGTGCGGTGGATGCGCTCGAAGCCTTCGGCCACGATGGCTTCTACACCGGCCAGGCGCACGCCTTTGGCGGCCCAGTCGCGGCTGGAGCCTTGGCCGTAGTCGGCACCCGCCACGATAATCAGCGGCTGTTTGCGGTTCATATAGGTTTCGATGGCTTCCCACATGCGCATGGTTTGGCCTTCGGGCTCCACGCGGGCGAGTGAGCCTTGCTTCACGGTGCCGTCTTCGTTTTTCACCATTTCGTTAAACAATTTGGGGTTGGCGAAGGTGGCGCGTTGGGCGGTGAGGTGGTCGCCGCGGTGGGTGGCGTAGGAGTTAAAGTCTTCTTCAGGCAGCCCCATTTTGTGCAGGTATTCGCCGGCGGCGCTGTTCATCAGAATGGCGTTGGAAGGCGACAGGTGGTCGGTGGTGATGTTGTCGGGCAAAATCGCCAGCGGGCGCATGCCTTTGAGGGTGCGCTCGCCTGCCAATGCGCCTTCCCAATAGGGCGGGCGGCGGATATAGGTGGACATGGGGCGCCAGTCGTAGAGCGGGCTGGGGGCTTTTTCTGCCGCGCCGGTGTCGAACATGGGAATGTAAATATCGCGGAATTGCTGCGGCTTCACATGTTCGGCCACGATGGCGTCGATTTCTTCATCGGTCGGCCAGATGTCTTTCAGGCGGATTTCTTTGCCGTCGGCCACGCCCAATACGTCGTTTTCAATATCGAAGCGGATGCTGCCGGCAATGGCGTAGGCCACCACCAAAGGCGGCGAGGCCAAGAAAGCCTGTTTGGCGTAGGGGTGGATGCGGCCGTCGAAGTTGCGGTTGCCGCTCAATACGGCGGTGGCATACAAATCGCGGTCTATGATTTCTTGCTGGATTTGCGGATCGAGCGCACCGCTCATGCCGTTGCAGGTGGTGCAGGCAAAGGCGACGATGCCGAAGCCGAGCTGCTCCAATTCGCTCAACAAGCCTGCTTCTTGCAGATAGATTTCGGCCACTTTGGAGCCGGGTGCGAATGAAGATTTCACCCACGGCTTGCGGATTAAGCCGAGCTTGTTGGCATTGCGCGCCAGCAGGGCGGCGGCCACCACGTTGCGCGGGTTGCTGGTGTTGGTGCACGAGGTGATGGCGGCGATAATCACTGCGCCGTCGGGCATTTTGCCGTCGGCAGGGGTTTCGTAAGGCGCGGCCAAGCCTTTGGCGGCCAAATCGGCGGTGGCAAAGCGGGCGTGCGGGTTGGAAGGGCCGGCCATATTGCGGCCTACGGTGGAAAGGTCGAATGTGAGCACGCGTGGATATTCGGCGTTTTTCAATTCGCTTGCCCACAGGCCGGCGGTTTTGGCGTAGGTTTCCACCAGCTTCACTTGCGCATCGTCGCGGCCGGTGAGTTTCAAATAATCGATGGTTTGCTGGTCGATGTAGAACATGCCGGCGGTGGCGCCGTATTCAGGCGTCATGTTGGAGATGGTGGCGCGGTCGCCTACAGACAGGCTTTCGGCACCTTCGCCGTAAAATTCGACAAATGCGCCCACCACGCGCTCTTTGCGCAAAAATTCGGTTAACGCGAGCACAATGTCGGTGGCGGTGATGCCGGGTTGGCGTTTGCCGGTAAGCTCCACGCCCACGATATCGGGCAGACGCATCATCGAAGCGCGGCCGAGCATCACGGTTTCTGCTTCCAAGCCGCCCACGCCCACAGAAATTACGCCCAGCGCATCAACGTGCGGAGTGTGCGAATCGGTGCCGACACAGGTATCGGGAAAGGCAACGCCGTTTTTCACTTGGATAACGGGCGACATTTTTTCCAAGTTGATTTGGTGCATGATGCCGTTGCCCGCCGGAATCACGTCTACATTTTCAAATGCGGTTTTGGTCCAGTTGATAAAGTGGAAACGGTCTTCGTTGCGGCGGTCTTCAATATCGCGGTTTTTCTGGAAGGCATCGGGGTCGAAGCCGCCGCATTCCACTGCCAGCGAGTGGTCGACGATGAGCTGGGTTTGCACCACGGGGTTTACTTTTGAAGGGTCGCCGCCTTTGTCGGCAATCGCATCGCGCAAGCCGGCCAAATCCACTAGCGCGGTTTGACCGAGAATATCGTGGCACACCACGCGTGCGGGAAACCACGGAAAGTCGATTTCCTGCTTGCGCTCAATCAATTGCGTAAGCCAAGAATCAAGCGTGGCTTGGTCGACATTGTCGGCACGGTTGACTAGGTTTTCCGCCAGAATGCGGCTGGTGTAGGGCAGGGTGTCGTAGCTGCCGGGGGCG
>ERZ795062.2406-NODE-2406-length-12309-cov-5.756080_pt1 | contig 12309 bp, 13 predicted proteins | sample MGYA00375146_ERZ795062 | MGnify/ENA primary metagenome ERZ795062 (study PRJEB30191, sample SAMN05720281) | activated sludge metagenome | isolation source: Anaerobic digester | place: USA | collected 2015-07-16 ... | reverse complement strand
CTTACAGGCTTATTTTTCTCAACCTGTTGTGTAAACAACGCGGTGATTTCTTACAACTAAAACATTTAAATCAACAAAATTTAAATACAAACAAATAGTTAATACAATTTATTTGTCATACCAATTAATATTAAATTCAAGGATCCCTTCTGTACCTATTTTATCTGGAAATAACTATGCCTGTCTGAAAATGAGCTTGCGAGTTTCTGCAAAGCTAAACTAGTATTTTTCAGACAGGCATTCTCATTCATAATCTTTACTTAAAGCCGAGTTTTTTCTTACTCTTAAAACCGTTCCAACATCCATTTCACATAACGGCTGACACCCTGCTCGACATCGTAAAACGGCTCTTCATAACCTGCTTCACGTAATTGGGTAATATCCGCTTCAGTAAAGCTCTGATATTTACCCTTCAAAGCGTCGGGGAACGGAATGTAGCGAATCAGCTCGGCATCTACCAATTGTTGCAAAGACATTTTCTCTTTACCTTCCGCCGCTCGACAGGCGTTTACGGTAGCGGCGGCCAAATCGTTAAACGGTTGGCTTCTGCCGGTGCCGAGATTGTAAATGCCGGAAATTTCGGGGTGGTCGAAGAAAAACAGGTTTACTTTCACCACATCTTCTACGCTGACAAAATCGCGGCTTTGCTGGCCTTCGCCGTAGCCGTCGTAAGCGCCGAACAGGTTAACATAGCCCTGCTCGCGGTATTGGTTGAAATGGTGGAAGGCCACCGAAGCCATGCGGCCTTTATGCTGTTCGCGCGGGCCATAGACATTGAAATAGCGGAAACCGGCCACTTGTGCGGTGAGACCTTCGGCCATGCGGCGGCGCACCACTTGGTCAAACAGAAATTTGGAATAGCCATATACATTCAGCGGCTGCTCAAGTTCGCGCTCTTCGCGGAACACTTCGCCTTTGCCGTACACCGCCGCGCTGGAAGCATAGAGATAAGGAATGCGTTCGTCCTGACACCAATCGAGCAGATCGAGGCTGTATTGGTAGTTGTTGTCCATCATATAGAGGCCGTTGTGCTCCATGGTATCAGAGCAGGCACCGTCATGGAAAACTGCTTGAATATTGGTGAACGGCAGAATGTGTTCGCGAACTTGGCGGATAAATTCGTGCTTATCCAGATAATGCGCGATTTCGCACTCAGCCAGATTGGCGAATTTTTCACCGCGAGTGAGGTTATCGACGGCGACAATATCGGTGATGCCGCGCTCGTTAAGCGCTTTGACGATGTTGCTGCCGATAAAACCGGCCGCGCCGGTAACGATGATGGTCATGGGATGCTTTCCTCTCGGGACAATATCAAGCAATTATATAGCGAAAGCGGCGCTTACAAAACCAATGCCTGTCTGAAAACAAGCTTGCGGGTTTCTACGAAGCTAAAACAGTTTTTCAGACAGGCATGGAACCGTACCGTATGCTTTATCGGAATAATTTGGACAACCAACCGCCCTTTTTTCCACCGCTCAACATATTGTGGAACGGACCTTCCTCAAACACAACGGCTCCTTGGTAAAACTCGCGCAGCCATATATCACCAAACGACAGACCAATTCCGCGTGCATAAAAGCGCACCTCCGGAAAGGCGCCTGCAATAGCAGTCAATAAATCGATAACCTGTTTCGAGGTCATATCGGTAAAACCGTAAGAAAACGGCTCATCCAATGCAACCTCGAAATCGTCAACGATATTCGGATCAATATTATTATGACGCAACCAAGTGGAAACCACTGGCGTAAAGTCTGCCGCCCTCAACTCGCCTTTTGGGTAATTGCTATCATCCCAACTGAGTTCCAAGCGCATACGGTAATGTTTCATACGTTTACTTTCCCACAAATATTAGTTAACCACCCCCACTGATCACTCTGTTTTTTTAATTTAAATGAGAAATACTCATTTATTTAACTGTATCAAAACACATCAATCAGGTAGTAATTGCAATATAGATAAATCATTTGGAAAATGATTCCATCATCATTTTCATTTAGTTTTCATATTATAAGGCTTCGGCCAATTCGTCAAACGTGCAGACGGCAGTACCGAGTTTGGTCACCACCACACCGGCAGCAGCATTCGACAATTGCATCGCTTCCGGCAAAGCCATGCCGGCGGCCAAAGCCAAGCCCATTCCGGCAATTACGGTATCACCGGCGCCGGAAACATCATACACTTCCTGCACACGTGCAGGCTGGTGATGCGGTTCGCCGTCACGGAATAGAGACATGCCTTCTTCACTGCGGGTGAGCAACAGTGCTTCTAAGCCGAGATGATGGCGTAATTGTTCGACCTTCTCCTGCAAATCCTGTTCAGATTTCCACGAGCCGATCACTTCTTTCAATTCCGCGCGGTTGGGGGTAAGCAAGGTGGCACCAGCATATTTTTCATAATCGTCACCCTTCGGATCGATCAATACCGGTTTGCCCGCCTCGCGCGCCCAGTCAATCATTTCCGATACGTGGCTGAGTCCGCCTTTACCGTAATCAGAAAGAATCACCACATCATACTGCGGCAACAATTGGCGAAACTCTTCTTTTACCTGCGCCAGCACTTCATAGCCGGGCAGATTTTCAAAATCTAAGCGGATAAGCTGCTGGTTACGCGCCACTACCCGCAGCTTCACCGTGGTATCCATGCCCGGATCACGCAGCAAATGAGCGGCTACGCCCCATTCAGTCATCAAGCCTTCCAGCGTTTCACCGGCTTCATCAGCACCGGTTACCGACAGCAGCGCAGCCTGCCCGCCTAACGAAGCGATATTGCGTGCCACATTGGCGGCACCGCCTGCACGTTGGTCGACTTTGCCGATTTTGGCCACCGGTACCGGCGCTTCGGGAGAAATACGCGAAACGTCGCCAAACCAATAGCGGTCAAGCATCACGTCACCCACCACCAATACGCGGGCGGTGGCTAGCTTTTGTTTTAATTGCGGAATATTGTGATTTAAAGTCATTAATCTTTCCATTTGATTTCGTATGTTCTACTATTTAAAGCAGGATACGAGATAGTTACCTTGGTAAGTCATCACAAAAGGCTCCCAGCATAGCTTTCAGACAGGCATTGTGCAAGTAAAATGCCTGTCTGAAAGCTATGGCGCCACTAAACGATTCACTTCGCGCAACACTGCCACCGGATCGGCAGCCTGAGTAATCGGCCGCCCCATCACCAAATAGCTGGAACCTGCCGCCAGCGCTTGCGCGGGAGTCATGATGCGGCGTTGGTCATCTTGATTACCGGCCACATCCAAACGGATGCCGGGGGTCACCAATACAAACTCTTCACCCAAGGCGGCGCGCAACGGGGCGGCTTCGTGGGCGGAGCAGACCACGCCATCCAAGCCTGAGCTTTGCGCGAGCGTTGCCCAACGCGATACCAACTCTTCCACCGGCGCGTTCCAGCCGATTTCGGCCAAGTCAGATTGTTCCATGCTGGTCAACACGGTTACGCCAATCAGCAAAGGTTTTTGCGCATAGCCCGCCACCGCTTCGGCAGCCGCTTCCATCATACGTCGACCGCCGGAGGTGTGCATATCCACCATCCACACCCCCATCTCAGCTGCCACTTTACAGGCTTGCGCGACGGTATTCGGTATATCGTGGTATTTCAAATCGAGAAACAGCTTAAAACCCTGATTAATCAAATCTTCGGCCAAACGGCGGCCGGTGGCGGTAAACAGTTCTTTACCGATTTTGAGTTGGCACAAGGCGGGATCCAAACGGCGCACGAAGTTTAAAGTATCTTGGCTGTTGGCAAAATCCAGCGCCACAATCACGGGCAGGCGCGCGGGCGGTTGGGTAAAGTCGCTGATTAAAGGGTTCATGGGGATTTCCGTTTTCAGTTTTTTCAGACAGGCATTATAAATTTGGCCGGATGCTCGGCGATATAAGCGGCCACCGCGGCCATATCTTGTTCAGCGCAATCATAATATTCGCCGTCGAGTTCCTCGAAATCGGCAAACTGTTGGCGCAGTTCATCCAAAGCCACGCCCTCTTCGCTCAAGCGCTCAATGGCTTCGCCGTGTTTCACATACAGCGCTTTCCCTTGGTCGAGTATCTTGGGCGTGGGCTTGATGCGCCAGCGGCGCAGGCTGTCGGCCAACGGATTGAGCAATACATACTCGCCGTAACCTGAGGCAATCAGTTGCACAAAGCCGCCTTCCTGTACTTGGCTGTCGAGATACACATAAGCCATCAGGGTGTGCTGCTCGTCGGTGAGTTGCTCTGCCGCCGCTTCGCCCGCGCTTTCCAGATAGGCAAAGCAGGCATCGGCGAGGGTGTACACCATTTGCTCGGGGCTGTCGTAGGACTGGGGATTGGTATCCGGTTTCATAAATCATCGCCGCTTGATGGTTTTTCAGACAGGCATTGAGTGTTAAATGCCTGTCTGAAAAGATTAAACTTCAATTTTATTCGGGGTAAAGGTTTCCCATTTATTGCACGCCGGGCAATGCCAGAAATAGGCTTGCGATTTGAAATGGCAGTTGCGGCAACGGTACATCCAGTTTTTCTGCAACTGGCGGCCGATGATGCTGCGTATCATGTCGGCATCGGCTTTCCAAGCCGGATTCAGCTCGCTGATTTGCAAACCGAGCAGTCGATAAACGCCGTTTAAATCCGGCTTGCGGCGTACGATTTCCACCGCGGTTTCATTGGCGGCTTGTTCGCCTTTGAGCAACAGCGATTTATCGTAAATCACATTAATCAAATCAATCTGCGGAAACGCTTCGGTATAACCGATTAACACATCCAAGCCTTCTTCCGGCTTGCCCAACGCATCATAAGCATCGTATAAGCGCTCGCCCACCATGCTCAAATAAGCGTGGTTTTGTTTTTCGATGGCAGTATAAGCCTCAATGGCCGCGCGGAAATTGCCGCGTTTAAATTCGATGTCACCCAAAATCATATTGGCACGGGTACATTTGGAATTGGCCGACAACGCGGTTTTAGCGTGTTGCAACGCGGTTTCAAAATCGGATTTGAACAACGCCGCTTGCGCCATTTCGCAATAAAACTGAGCGATTTCAAACTGATAAGTTAATTCATCGTGACTGAGCAATTTGGCCATATTGATGGCTTTTTCCCAGTCGCGGTCTTGCTGGTAAATATTGAGCAACACCTCACGCGCCTGTTTCGCCATATTGCCTTCCTGCAATTCGAGGAAGATTTGCTCGGCACGATCCACCAAACCTGCGCTTTGATAGTCCTGCCCTAATTCAAACAATACGCGGGCACGCTTTTCGCCCACCGTATCCGGCGATTCCAGCAAGGTTTTGTGCATCGAGACCGCTTTGTCGTTTTCACCGCGCAAACGGTAAATCTTGCCCAAAGTCAGGCTCAAATCATAAGAATCGGCCGGGCGCTGTTCCACTACCTCGGCCAGATTACGCGCCGCCTTGCCGGTATTGCGGTCTACCAGTGCATCCAAACTTTTATAAAAGCCCGCCGGCACGCTTTTGGCTTGATTGAGCACGGTTTTCATGTCCACCCGGGCGGCGAACCAGCCCATCGCGAAAAACACCGGCAGCAAGCCTATCGGCAGCAGCCACATCCATAAATCAATTTCCATTGCCGCCCTTAGCTTGAACTGCGGGTTTAGCCGCTGCGGTATTGGCCGGCACCGCAGGTACCGCCAAATCTTTTTCGGTCATGCGCGCACTTTTGGCGACTTCGCGGCGCAGACGGTTATTTTCACTGCGCAGGCGCAATAAACGGCCAAACATGGCGAACACACCGAACACGGCGCCAATCAAAAACGCGCCGAACAACACCACAATCAGCGGCAAATCCAGCTGTTGGCCGGGTAAATAGAAGAACGGAACGGTTTGCGTATTGCTCAAAGCAATCAGCAGGAATACCAAAAAAATCAGAACCTTGATAACGAGATAAATCAATTTCATTGTTTACTCCACAAAAAACCGGCGCCTGGCGCACAGCTGTCGGATAATCGGTTTGAGCGCTAGTTTAAACGATTTAGCGCTTTTTTGATACGCCGCCGCGGCATACGTTCCCCTAACATAGAAAGAACGCTAACGCTTCAGTATAATCCTAATCCATCACGCCGCTTTTTCAGACAGGCATTCTCTCTACACGAACCGCACCCCATGATTATCCGCCCGCAAAACCGCCTCGCCCTGCTCTATATTCTACAAGGCTCGTTCTTCCACCGTCTGTGGAAACCACTTTTATTGCTGTTTCTATTTTCGGTAGCGGTGTCCTACCATCAACGTCATATTCTCGAATACCAGATTCCGCTCAACGCCACCGTGTTCACCCTGCTCGGCATTGCGTTGGCAATTTTTCATGGCTTTTGTAACACCGCTGCTTACGACCGTTTCTGGGAAGGCCGCAAACAATGGGGCGCACTGATTTGGCAAACCCGCGCGCTGGCCTATAAAGTCACCACACTGCCGCATATTCCCGAGCACACCCGCCGCGAAATGGTGAGCCTGATCATCACCTTCAGCCACTGCTTGCGCCACCAATTGCGCGGCGAGAGCGCCGAAGCCAACATCCGCCGCACCGCGCCGGAAGTTTATCAAGCCGAATTGCTGGCCAGCCCTTATCCCGCCCTGATGACCAACCAACTGCTCGCCCGCCTCAACGCCCAGCTTTTGCGCGACGACCACATCGGCAGCATCGAATGGCAGAGCATAGACGACAATCTGGAAGAAATCGCACTGATTCAGGCCGCCTGCGAGCGCATCAGCAACACGCCGATTCCGTTTGCCTATTTCGTGATGATGCACCGCACCGTATACGGCTACTGCTTTTTACTGCCCTTCGGCCTGATCAACAGCATAGGCTGGGTGACGCCGTTTATGGTGACCTTTGTCGGCTATACCTTTATGGCCTTAAGCGAAATCGTCGACGAAATCAGCGAGCCGTTCGGCACCGCCGAAAACGACCTAGCGCTCACCGCCATGTGCCAAACCATAGAAACGCAATTAAGCCTGCTCGGCGGCCTCAATCTGCCGCCCTCAGAAGAACATGCCAAACGCGGCACTTATATCGTACAATAAGCGCCGAACTGTTTATGAAAGGATCAATCATGAGCCAAAACAAACCCCAAACCGTTGTCATCACCCCGCACGATTTGCCGCTGCACTGCTCCGGCCCCGCCAACGAAACTTGGAACGGCCACCCACGCGTGTTCCTGCCGATTGAGTCCAACAGCAGCATCGAATGCCCCTATTGCGGCACCGTTTATCAGCTCGACGGCGAAATCAAAGGCCACCACTAAACATGACAGCGATTACAGATAAAGTGTTGCCCGGCCGTTTGGCACACGGCTATTGGCGCGCCCACGAATGGGGGCTGGACGACAATGCCTGTCTGAAACAGATTCACCAGCTTTTAGAAATGGGCATCAGCAGCTTCGACCACGCTGCCTGCTACGGTGGTTTCACCAACGAAGAGCCGTTCGGCCGTGCCCTCGCGCTGGAAAAAAGCCTGCGCGACGAGTTATACCTCATCAGCAAATGCGGCATTCTGTTTCCCAACGACGAATTACCGCACATCCGCAGCCATTATTACGACAACAGCCGCGAACACATTATCTGGTCGGCCGAGCGTTCGATTAAAAAACTGCAATGCAGTTACTTGGATTTACTGCTGATCCACCGCCCTTCGCCTTGCGCCAACCCGGAAGAAATCGCCGCCGCGTTTGATGATTTGCACCGCCGCGGCTTGGTGCGCCAGTTCGGCGTTTCCAATTATTCCGCACAAAAATTCAGTATGTTGCAATCGTGGGTGGATCAGCCGTTGGTCACCAACCAGATTGAAATCTCACCGCTGCACTTGGCACCATTTGACGACGGCAGCCTCGATTTCCTGCTGGAAAAACGCTTGCGCCCGATGGCTTGGTCGCCGCTCGGCGGCGGCGATCTGTTTAACCCGAAAAACGAACGCAGCGCCCGCATTGCCGAAGCACTGCTGGCCGTCGGCCAAGCGCACGGCGAAACCCGTTTGGACACCCTCGCCTACGCTTGGCTGCTCGCCCACCCTGCCGGTATTATGCCGATCGTCGGTTCCGGTCGGCTTGATCGCATCCAAAATGCGGTTGACGCCTTAAATATTCCGTTCAGCGAACCAGAATGGTTAAGCGTTTATACTGCTGCACAGGGTACGCCGTTACCTTAAAACATAAAAATGCCTGTCTGAAAAAATCCGATTGATTGTTTAGATTTTTCAGACAGGCATGATTCATTTCACTGACTACACACGTTTATGAGCAGAAAAATCCTGATTATCTCCCCCAGCTGGATAGGCGATTGCGTGATGACGCAACCGCTCTACCAACGCCTGCACGAGCTTCACCCCGGTTGCAGCATAGACGTGTACGCGCCCAAATGGTCGATGGCGGTGTTCGAGCGCATGCCCGAAATCAATCGGGTAATGGAAAACCCGTTCGGCCACGGCGCGCTCAGGCTCAAACAGCGCTGGCAAGCCGGCCGTGAGCTCGGCAAACTCGGTTACAACCAAGTGATCGTACTGCCTGGCTCGTTTAAATCCGCCATCATCGCCCGCGCCAGCGGCATCCGTTTGCGTACCGGCTATGTCGGCGAATCGCGCTATCCGCTGCTCAACGACATCCGCAAGCTCGATAAAGCCGCGCTGCCCTTAATGGTCGACCGCTACACCGCGCTCGCCCACCCCAGCCAAGCCGACTTCAACGGCCATTCCGGCCAGCCGCATTTCCAAATCGACCCCGCCAGCCAGCAAGCCGCGCTCGCTAAACACCAACTCAACACCGAGCGCCCCATCCTCGCCTTCTGCCCCGGCGCCGAATACGGCCCCTCCAAGCGCTGGCCGGCAGCCCATTTTGCCGAACTCGCCCGCCGTTACGCCGCCGAAGGCTGGCAAATCTGGCTGTTCGGCTCGCAAAAAGACCGCGACATCGCCGACGAAATCAACCGCTTGAGCGACAACCTCTGCACCAACCTGTGCGGCAGCACCAGTCTCTCCGAAGCCATCGACCTGCTCGCCTGCGCCGATACTGTGGTCTGCAACGACAGCGGCCTGATGCACTTGGCCGCCGCGCTCGACCGCAAACTGATCGCGGTCTACGGCTCGTCCAGCTCCGACCACACCCCACCTTTGAGCGACAAAGCCAAAATCATCAGTCTCAAACTCGAATGCAGCCCCTGCTTCAAACGCGAATGCCCGCTTGGTCATACCGACTGTTTAAACAAACTCACGCCGCAGATGGTGTGGGATAAAGCGCATCAACCGTAAGTCTGTCTAAATTAGACATCTTCACAAATCGATATATTTGAAAGAATCATCATCTCTAACTTATATACAACAGTATCTTTCTAGTAATCCACAATAAGCACCAAAAGATATTCAGACAGGCATTCAATCTTTAAAATACCTACCTGATAACAAATAAAAAATGGAGCTATCTTCATATAAACAAATCCATCTGAATTTGAAATAACTACTCAATTTTTAACTTAAAAACTAAATTATGGGAAAACTAAAATTATGAGTGATTGGGACTTTCTTTATGAAATGAGAGATCGTGGGTACAGTAATGATGAAATAATGGAAGCAATGGCTTGTGGTTATGCTCCATGGCAATATCCTAAGCCCCTTTTTGAATATGAAGATGATTATTATGAAGATGAAGAAGACACAATAGTAAAGCAACAAATTTTTGAAAATTTGATTCAGTGTGCAAAACAATATTATCAAACTACTGGTAGGTATTTACAAATTTGGGGAGAGTTAGGGGAACTATACGCAGAAATACAATTTGGTCTTAATCGCCATAAGAAATTTAATCAAGCAGGCTCTGATGGCTTCATTCTAAAAAAACGTGTTGAAGTAAAAACAATTTCCCCCGAAAAAAAGAGCAATCAAGTAATTGTTAAAAAACAAGGAAATTTTCAACAACTACTCATCATTAAGATTAATGAAAATTTTGAATTTGAAGGTAAACTCATCCCCAGAAGTAAACTAAAACAGCATTCGAATAATCTCATAGGCCAAATTTAATCCAAAAATATAAAGGTATAATGTTTATGCAGCCCATAACACTACCTTCATCAACAAAAAACAGGCGCGGTTTACCCACGCCTGTTTTACTCTGCAATGCCTATTCAATCTAAAGCACTCAACCTGTTTCGCAGTTCGCCCATCTCTTTCAACACATTTTCTTTACCCAAACGCTTCAGCCAACCCGTTCGGGTGAGCATATCCCACGGCTGTTGGCGCAGGCCGTACACCAGTATCGGCACGCCCTTATCGTGATAGGTTTCCAGCAATTCTTCCAAAGATTCCTCACCGGAAGAATCGATATAAATCACGCTGGAAAAGTCCAGCACCAAGGCTTTAGACGGCATATCGATCAACATATCGTCAATCAGTTTTACCGCACCAAAGAAAATTGCACCGGTTAATTTGAACGAGGTAACGCCTGCCACTTGAGGCATTTCTTCCGGCAGCCCAACACGCTCGGCGGTGGAAAGACTGGAAATACGATAGATAAAGATAAAGCAGGCAAAGAAAATCCCCACCTCAACCGCCACGGTTAAATCCACCACCACGGTGAGTACAAACACCAGCAACAGGCTGATGCGGTAAGGCATACGGAAGGTTTTCAAGCGCACAAACTCGCGCCATTCACCCATATTCCAAGCCACAAACATCAAAATCGCGCTCAACGCCGGCAGCGGAATATATTGCGCCAACGGTGCCGCCGCCAGCACCACCACCAGCAAACACAATGCATGCACCATACCTGCCACCGGGCTGTTGCCGCCGTTTTTAATATTGGTTACCGTGCGCGCGATGGTGCCGGTGGCCGGCATCCCACCGAAAAACGGCACCACCATATTGGCAAAACCTTGCGCCAGCAATTCCTGATTGGAATCGTGTTTGTCGCGTATCATGCTGTCCGCCACCCGTGCGCACAACAGCGATTCAATCGCGCCCAACACCGCCAAGGTCATCGCAGGCAAAAACAAACCTTTCATTTCTTCCCAGCTAAACGAAGGCACAGTCAATTCCGGCAAGCCCTGTGGAATGCCACCGAAGCGGCTGCCTATCGTTTCCACATCCAAGCCCGTTGCCGACACCAGCAGCGTGGCCGCCACCAAAGCCACAATCGAGCCCGGAATCAAGGCCAGCGAACCGGATACGCGCGGCAGCACTCCCGCCTCAACCGGCAGCGACATCTTGCGCTTCATCACTGCCTGCCAAGCAATAATCAAGCCCAGCGACAGCAGCGACACCATTACCGCCGAAGCATTCCAAGTCGGCAAGGCCTGCCACAGCGTTTTCACAAGCGCAAAAAATTCAGCCGGCACCTTGCCTTCTATTTGTAAGCCGAAAAAATCTTTAATCTGCGAAAGACCGATCAACACCGCAATCCCGTTGGTAAATCCGATAATCACCGACACCGGGATAAACTTAATCAACACCCCCATACGCAGAAAACCCATCAGCCACAGCATCACGCCCGACATCAAAGTCGCCAGCAGCAAGCCGCTTCCCCCGTATTGCTCGACAATACCGTACACGATCACAATAAACGCACCGGCCGGCCCGCCGATCTGCACCCGCGAGCCGCTGAACAGCGAAATCAGAAAACCGCCAATAATCGCCGTAAACAAGCCCGACTGAGGCGGCAATCCGCTAGCAATCGCAAACGCCATCGCCAAAGGCAGCGCTACCACACTCACCGTCAAGCCCGCGCCCACATCTTTAATCAGGCGCTCGCGGTTGTAGCCGGACATCAATTCATAAAGTTTCGGATTAAAACGGGTGGTGAATTTCATCAAGATCTCGCCTGTATTCGCTTAGAGTTAAGGAGATTAAGAATATGTAAATTATGCGCCGAATCGGCTGCAAAATCTATGCCCTTGCGGCGTTTAAGCGGAAAAGCGAAGAGAAGTTTGCGTTGATAACAACAAGTATTTCGATAGGCAGCCAAAACTTGATATCAATCTTGGTTTGCCCATGATAGAAAAAACAAACCCTTCAAGCCAAGCTTGAAGGGTTTGTAGAATTTGGCACGCCTACGGGGAATCGAACCCCGGTTACCGCCGTGAAAGGGCGATGTCCTAACCGCTAGACGATGGGCGCATATAAATGGTTTCTGGCGCACCCGGAGCGATTCGAACGCCCGACCCTCTGGTTCGTAGCCAGATACTCTATCCAACTGAGCTACGGGTGCGTTTTCTTCATCAGCTCTGAGATGTGCCGTGAATCAAGAGAAGCGAATAATATAGAAAGTTCTGCCTGTTGTCCAGCCTTTGGCAGCATTTTTTGCAATTTTCCATTTATCAGATTGAAATAT
>ERZ795062.2402-NODE-2402-length-12321-cov-5.220773_pt1 | contig 12321 bp, 10 predicted proteins | sample MGYA00375146_ERZ795062 | MGnify/ENA primary metagenome ERZ795062 (study PRJEB30191, sample SAMN05720281) | activated sludge metagenome | isolation source: Anaerobic digester | place: USA | collected 2015-07-16 ... | reverse complement strand
AGGTCGGCTCACCCGACGACCTGTACGACCGCCCGGCCAACGAGTTCGTCGCCTCATTCCTCGGACAGACCGTCCGGCTCAACGGCGAGCTGGTGCGTCCGCACGACATCCGGATCGGCCGCAACCCCGAACTCGCCCTGCCCGCCGCCGACGCCAAGCTCGACACCGGCGTCATCAAGGCCACCGTCGACCGGGTGGTTCACCTCGGTTTCGAGACCCGCGTCGAGCTCACGTCGTTGGCCTCGGGAGAGGAGTTCGCCGCACAGATCACCCGTGGTGACGCCAACGCGCTGAACCTGGTCACCGGCGAGCAGATCTACGCCCGCGCCACCAAGGTCCCGGCCCTCACGACCGTCTGAGTATCGGCCGGGTGAGGCGGGTGATGGCGGCGGCGACGTCGGCGGGGCGTTCCCGGTGCAGCATGTGGCCGGCGTCGGGGAGGTCGATGCGCTCGACGTTCGGTGCGGCGGCGGAGATGGTGTCGGCGATCAGGCGCATGTCCTCGACATCCCGGCCACCGCTGAGCAGGACGGTCGGCGTCCGGAGGGTGTGCAGGCGTTCGATGTCGGGGAGTTCGGGACGCTGGTCGTCGCCGAGCCATTGCCGGCCGTGATAGCGGTCCAGGGCCTCTCTCAGGTCGCCGGCACCGGAGGTTTCCCGTACCGCGTCGAACATCGGGTGCGCCCACCACAGAGATCGGGCGGCATCGATGTCGCCGGCCCGGACCAGTGCGGCGACGTCCCTCCAGCGGGTGCGCCAGTCGCGGGACCAGCGCCAGCCGATCAGTCCCGGGCTGATCAGCACCAGGCCCGACACCCGATCGGGATGGTTGAGCGCGGTGTTGGCGACGATCGCACCGCCCATCGACACCCCCACCAGGACGGCGCGGTCGATGCCCTGGGCATCGAGCACGGCGATCAGATCGTCCGAATGTGAAAACGTGACGCCGTCGGTCGCCGTGGACGCACCGAACCCGCGAAGGTCGTAGCGCAGGAGCGCGAGCGAGTCCGGAAGCGTGTCGACGAGCATGTTCCAGTCGTACCGGTCACCGGCCATCCCGTGCACCAGCACGACGGCCGGTGCCTCGGAGGTTTCGCCCGAAAGCCGTGCACCGTCGACATCGGTGATGAAATCCCGCATGGTGTGAGCCTATGCCCGTGGGCGGGCATAGGCCTCAGCAGGATCGGAGACCTTCGGGGACGAGCTCGTCGGCCCGGCCGTCGGACGCCGGACCGAACCCGGCGGCGTCGGCGTACAGGTCGGTGACCGCGCTGACCACATCGGGGTGTGCGCCGAGGGGGCCGGCAACCAGGGCGTCGGGGCACAACCGGTCGAGGGCGGTGTCGACGCGTTCGGTGAGCAGACCCGCCGACAGGAAGTAGGGGCTGAGCGCGATGCGCCGCGCACCGGTGGCTTTCAGCCGCCGGACCGCGGACAGCAGCTCGTGTTCACCCGATCCGAGTTTGGTGGCGAACACGACCTCGACGGGCCGGTGCAGCAGTGTCGACAGTTCGATGGCGCGGTGCCGGACATGCCGGTCGGCGCCCGCGTCGGACGAACCGACGGCGCACAGCAGTACGCCGTCGCCGTCGCACAGGCCCGCTTCGGCCAGCCGGTCGGCGAGCGCGCGGGCCAACGGATGAGAACCGATCACCGGGGTCTGGACCACCCGGCGACCCGGAAGGGAATGTTCGGCGATGATCGCCGGCAGATCGATCTTGGAGTGGAATCCTTCGGCGAACAGCAGCGGGACGACCACACAGTCGCCGGACCGCTCGATCGCCTCACCGATGGTCGGTTCGTTCAGATCGAGGTATGCCAGTTCGACATCGACACCGGGCATCGCCGAGGCGACCGATGCCGTCACCCGTCGCGCGGTGGCCGCGAACCGAGGATCGCGGCTCCCGTGCGCGACGAGCAGCAGCCGGGGAGAATCGACGGGCACAGCCGTCAGACGAGTTCGGCCTGCTGCAGGTGCAGTGGGGCCAACGCGTCGCCCACCAAGCCCGCGGCCAGGGTGTTGCCGCCCTGCGGGTCGATGAGCAGGAAGCTGCCGTTCTCCCGGTTCACCTGGTAGTCGTCGGCGACGATCGGTTCGGCCGTCTGTACCGTGATACGGCCGATCTGGTTGAGTTCCACCGTGTTCGGTGACTCGATCAGGGTCAGATTCTGCTCGTCGAACAGCGCGTCGAGGCCGCCGATGATTGCCTGCGTGGTGCGGGTGCCGTGTTTGAGGAGCAGCCGGGCACCCGGGCGCAGCGGCTTCTCGGCCAGCCAGCACACCGTGGCGGTGAACTGCTGAATCGGCTCGGGAGCGTCCGCGACGGCGGCGATGACATCACCGCGGGAGGCATCCACATCGTCGGCGAGCAGCAGGGTGACGCTGCGCCCGGTGTGCGCGGTGGCCAGTTGCCCGTCGGCGGTATCGATCTGGCTGATGGTGGTGCGCGTTCCCGACGGCAGTATCACCACCTCGTCGCCCACCGACACCCGGCCGGCCGCGATCTGTCCGGCATAGCCGCGGTAGTCGGGGTACTCGGCTGTGCGGGGACGGATGACGTACTGCACCGGAAAACGCAGGCCCACCTGGCGGCGGTCGGTGACGTTGGGCACCGTCTCCAGGTGCTCGATGAGAGTCGGACCGTCGTAGTAGGGGGTGCGGTCGGACTTGATCGCGACGTTGTCGCCGTGCAGTGCCGACACCGGGATCTCGATGACCTGGTCATCGGACCAGCCGAGCGAACGGGTCAGTTCGCCGAACTCCTGCGAGATCTGCGCGAACACCTCCGCGGGATTGTTCACCAGATCGATCTTGTTGACCGCCAGAACCAGTTGCGGCACACCGAGAAGTGCCATCACCGCGGCGTGCCGCCGGGTCTGGGCGACGACGCCGTTGCGGGCGTCGACCAGCAGGATGACCAGCTGTGCGGTGGAGGCGCCGGACACGGTGTTGCGGGTGTACTGCACGTGGCCGGGGGTGTCGGCGAGGACGAACGAGCGCTGCGGCGTGGCGAAATAGCGGTAGGCCACGTCGATGGTGATGCCCTGTTCACGCTCGGCGCGCAGGCCGTCGACGAGCAGGGACAGGTCGGGGCCGTCGAGACCGCGGTCGACCGATGCGCGTACGACGGCGTCGATCTGGTCGGCCAGAACGGATTTGGTGTCGTAGAGCAGCCGTCCGACCAGGGTGGACTTACCGTCGTCGACGCTGCCCGCCGTGGCGATGCGCAGCAGATCGGGGAGGTGTTTCATCAGAAGTATCCTTCGCGTTTGCGGTCTTCCATCGCGGCCTCGGAGACCCGGTCGTCGCCGCGGGTGGCGCCGCGTTCGGTGAGCCGGGACGCCGCCACCTCGTCGAGGACGGCCTCGTTGGTGTCTGCATCGGAAAGTATTGCGCCGGTGGTGGATCCGTCGCCCACGGTGCGGTAGCGCACTGTGCGGACCTCCACGGTCTCGTCTTCGCGGGGCCCGCCCCACGAACCGGAGGTCATCCACATGCCGTCGCGTTCGTACACCTCGCGCTCGTGCGCGTAGTACAGCGGAGCGAGCAGGACCTGTTCGCGGGCGATGTAGCGCCAGATGTCGAGTTCGGTCCAGTTGCTCAGCGGGAACACGCGCACATGCTCACCCGGCGCGTGCTTGCCGTTGTACACGTTCCACAGTTCGGGACGCTGACGCTTGGGATCCCACTGGCCGAAGGCGTTGCGCAGCGAGAAGATCCGCTCCTTGGCGCGCGAACGCTCCTCGTCGCGGCGACCGCCGCCGAACACCGCGTCGAACCGGTTCTCGGTGATCGCGTCGAGCAGCGGGATGGTCTGCAGCGGATTGCGGATGCCGTCGGGACGCTCGGTGAGCCGGCCGTCGGCCAGGTACTCCTCGACCGAGGCCACATGCAGGCGCAGGTTGTGCCGTTCGACGATCTCGTCGCGGAACTGGATGATCTCGGGCAGATTGTGTCCGGTGTCCACGTGCAGCAATGCGAACGGCAGCGGTGCCGGCCAGAACGCCTTGAGCGCCAGGTGCAGCAGAACGGTGGAGTCCTTGCCGCCGGAGAACAGGATCACCGGCCGCTCGAACTCGCCGGCCACCTCGCGGAAGATGTGGATTGCCTCGGATTCGAGCGCGTCCAGCGTGGTGAACTCGTCGGCGTGGATCTCTTCTGGGGGAAGCTCGTCGATAAACACGTCGGCTCCTGCTCTGCTGGTATCGATGGTGGTCATGCGTGTAGCCCACATTCTGTCTTGGCGCGGCCGGCCCACCGGCCACTGCGCGGATCGGATCCGGGTTCGGGTTTGGCGGTGCACGGGGCGCATCCGATGGACGGATAACCCTCGTCGACAAGCAGATTGACGAGGACGCCGTTGGTGTCGATGTAGTCCTGCATCACCTCGTCGGACCAGGGGGCGATCGGGTTGATCTTGACCAGCCCGAAGCCCTCGTCGAACGAGATCAACGGGGCATTGGCGCGCGTGGGTGCCTCGACGCGGCGGATGCCGGTCACCCAGGCGTCGTAGCGCGCCAGATTGGTCTTGAGCGGCACCACCTTCCGCAACCGGCAGCATTCGCCGGGGTCACGGGAGAACAGGTTGCGGCCCAGCAGTTCATCCTGTTCGGCGACGGTGTGCTCGGGGTGGATATTGACCATCTCCACGCCGTAGACCTGCTCGACCGCGTCACGGGTGCCGAGGGTTTCGACGAAGTGATAGCCGGTGTCCAGGAACAGGATCTTGAGTGGGTGCCCGTCGAGCAGGTCGGTGTCGATGTGCTTGGCGGCCAGATCGACCAGGACGGCATCCTGCATGTTGGAGGCCACCACGAAGTTGTCGCCGAATGTCCGTGCCGTCCAGGCCAGCAACTCCTCCGGGCCGGCGTCGGTGCCGAGTTCGGCGGCACCCCGCTCGGCGATCGCGCGCAACTCGTCCTCGCTGTGCCGTCTGCCAGTGCGGGTCACGGTTCCGGTGGTCATCGCAGTGCCTCCTCGTCTGCGCGAACGGCCCATTGGGCGAACCGCTCGCCTTGCTCACGCTGTGCGACGAAATTGCGGACGACCCGGTCGATGTAATCGCCCAGTTCGACGGAGGTCACCTTGTGCTGACGCAGCTTGCGGCCGAAACCGGAATCCAGGCCGAGGCTTCCGCCCAGGTGCACCTGGAAACCCTCGACCTGCCCGCCGTTGTCGTCCTCCACGAGCTGGCCCTTGAAACCGATGTCGGCGACCTGCGAACGCGCGCACGAGTTGGGGCAGCCGTTGATGTTCACGGTGATCGGAACGTCGAGCTGAGAGTTGATATCGGCCAGGCGCTCTTCGAGTTCGGGCACCAGATCCTGGGAGCGCTTGCGGGTTTCGACGAACGATAGCTTGCAGAACTCGATTCCGCTGCACGCCATGAGGTTGCGGCGCCAGTTGGACGGGCGGCCCGACAGTCCGTGACCGGCGAGCTCGGAGATGAGCGAATCGACCTTGTCGTCGGGCACATCGAGCACGATCAGCTTCTGATATGGGGTGAACCGGATCCGGTCCGAGCCGGCACGTTCGGCGGCGTCGGCGACGGCGGTGAGCTTGGTACCCGACACCCGACCGGCGATGGCGGCGAAACCGACGGCATTGAGGCCGTTCTTGAGCTTCTGCACCCCGACGTGGTTACGTGGTTCGGTGAGTGGTTCGGGTGCCGGGCCGTCGATGAGTTTGCGGCCGAGGTACTCGTCCTCGAGGACCTGGCGGAACTTCTCGATTCCCCAGTCCTTGATGAGGAACTTCAGCCGTGCCTTGGACCGCAACCGGCGGTAGCCGTAGTCGCGGAAGATCGAGCACACGCCCTCCCACACATCAGGGACCTCGTCCAGTGGCACCCACGCGCCGACCCGCTGGGCCAGCATCGGGTTGGTCGACAGACCGCCGCCGACCCACAGGTCCAGACCTGGGCCGTGTTCGGGGTGGACGACACCGATGAAGGCGATGTCGTTGATCTCGTGCGCCACATCTTGCAGGCCGGAGATGGCGGTCTTGAACTTGCGCGGCAGGTTGGACAGGTTCTTGTCGCCGATGTAACGGCGGACGATCTCGTCGATCGCCGGGGTGGGGTCGAGAACCTCATCGACGGCCTCGCCGGCCAGTGGTGAACCGAGCACGACGCGGGGGCAGTCGCCGCAGGCCTGGGTGGTCTTGAGTCCGACGGCCTCGATACGTTCCCAGATGGTGGGCACGTCCTCGACGCGGATCCAGTGGTACTGGACGTTCTCGCGGTCGGACAGGTCGGCGGTGTCGCGGGCGAATTCGGTCGACAGCTGACCGAGCGTGCGCAGCTGCTCGGCCGACAGCGCGCCGGCGTCGCAGCGGATCCGCATCATGAAGTGGTTGTCTTCGAGCAGGTCGATGTTCTCGTCGCCGGTCCAGGTGCCGTCGTAGCCCTCGCGGCGCTGGGTGTACAGGCCCCACCAGCGCATCCGGCCGCGCAGGTCCTGCTTGTCGATCGAGTCGAAACCGTTCTTGGCGTAGATGTTCTCGATGCGGGCGCGAACGTTGAGCGGGTGGTCGTCCTTCTTGGCCTGCTCGTTGGGGTTCAGCGGCTCGCGGTAACCGAGCTTCCACTGGCCTTCGGCGCGGCGCTTGACCGGACGCGCCTTGCGGGCCGGTGCCTCGCCGTCGGTGCGCGGGGTCCGGGGTGCCCGGGTGCGGGCGGGTGCCTCGCCGTCGGTGGGGGTGGCGGCGGCGCGCGGGGTCCGGGTGCGGGCGGGTGTCTCACCCTCTGCCCTTGGTGTGCGCGGGGTGCGGGCGCGGGGTTCCTCACCATCGGCGGCGGGTGTGCGCGGGGTGCGGGCGCGCGGGGCTTCGCCGTCGGCGGCCGGGCGTGGGGTCCGCTGGCGGACGGGGGCCTCGCCGGTGGACGGGGCCCGGGCCGTGCGGGGCCTGGTACGCGGCCGGGTTGCCGGGGCGGCCTCGTCGGACGCGGTGCCGCCGTTCGCGGGTGTGCGGTCACCGGTTACGGCGCTGTCCGAGGGTTCGGTGCTGTCCTGGGTGGTGAGGGCATCCGTGGTCGACGTCATGGAGTCTCCTGTCGGCGCGCAGCGCCGGGTCATGTCACGATCAAATGGGCTGAAGATCACGTGGCGGCATCCCGCGCGGGCGGGGGACTGTTTCGGGGCCGAGAATCTGTCGCGGTGGTTCGAAAGGCGCTGCTGGCCACTGGACCGGGGAACGCGGCGGACGGAATCCGCGACAGTCACACGTCGTCTAAGGACGACAGGATGCGCTGGCTACGCGCTTGAGATCAATGTGGCGACGCATCGTCAGCCACACCCCGGAAGAAGTCACGCCGTCCATGGTGCCACGGGACGGGCCGCCGCGTCTACTTGGGGTTATTTTTCCTCACGGTGACGCAAAAGCTCGATTGGGATAGTCGCAGGACTGGGCGCATGATGGGCGGGTGAGTTCCATCATCGACACCGCCACGGTACCGGTGACGTCCGCGGTCGGGTCGGCGTGCCGCTCGGCCGACCCGTCGAGGGGTTTCGGCCTCTATCTGCACGTGCCGTTCTGCGCCTCCCGCTGCGGCTACTGCGACTTCAATACCTACACAGCCGGCGAACTCGGATCGTCGGCGTCGCCGGCGTCGTGGCATGAGGCGGTGGCCCGCGAACTGGACATCGCCGCAGCCGCACTCGGTTCGGTGAGGCCGGTGTCGACGGTCTTCGTCGGCGGTGGCACCCCGTCGCTGCTCGGCACCGCGGGGCTCGCCCGGCTGCTCGACGACGTGCGTGGCTCCTTCGAGCTGGCGCCGGGTGCCGAGGTCACCACCGAGTCCAACCCCGAGTCCACCTCGCCGGAGTTCTTCGCCGGTCTGCGGGAGGCCGGCTACACCCGGATATCGCTGGGCATGCAGTCGGCCGCTCAGCACGTGCTGGCCGTCCTTGATCGCAAGCACACCCCCGGCCGGGCCGTCGCCGCCGCGCGGGAGGCCCGCGCCGCCGGATTCGAGCACGTCAACCTCGATCTCATCTACGGCACGCCGGGCGAATCCGACGACGACCTGCGGGCCAGCCTCGACGCCGTGTTGTCCGCGGGGGTCGATCACGTGTCCGCGTACGCCCTGATCGTGGAGGACGGCACCGCACTGGCCCGGCGGGTGCGGCGCGGCGAGTTGCCCGCCCCCGACGACGACGTGCTGGCCCGCCGCTACCGGCTCATCGACGCACGGCTGGCCGCCGCCGGACTCGAGTGGTACGAGGTGTCGAACTGGGCGTCCGGCCCGGAGTCGGTGTGCCGGCACAACATCGCCTACTGGGACAGCGACGACTGGTGGGGGATAGGCCCGGGCGCGCATTCACACGTCAACGGTGTGCGGTGGTGGAACCACAAGCACCCGTCGCGCTACGCGAGTGTGCTCGCTGGTGGCGCGCTGCCGATCGCCGACGACGAGAGACTTGCCGACGAGGATCGGCACACCGAACGTGTGATGTTGCAGATCCGTTGCCGCACAGGACTTCCGGTATCGGAATTGTCCGATCGTGAACGGGCCGGGGCTGATGTCTTCGTCGCCGACGGGCTCCTGTGCGACGCCGGTGCCCACCTGGTCCTGACCGACTCGGGCCGCCTTCTCGCCGACGGTATCGTCCGCGACATCCTCACCGCGTAGTCGGGCGGCACCGCATCCGTTGTCGTTGGTGATCGGGCATCCGGCCGGCCCGCGACTATTGAACCTGAAGGCGGATTCAACTACGGTGGGGCCATGCGGATCAATGGTGCGGTGGCTGTGGTGACCGGTGCGGGCGGTGGAATCGGGGCCGCGATCGCGCGGGCGCTGGTGGACGGTGGGGCGCGGGTCGTGCTCACCGACATCAACGGTGACGCGGTCGCCCGGGTTGCCGCCGATCTGCCGCCGGACGCGGTGGCGCTCGCCTCGGGTGACGCCGGCGCCGACGAACACATCGACGAGGTGGTGGCACTGGCCGAGAACACCTTCGGTCCGGTCGACTTCTACTTCGCCAACGCGGGCATCATGGGCGCCCCCGGCCTGCACGCCACCGACGCGCAGTGGGACGCCGCGCTCAACGTCAACGTCCTCGCGCACGTACGGGCCGCCCGGCGCCTGGTGCCGGGCTGGGTCGAACGCGGCAGCGGATACTTCATCAGCACCGCATCGGCGGCCGGGCTGCTGACCCAGCTCGGATCGGCGACCTACTCGGTCACCAAACACGCGGCCGTAGGTTTTGCCGAATGGCTCAGCGTCACCTACGGAGCACAGGGTGTGAAGGTGAGCTGCCTGTGCCCGATGGGCGTCGACACCGCACTGCTGCGCCCTTCGGAGGCGCCCACGGACGCCGAGCAGGCGCTGATGCAGCGTGCGGTGACCACCGCCGGCCGGGTTCTGACCGCCGACGAGGTGGCCGCCGTCGTCCTGGCGGCGATCGTCGAGGAACACTTCCTGATCCTGCCGCACGCCGAGGTGCTGGACATGTACCGGCACAAGGGATCTGACTACGACCGCTGGTTGCGCGGGATGCAGCGCTACCTGAGCGCGTTGACGAGCTGACCACACCCGACAAGATCTGGAGATGACGTGAACACACTTTTCGAGCCGTCCGAGCGCGCCGAGGGCTTCCGGCAGCGGTTGTTGGCGTTCATGGACGAGCACATCTACCCCAACGAATCGGTGTACGAGGAGCAGACGCGTGAGCTGGCCGCGCAGGGCAATCCACATGCCACACCGCAGATTTTGCTCGACCTCAAGAAGAAGGCCAAGGCGGCCGAGCTGTGGAACATGTTCCATCCGCACGCCGAATGGGGGCCGGGCCTGACCAACCTGGAGTACTCGCATCTGGCCGAGATCACCGGCCGCGTGCCGTGGTCACCCGAGGTGTTCAACTGCAACGCCCCCGACACCGGCAATATGGAGGTCTTGACCCTGTTCGGCACCGACGAGCACAAGGAGCGCTACCTCAAGCCGCTGCTCGACGGTGAGATCGCCTCGGCCTTCGCGATGACCGAGCCGGCCGTCGCCAGCTCCGACGCCACCAATGTGGAACTGCGGATGGAACGCGACGGTGACGAGTACGTCCTCAACGGACGAAAGTGGTTTGCCTCCAACGCTGTCCGTCCGGACTGCAAGGTTCTGATCGTGATGGGGAAGACGGACCCGACGGCGCCCACCCACCGGCAGCAGTCGATGATGGTGGTGCCCACCGACGCACCCGGCCTGACCATCCTGCGCAACCTGAACGTCTTCGGCTATGTGGACCGGGAAAGCCACGGCGAGTTGATCTTCGAGAACGTGCGGGTGCCGCTCAAAGATGTGCTCAAGGGTGAGGGCGAGGGGTTCGCGATCGCGCAGGCCCGACTCGGGCCGGGCCGTATCCACCACTGCATGCGCAGTATCGGCATGGCCGAACGCGCACTGGAACTGATGTGCAGGCGGGCGGTCTCGCGCACCACCTTCGGCGCGCCGCTCGCCGACCGGGCCAATATTCAGGACTGGATCGCCGAGGCGCGCATCGAGATCGAGATGGTACGGCTGCTCACCCTCAAGGCCGCGCACATGATGGACACCGTAGGAAACAAGAAGGCCGCCACCGAGATCGCGGCCATCAAGGTGGCCGCGCCCACTATCGCGCTCACGGTCGTCGACCGCGCCATCCAGGTGTTCGGTGGCATGGGCGTCACCGACGACGTGCCGCTGGCCATGTTCTACGCGCATCTGCGCACCCTGCGTCTGGCCGACGGCCCCGACGAGGTGCACAAGCGGGCCATCGCCCGGCGTGAGCTGCGGCCCTATGTCAAGGCGCTGGCCGAGACCGTTCCCGGCGTGTCCGATGACGTGCTGTCGGCGCGTTTCTGACAGCTTCCGGGTTCTGGAACCCCGACAGCCGGAACCCCGACAGCCGGAACCCCGACAACCGGAACCCCGACAACGGGAACCCGGATAGTCGGAATACTGAACAACAATCACGAATGGGGAGACGCGGTGAGTGACGGTTCGGCAGGGTTGGCCACGATTCCGGAATTGGATCCGGCCGAGTTCGGGAGGTGGTCTCGCGGCAACGGGATCGACATTCCGGACGATGTGGCGGTGACCCGGGTGGGTATCGGGCAATCCAACCTGACCTATCTGCTCACCGCCGGGGATGTGCGGTGGGTGCTGCGGCGCCCGCCCGTGGGCAATCTCCTGGCTTCGGCACACGATGTGGTGCGCGAGGCGAGGATCCTGTCGGCGCTGGCGGATACCCCGGTGCCGGTGCCGCGTATCCACGGCGTGTGCACCGATACCGCCGTCGCGCCCGCCCCGCTGGTGGTGATGGAGTTCGTCGAGGCCGTCGCGCTCGACAACCTGCCCGCCGCCGAGGCGCTGACCGTCGAGCAGCGGCGGTCGGTCGGAAAATCGATGATCGACACCCTTGCCACGATTCACGAGGTCGATCTCGAGGCCGTCGGACTGTCCGATCTGGCCAGTCACAAGCCGTACGCGGCACGTCAGCTGAAGCGATGGAGTTCGCAGTGGGAGAAGTCCAGGACACGCGACATCCCGGCCGTCGATGACCTGACGCGGCGGTTTCTGGCCCACGCGCCCGAGCAGCACGAGACACGACTGGTGCACGGCGACTTCCATATCCGCAACGTGATGATCGACCCGGCGGCCGCCTCGGTGCGGGCCGTTCTCGACTGGGAACTGTCCACCCTGGGCGATCCGCTCGCCGATATCGGCAGCACCCTGGCGTACTGGCCGGCGCCCGGCGGGCCGCAGCTCAGCGCGGTACCGGTGGAGTTGCTCGACGGTTTCCCCGACCGGGCCACCCTCGCCGCTGACTACATCGAGCGCACCGGGCGCGACCCGCAGGCCCTGGCGTACTGGCATGCGCTTGGGTTGTGGAAGGTGGCGATCATCGCCCAGGGCATCCTCAAGCGGGTCGAGGACAACGCGTCCAATCGGGCCGCCGGCGGGGTGCCCACCACGACCGTCGTCGACACGCTGGTCGAGATGGCGCAGTCGGTGGCCGGCGAAGCCGGTATCTGAGAGATTTCGTGCCGGGCGATGACATCGACCCGGTCGTCTCCGACCATCAGCGCTGGACCTGGGAAGATGTCCGACATGACACAGAAGCACGCGCCGGAACCGAACTGGCCGTTGCCCTCGCTGGCGGGTGAGTCGGTGGACAAGCCCAAGCAGCCCGTGACCGCGCGCGGTGAGCGCACCAGGAACGCACTGGTCGCCGCCGCGCGCAGGGTGTTCGAGCGCGATGGTTTTCAGGAGTCGCGGCTCACCGACATCACCGCGGAGGCCAACTGCTCCACCGGAACCTTCTACACCTATTTCCAGAGCAAAGAGGAGA
>ERZ795062.2401-NODE-2401-length-12324-cov-7.580080_pt1 | contig 12324 bp, 12 predicted proteins | sample MGYA00375146_ERZ795062 | MGnify/ENA primary metagenome ERZ795062 (study PRJEB30191, sample SAMN05720281) | activated sludge metagenome | isolation source: Anaerobic digester | place: USA | collected 2015-07-16 ... | reverse complement strand
GTCTGACCACCTACGAAGGACCACAATCAGCTACACCACTACGCGGGACTTGACCGAGCACTCCGCGCTTACGCCTTGCGGCCGGGGCTACCGAGGATCATCCCCGCTCGCGCGGGGAGCACGCCGAGGCTGTAGTCCTGGGTTCCGGGCACGCCGGATCATCCCCGCTCGCGCGGGGAGCACTCTGTGCGTCCATGATGTCCTCCTTGCTGGTTGGGATCATCCCCGCTCGCGCGGGGAGCACCTTATCGCAATGATCACCATGGATACGTGGATGGGATCATCCCCGCTCGCGCGGGGAGCACGGTGATGCCCTCGGCCAACCACTCGGATTCCACGGATCATCCCCGCTCGCGCGGGGAGCACCCCATAGTGTGACGCGGCTCACATTATTGCCTGGGATCATCCCCGCTCGCGCGGGGAGCACGCAGGGTGGTGACCGGTCATCCGGTCAATCGGGGGATCATCCCCGCTCGCGCGGGGAGCACGCCGCCGGCATGGTCCTGGCCCCCCACGGATACGGATCATCCCCGCTCGCGCGGGGAGCACGCGGACATGGCCGCCGGCACCACCTGGTGCCTGGGATCATCCCCGCTCGCGCGGGGAGCACGCCGCGGCGGCCGACCGCAGCTGCTCGGCCACCGGATCATCCCCGCTCGCGCGGGGAGCACTCTGCTCCGCCAGCGCCGAGTATGACGCGGTTGGGATCATCCCCGCTCGCGCGGGGAGCACGCCGCGGACCTTCAGGTGCTCAGGGTCTTGACGGGATCATCCCCGCTCGCGCGGGGAGCACGATGACCTTGCAACGCCGGCCGAAGTGGCCGAGGGATCATCCCCGCTCGCGCGGGGAGCACCGTTGCTCATCGCTTCTGATGCCCTTCTACGTGGGATCATCCCCGCTCGCGCGGGGAGCACGTCCCCGACAAGGTCAGGTTCCCGCCGATCGGGGGATCATCCCCGCTCGCGCGGGGAGCACACTTGGTAACCAGCAATTATAGTAGCGGACCGCTGCTATCAGATGCAGTTGAGCGGTTACCTCCACCTACGCCGCTGAGACGCAGTGCTCCATCCGCGACGTGCCCGCCGTGTGCGAACAGTTGAATTGTCCGCCGGCCTACGCATCAGTAGAACCCCGTCGTAGTCGACGGGCTCCCACTCGTGCTGATGCGTACGGAACGCGAGCCTCTGTTCACCAACCGTGCTATGCACCATGAGCGCCTTACCATCCTTGACGTACTCGACAACTTGATTCCACAGAAGATCTCTAACGCGGGCCGGGACGTGACCGACGTAGACCCCTGCGCTGATCTCAAGCAGCCATCGTGTCAGGTGTCCTCGCAGCTTCGCCGGACAATTGGTCAGAACGACGACTACCATGGTGGCTCCAGATCCTCCGGCGCAAAGTTTCGGCCACCGGCGACGTTCTGCTGTCGGTCATCCCATAGTTCGATCACATCAGCAAAGTTTTCGTCGTCGCCGCGAGAGCGATCATCCGGCAACAGCAGACGGTAAATGTCGTGCACACACCGAGTGAGTATTGTTCCTGACTTCACCGCGTCGCGGACCGCACGTCTCGTCATGCCGGCCACATCATCATCTGGCAGGTCTTCCCGCTCGATCCGCTCTACTACGTCAAACGCGACAGGAACAGTAATCTCCGCCTTATATAGATCCGCGATGTCGTACACAAAGGATCTGTCATGCCCTGTATGGACAAAACCCAACCCGGGACTACATCCCAACGCGACCACCACCGAATGCACCACACCGTATAGACATGTGTGCGCGGCCGACAATGCCTGATTGATCAGATCTGAGCCAAAGAAGTCTTCTGGATCGTAGTCCCGGCGATTCCATTCGACGCCTGTCCGGTCCGAGTGCTGCCGGTACAGTCCGCGGACGCGAGCGCCCTCTCGCCCACGGAGCTGATGCATGGAGCACGTCGAGACGTCTTCGTCCGGGAACCTCATCGCGTACATCTGCCTGGCGACGGCGATCCGCTCCTTCGAATTCGAGACTGCATGCGCTTGCGCGTCCAACAGGCGAGACGTCCGTCCCAGCGGACGGCCATGCGCATAGTAGCGAACGCCTCTCTCCCCCACCCATACCGCGGTCGAACCACTGTCGGCCAACAGCAACATCGCCTGGTGTGTGACGCGTGTGCCGGGCCCCAACAAGAGCGCACCCAAGGTGGCCGCCGGGATGTGCACGACCCCGGCATCATCAGTAGCCGTGATCGCGCTATCATCACGTCCAATCGTGGCTCGCTCCACGTAGACAAACGAGATCCTGTCCTGAACGCGGACCAACTCGCTCGGACGACTCGGCCTGGTGCCCGGCATCTCATTCACGGCGCCGACGACCCCACTGGCAGCAATGTGAGGAGTCCGCACCCATAGCCTTTGGCACGTCCGATTCCGTGGCTGAGCGAATTCCTCAGCCGATCAGGTTCAGTGACAGCCAATTTGCCTTCAAATGCAGCCGTCACCAAAGTGACCCGACCACTCCCTCTCCGGAACGTGACTGTATCACGTTCACAGATCCGAAGCTCTTTCTCCGGAATGTCCTCCACCAGCGAGTCCACTACGGTAAAGCCCCAGTCCGACGAACGGTCGAGTAACCACTGCCGCTGGTGCCCCACCGTGCGGTGACCAACAATCTGCTTCCGGGAGTCACCGTCACCTGCCGACATACTGCTCATCCGCCGAGTTGGATTCGCGACCAATCGGAAAATAAACTCGGAGTCGATCACCAAAGATTCCAAGAACGGACGATAATCTCTGGTGACCCACGTGTTGTCAGTAGACCACCCGGCTTGTTCGGCTATATGAGCCAGACACGGGCGTTCGGGGCTGACGATGAGCAGATTCATCTCCTCACCATGACGATCTATACGCCATAAAACACGTCCGGATTCCGACTCCGTCTGAGTCCCCGGAGTGAACGATGACATCACAGCAGCATGCATTGCGTGACGGCTACTCAACAACTTCATTCCACCGCGACGACGCCGGTTGAGTGCAATCCTGGACATGTACATCAGCTACCTCCCAGAACAGCAAGCCAATCCTTGTCCGTCACCGGCCTCTTAGACTCTGGATTGTCTATCAACACCTGTTCGTGGACGACATCACGCCAGCCGTAAATCCTGCCTTCGGGGTCGAAACTGACTGGATAATCACGGATGGTTTCAGCCACAGGAACGCTATCGTCTCCACGAACGTCACGTACGATCGGCAATCCGACCTGCCGCGCCTGTGCCTGCTGGTGCGTCAGGCTTGCGCTCCACGCTGCCGAGTGCAGCACCTCTTTCAATGAACGCTCGTCCAGGACACCGTAGATCGGACCGGCGGGTGGACATGATCGACGCCCCAGATACAGCGGGAACGTAGGATTCCGCAAAGCGTCATGTAATCCACCGATCAGCCCTTCAGGGCCGCTGACGGCCGCTACGAATCTCGCATCCGCGAGATAGTAGCGGTGTGTGAGCGGCTTAGGTTTGCCAGTACGCCAATCCGTCTCGGTCTGCAGTTCGCGCTGCAACACACCCGCCTGATCTGTGCGTACGCCGAACTCCAGTCCTGCGAGATCCTCAATCGGATCGGTGCGGCGCCGTCCCAATGCCGCTGCCAGCAGACCGACTACTCCACTCTTGGTGGGTTCAGGTCGCGTTCGTCTTTCCACGAAGCGGCTGGAGTCGCCCCATGCCTGCAGCGGCGCTGACAGGTTGAACAACAATGTTGTCACGACGACACCTTTGTATTGTCCCGTACTTGTGCCCCCAACGCTGAGACCAGAGCTTCAGCGGTCACTGTGTCGGCGAAACCATCGACGTCAACGTCGACGCGTGACACAACGTAACCTGCGGTCGGCGACGCATCGAAGTTTGAATACAGATTGCGCGCCTCACTGATCAACGCAGAGACGGACTCTTCAGTCAACCCTTTACGGGGATCAACGGCCTTCTCGAACGCTCCCGCCAAATTGATGGGCTGGTCGGTGCGCACCGCCGCGTACACAAATGACGGCAACGTACGGTTGGCGAATGTGTTCTGCTTACCCGTCGGCATCGAACGTATGAAAGATCTGATGAAGGCTTCCACCCCGCGACCTACTGCTTCATCTGACCCAAGATTTTTTCGAAGTGCGTCGATGTTCACTGTGGCATACCGATAGAGAGTCGCAGTGTTGAACTCAACCGTGCCGATCATTCCAGCACCGGCATTGTCGTCAACTCGCTTTTCGTCGACCGCCGTGAAGTAGTCAAACTCGGGGACAGATGCGTGGGTACCGATCGCGTGCGCGACCTGAGCGGCCGCATCGACGTTCAAGTCCGGGGCGTCGGCAACCATCCTCCCGAATAGTGCCAGATCAATGGAGTTACCTCTCAGCAGAATAGCTTTGGCTGCCTTTTTGTCAACCGATCCCTGCGAGTCAACGGCGAGCCGGGCCAGTTCGTCCAACTGGGGATTGCTGAGGAAGAGCAGTGCTCCGGTCTTGCTGTGCTCTTGCGGCTCCTCGTCGTCGGCAGACTTCGCCTTCTTCCTGGCCGGAACCTTTGTAACCTTGATTCCGGTTGCTGTCAGTACGGCGGTAGCAAGGCGCTCACCGTCTTCATCGGAGATCGTGCTGTCGATAGCCTTGATACGCGTTGCGATCTCGCCAACCGCCCGAAGTGTCCGAACCCCCAGATCAGCGGTGTCGAGGAACCCTTCGAAGTCCCGCCGGATCGCACGCTTCCATGCTTGACTCGACACCCTGGTTCGCCGGGTTCCTCCGTACATGGTCGATTTCGGGCTACCGTCCTCATCCCGGTTCATGTTCGACGGCGGAACTGACTGGATGATGTGAAGGTCGATGGTAAGCGGCATGATTATCTCCTTGCTGATTGGAATTGAATTTTGTCGAATCAGTTGCCACGCAGGATTCACGGGTTCATTCGTCAGCATCCGACGACGGGCCTTCCGTACGCGGAGTGCGGCTGAAGTCGCGAGACCAGCGAAGCTGGACGCCGTTACGCCACGGTGAGTGCAAACGCTCGAGGTCGTCGGCAAGTCGCCCGTAGTCGAGGGGAATCCCCTCTGCACGAAGCTGACCGACAAGACTCCGCAAGTGCGATCTAGTTTCGTCGAAGGTGTCAGCTGTCACGAGTGCATTGAATCTCCTGACCACCGACTCCTTCGGCGTGGTTTCGGTACCTACATATGCCAGCTTCCTGAGCGCAGTGCCGAACGAAGGTCCTTCGGTATGCATCGAGCTACTCTGTCCCTGTTGGTGATACGCGTACAAACTGAGAGAGACGTACACAGCAAATTCCGCGTGACTCGGAAATGTCGTATCATCGGCCACTTCCGGGTATCCGGTGAACGCGGCCCGCCACACCGCCGGATCCGATCCGATCTCACGCGTTGCACCGCTTCGCAGTCTGGCAAGATCAGCGACGGCCCCAGCCCGGTCCTCCAACTTTCCCTCATAAAGTCTGCCCGCACGTTCAGCAACGTACCTGTAGACTGTCGATCGTCGATCGTCGGGCTTCGAATCCTTCTGTGCTACTGCCATTCCTCGGCGTCCTTTCGATACGGTAGATGCTGTCGCACGTTGTAGTGGAACCAGTTGACCGACTGTCCGGCCGAAATAGTCTTTCCATCAACGATTTTCACCGCACGTGTCCGGGGCGATGCTTGGTCGAGCAACGCATCGGCTTCCTGGGCGAGTACTTCTAGCCCAATCCTGTACCAGGTATTCAGCACGTCATCGAAGTCGCAATCGGTTCTGACCATGGGAAGCCACTGCCGGAAGTACTGATCCAGTACTGCGTATCCACGTTCCCGTGCACGTGTCATCGCCGGTGCTCGATCCCCTCCACCGGCGATAGCAAGGTCACCGGCCAATGACGCCAACGCGGCCACCGCTCGGTCAGTTCGATCCAAGACCTCGACGATGGCCGCTCGGGCGTTGCCTTCGGCGACTGCTATCCCGGGGTGAAGTACCACCCGGTCTGTGAATATCTCGCCGAAACTCGACATATTGGCGCCGTACTCAACCCCGACCGACACGACCGCGAACATTCGGTCCGGGAGTACCTCGGAACGATGTCCCAAGGTATCGAGAATCTGTGCGGGATAGCTCAACGGATGCCCTATCCTACTGTCGACCGCCGGCTTCGGATCCGGAAGCAGAGCAGCCAGCCCTCGCCACATCGATCGAGAATGGTCATGCGAGCGAGGCATGTAAAGCGGTGTACCTCCTGACTTCTCCTTTACCATCTGAGTTGGACTCAGCCGCCATGCGGTCATCGGTTCGTTGCGCAGTTGCCACGCCTTCGGCACAGCTTCACCGATCCCTACCAGCACCTGCCGGACAGCGTCGCCGTCGGGAATCAGCCTGATATGGCGGACGGGCCACGTAAACAGGTCGAGCGGACCGCACGGTGCGGTCCCTATGCTTGGCCGCGGAGCGGGAGTCAGCGGCTGCCGCTCCCATAGTGGCCTGTCCGCCGCGTCGTGGTCGTCTGGCGGTGACCAGTTAAGTAACAGCGTCTCACGAAGATTGCTGCCCTCCAGGTAGAGTCCGCCAAGCCAACCCGTCCATCCAATTCCGATAGGGTAACCTCTGCCGCCCTTCGTCCGGGGATCGCCACTGATTCCGGTTTTGATTCCATCGTAGTCATACGCCTGACAATGTACCAGCCAACGTGCAGCCGTTCCGTAGTCCAATTCGCGAACGTTACGACTCATCGTAAAAAGGCTGTTGTCTCCGGGAGAATCAGGAATCAATATTCCACCCAGCGGTTTTGCTTCACCTGTTGTGCTAGCAAGTCCAGCGACTTGCATGAAAGGGTGCGTTTCATCGAAGAGGTCAAATCGACCGTGCCAGTGTTCGAGGTACCTATCGATCTCGTCGATAGGTAGATCCCCGGATTCCCACAGCCCTTCGAATACCTCGATACGGTCGCCTTCGGCAGCCCTCTCCCGAAACACCTGATACAGGATTGCCAGTAGGATGCGTAGCACCGCAAAGTCTTGAGTCGGGAGATCCCCTGCTATCCGACGGATATCGGCGGACCTGGCGAAGGCATCCCTTATCGATACCACCTCGGAGTCACCATCGACGGTCCTGATCACGATCCACGGATCATCGATCAAATTGAAAGTGGTTCCCATCAGTTCTTCCCTTGTCGTTCGACGAGCAGACCGCGGTCGATGTCGTACCGAAAGACGTGCCCAGCACATGTAGTCGCGCCATGGTTGTCGAGGATCATAGGAAGAACTCCCCTCAACCAGGTCGAATTTTGCCACGTCGGCATATAGTTGTCCTCAAGTTCGGCGATCAAGTTGCCTCCTTGTTGTCCGAGACCAAGATAGCCCGGGAGTCTGACAACATTGCGTGCGACGACCCTCGCAAGGTCATCGTCGATGACTGTGCCGTTCTCCACCGACTCGCTCGGGTATTCAGCGGACCATTTCGGCACCACGAGTCGACCGTCGATGCGCTGAATAATCACCACTTCAATCGACTCATCAGAATCACGTACCTGCGCGACTCCTCGCTCGCCGGCCGTGTCATCGATTCCCTTTGTCGCCCATCGAACCAATGACTCGGGCCTTGGTGGCGGAATCTGGAATTGCTTGGCCGCGACGGCACGACGTACATCAGCGGTATCTTGCGCTGTTTGGGCACGTTCCCATGCCGAGTCCCAACCGGGCGGCGGACTGATCGTCTCGTACGCACGCGTGACGAGTCGGGCAACGTCCTGGGGGCTTGCCACCGAATCGGTCGTGGACCTGTGTTCGTCGAGTGTCGCCACCGCAGCCAATAGATAGGCTTCGCCGTATACCGAACACATTCCTTTGTCGAAAGTCGGCACTCCGAGTTCGTCACGCCGCAGTCCCATCAACGTCAGCCTCGCCTGGCGCAGCCCGTGCGGTCTGTCCTCATCCTTCCATCCGTGCCGGTGAAGTCGTCCCGCCCGCTGAAGAATCAGGTCGATCGGCGCAACGTCCGTGTACATCACGTCGAAATCGATATCCAGTGACTGTTCGATCACCTGCGTAGCAACCACAATCAGCTTCACCGCCGGATCACGCTGCGCCTTCGGCCCAAGCCTGGCACGGAGCATCCGCTCACGAGTCAGCCGGTCAGGCGTGAGGAAGCGGGAGTGGAGGAGAACAACTTCAACACCGTCGGGGCGCCGGTCCACAAGCTCGTCGTACATCAGTTGTGCTCTGCTGACGGTGTCACACACGACGGCCGCGTGACCACCATCGCCGACATCGGCAATCACCTGGGCCGCGATATCTGCTAGGTCTCCGTGACGCTCCTCGATAACGAACGTCGACGATCGCGACGACGCCGGAAGTTCGTAACTCGCGGTCCCGCCTTCGGCTGTGCACGTCAAACGGGGATACGCGAGGTCCGCTCCATCAAGGTGTGGCGTATTCCGTTTTCGGCCGTCGTTGTACGCCTGTGCAAGCTCATGCCGTATCGACGGCGTCAGCGTTGCGGACATCGCGATCACTGGTACGTGGTACGCGCCGAGCCACGTCAACATCCGCTTGAGGTACTGACGCATATACACATCAGCCGCGTGCACCTCGTCCAGAACTATGACTTTGCCGGCCAATCCGAGGTGACGAAGTACAACGTGTTTCGACTCAAGCGCGCCCAGCAGGACTTGGTCGATCGTGCACACCACAAAGTCGGACATCGTGGCCAGCTTGCCTCGTCCCGTCAGCCACCAATGCGCGATGGCGCGCCCAGTCTCGCACTCGTCACATGCGGCAGACGCAGTCTCCTCCCCCTCGTCGTAGACGGGAGAAAGCCTCGGCATCGCGGTGTATTCGTCGTTGAACTCAGCATTGCCATGCGCGAGCACGACCGAGACATCGTCAGCGGCGACAACGGCTTTGAGCCAACGCTTTATCGTTCCGAACATCGCATCCGATGTCGCCTGAGTCGGCAACGCGAAGACGACGCCGCCTAGCCCAAACCGGTTGGCCAGCACTTCTGCCGCAGCCAGCGCCGCAGCAGTCTTACCCTCCCCTGTCGGAGCTTCGACGATGATCAGCTCTGGCTCCTCGACTGTCCGAGCCAACGTAAGCAACTGACCTTGAACCGGTCGCGGGTCGCTGATCCCCAGGTGCTCACCGAGAATCTCGGTGTCGGTCGCTTCTTTGGGCGACCACGGGCGCGGCAGGGCCAATCGTGTCAACGCATGGCCGGCCTCGCCGCGTGGTCGGAGGTGTGATTGCACCGGGAACACACTGGGGTTGGACGCGATCCAGTCGCTCAGAATCACCAACGCCGTCATCGGGATCATGACTACTTGCCGCGGGCGAATACCACCAAGGCGCACCAAATCATCGGGCCCGATATCGGCGAGGCGAGCGGCGTAGGCGGCAAACTCCAGTTGGACCGGCTGCCATCGCTCAGTATCGCCGAGTGGTGGATACCCAGCGGGCAACTTGGTTTGTGTATGCGCCGCAAAACGCCCGTGATGCCCGAGCGGCACTGCCGCATAGAAGCTGGCGGTCCGGCGAGGCACACCCTGCGATTCGAGCCAGTTCACGAGGATCGCATAGCTCGCCTGCGAATGCGGCAGACTCCGCCGATTGTCGATCGCTCGAGCCGTGAACGGCAGGCCACTGTCTTGTACTTGTTCCCGCAGCCCCGGCGACTGGCATGCGAATGCCGGCGACGCCTTACCCAAGTCATGGGCCGCCGCCAGCCACACCGCCACCTTTCGCGCTAGCACTTCGTCTCCACCGAACTCGGACACAACGATGCCCCGTACCGCCTGCGGAAGGAATGTGTCCCACAGATGGCATGCGGTCATAGCACTGTCCGCGATGTGCTGGAACAGGGGCATCCAGTTGGTCGGATCAGCAAAGTCCGACTTCGCCCACAGCGATCGCGCTCGATCCGACAGCCCTTCGACCAGCGACTCGATGTCAGAGGTGTGGTGTTTGCTGTCTTCCATGCGGACCACACTAGCTCGATCCAGATAAAAGTACAACGTTATATGTATTGTTGGATCTTACACCCCGTGCCGAGGGAAGTAACTCAGTGATGGTGTCTCACCTCAGCCTGACGCACAGGGTAACCCCGCGCGAGCGGGGAGCAAAAGGGCCCTCCAGTAACTCTGAAAAGCACAACCGGATCATCCCCACAGGGGGCCAAGGCCCTTAGTTCTCGCGACAATCATCATCGCAGAGGCCGACTTCGGTGTCGACCAACACCGCTGTAGACCGATACAGCCCACGACCCGCGGGTGAGTCCCCTGGGGTGGTGGGGTTTCGGGTCTGAGGTGAGCCGCTGCTGAGCGTGTCGGTGACCCTGTCGGGGTGGGCCATCGCGTAGTGGTCGATGAGTTACCTCTCACAGTGACTCACAGAAGGGCACACCACACGATGACCCAGGACCATTCTGCCTTGCTCGCACAGCTTGATGCACTCACCGCCGCTGATGCCGGGGCGGTGTTCGCTGAGTTGATCCGCGCCGGCCTGCACGCTTTGATCGAGGCCGAGGCCAGCGAAAAGATCGACGCCGGGCGCTACGAGCGTTCCGCTGAGCGCGCCACCCACCGCAATGGTCACCGCACTAAGACCGCGTCGACGACCTCGGGTGATGTGGAGGTGAAGATCCCCAAGCTGCGGGGCGGCTCATCCTTCCCGTCACTGTTGGACCGGCGCCGCCGCATCGTCCGACCCGCAGTACTGAGTCTCCCCGCCGCGACACCAACGCTATCTGCCGCAGCGATGATCGGTGACACTAACTCAAACGTGGCATTTATGTTACGGTTCTTGGGTCCGTAGAATACACCGCCAACAGCGAGGGGAAGCCATGAACGACGTATTCAACACGCTGCTCGAACTCGAGGCCCGTGACCCCGAGTTCGCTCGCGCGTACGCTGCGGAGACCGCACGCATCGAGGCGGTCGACTCCATCATCAGTGCGCTCGACGAGGCTCGCGGAGGAGAAAAACTGAGCAAGGCGGCGCTGGCCCGCGCGATCGGTTCCGACGCCAGCACCGTACGACGTCTACTCTCGTCGGAGTCGGTGAACCCGACTCTCAGCACCGTCGCCGAGGTCGCTGCCGCGTTGGGCATGAAGGTCACGCTCACCCCGATGTCGGAGGACGAGAAGGCTCGCATCACCGAGCCCATGCGGGCCTTCGCCTAGCTAGTCAGAGCCGAACGCCGCGCTGACGTCCTCAGCCGTGGCGAACGATCGCGGGTTGCGCTCGCGGTACTCATCACCCAGGTCGCGGACCTCGGCATAGCGCGCATTCGACAGAGTGGTCTGGTACCGCTTCGCAGCCCCGTCGAGTACCACGAGCAGCGGGATGGCCTTCCCCTGCGCGGTGTAGTCGAGGACGCAGAACAGCCGGTAGTGCCACTTCCCGTTCGGAGTACTTGAGGTGACACGTGCCTCGAAGTAGCCGGTCATGTCGCCATGCATCGCTTCCCACTGCCCGCCGCCGGCGAACCGCTTCGGCGGAGCCTTCGCCACCGCTGAGAGCGTCGCAAGCAGCCGTGCCCGCACCTTGACCGGGAAGCCGAGGAGAGCATCCAGACCCGGGATCGTCTGCACTTTGTCGTCGTCTCGGTGCCGCTTGTAAAACTTCACCTCGTGCGGAGCGTCGGACGACAGGGGCGCTACCTGCGGTTTGCTACGACTCACACTCTCTTCCACACGGGCATGTTAGCTCAATCTATATAAAAAGGACAACGTTAAGAATCTTGCGACTTGCCTCCGAGTCGTAGCCCTGCACGAGTGGGGAGCAAGAACGAGCCCTCCAGAAACTCTGAAAAGTACAACCGGATCATCCCTGCAGGGGCCAAGGTCCCTAGTTCTCGCGGCAGCCATCGTCACAGAGCCCGGGTCGTGGACTGTGCCAATCTGCACGGGGTATTGGGTTGCTGTATTGAGTCTCGCCGCCAAGCGCCAACCAACGTACCGTACAACGAGGATTCTAGCGACTGGAGCCAAAGCAGACGTGTCACATCGTGTTGCCCAGTTACCAGAATGGCCAGGTGAAACACTGTTTCACCTGGCCATTCTTTGGTGCGCCCGTAGGGATTCGAACCCCAAACCTTCTGATCCGTAGTCAGATGCTCTATCCGTTGAGCTACGGGCGCGTAGCTATTCAGTTGTAGCCACGGCCTTTCGACCGCGACACGGCGGAGGCGAGAGGATTTGAACCTCCGGTCCCGTTTTAGCGAGACAATTCATTAGCAGTGAATCCCATTCGGCCGCTCTGGCACGCCTCCTGGCGAAGTCCTTTCGAACTGCCGAGAGCAAAGGTTACACACACTGCGCACG
>ERZ795062.2396-NODE-2396-length-12331-cov-6.395894_pt1 | contig 12331 bp, 10 predicted proteins | sample MGYA00375146_ERZ795062 | MGnify/ENA primary metagenome ERZ795062 (study PRJEB30191, sample SAMN05720281) | activated sludge metagenome | isolation source: Anaerobic digester | place: USA | collected 2015-07-16 ... | reverse complement strand
AAGAAAATTTAAGTTGAATACCCATTGAACGGCGTCTTGAGGCAATTCAAAAAAACTTTTATCTTGACTTGTAGTTGCCGATGGATGATTTCCACCTGCACCATTTATCAATACATCTATTTTACCAAAATTCAATATCGTTTCTTCTTTTGCTTTTAATAATTGTTCTTTTTCTAGTACGTTGGTTTTTAAAACAATGTGTTTGATATTTTTTTCTGAGAGTTCTTTGCTTAGTTTTTCCATGGCAGATTCTGATAAATCTAAGACAACAATGTTTGCGCCTAAACTACCTAAAGTTCTTGCCATTTCAGAGCAAATTATCCCAGCTCCACCCGTAATTACGATAGTTTTATCTTTTACATCGAAAAAATCAGAAATGTTCATATCTTTCACTCTCCCTATATAAATTATATTACTCATTTTAGAAAATCTTCATTTTTAAAGTCTCTATAAATTATCTAAAAACATCTATAATATATTATACAATTAATTCATTCTAAAATGAAATTAATTAAAATATCATTAATCCGATTTATTTGTTAAAAATCGTTTATAATCATTATTAATGATGAATAATAAACAAAATATTGTATTAATTTTTTTATTAAACATGTTTTTATAGCAATTTTAGCAATAATTTGATACAATTATATAGGTAAACAATTTATAATTAAGGATTTTAAAGATGATAGACATTATGTGCGTATCAGATGAAGAAGTATTCTTACAGAATAAAGAAAATAGAAAAATTGATTTACTCATATCTGCCGGAGATCTTTCTCCGGGATACCTTGATTATCTTGTTAATGAGTTTAAACCGACGTTTAGTATAATGGTACACGGAAATCATGATAAAAAATTTTTTTCAAAGACTTATGAAGAGGAAAATTATTCGTTTTCTAAGGTATATAAAGGTATTTACGTTCTTAATCATGGTATTATTAATTTAAAGAAATTTATAAATAAAGATATTGTTGTTGCAGGATTTTCTGGTGCCTTATCATATGGATATAGGCCTTTTCATTTCTCAGAAAATGATGTTCAAAAATTTAAAAGAGAAATATTTTTTAAGAGCTCTTTCAGAGGGAACGAGTATAAATTTATAGATATAATGGTAACTCATAATGCACCATATGTAAAAGGGACAATTCAAAGATATAGTCAATCACATCCTCCTTCAATTAATCTAGGAAAACTATTCTATTCTTTACGTCCAAAAATATGGATTTATGGTCATATTCATCCTAGATATGGGCAGCAGGAATTAGATTTTGTAATTGAAAATTCAAAACATAAATGTTATTTAATAAATGCAATTCCTTATAAATTTATAAAATACGACGAAGAAAACAAAGAAGTTGTTGAGATAGAAACATTTAAAAGAATCGAACCAAAGTTAGTTTTAATTAACCAATAAAAATTTGGGGGTAGAAAAATGTATAAGTCGTATAGAACTCAGGCTCGGACTGAATACGAAAAAGCCAATAGGATTGCAAAAAGAGATTTTTTACTGAGTATTTCTAGAGGAGAAGAGGGGTACTTACAGGCGCTTGAAGATATTATACAGAATGTTGAAATTGCTAAAGAACAAAACTTGGGAATTATAGACATTCCTATTGAAAGGATTAAAGGCACTTATTATCATTCAAGGGCAATGTCTTTTTCTAGTAATTTTTATCCTTTGATGAAAATCGATACAGAATTTGCGAGTAAGTGGATGAGTTTATACGAAATTCATTATAAAGAGGGAATAAGTGATCCTATTGTAGCCTACGAATATCTCAATTGGTTTTATGTTGTTGAGGGAAATAAAAGAGTTAGTATATTAAAATATTTAAATGCTTTTTCTATCCGTGGAGAGGTAAAAAGATTAATACCAAAATGGGACGAAAATGATCCTCAAATAAGAATTTATTATGAATTTTTAGATTTTTATGATAAAACAAAAATTAATATAATTTGGTTTAATAAAGAAGGAAAGTTCAATGAATTATATGAACTGATAAAAGATTATCAGAAGAGAAGTGATTTTGTAGAAAATAAATATGATGAATTAATTTCTTCTGTTTATTTGCCATTTAGAAAAGCGTATAGAGACCTCGCTAAAGATAGACTTAAACTTCCAGAAGAAGAGGCATTTATTGAGTATATAAAGAGGTTTGGATTAGATAATGTACCTGAAATAGAGAGAGAAATGAGAAGACAAGTTGAAATTCTAATTGAAGAATTATCAGAAGAAAAAGTTAAACCGGTTACACCTTTATTTAAGATTCCAGGACTTTTGGCTGGTACACCTTTAAAGGTTGCATTTATCTATAACACAGCAATTGAAGAATCTGCATGGACATATTCTCATGAATTAGGTAGGAGATATGTTCAGGAAAGGCTTAAAGGCGAAATAATAACTAAATGTTATGAAAAAGTTACTAATGCTAAAATATATGAACAAGTCATGGAAGAGTTAGAAAAAGAAAAGTTTGATCTTATCTTTACAACTAGTTTTGATTTTTTATATGAACAGCAGCTTAGCGCTTTTCATAATGTTAAGTTCATGTATTTTTCTGGTTATAAATCTCCCGAGGATATTAATACCTATTTTGGTAGGATGTATGAACCTAGATTTCTAGCAGGTATGGTAGCAGGAGCAATGACTAAAAGTAATAATCTAGGTTATGTTGCGTCATATGGAATTCCAGAGGTAATTATGGGTATAAACGCTTTTGCGTTAGGCGCAAGATCTGTTAACTCAAGGGCTAGAGTTCATGTGGGCTGGACAAATACATGGCATAATTCAGAATATGAAAGACGAACAGCTGAATATTTAATAAAAGATTTAGGAGTTGACGTTATAACTCATCATCAAGATTCTGCAGAGGTGTTAAAGATAGGAGAAAAATATAGCGTATATACAATTGGCTATCATTATGACATGAGAGAACATGCACCTACAACTTATTTAACATCAGTAGTATGGAATTGGGGAGTTTATTATGAATCTATTATTAGAGATGTGCTGAGGGGTTCCAACTTTTCTTTGTTTAGATTGTTTTCAGGTTCAGAAAAGATAGAAAAGTTTTGGGGAGGCTTGAAGAGTGGGGTTGTTGATTTAGCTCCTATGAGTAAGCTTGTACTTCCTCAAATAAAAAATATTGTTGAATTAGTTAAGTATGACATAAAAACAGAAGAATTTCATCCTTTTAGGGGCCCAATATTTGATAGAGAAGGTAACCTAAGAGTTCCTGAAGGAGAAGATTTAAATGACGAAGAGCTTATAAAAATGGACTGGTTTGTAGATAATATTTATTATTCATGAAATAAAAGAGCGCTCAAGTTTATTTGAGCGCTCTGTCTGTTATTCTAAACTTTTTATTAAATCTATAGTGATTTCTTTAATACTGTTTACCTTAACATCGGCAAGTGAAAGATCTTGATTCATTGAGTTTGGATTAATAAAGCCTATACATTTCATTCCTGCAGCCTTTGCGGCTTTAACTCCGTTTTTCGAATCTTCAATAACGACACATTCCCTTGGTATAACATGAAGCAATCCTGCTGTATAAATGAAAAGATCAGGTTTTGGTTTTCCATAAGCCACATGATCTGCACTAGCATAGACATCAAAATATTTATCAAGATTTAAGGAGCTCAAGACTTCTTCGATTAAGACTTTTGGGGATGAAGAAGCTAATCCTATCTTAAAATTATTATTTTTTAATGTAGATAATAATTCTACTATTCCGTCAATAGGTTTCAAAGACGATTTTTTGAAATGTTTTATGGTTTCATTATTTTGTCTTTCTACGAGTTCGTTTACACTGTAAGGCAAACTAAAAGTATTTTTTAAATCTTGCCACATTTCCTCATTACTTACGCCAATATAATTGCTATATGGTACATCTTGAACAGGAATTCCTAAGCTTGAAAATATTTCTTTGTTAGCTTCATAATGCAATGGTTCACTATCGATTATTACTCCATCCATGTCAAAAATAACAGCTTTAATCAATATTTTCACCAAACTTCCTTTCTAAGCTTTTTGATATTGAAGGTTATTTATAACGTCCATGTTTAAAAATTCATTTAATTCAGATTCGTTACCAACATAAGTTTCTAATTCTTCTATATCCATTTCCATCATTTTTTTAAACTCTTCTCCATATATAGTTTCTTCCTTAAAAATATAAGAAGATAAAAGGTCTAATCTTTTTCGGTTTTTATTTAATATATCTATTGCTTTATCGTACATATTATTGATGATTTTTTTTACTTCTAGATCAAGCTCTTTTTTAGTCTCTTCAGAATAATTTCTTTGTTTAGTTAATTCGCTTCCCAGGAAAACTTCATCTTCTTCTCCTTCCCAATATACGGGACCTATTTTTTGTGACATACCTAAACGATAAACCATCGTTTTAGCTAAATCAGTTGATTTTTGTAGGTCATCTTTAGCACCTGTAGTAGCAAAACCAAAAACGAGCTTTTCTGCAGCTCTTCCTCCTAGCATAACGGTTATTCTATCTAATATTTCAGATTTTTTTATTAAAAATTTATCTTTTTCAGGAAGTAACAAGGTACTTCCTAATGATCCTACTCCTCTAGGAATTATGGTTATCTTGTAGATAGGGTCTGTATTAGGTAGATAATGAGCTATTAATGAATGTCCCATTTCATGATATGCAAGTATTTTTCTTTCTTTATCTGATATAATTTTATGCTTTTTAGCTGGGCCAGAGATTATTTTTTCTAAGGCCTCTTCAAAATCACTCATGTCGATAGCGGGCTTTCGTTTTCTAGTTGCTATCAGAGCAGCCTCATTCGTTAGATTTTCCAAGTCCGCACCAACAAATCCTGGTGTTCGTTTAGCTAAGATATCTAAATTTACATCATCACTTATAACTTTATTTCTTACATGAATCTTTAATATTTCTTTTCTTCCATTAGCGTCTGGGGGACCGACAAATATTTTTTTATCGAAACGACCTGGCCTTAGAAGTGCTTTATCTAAAACATCAGGTCTATTTGTAGCCGCCATTACTATAACACCTGTAGAAGAGTCAAAACCGTCAAGTTCAACTAAAAGAGCATTTAAAGTTTGCTCTCTTTCATCATTCCCTCCGCCAAGGCCGGAACCTCTTTGTCTACCAACTGCGTCTAATTCATCTATGAAAATGATGGAGGGTGCATTTTCTTTTGCAGTTTTAAATAAATCTCTCACCCTTGCTGCGCCAACACCTACAAATAATTCAACAAAATCCGAGCCACTTGAATAAAAGAAAGGTACGTTAGCTTCGCCTGCTATAGCTCTTGCAGTAAGAGTTTTACCAGTTCCTGGAGGTCCTACCAATAAAACGCCTTTTGGCATTCTTGCACCAATTTCTTGGTATTCACTTGGGTTTTTTAAGAAATTAACTATATCTTCTACTTCTTCAATTACTTCGTCAATTCCAGCTACATCTTTAAACGTAATCTTTTTATCAGAAGGTTCAAATTTTTTTGAAAGACTTTTACTAAAAGTCATGCTACTTTTTGTGCCTGAGAGGGCATATTTGTACATCCAAAACAAGAATAATACTATAACTACAGTTGGAATCAAGCTCATTAATAACGTAAACCACCATTTAGAGCTTAAACTTTCTTTATAGTCAACTTTAATTCCTTTTTCTATTATCGTGTCAATGTACTGTTTATCAGACATCATATTAGGAGAAAACGATTCATACAATGAACCATCTTTTGCAACAACTTTTATAGTTCCATTTTGGTTTATCAACATCGACTCGACTTCATCGTTATTTATCATATTTATAAGTTGAGAAAAAGGTATGTTAGTTTTGGTCTCTTTTGTTAAAAAAAAGATTGCAATAACAAAGATAGCGGCTAAAGCTATATAAATCCAAATAATACCAGTAGATTTTACCTTTTTTTTGTTTTCTTCTTTATCTTGCTTTGGCTGAGGATTGATATTTTTGTCGTCATTATTTTTATTTTTCGCCATTTAGTTACCTCCTAGAAGCCCTTAATCTTTTTAACCTGAACATTTTCAAGCCTTTATAGTTAATTACCTCGATATTTTCGTCATTTTCTAATCTTTCAATTATTGAATCGATAGCCTTACTATTACGACTTTCTAAAAATCCCTTAATCTCGAATTGATTCATTGGGTGTCTTGTGATTATACTAATTATTGCTTCGTAATCGTCTTCTATTGCACTGTAAAAATCATTTTTTGCTAAATAGTCAAGTGCAATCCCACCTAATATTTCTTCTGCTAATTCGATAGACTTTTTATCAGGTATTTGCGCCCATTTTTCCGCAGGTGGCCTAACAGGGACGTTGATATATATTCTATCATAAGATATTTTATCAAAAATTTCTTTAATTTTCCTTAAAGATTCCTCATCATCGTTAACGCCTTTGACCAACATCAACTCTAACCAAATCTTTCCTTCATATATTTTAGAAAATTGTATTATTCCATCTATATACTTTTCAAAAGATATAGTTTTATGAGGCCTGTTAATTTTTTTAAATGTTTCTTTATTATATGCATCTAATGATGGCATTACCACGTCTACTAGTGCTAATTCTTTCCAAACATTTTTATCTGATAATAAAACACCATTCGTAATTACCGATATTGGTTTATCAGTTATTTTTTTTATTTGAGAGATTAATTCACCTATTTTTGAATACAAAAGCGGTTCGCCTTCGCCTACTATTGAAACAAAATCAACATGATCCAGTCCATTTTAGAATATTCTTTAAATTCTTGAATTATTTCTTCAACCGGAAAAAATTCTTTTCTTTCATTTATCATATTTATGGTTCTTCCTAGTTGGCAATAGACACAAGATAAGTTACATGTTCCAAATGGAATTGGGCTGATACCTAAGGAACTTCCTAATCTACGTGAAGGGATAGGACCATACACATGTTTAAAATTCATTTTAATATCTCCTTCTACTATATATGTAATATTATATATTAAACAAAAATTATTACAAAACAAAGTACAATAAAAGAAATTAAAAATAAGGTATCTTTTAACTTCCATTTAAATTGCTTGAATCTCGTTCTTCCTTCCCATCCGTTGTATCCCCTTGCTTCCATAGCTATACTAAGATCTTCTGCCCTTCTTAGAGCAGAAACTAATAACGGGACAATAATCGAGATTGCGCCCTTAACTTTTCCAGAAAATTTTCTATCGTCAAAATTAGCGCCTCTACTAAGTTGTGCTTTCATTATTCTGTCAGCTTCATTTGCTATAACAGGAATAAATCTAATAGCTATAGTCATAACCATTGCAACTTCATGTGCAAATTTTTGGGGAATGAAAAACCATCGAAGTACGTCTTCTAGAGCATGAGCAAGTGAAGTTGGTGAAGTTGTTAAGGTTAATACCGAGGACAACAAGACTGCGAATATTATTCTAAAAGATATAATAAAAGCATTAAATAGTCCTAAATCGCTAATTCTGATAAAACCAATCTGAAAAAGGGTATTTCCCCCTCTAGTGAACAATTGAATAACGAAAGCAAAGGCAACTATGAACAAAACTGATTTCAACGATTTAAGATAATATGCCAAACTTAATCCTGATAATATCATCAAGATTAATGTATATCCGAACATAAGAGAAACATCAAAAAAACTATTAATTGAAAATGCAAATCCTGCAAGTACAAAAAGTCCTAAAAGTTTGACTCTAGGGTCTAAAGAATGCATAAAAGAATCTTTTTCTACATATCTTCCTAATGCGATATTGTCCGAGAGCATCTACATACTCCTTTACTAAAAGTTTTGTTTATTTTATTTAGAGAGTCTACATGATATTTTGGCATGGTTAATTTCTTATATATTCTAACATAAATAAGAAACAGAAAAGATAAATTTTCAATAAATATAATGTACAAGATGGATTTTTCTATTAAGCTTTTATTAAGAGATGTTTTTTTTGTATTTTCATATAAAATTTCACTTTTATTAAAAAATTCAGTTATTTTAAAATATGGTATAATTTATATACGAGATATGTCGTTCCTTGATTTATTAATACTAATTCATCCCAACATTCGAATTATACTGATTAACTATTATTTTCATCTTTAAAATAGTTCCTTTGAAAGGAGCGCTCTCTATGAATCTTGAGATTTTTTTCAAAGAAAAGAAAAATTTAGCTATATTAAGCATTTTTTTTCTAGTTGTTTTAACAATCTTTATCATAATATATTTTGAAACGAAAAACGAATACAAATATGAACAAGAAGAATATTTGATACAAATAGGTTTTTTTGAAGATTATTTGACAAAGTTCACTGAATTAGATGAGAAGATTATTAGTGAGATGGTTGGTGGTCTCCTGTTTCTTTACAAAGAAATTCCTGAAATAATAGATAAGGTATCTGCTATAGAATTGCTTGCAATCGGTATTGTTGAGACGAATTTTAAAAATATTAAGGGAGATAACGGTAATAGCCTTGGATATTTTCAAATTCAAGCACCTACTTATTGGTATTTGAAGTATGAATATTTAGACATTTATGAGAATATTGATTTCCTTCTGCCTTGGTATTGGGATAATGTAGAAGGGAGAGCCGATGTTCAGATAATTACTGCAGCCCTTTATCTGTATGACCTAAAAATACGATATGGTGAAGAAATGGCGTACAGTATGTATAATGGTGGATCTGAAACATATGAAGATAAGATTACATATACTATGAGCTGGTTAAATGTCAAGTATGATCAGTATACATCATCAAGAAATACTTTTCAGGGTGAAATTATACCTGAAAAGGCCTTTTAAATAATAAAAAAGAGTACTGACTATTCTTCTTGGTTATTCAAGATATGATCCAGTTGAATAATAATTTAACTGAATTCTATATTAACTTCAAAAAACTATCTTAGAAATGAATATTTTCTAAATAATAAGGATTTAAATTTAAAAGGGTAATAGGGCGTAGCCCCCTTTCTCGGAACAAGTACAAAAAAGAAATGATTGTTTTTGAATTTCTAAAGTGAGTAAAAAACGATGATATAGGAGGATCATATTGATGAAAATAACTGAACCACTAATTTCAAAACCAATTTTTTCAGAAAAGGTTTGGGGTAGCGAAACACTCAATGAAATTTTTAAGGTCAAAACTAATGAAAAAATTGGTGAAGTTTGGTTATACTCGGGATTAAATAACTATGAAACAGAATTGGTTGGAAAAGATAGTGGACAATTTTATGGAAAGCCTAGTGAATTGTTTCCTCATTATCCTCTTCTCTTGAAATTAATTGCTACTTCTTCTTGGTTATCAATACAGCTTCATCCAGATGATGAAATCGCAAAGCAAATAGAAAATCAACAATGGGGTAAATCTGAGGCTTGGTTTTTCTTAAAAGACAAAGGGAGAATAAAGGTGTCCAACGATAACCCAAATTTGTTAAAAGCCTTAGAAGACAATAGTTGGGACGATTTTTTGGAAGAGTTTGAAATGAACAAAAACGATATCATTTATATCCCTGCAGGAACGGTTCATACGCTGGGGCCTAACAGTTTATTATTGGAGATTCAACAAAGTTCTGATTTAACTTATCGGTTATACGATTGGGGAAGACCTAGAGAAATCCATGTTGAAAAGTCTAAAATGGTGTTAAAAAGAGTAAAATCAAGTTATGCTATAGCGAGGAATTCACAAGGTTTACAAACCAAATATTTCAGTTTTATGAAATTTGCCAATCAAATAAAAAAAGGTTGGGGATTGTTTGTAGATCTAAATACTTTTGAAACTATCGTATTATCAGAGGATACAGAATATTTGTTTAAAGGGGAATTTGTGGAGTTTAGAATGAATAATCGAGGATGGGATATTTAGTGTTTCAAAAATGCTAAAAACATGGAGGGATTGTTGTGAACTCGACTTTAAAAGAAGAAGTTTCGATAGTATTATCAGGAGAGGCAGGTCAAGGTATTCAAACCATAGAAAGTTTGCTAACCTATATCTTAAAAAGAGAGGGGTATTATGTTTTTGCTACAAAGGAATATATGTCTCGAATTAGGGGTGGAAGCAATTCAACTGAAATTAGGGTAAGTTCGAGACCTGTGAACAGTTTTGTAGAAAAAATTGATATCTTGATTCCGTTATCAAAAAACTCAGTAACGCATTTAGGAAAACGTGTTAGTGACAATACATTTATTGTTGCAGATAATGAATCATTAAAATTAGAAATGGATAATTTAATAGATGTTCCTTTACTCAAAATAGCGAATGATTTGGGAAACCCGATTTTTGCAAATGTTGTCGCTGTAGGGGTTGTTCTAGGACTTTTTGGTATTAGAATAAAAACAATAGAAGATTATTTAATTGAAACGTTTGGTCGAAAGGGCAAAGAGATAGTAGAAGGGAATATACAAGCGGCTTCCAAAGGTTATCAAATAGGAAAAGAATTACGAGACAAAGGAAAAATAGTTATCGATATTGAAACTAACGACCAACTAAAAGAAGATTTATTATTGAGTGGTACCGATGCAGTAGCTTTAGGTGCATTAGCTGGAGGATGTGACTCGGTTTTTGCTTATCCTATGACTCCTGGTACCGGAGTTTTGACAGCTATGGCAAATTTTTCAAAAGATTTTGATATAGTAGTAGAACAGGCAGAGGATGAGATAGCTGCTATTAATATGGCTTTAGGTTCATGGTATGCTGGTGGAAGGGCTATGGTCACAACTTCTGACGGAGGTTTTGCCCTTATGGAAGAAGGAGTGTCGTTAGCAGGTATGATTGAATCGCCTGTAGTTATTCATTTAGGGCAACGACCAGCTCCAGCAACTGGCTTACCTACTAGAACGGCTCAAGAAGCCTTAAATTTGGTTATTCATGCAGGACACGGTGAATTTCCAAGAATCGTTTACGCCCCAGGTACTTTAGAACAGGCATTTTATTTAACACAGAAAGCATTTAATATGGCAGATAAGTATCAAGTGCCTGTTTTTATTTTGACAGACCAATTTTTTGTAGATTCATATTCAAACGTTAAAAAGTTTGATTTATCTGATATTAAAATAGAAAAGCATTTTGTTGAAACAGATGAAGATTATAAAAGGTACGATTTAAGTAAAGCAGTAAAAGGAGTCTCGCCAAGAGGAATTCCTAATTTTGGGAAAGGATTGATTGTTGTAGATAGTGATGAACACGATGAATATGGGCATATAACCGAAAATCTTGAAATAAGGGTAAAAATGGTTGATAAGAGATTAAAGAAGTTTGAGGCTATTAATGATGAGATAATAAGTCCCGAATTAGTAGGAGACGAGGACTATGAGTATTTGATAGTTTGTTGGGGGTCCAACTATCATGTAGTAAAAGAGGCTATAGAAAGTATTAAAGATAAAAAGATAGCGATGCTTCATTTTTCCCAGGTCTTTCCTCTTGATAAAGATGCTGTTAAATATCTTGAAAATGCGAAAAAGGTTATCGATATTGAAAATAATGCTACTGGTCAGTTTGCAAGATTGTTTAAGGCTGAAACAGGGGTAAGTATCGACTCAAAAATTCTAAAATATAACGGTATGCCTTTTTCTGTAGAAGAGTTGAAGATTAAAATAACCGAAAAAATTGAGGGGGAATTATAATGTCAAATAGACAAAATCTTTTCACTTTTGAAAATGAAAAGGAACTAGATATTGCTTGGTGTCCAGGGTGTGGAAACTTTGGGATATTGAATATTCTAAAAAAAGCGTTGGAGGAAATAGAAGAGATCACTCCCAATAATTTGGTGGTTGTTTCTGGAATAGGCCAAGCTGCAAAGATCCCTCATTATTTTAAAAATAATACTTTTAACGGACTCCATGGACGGGCACTTCCTGTTGCAGCGGCAATAAAAATGGCTAATCCTGAGCTTTTTGTTATCGCTGAAAGTGGAGATGGGGATATGTACGGAGAAGGAGGAAACCATTTTATTCATAATATCAGAAGAAATATTGATATTACAAATATAGTCCATGATAATAGGGTATATGGGTTAACAAAAGGTCAGGCTTCTCCAACCACCCAAAAAGGGATGGTTACGCCTGTTCAGGTAAATGGTGTTGTTTCAGATCCTTTCAATCCGATAGCGGTTGCGATTTCTAATGGGGCTACTTTTGTAGCAAGGGCTTTTGTAGGTGATGTGAAAGGTACAAAAGAGATTATAAAAATGGCGATCCGGCATAAGGGTTATGCTTTGGTTGATATATTTCAACCTTGCGTTACTTTCAATAGAATTAATACTTATGCTTGGTTTAATCAGAATACATATAAGCTTGGCGATGATTATGATCCAACGGATAAAATTAAAGCGCTTG
>ERZ795062.2395-NODE-2395-length-12333-cov-14.877993_pt1 | contig 12333 bp, 6 predicted proteins | sample MGYA00375146_ERZ795062 | MGnify/ENA primary metagenome ERZ795062 (study PRJEB30191, sample SAMN05720281) | activated sludge metagenome | isolation source: Anaerobic digester | place: USA | collected 2015-07-16 ... | reverse complement strand
AAAATATTTCTATTAAAAGTGGTAAATAGTTAAAACTAAATTTGAAGAAGTATTTAGTTTGCTAGGATCGATATAAAGCATGTGTTTCGATGAAATCGTATACGCGAGGAGGAACGAATGCTCGAACATTTTTCCCTTCTTTCAAGCTGTTACGAATGAAGGTGGACGAAATTTCTACAACAGGTGCTTCAACAAGCTTAACATTTTCGCAGAGTTCATCAGGAATACATACCTCATGCCGCAGACGGGGATAAATCAGTATCTTGAATTCGCGTTGCAAGCGGTTGTGTTCTTTCCACCGAGGCAGATTATTCCAGTTATCGCTGCCCATAATTAGAGTGAATTCCTTATCGGGGTTGTCATGGGTCAATTTTGTCATGGTGTTGATGGTGTAGGAGGGGAGGGGCAAGTGAAATTCGATATCGGAGACTTTCATTCCGGTGTAATCTTCAATGGCTATTCTTGTCATTTTGAGGCGCAGCTCGTCGTTCAGCAGATGCTTGGCTTCTTTCAGTGGATTACGAGGCGATACCACAAACCACACTTCCTCGAGATAAGTAAATTCTTTCATATAATTGGCTATCATCATATGTCCCATATGTATGGGATTGAACGATCCCGCCAATATGCCGATCTGCCTCTTTTCCATTGTTTTATTTTTCGGCAAATTTACATGATAATTTTCAATTTACACAACGAACCAAAAAATCTGTTCTTGCAAATTCAGTTTGTAATAGGGTTGTATGCATAGCTTCATGAGAAAAAATCGATAAAAAAATCGATATACCTTTTCAGATACACCGATTTTTATGTTTCTTATTCAAGCAGCGCTAAGTCTTTTTCTTAAACAGCGAAATTATCCAGAGCAATAAAACGGCACCCACTAGCGCAGTGATCAGGGTTCCGATAAGGCCGTTGCCTGTAGAAATGCCTAGAAGGCTGAAAACCCACCCACCGATAACAGCACCAATAATGCCTACGATAATGTTGACCATGAGGCCGAAGCCTCCACCTCTCATTAAATTACCGGCGAGCCATCCTGCTACTCCTCCGATAATGATAAATCCTATCCAGCTCATGAGCAATGATTTTTAATAAATAAATGACATCTGATTTTTTCTTTTTAAAAGGATAGTTTTCTATTGTATTAACACGTTAAAAATGAATATTGTTTAGATATCGATTGGTTTTTTATGAAAGATTCGATTAGTTGGGTTGAAGTTCAGCTCATACGGTTTTTATAATCTTCGTAACCGAATTCACGATAAAGAACAAATTGGTTGTCTTTTGTCCATAAGCCTATGGAAGGATGTGGTACACCATTAAACATGGTGGTTTTTACAATAGTATAGTGAATCATGTCCTCAAAAATAATGCGATCGCCCACTTTCAATGGTTCATCGAACGACCACTCACCCATGAAGTCACCCGCCAGACAGCTGTTTCCGCCCATGCGGTACGTGGGTTTACCGGGTATGGGCTCCTGATATGCTCCACGAATGACCGGTTTGTAAGGCATTTCAAGACAATCGGGCATGTGACACGAAAACGATACGTTGAGCATGGCTGTTTTTACGCCATGATTTTCAACAATATCGGTAACAGTAGAAACCAATACCCCTGTTTCCCAGAAAAAAGCTCCGCCCGGTTCCATGATGATTTCCAGGTGGGGATAACGATGTTTGAATTCGAACAATAAATTGATCAGATGTTCTACATTGTAATCTTTGTGCGTCATCAGATGCCCTCCTCCGAGATTCAACCATTCAATTTGTGGGAAAAGATGTCCAAATTTTTGTTCCGTTGCTCGAAGGGTTTTTTCCAATGCATACGAATTGTTTTCGCAAAGGTTGTGCATATGCATACCGGTAATGCCTTCAGGAAGTTTGTCACCTAATTGGTCGGCAGTAATGCCCAAACGTGACCCCGGTGCACTCGGATCATACAATTCGGTATCTACCACTGAAAATTCGGGATTGATGCGCAGTCCACATTTTATTTTTTTCTCCGAAGCCACTACATGCGGATAGAATCGGCGATATTGCGAAAGGGAATTAAAAGTAATATGGCTACTATATTGCAGGTAGAGAGGAAAATCTTCATCGGTATAGGATGGAGAATAGGTATGAGCCGGACTTCCCATTTCTTCCCACGCAAGCCGTGCTTCATTTACCGAACTTGCGGTGGAAGAATGGATGTATTCTCGGATAATGGGAAACGATTTCCAGACAGCAAAAGCTTTAAAAGCCAGTATGATATCTACACCCGCACGGTCTTTTACCGAACGGATAAGTTGCAAGTTGTTGCGAAGCAATTCTTCCTCAATCACATAACATGGGGAGGGAATTTTCGAAAAATCTATCACCGGTGAATGTTGTTTAATGGTTGGATTTGTGTGGCAAAGATAAGAAAAATCCCGAGTAAAAAACATCAGTCGGAGTGTCGCACTTCTAATTTGAACTTAGCCATATTCGAATCATGCCGAAAGTTTTTGCAATTATGAGTAATAGTTATATCTTTGCACTGTTTTTAGATAGAGTTCCGGGGTGTAGCGCAGTCCGGTTAGCGCACCTGCTTTGGGAGCAGGGGGTCGCAGGTTCGAATCCTGCTACCCCGACAAACAAAAACACTTGCAGATATACTCATGCAAGTGTTTTTTGTTTGAAGCATTTAATGTGAGCGAATTATTTCATACGTTTGATGATTATTTTCATTTACTTATACCGCTCAGATGATACGTTCCCGATCCAAGTTCGATTTCGATGTGCGAATCGGTTTCTGTTACCTTTCTCACTCCTTTTTGATCGGGCGCCGAAATATTCAGTTCTTTGGGTAATCTTACCAACGCAGAAGTATTTGCCGGAAGAATGATATTCCATGAAAAAGAATTGTTTTCCTTTGTCCATTCACTTTTGATTTCTCCGTAAACCGATTGGTAAGAAGCTTTCACATGAGTTAATCCTTTTGGAAATCTGGGTTCCATAAGCAATTTTTTATACGCAATACTTTCGGGTGCATTTTTGATACCGGCGAGATCTTCATAGTACCAGATGATCAAATCGCCCAGCAACATCACGTGATTACCCGAATTCATTGCCGGATCGGCAGTATCTCCGTTCCAGAGTTCCCAAATGGTGGTTGCTCCTTTTCTGATCATGTAACCCCAACTGGGATACGTCTCGTTAGTAGCAATCTTGTAGGCCAGATCCACATTTCCGTATTGAGTAAGACCCCGCATCAAATGTTGTATTCCCAGTACGCCGGTGCTGACATGCCCATTGAAATCCACCTCGGTTTTCCGTACAATATTATCGAAAACTTGCTGTTCGTATCCCTCAGGAACCAACCCAAGACGGAGGGAAAGTATGTTGGCCGTTACTGTATTATTGTCGTATTTTGCCGAATCGGCATCAAAATAACGGTTGTTGTATGCATCTTTTATTTTTGCTGCAAGATCTTGATATCCGGCAATATCTTGTTCGTTTCCGCTGATGCGGGCAAAATCTGTCATCAAATTCAACAAGCTGTAATAAACCGTTGTGCTTAACACAGGACCGGCTGTTTTGCGGGATGGATCTTTCGAATGGATCAATTCCGGCGATTCGGGAGGCATGCACCAGTCGCCATAGGTATCCTTTGTGATAATATAATCTTCCATTGATACTTGCTGAATGCGTTCCAGATAACGTTTCATCGATGGGTAATGCTTCTTGATGGGTTCAACATCGCCATACTGACGATAAAGCATGTTCATGGCATAAAAATAGGCGGCAGGCCATGTTACATCGTCGTTGTAAATTGTCCAATAGCGTGGGGAAACAACCGAAATGCTTCCTTCGGGACTTTGTGAGTCTTCGATATCTTGTACCCATTTGCTATACAGCAAAGCATTATCGAAAATAAAGGCTTCTCCGAAACATCCGGTAGCGCGGTCGCCAAGCCAACCTTGACGTTCGTCGCGTTGTGGACAATCAGTGGGCATTCCTCGATAATTGCCACGGATTCCCCAGTAAGCATTTTTGAAAACCTGATTGATGATTTCGTTGGACGTTTCAAATTGCCCGGTTGTCGTCATTTTGTCGTATAGCACTCTTCCGGTGAAATCGGACAGCTTAGGTTGATAATCCAAACCCGAAACTTCCATGTAACGGAATCCATGATAAACAAACGAAGGTTCCCAACTAAAAGTGCCATCTTTAGCAGGAATGTAAATATCCGTAACTTTTGCTGAACGAAGATTGGCCATATAAAGCGTACTGTCGGGATTGAGCAGTTCGGCAAACCGTAAAGTGATCGGTTGATCTTTTTTTCCGTTCAGGTTGTTGATTCTTACCCATCCCACCATGTTTTGCCCCATATCGAGGATAAATTTTCCGTCGGGGAGCTTCGTGATTTTGATAGGTTGAATTTCTTCTTGTATCCGGTGATTTGGATTGGGTTGTGCTGTTAGTTTGCCTTTGGGTGCTTCCATGATATCTGCCTGCTTCCAATTGCTGTCATCGTAATTTGGAGTATCCCAACCGGTGAGTTCCAAACGAGCATCGTATTCTTCCCCATCAAATTCGTTGTTGGCGATGATGGGCCCTTTGGAAGTTACTTTCCACGATTCGTCACTCACGATCACGTCGGTTGAACCATCGTTATATTCAATTTCAAGCTGAGCCAATAAACGGGGTAATCCGAAAACCATGGTTTCGCCTCCACGCATACCAAAAAATCTTCCGTTTCCCAATTTCACTCCCAACAGGTTATTGCCTTGCCGGATGAGAGGGGTTACTTCGTAAACGTTATAATATACCCGTTCGGGATACCACGAAACTGTGGGAGCAAAAACATCTTCCGAAATGCGTTTTCCGTTCAGAAAAGCTTCGTACATACCAAGCCCCGAAATGTAGAGTGCAGCTCGTTTTATTTTCGAATCTTTGGTACTGAACGATTTGCGTAGATAACGAGCAGCCAGGCGGGTATTGCCTTCGGCTGTTTCGTTGGGATTGGACAGAGAGTCTTCGCCAATCCATTGTGCTTGCCATTCTGTATCGTTCAATAGTGCCATTGTCCAGAATTGAGGTTTACTCCATTTTCCGGCGCTCTGATTGGTATTCACCTTCACCCGCCAGTAATAAATACCTCTTGATGCCAGCTTAGATCCTTCATACGGTATAAGAATCGATTGATCGCTGTTCACGTCTCCGGAATCCCAAAGGAGATTTTGTTCTTTGGCAAGATCCTCTTTGGTTTGGGCAACCTGAATACGATACGATTGCTGCACCACATCGGGAATATCGGAGATAATCTGCCACGAAAAGCGCGGATTTAATGTTGCAATTCCTTGCGGGTTTTCTTGCATTTCAATTTTCAGGGAAACCACATTGAGGTGTTTACTCTGACATCCGACCAATAATAGGGTTACTAACATTGCGATTAAAAAGGTTGTGCGTTTCATTTTTGTAAATTTTTTAATGAGTTTATGAAGAACTTATAATTTGATTTTTAATTGGTTATTTAAATTGTTTTCGCAGGTTGTAACGTTGTGATGTCTAATTTGAAAACTCGTATTTTCCGGCAGGGACTTTAAATAAAATATAGCCATCTTTTTTACCGATTTGTTCAGAAAATTCCGAATTTTTATGAATTGGGGTTCCTTTTTTATCCGGGAAATAAACAATTGCTTCACAGTTAGGGGGAACAGTCAAAGATAAAGACATTTTCCCGTTTTTACAATCCCAATGCGATTTGATTAAACCTGCGGGAGAATCGAAATCGGCTTTTGCCCACGAAATTTGTGATTCAGTAAGATCGGGTATACGAATTATGAATCGTCTAAATCCCGGCATATCGGGATTTCTTCGGATTCCCGCTACTCCATCGATGTACCATGCGCCGGGATAAAGATAAGAACTATGCAATAAGGAATGACCGGGGAGGTCTTTTTCCCACATTTCCCAGATGGTTGTGGCACCGTTTTCACGCATAAACCCCCAACTTGGATAAGTGGTTTGGGAAGTCATGGAATAAATAAGATCATCTCGTCCTTCTTCTCGTAACACTTTAAAAAGCATCGCTCCCCCGGTAATTCCCACATGAATATGCCCTTTTCTATTTACCAAAATCTCTTTTTCGAGCCTATCCATCACGGTTTGACGCAAATCCGGAGGCATGACGTTTCCGTATAATGCTGCAGCAAGATTGCTCATTGATTTATCGGCATAGCTGTGATCTTCTTCGTTGTAAAATTTGTCATGAATGGCTTTACCGGATGCTTCAGCCTGATGCTCCCATTTTTCGGCTTCATTTGTTTTACCGATTATTCGGGCAATTTTGGCCGCTGTACGTAGGTTATATACCCTATAGCAGTTGTTAAAACAGAGCGTTTCCGGTTTGTCGTTATTCATTCCTTCTGCTGTGGCATTTGGCCATAACCAATCTCCCAGAAAATCCCATTGACCCCCGTAACGTTGCAAAAGATTGTCCTGAGTGTGCGAATCCAAAAATTCAAGCCATTTTTTAATCATATCGAAATTTTCTTCGAGAATCCTGATATCGCCTTCATGTTGATACAACAGCCACGGCAAGGTTACTACGATGCCACCCCAGGCGGGACCTCCACCTCCGTGATAGGTGGGGGCGGAGTGGGGGAGAACGCCGTTACCCAAGAATCTGCCGCTTCCGACTTTTTTGCGTGCCCAAGTTGTATCATTCATGTTGCCTACCATCGTTTCCGTACCTTGTACGTCACGCCAGTCTTGCAACCATTTGGAGTAAAATGCTCCTAACTTGTAGTTAAACATGCCGATTTCGGAAGTGGCATGTGCATCGCCGCCGTAACCGAATCGTTCACGATGCGGGCAGTCGACTACATAGCCACCGAGCGAAAGATTTTCAAATGTCCATCGCACACGATCGTAGATCCAATTTTGTAACGAATCGGAACATTCAAAAGTGGTAGCGGTTTTATAGTTGGTGCGTATCATCCATCCTTTGATATCTTCGGGTTTGGGTTTTGTTTTCTGACCTTTTATCGTGATCCATCTTCCGGCACTATAATTAAATCGGTTGCAAAATGTTCCTTCACCCGATGAACCAATGATGTACGCACTGTGAATATTGAACGTCATTTCGTCCTGTTCTCTCTCGGAAAACAAAAAACGAACTGTATCACCCGGATTACCCCGTACATAAATTTGCGTCCACCCCGTAAAATTTACACCCATGTCTACGCGGTACGATCCGTCCGGCCGTTCTTCTATGGCAATAGGATGTATTTCATCGAATAGTTTGTTGGCTTCAACTTGTTGTGCCGATAAAGCAAGACGTGGGGCATAAACCACGGCTTTATCCCAGTTCGAGTCATCGAAATTGACGGCATTCCAATCTTTTATTTCTCTATTTGCATCTTGTATTTCGCCACCGTAATTTCGCATTTCCCATGTTCCCAGCAGTTTATTCGAACTTGGATGCGTTTTCCATGTGGCATCAGTCTCGATGCGTGTTATGTTGTTATTGGCATCGTATATATCGGTTTGAGCAATGACAATAGGTGTACGCGGTTTATCCGGTGTATAATAAGGGGCGAAAATGGACCATGATGCTCCCAGCCATAATCCGATTACATTGTTACCGGTCTTGAGTTCATCGGTGATATCGTATGCCATGTATCGGGCGCGTTTGGTATGGTCGGTTGCAGCAGGGGTCAATACATTCGAACCTATTTTTTCCCCATTGACATATACTTCGTGATATCCCACGGATGCTACAAACAGCGTGGCTTTTGTTGGCTTTCCTTCTAAATGGAAGGTTTTCCGTAGCCAAGGATCATCGATGTTGCAATTTCCGTTCGATTTTTGATAGTCAAATAATTGTGAACTACCTATCCATTTCGCTGTCCATTCGTTTTGGAAAAATAAACCGGTGCTCCATTCCGCAACATCGCTATAACCGGACTCGTGTCCCTTTTCATCTTTAACGGCTATTTTCCAATAATAATTTTTGTCGGATGAAAGAGGCATCCCTTTGTATTCAATCAATTGCATTTTGTCGGATTTTACCCATCCCGTATCCCACATATCCCCTTTGTGATTATCGATCGCTTTTCGGGAACTACTTACCCATATGCGGTATGCTGTTTGTCTTTGCCCATATTTATTTTCATCGGTTGCTTTCAACGTCCAGCTGAAGCGTGGATGTAATACGTCTAATCCTTTTGGATTGGTTAAGTATTCGCAGGTAAGATTTACAGGAAAAATGCTGCACGACGGTTGGGAAAGTACCGATAAAGAAAATAAGATGAAAAAGAAAGTCAGTATATTTTTTGTTTTCATATAATCATGATTTTTTAAATGAAAATCTGCGGTTTATAAAGTTTTACTGAAAGAATATTTTCCACTACCTACTTTTTTGTAGGTGTGCTCTTTTGGCAGATAAATTTTTGCAGAACAATTGGTTGGAATCGCAACGTTTACCGTAAAAATATTGTTTTCTATTTTCCAATTTACTTCAATGGTCCCATGTAAAGTGGTATAAGAAGCTTCAACAAAATTTAAATCACCCACTACCTGTGGAGCAATTATTATGTTTTGAAATCCGCTATAATCGTCTTTGTCAACAGTTATTCCGGCCAGCGATTTATAAAACCATTCTTCGATTTGTCCCATCATAAAATGATTCCAGGAATTTCCTTTTCGAGGATCCCATTGTTCGGTTAAAGTCGTTGCGCCAAACTGTACCTGAAAACCATAACCGGGAACTTCTTTATGATTATGCATTTTATACATAATCTCGTTTAAGCCGTTTTCTGCCAATACTTGAAACAAATACCTGTTTCCTACATCCCCTGTTGTTAATTTGTAGTCGTGTTTTTCGATGTCTTTAACCAAATTAGCAAGAACAGCTTGTTTATATTGAGGATCAACCAGTCCTGCATACAGTGGCATGGCATAAGAAGCCTGGCTCCCTGTTCCGTATTGGGCTGTTTTGGGATCAAAAAACTCCTTATTGAATGCTTCTTTTACTTTTTCCTTTAAATCGGTATAATAGGCAACATCGTCTGTTTTGCCGAGCATCGCTGCGGCTTTCGTTAAATAGTCGATATCCATGTAATAGTGGGTCGTTGCAGATAACGCGATAGGAGTATTTCTCGAAGGTCCTGCAGGAAATTCTTCGTTATAATCGTACCAGTCTCCCAAACCATGCGAAACAATGTGATTTTTGGCAGTTGTTGACAGATAATCTACGTATTTTTTTATTACATCGTAATATTCGATTATTAACGAATTATCTCCGTAATATTGATAGTACATGAAAGGTAAAATGACAGCGGTGCTTCCCCATTCGGGAGAATCCCTGAATCCACCTTCAAAGACGACGTATTCAGGAGCAATATCAGGAACCAAACCGTTTGGAAGTTGTGCATCGCGAATATCCCGCATTATTTTTGGTGCGAAAGTTGTCAAATTAAAGTTATAAAACAATCCCGGACCATTTAAGTGCACTTGTTCTAACCATCCTAATTTTTCTCTGTGTGGACAATCCGTAAAAACTGCATGAAAATTGCTTTTCATGGCATTTACGATAATTCGGTGGGCATCGTTAAAGATAGTGTTGGAGCAATAAAAATGTCCGGTTTGGGGTGCCGAATTATAAACAAAGCACGATTTTACATCATTTATGACAGGCAAGTCGCGGTCGTCTTTACTGTTTTTCATTTTTCCGCCCTCTATTTGAATGTATCGGTATCCGTAGTATGAAAATCGGGGATGCCAAATTTCTTCTTCTCCTCCTTGTAGCGTATATTCATAGTAATAAGGGGCTCCCGATTGAGATTGGTTGACTGAGCCATCTTCGTTTAAATTTTCTCCCACGATTAATCGAATTTTATCTCCTTTTTTGCCGGATACCTTTATTAATGGGAATCCTGAAAGGTTTTGCCCCATATCGAGTGTATAAAAATTTTCTCCCTTTTTGATTTCTTTGATGGGATATGTTTCCATTATTTTCACAGGTGGTGCAGTCTGTGGAGTTAATTTCCCTTTCGGAGGTTCTTGTGCCACTACCTGCTGCCATTTCGAATCGTCAAAATCATACGTATTCCATCCTTTTTGTTCTAATTGTGCATCATAGTCTTCACCTCCATACATATCGTTGAAAACAATGGGACTGAGGGAGTACTTCCAACTTTCATCTGAAACAATTTCTTCTTTCGAACCATCTTCGTACGTTAACTGCATTTTGAAAAATAAAGTTGGGGGTCCGAAACTTACCTGCATTTTCACGTAACGTCCTCCTTGTTCGTTATAAAAACCGTTTCCTAACAGGATACCTACTGTATTTTTAGTTCCAATATTTTCTGTGACATCGTAGGCATTGTAATATACTGTTTTATCGTAATCGCTCCATAAGGGGGCAAACTGATTATCACCAACCTTTTCCCCGTTCAACGAGAGTTCGTAATGTCCCAACCCGCAGATATAGATGATGGCGCTTTTCACTTTTCCACGAGTTTCAAACGGTTTTCTCAAGTAGATGCTTCTTTTTGAAAGTGGATGTGTTTGCTGCCATTTCTTTGCTGCTTCTGACGTAACGGCCAATGCATGATAATTTCGACCTTCGGGAATATGAGAATCTTCTTTTTTTATAGCTCCAATCCATTGGGCTTTTGATTCAATATCCGAAGGTGATAGAAAGAAAGTTGCTGTTTCGCTCCATTCCGATGCTATGTCTTTATTATCCCAAATTTGTACTTTCCAATTGTATTTTTTCCCGGTTTCCAATTTTGTTTTTCCTTTGTATTTTACCCGTTGATTTTGAGAAGATTGAACTTTACCCGAATTCCAGATTTTTTTCTTCTCTCCATTCGAATCCACATATACCTCTATGGCATAGGCCGATTGCTGCACATCATTCTTCCCGGATATCAGTTGCCACCCAAAGCAAGGCGTTTGTGAAGACACCAAAATGGGATTCTCCAGGTAATCACACGTAAGGTGCGCAATTTTTACTTTTCCCTTGTTAGAGGCGCAGGAAATTAGCGAAATAGCCGTAAAAAATAATATCATGGCTACAAATTGACAATTTGTTATTTTTATTTTCATAAGTTTCATAAGATTTTTTCATTATTTACAACAAATACTCTTGTGCTTTTGGAATGGATATCGCCATTATCAAGGTTGGATACTTTCTTCATTCACCTATTCATTTCCCCATAAAGTAGGATGATTTTCTTTAGCCTTGCGCCATGCGTCTCTCCATTTATGGATTTCTGCAGGGCCGATGAACGGCATCAATCTGCGTTGCTCTTTTGTGGGAGCCGGGGGCAACATCACGGCTTTGTCCTGATACCAGTAGGCAACCGATCCCAGATCGAGGGTAAGGTTGTTATTATGTCCGTGTTCGATGGTCCCCTTTATTCCGTTTTCAAAGAAAATGGGATCATGAATAAAAAAGCGATAGATATGGGTTCTGCCAAGCCAACCCACATCGTTGTTTACCCGCGGATAACCAAAAAACAAACTTGTATAGGGTTCTTTGGGACACCATGAAGTATTGAAAAAATCCTCTGTTCCCGTACCGATCAGCGAAGGCATTTTTTCGCCGTTAATAAACCACATGTCATCTCCTTCGCCATACCACATGGGGGTAGGGGAATGTACATAGTAATTGATCCCCACGAAATGTCCTTTGCCTTGTGTTTCGATAAACACATAATTATCGGCACCGGTAGGATTGTTTCCTTGTGGTCCCAGGATGCCCCATTCGTTTTCCCCTTCCGGCAGAGCATTGGTCAGTTCGTGATTGTACCAGGCATGAAAACGCCCCATGCCTTCGGGTAATTTATCCGTTTCGAGATAATCGACATAAAAATAGAAGGCATCGATATTCCTGTCGGTTTGATTTTCTATCTCGATGCGTGCACCTTTTTCGAAAGGCATGGCAAAATAACAGGAGAGTCCGGTGCCGTTTGTAGGCCCTGCATTCAGTGGAAAGGAAGAATAGTTGTACTGTTCGTTCCATCCTTGACCAAAAAAGGGACCGATAGGCGATTCTACCGAGGGATATTCGTTATCATCCCAATACATTCGCAGGATGATGTCGTTTCTGCTCAATTCGGCAGGAGGGGGAGCAATCGTAATCCAGATATGAGTAATTACTCCTTTTCCTTTTATTTCCGCGATGACCTTTCTTTCACCGGATTTTATTCCCGTCAAACAATCGCTGTTGCCGCCTGTCCGATCATAACTGCTGATTCGCCTGTTCCTCACTCCGCTTTTTATCTTGGCTAAATCGAACATTTCTCCGGACATTTCATTTTGAGAGAATAAAGCAAAACCAAGAAAGAGA
>ERZ795062.2390-NODE-2390-length-12344-cov-5.503540_pt1 | contig 12344 bp, 9 predicted proteins | sample MGYA00375146_ERZ795062 | MGnify/ENA primary metagenome ERZ795062 (study PRJEB30191, sample SAMN05720281) | activated sludge metagenome | isolation source: Anaerobic digester | place: USA | collected 2015-07-16 ... | reverse complement strand
TTAAAGTGGTACGCGAGCTGGGTTCAGAACGTCGTGAGACAGTTCGGTCCCTATCCATCGCGGGCGTAGGAAATTTGAGAGGAGCTGTCCTTAGTACGAGAGGACCGGGATGGACGTACCTCTGGTGCACCAGTTGTCATGCCAATGGCACGGCTGGGCAGCTATGTACGGAACGGATAAACGCTGAAAGCATCTAAGCGTGAAGCCGACTCCAAGATTAGATATCCCATCGTATAACGAGTAAGACCCCTTGAAGACTACGAGGTTGATAGGCTGCGTGTGTAAGTGCCGTGAGGCATTCAGCTTGGCAGTACTAATAGGTCGAGGGCTTGACCACAAGATTTCTTTGGTCAGCTGTGTAGTATATACTTTAACCCGATTGGTCATTCCAATATGAATTTAACTAATCTTTCTTCTTAATCTTCTTTCCTTTATTCAGTTTTCAGGGTGTTTGAAAGAACACAGAGATGCACCATTAGCTCAGTTGGTAGAGCACCTGACTCTTAATCAGGGTGTCCCGGGTTCGAGTCCCTGATGGCCCACCATGTTAAAGACTATTATAACCCTTTAAACAAGGGTTTTTATTATTTTAATAAATCATCTTTGGTTACTAAAGCAAATTAAGAAGCAGGTTATAACCTGCTTTTATTTTTTAAGTAATTTTACAGCCTTTACAATAGGTGGAATTACCTGGTTTTTTCTCGACATGATACCTGGCAGATAAAAGATGTTTTCATTAATATCAATTGAAAAGGCCTTTTCAATTACGTTTTTGTAATCTGAAACCCATAAAATTTCAGAGCCCTCCTTGATTATGTTCGTTAGCATCAAAAGTAAAATATCATATCCGCCTTTTTCTTTTAAGTCTTTCATAAATGAAAGTATTTCATTCTTAAGTTCGCCTATATCACTCATTACATTTATTTGACCTACGCCTATTTTAAATTCATCTACATGAAATTCCTTAAAGTCTGTAAAAAATATTTTTTCAGGACTTTTATCAAGTAGTTCCGTTCCTTCTTTAAACATTCTACCGGCAAAATCTTCGATATCAATTTCTGCTATGGCGGCCAGATTTAAGGCGGCCTTCTTGTCCCTTGGGGTGCAGGTAGGAGATTTGAATACCAGTGTATCAGATAATATAGCTGCACACATAATTCCGGCTATTTCCGGCGGCGGCGTTATTTTGGCATTTTGATAAGTTTCGTATATGATAGTAGATGTACAACCTACCGGCTGATTTTTAAAAAGTATCGGTTTATCAGTAATAATTCCGCCAAGACGGTGATGGTCTATTATCTCCAAAATAGCAGCTTCGTTAATACCCTCAACTGTTTGGGAAAATTCATTATGGTCAACGAGTATTACATTTTTGGCTTCATATTCTAATATATGTCTTCTAGAGATAAGGCCTAACACAGTGCCGTATTTGTCTAGTATAGGGAAATTTCGATATTTATATTTAGACATTGTATTCGTTATCTCGTGTATATATTCTTCCTCGCCAAAAGAAACTATATCTGAAGATTTCATAATATATGATAGCGGAATACTTTGGCTTATACACTTTACGGCATCAAAGGCATTGTAGGGAGTTGATATAAGGTTTACTTGATGTTCTTTAGCAAGATTTAGAGTTTCATTGTCAGGTTTTGCTCCTCCAACGATGATAAGTGTGCCTACATTGTTTTTTATAGCGGCTTTTTGTATATGCGGCCTATCTCCGACTATTATTGTATCCCCGGATTTTATTCTCTTTACAACTTCTTCTAAAGACATGGTGGCAACTATTATATTGCCCCCTAAGGTGTTGCTGCCTTTATTTATTACTTCTCCAGAGAGAACGCTTACAGCGTTTTTAAGAGGTATACTGTATTTTTCTATATTATTCATTTGTGAAAGATAAACTTTTGCAAGATCACCGAGGGTGGCAAGACCGATAAATTTATCACTATCATCTACAACACATATCGTTCTTATTCCGGAGTCTTGTATAAGCTGCCATGCGGCCAGCATGGGCCAAGCCATGTTAGCGCATAGTGGTTTTTCATAATCTATGTCTTTTATTTGAGTATATACATTTTCGATGTAGATAGGTTCTTCTATGTTAAAGTAGTTTAAAACAAATTCGGTTTCCCTATTTATAGGGCCTAGTTTGCAAGGGATAGCGTTGATGCCGTCATATTCTCTCTTAAAATATGAATATGCAATGGCAGAGCATATAGAATCTGTATCCGGATTTTTATGACCTATTACATATACCGGATTTTTAGAAGACTGGTTTTGCCGCATAAGTATCACCCTTCTTATTCATTTTATTATTATCGATTATCGGCCTACATATGGCTATGATACGCCAAGAGCATTATCTTGACAATTAATAGAATATCAGATATACTAGGTAAAATAAAGATAGATGGAAGCAATAACTAATATTATTTAGGAAATCTGCCGGAAATTCTATCTATTTCAATAGAGGGATAAAAGGCAAAACTGTTTTAAACCAACAATAAATTATGAATCTCGGTATTTTAATGCCGAATAGTTAACTTAGGCAGTCGATTAATTTTAATAGATCGAAAAACTGCCTTTTTTGTATTAATTTTTTAAGTTGGGAGTGCTTAGAGTTTGAATATACTAATTACGAATGACGACGGCATTAATTCCATAGGATTAAGAACCCTTGCTGAAGAAATATCTAAAATAGCCAATATAGCGGTAGTAGCCCCTGATAGAGAGCGAAGCGCTATTAGTCATGCAATAACAATGCACAAACCGTTGCGAGCTGATAGGGTTATAATTCCTGATACAGGGATTTCAGGGTGGAAAATCAATGGCACGCCTGCCGACTGTGTGAAACTAGCTCTTGAGGCTTTGCTTGATTTTACACCTGACCTTGTTTTATCGGGCATAAACAGCGGACCTAATCTTGCAACAGATGTTATATATTCAGGGACGGTTTCTGCTGCAAGCGAAGCTGCAATGTCGGGTATACCTGCGATAGCATTATCAATTGCAGGACATGAACTAGATGATTTTTGCTTTATAAGCGCAGCAAGCATCGCAAGTAAATTGCTATTACAAATCATAAACCAGAATCTGCCCGAAAACATGTTGCTGAATATCAATATACCGCCAGCAGATCCAAGCATTATAAAGGGTATAGCAATAACACGGCTTGGCAATATAAGGTATGTAAATAGCTTTGACCGGCGCATCGACCCAAGAGGCAAGGCTTACTATTGGTTAAGCGGCCAACCTGTTGACAATACGAACGATAAAGGTTCAGATGTTTGGGCTGTTAAAAATAATTACGTATCAGTTACCCCACTGCATGTGGATCTTACAAAATATGAAGCAATTGATACTATAGAAAGCTGGAATCTGGAGATAGCTGATGAAAATGGAGTAGGGAGGGGTAATGAGTAAAATGAGTGAAAGCAGTGACATAAAAAAAGAAGCAAGTAAACTTGAGCTAATCGCAAAAAAAGAAGTGGCATACAGCGATGAATTATATAAAGTAGTAGATTTTTTAAATAAGAATCTAAAAAACAAAAAGGTTATTATAGGTATTTCTAAAAACGGTGATATGGCTACAATATCAATTTATGAAACGTGATAATTAAATTTTTTTAGAATCCTAGAAGGAAATTGCATTTTTTTGAAGAATATAAGAGAAATACTTAAAAGTTTGTAGAGGGGGTAACGCATTTGATTATTTCACAAAAAGCCCAGGGCATAAGTCCATCTCCAACTCTTGCCGTGGATGCAAAGGCAAAGCAAATGAAAAAAGAAGGCCATAATATCATAGGATTTGGAGCAGGAGAGCCAGATTTTGATACGCCGGAATTTATTAAGACTGCGGCAGTATCGGCTATTAATAGCGGTTTTACAAAATATACGCCGGTTGGGGGTATTGAGGAACTCAAGTCGGCGGTATCAAATTATTTCAAAGATGAAATCGGAGTAAGTTATGCCACAGATCAAATATTGGTGTCAAACGGTGCAAAGCACAGCGTCTATAATGCTTTATACTGTCTTTTGAACCCAGGAGATGAGGTTTTAATTCCGGCTCCTTATTGGGTAAGCTATCCAGAAATGGTGAGATTGTGTGAAGGAGTTCCTGTTTTTGTACCAACATCTGAAAATAATAATTTTATCCTTAATTCGGAAATTTTAGAAAAATATATAACTGACAAAACTAAAGTTCTTATTATAAACAGTCCTAATAATCCATGTGGAAATGTTTATCCTGAAGAAAATATAAAACAAATAGCAGAAATTGCGGCGAAGCATAATATTTTTGTTATATCAGATGAAATATATGACAAATTGATATATGATGGATTAAAACACACTAGCATTGCAGCAGTCAAAGATATGGCCGATAGAACTATAGTTATAAACGGAGTGTCAAAAACCTTTGCAATGACAGGGTGGAGGATAGGATTTGCTGCGGGGCCTAAACAGCTTATAAAAGCCATGGAAAATTTCCAAAGTCACGCTACGTCCAATCCAAATTCAATTGCCCAAAAAGCAAGCGTTGAAGCTTTAACAAATCCCCTAAGACATGAAACAATTGAAAAAATGGTTAAAGAATTTTCAGATAGAAGAATATATATGGTTAATAAAATTAATCAAATCAACAATTTATCTTGCAATATGCCTAATGGAGCATTTTACGTATTTGTAAACATCTCAAAAACCTTTGGGAAAGAATGTCAAGGCAAGATAATTCAGAATTCTACAGATTTCAGTGAAGTATTGCTGGAAAAATACGAAGTAGCTGTTGTCCCAGGGGTGGCATTTGGAGCAGATGAATATATAAGATTATCGTATGCCACATCTATGGAGAATATCAAGGAAGGCCTTGATAGGCTTGAGAGTTTCGTCAATATAATCAAATAAACTTGTTTAACAGACAAATAGAACGAATACCAAAGGCATATTCCTTTGACATTATAAAAAAATTATTGTATAATAAAAATTGTCACCGAGGGGAGTAGCTCAATTGGTAGAGTAGCGGTCTCCAAAACCGTTGGTTGCGGGTTCGAGTCCTGTCTCCCCTGCCATTTTAAAACTAAATATTTATTAAAAATGTGTATAATGTCCTTTACATTCAAACAAACATAAAATAATTTGCCTCTTTTAATAACCACAAAAAGAGGCAAATTATTTTCTACATCTTTACTAGCTTATAAGCTCCTGGCCTTATCTGGCTTGCGTTTTGCACTTTTTGATAAATTTTATCTCAAGTTTACATAAGATATATTATCGGACGTTGTATTTAATTAATTATTCCTCCTCCCTCCTCTATTATGAGATAAAGCTTCATTAAAACCGCTAAATTTGCGTTTACAGCCTTTTTATATGGTATAATAAATGTTAATAATATACGCAAACTTTTAAGTAAACTTTTTTTTGGAGTGATTTTTAAAATCATGTGGGATGATCTAACTGCACGGCAAAAACAAATACTTGATTATATATGTAGCTATTCGAGTTTAAAGGGCTACCCTCCCTCCGTTCGTGAAATATGCAAAGCTACTAATTTGAAATCCACTGCTACAGTCCATGGCTACCTTACTCAACTAGAGAAAAAAGGTTATATTAAGCGTGAAATGCAAAAACCAAGGGCTATTGAAGTTACAGATGCAAATTCTCCATATACATCTGTAAGCAACAATAATGTAGTTAAAATACCCCTTGTTGGAAAAGTCACAGCAGGTCTGCCTATTCTCGCTCAAGAAAATATTGAGGAATTTTTTGCTTTCCCTAAAGAAATGATACCAACTAGCGATGATAATGTATTTATGCTACTTGTAAAAGGCGATAGCATGATAGGTGCCGGAATTTTAGACGGCGATTATGTTATAGTGCAATCAACAACTACTGCGGAAAACGGTGATATTGTAGTTGCTCTTATTGAAGATGAAGCAACTATAAAAAGGTTTTATAAAGAAGAGAATCATTTTAGACTTCAACCTGAAAATCCTTTTATGGAACCTATAATAGTAAGCAGTCTTCGCATATTAGGTAAAGTAATAGGCCTTTATAGAAAGTTTTAGCAGTGATTTTAGTTTTTAAAGATTTTTCAAAGCTTGAAGACCGCTTAAAATTCCAAGTTTTGCCTGAAAAAAGTTTATACCTCCTTGAACATACACGATATAAGGTTCCTTAAGAGGAGCATCAGCGCTAAACTCAATCGAAGAACCTTGTATAAAACTTCCCCCTGCCATAATTACCTTATGATTATATCCCGGCATTTCAGATGGCTCAGGTTTTACGTGAGAGTCTACAGGACCTACTTTTTGTATCCCCTGACAAAAATTAATCAGTTTGTCCTTACTACCTAACTCAATAGCAGTTACGATATCGGTTCGCTTATCGCTGTATTTTGGATAAACCTTAAATCCCATATCTTCCATGATTTTAGAGGTAAAAACTGCACTTTTTACAGCTTCTCCTACTACCATTGGTGCGTAAAAAATCCCTTGGGCTATCAGACGATTTGTAAAAATAGATGGACCGCAATTTTTATTAAGTCCGGGAGCTGCCAGTCGATAAAAGCACTGCTTTATAAGCTCACTTTTTCCTACTACATATCCTCCGGTAGGCGCTATTCCGCCGCCAAGATTTTTTATCAGCGAGCCGGCACATAAATCAGCTCCTACTTCTATCGGCTCTCGCGTCTCTACAAGTTCCCCGTAGCAGTTATCAACAAAACAAATTATATCGCTTTTTAAACTCTTAATATAAGAGATAAGCTCTTGAATAGTATCTATACTTAAAGATGGCCTTAAACTGTAGCCCCTGGATCGCTGAATCAATACCATTTTAGTTTTTGATGTTATACAATCTTTAATTGCTTCGAAATCAGGTTTACCGTCTTTTAAGTCTACTTCCCTATACCCTATCCGATAATCCGCTAAAGAGCCGCAATTTTTTCCATAAACTATACTTCCAAGAGTATCATACGGCGCACCTGTTGCGCTTAAAAGCTCATCATCAGGTCTTAATATCCCTAAAAGACATAAAGTTATTGCATGGGTGCCGGATATTATTTGAGGTCTTACAAGAGCATCTTCGGCCCTGAAAATGCTTTTAAAAATCTCTTCTATGGCTTCCCTTCCCATATCATTGTATCCATACCCCGTCGAATCTGTAAGGTGATAATCGCTAAGCGAAGACTTGCGCATAGCATCTAAAACCTTTATTTGGTTAAATTCAACCTTTTCTTCAATTGCTGCAAATATCGGAGTAATCTCTTCTTCTATTTTTCTTGTTTTTTCAATAATATCAGCATCTATTCCATAATTTTCCATTGCAATTTTATCTGCTTCATTAAATACATGTTTCACCTTATTATATTCCCCTTTATAAAAAGTATGCAAAAGAATAAGTATTGCAAACCGCAAGGCAAGATTGCAATACTTATCCAATAGTTATCTTACTCAACACTCGTTTTTAGATCTAGCTTTCTTTTTCCTGCTCTATCAGCTGATTTAGATTAATATTTACCGTTTTTGAAGGTGCTATAGTTGAAACTGCATGTTTATAGACTAATTGTTGCTTATTGTCGGATTCTAACACAATTGTAAAATTATCAAAACCTCTTACTACACCCTTTAACTGAAAGCCATTTACTAGATATATGGTTATTGGGATATTGTCCTTTCGAATTTGATTTAGAAAATTGTCTTGAAGATTTATTTGAGCTTATGCCATTTTCGTTCTCCTTTCGCATCGATTGCAATTATTTTTTTTACTTGTATTTAATATTCTAGGTATTTCTCGTTTTTCCTTCAATACTTTCAATTATCTTTGCTGCGATCTTTTCTTTCCCCTGTTCTAATATATCAAGCCAAATAATGTTTTGATCACGTAAAAACCATGTGTACTGCCGTTTTGCATAGCGCCTTGTATCTCTTGCAATCAAATCTATTGCCTCATCTAAAGTAAGTCTTCCTTCTAAATACTGGATAACCTGACGGTAACCTAAACCTTGCATTGATTTTAGATTTTTATCATAACCCATTTCTAAAAGTTTTTCTACTTCATCAATAAAGCCCTTTTCTATCATAGAAACTACTCTTTTGTTTATTCGCCTATAAAGTTCATCTCTGGGCATTGTAAGGCCGAATATAAGTAAATCATAAGGGCTTTTTCCCATTTTCGTCATTTTTACATAATATGAAAAGGGCTTTCCGGTAGTTTTGCACACCTCTAATGCCCTTATAATTCGTCTTAAATTGTTAGGATGAATTTTTGCTGCAGCTTCAGGATCAATTTGTACAAGCTGGTTATATAAATAATCGACTCCCTTTTCCTCAGCCTCCTTTTTTAGGTGCTCCCTTAGACTTTCGTCTTTTCCAGCAGGTGAAAAAGTATAATCATAACACAGAGCGTTTATATAAAAACCTGTACCTCCCACTACTAACGGTATCTTATCGTTCTGGTATATTGATTTTATGCATGATTTTGCCCTTTTTTGAAAGTCAGCAGCGCTAAATTCTTCATCAGGGTATACGATGTCAATCATATGGTGAGGTACCAATTCTCTTTCTTCTATTGTGGGTTTGGCTGTCCCAATATCCATGTAGCGGTATATTTGCATAGAATCAGCAGAAACTATCTCAGAACCAATCTTTTGAGCAATTTCTATAGCAACCTCGCTTTTGCCTACTGCAGTAGGACCGACTATAGCTACTAATAAATCTTTTTTATTCTGCATAAAATTTACAATCCTTTTAGAAATTAATTTACAGCCTCGCCGATTAAACACCAGGTATGTGACTCGGTAATTTTTACATCAGCAAGGTGACCGATTAATTCTTTTGGGCCGACAAAATTTACTAATTTATTTGTTCTCGTCCGGCCGGAGAGTTTTTGAGCATCGTTTTTGCTCTCTCCCTCAACTAGAACTTCTTGAACAGTTCCAACTAATTCATTGTTTTTCCGCTTCGTTATGGAATCTTGCAGTTCCATAAGCCTTTTTAGACGCTCCTTCTTTATTTCATCATCTATCTGATCTTCCATTTGAGCTGCAGGGGTTCCGATTCTTTTTGAATATATAAAAGTAAAAGCAGAATCAAATTCTATGGTTTTCACCAGATCTAGTGTATCTAAAAAATCTTCTTCAGTTTCTCCCGGAAAACCTACTATTATATCAGTGGTAATAGAAATATTCGGAATGGCATCCTTTAATTTATTTACTAATTCTATATAATGTTCTCGTGAATAATGCCTGTTCATTTTTTTTAGAATTCGACTGCTTCCCGACTGAACCGGTAAATGAATATGTTCGCATACTTTTTCGCATTCTTTCATTGCAAGTATTAGTTCATCAGACAGATCTTTCGGATGAGATGTTATAAACCTTATTCGCTCGATACCTTCTATTTCGTTTATCTTTCTTAAAAGTTCCGGGAAATCAAAAGGCTTATCTAAATTTTTACCATATGAATTTACATTCTGCCCCAAAAGATTAATTTCCATAAATCCTTCATCGGCAAGCGTTTTTACTTCCCTTAGAATATCCTCCGGCAGGCGGCTTACTTCTCTTCCTCTTACGTATGGTACTACGCAATAAGTACAATAGTTATTGCAGCCATAAGTAATTGGCACCCATGCTTTAATCGAGCTTGTGTGCTTTACTTCAAGGTTCTCAGCAAGATCAGAATTACCGGCCAAAGCAGCCGTTATTGAATCAATTCGCCTGCATTCCTCTATAAGCTCTGGCAGCTTATTAACATTTTTAATGCTAAAAAGAATATCTACATAAGGAAGCTTTTTTGAAATATATTCTACCACATGAGGTTGTTGAACCATGCATCCTGAGATTGCAATAGTAAAGTTAGGATTTCGCTGCTTAAAGTATTTAAGTTGGGCAATTCTGCCATAAACTTTTCTTTCGGCATTTTCTCGAATGCAGCAGGTGTTTAGTACAACAACATCTGCGTCTTTAAGCGTTTCTGACGGCTTATAGCCTGCTTTTTCTAGCACTCCTGCTATAACTTCACTATCATGTATATTCATTTGACATCCATAAGTAAATATTTTGTACTTCATAAATACCACTTCCTTACTTTACCCTTACTGCAAAAATAGTTTATGGGTCCGCGTAATTATATTCAGGACAAAGTTCCTTTGCTTTTTCCAAGGCTTTATTAAAGTCGCTCCAGACCAACCATTTAACCTGAGTTAAAGCCTTACCGCCTTGCCTTAAAATGTATGCCGGGTGAAAGGTAGGCATAATCCAATAATCCCTTACATTTATCCACTGTCCCCGCTCCTTCATTATGCTGCTTCCGGGTTTAAAATAGTTAAAAGGCACGGCACCTAGTGCGATTATTACCTTGGGCTGGATTATAGATAATTCCAATTCTAATATATGAGAACATGCTTTAATCTCTTTTTGCAGCGGAGTCCTGTTTTGAGGAGGGCGACATTTTATTACATTTGTTATATAGACTTTTTCTCTGCTTACATTCAATTTGTCTAAAATAGTTGTAAGCAGCTTACCTGCTTTTCCTACAAAAGGACGTCCTTCTTTATCTTCATCAAAGCCCGGACCTTCGCCAATTAAAACTAAAGGGGAATTAAGGGCTCCTTCACCGGGCACTTTTTGAGTATGGGTTTCTAAGGTGCAGAGCATACAATTATTGCACTTATTTGTATACTCTATCAGTCTTTTATATAAGTAATCCCTCTCTTTGACAGCTTGGTCATTATCGAGTCTTAATGTGCGAAGAATGTCATCAGTATTAGTTTCATTTAAATTAAATTCCATCTTTAAATCTAAAAGCAGTTTTACTATTTCCGGAAGCTTTATTTCATCAGCAGCAAGTGTCTTTTTTATTTCATTTTCAAGCACAGCCTTGTCCCTCTTTGTAAACTGATTTTAAATTGCTATGGTATATTATACCATATGGCGGTGTTTAAGTGAACCGCTTAAAGATATTCACTAGTTCATATTAAACCACTAAAAGCGGCTTGAAAGTTGAAAAATTCAAAGCCGCTTTTGTTATAAAATAATATGCTACTTCATACAGGATATACGTCAAATTTATCTTTTTGAACTAGGTTACTGTCAATCTTATATTTTTTGGCTTGACGCTCTTGAAAAAACTTAAGGGCAATTTGCGGGAATAATGCATATGTCAAAACATCTTCTTCTTGCTCCATATAATAGGAAATTTCTTTGCGGTATTTATCTAAAGCCGGTTCTAACAAGTCTGCAGGTCGGCACTCAATTACTTCTTCATCTCCTATTATTTTCTTCTTTATTTCTTCTTTTATTGGTGCCGGCGGTCTGCCGTAAAGCCCTTTTACGTAATTTTTAACTTCATTTATAACTACTTTGTAACGTTCCCCGGTAATAACATTGACAACTGCTTGCGTGCCAACTATTTGGCTTGTAGGTGTGACTAGCGGAGGATAGCCCAAATCTTCCCTTACACGCGGCACCTCTTTTAGCACTTCAGGAAGTTTATCTAAAGCATTTTGTTCCTTTAATTGGCTGGTTAAATTAGAAAGCATGCCGCCCGGTATTTGATAATTGAGCACCATTGTATCCACCATTGTTATAATACTATCGATTTTATAATGGCTTCTAACTTCTTTAAAATAATCCGAAATACTGGAAATATACTCTAGATCAAGCTTTGTATCGTAGGGTGTGTTTCTCAACACTGCTACCATGGTTTCCGTTGGGGGTTGGGATGTGCCAAGAGCAAATGGCGATAAAGCCGTATCTATTACATCTACTCCGGCTTCGATAGCCTTGAGATAACTCATAGAAGCCATGCCACTGGTATAATGGCTGTGAAGTTGAATTGGGACACTTACTTCCTTTTTTAGCTTGGAAACCAGCTCATAAGCATCATATGGAGCCAAAAGGCCTGCCATGTCTTTAATGCATATGGAGTCAACGCCTAATTTTTCTAACTCCTTTGCCATGCTTACATAATACTCATTATTGTGAACAGGACTTATAGTATAAACAACTGTTCCCTGAGCGTGTGCCCCCACTCGCTTAGTTACCTCAATTGATTTTTCTAAGTTTCGTATATCATTTAATGCGTCAAATATACGAATGATATTTATACCATTTTCAACTGATTTTTTTATAAATAACTCTACAACATCATCAGGGTAATGATGATAACCTAAAAGGTTTTGACCTCTAAGAAGCATCTGCAGTGGGGTATTCTTGATGGCCTTTCTCAATTTTCGAAGCCTATCCCATGGATCTTCGTTTAAAAAGCGAATACATGTATCAAAGGTAGCTCCGCCCCACATTTCAAGAGAATAATAACCGACTTTATCGAGTTTTTCGGCTA
>ERZ795062.2385-NODE-2385-length-12368-cov-4.928287_pt1 | contig 12368 bp, 5 predicted proteins | sample MGYA00375146_ERZ795062 | MGnify/ENA primary metagenome ERZ795062 (study PRJEB30191, sample SAMN05720281) | activated sludge metagenome | isolation source: Anaerobic digester | place: USA | collected 2015-07-16 ... | reverse complement strand
TTTGCCGTCCTCGAGCACCACGGTGAACTTGCGACCCTTGGCGTCGGTGAGTTGTACACGGTCGCCGACGATGAACGGGCCGGTCGCGGGCATAGGTGGTGCTTCCCTTCGTCTGCCCCGGTCCTCGTGCGCGACCGTGGGGCGTTGAGTGTCCGCACGACTTTGTCACAGGAAAGGCATAACCTGCCAACGTGACCTTCACCGTCGACCGTTCAGCCGACACATGCACCGGGTCGCCCGACCGTGCCGCCGACGGCCCCCGGGGAATCGTCGGTCGTCCGCTCGCACTGTCCCCCTCACGCGCGGCCGACTTCAAACAGTGTCCGCTGCTGTACCGGTACCGGACGATCGACCGCTTTCCCGAAACCCCGACTCCCGCGCAGACCAAGGGCACGGTGGTGCACGCGGCGCTGGAGAACCTGTTCGACATGCCCGCCGAGCTACGCACCCGCGAATCGGCCGATCTGCTGGTCGAGGGCGCATGGGCGGCGTTGTGCGAGGGCGATCCGTCGCTGCACGAGGTGGTCACCCCGGAGGCGTCCGAGGAGTTCATCGCCTCGGCGCAGCGGCTGATCGCGACCTACTACTCGATGGAGAATCCGACCGCCTTCGACGCGGCCTCGTGCGAAGAACACCTCGAGGTGCGGTCCGCCGATCTGCCGCTGCGAGGGTTCGTCGACCGCATCGACATCGCCCCGACCGGTGAGGTCCGGGTGGTCGACTACAAGACCGGTCGTGCGCCCGGCGAATCCGGCGAGGCACGCGCGCTGTTCCAGATGAAGTTCTATGCGCTGGCGCTGTGGCGTGACCGCGGCGTGGTGCCCGACCGACTGCAGCTGATGTACCTGGCCGACGGTCAGCAACTCACCTACACCCCCGACGAGGACGAACTGGCACGATTCGAGCGCACCCTGACCGCCGTGTGGGCGGCGATCCGTGCGGCGGTGGCCACCGGGGATTTCCGGCCGCGCAGGTCGTGGTTGTGCAGGTTCTGCGAGCACAAGACCCGGTGCCCCGAGTTCGGCGGCGCGGTCCCCGACTATCCCGGTCCCCCACCCGGATTCAGCTGAGATACCGGCGCCTACAGTCGGAGCGTGGACTTTCACTGCTACTACGAGACCGTGGGTGGGGCCGGACCGGACGACGACGGTTTCGAGTATTTCCGGCCGACCGGGGCGACGCAGAGCGTGTGGTCGCCGGACCTGCAGCACGGCGGCCCGCCGTCGGGGCTGATGGTGCGTTCGCTGACCCGTCACAGCCCCGACCCGGGCGCGCAGTTCACCCGGATCACCACCGACATCCTGGGTGCCATCGGTTTCGGCATCAATCGTGTCCGGACCCGCGTCGTGCGGCCCGGCCGGCAGATCTGCCTGCTGACGACCGAACTGGAGGTTCAGCAACCCGACGGCTCGTACCGCCCGGTGGGCCGTACGTCGGCGTGGCGGATGCGTATCGCGGACACCGCCGCGGCGGTCCACTCACCGCGTGAGCCGCTCCCGGCCCCCGAGACCCTCGACACGGGACCGGGGGTGCGGGCGCACGATGCCGGTGTCGACTGGGGATCGAGCGGTTTCCTGGGGACCGTCGTCGCGGCCAACCTGCCGTCGGTGAACGGCGCCACCGACGCCTACTGGATCCGGCCGGCCCTGCCGCTGGTGGCCGGCGAACACACCTCCGACATCGAGTCGATCTTCACCGTCCTCGACATCGCCAACGGTGTGGGCACCACGCTGCAGCCGGACGTCTGGTCGTGGATGAACACCGACACCACCGTGCATCTGACCCATGAGCCGACCGGCCCGTGGATCGGCATCGACGCCGAGACATCCATTGGCACAGCCGGTTACGGCGCCACCTTCGCCGACCTGTTCGACGTCGGCGGCTTCCTGGGCCGTTCGGCGCAGACGGTGCTGCTGGTGCGCAGATGATCGAGGTTTGTCAGCGCAGCAGTGACTCGATGTAGGCGATGGTGCGGTCGGCGACCGCGTCGAGGACGTCGTCGGGAGTGGTCGGTGTCCCGGCGTCGGCGAGTTCACGCGAGATCGGCGCGGACACGTCCGGGTTGGCCTCGAGCCACGGTTTCGGGACGGGCTCGAACATCAGTGGCCGCAACTCCTCGGGAGTGGTGTCCCATTGGTGGTCGATGAGCAGACTGAACGCGAACAGGTCGAGCAGCATGTGGCCGCGTACGGCCGAGGCCTGCTGGGCGCTGAGCCCGATGTCGGTCAGGAACCGCAGCATTCGTTCGGGGCTCAGGATCCGCTCGACGGGCACCGCCGCCGCGGTGACCGTCTCCTCCATCGAGATCAGCAGCGCCCGGGCGAGCGGCCGGTAGCCGGCGCGTCCGGCCAGGTACCAGTCGCGGATCGACTGGCGCCACCGCTCGGGGTCGTAGTGGTGTTCGGGCAGGGAGGCGATGAGATGTGCCGCCGCCAGATCGATCGCCTCCTGCCGGTCGGCGATCACGTTGTACAGCGCCCGGACGGTCACCCCGAGCTCAGACGCCAGGCGCCGCATCGTCAGTGCCCGGAAGCCCTCGGCTCCGGCCACCGCGACCGCCGCCGCGCCGATCGTCTCTTTGGTCAGTGGCCGACGGGCGCCGTCCTTGGGTGGTCGCCCGCGTCGTACCCGTTCAGGGCTGTTCACGCCGTCAACGGTACCGACCCCGAACCGTATCGATTCCGAACGGTACCGAGCATGAACGGGGATGTGATCCTACCGGAGTGCGCTCAGCAATGCGACGACGGTGTCGACGTCGATCTCGCCCAGGGTATGGCCGAGCAGGCGCGGCTGGGTCTCCCGCAGAAACTGCGAACTCATCACCGGGGATGCGATCGCATCGGGGTCCACGTGCGCCGTCGCGACACCCGTGCGCTGCGCGTCGGCGATGAACTGGGTGATGGTCTCGATGGCGCCGTCCTCGGCGGAGTGCTGACCTCGGGCCTGGCCTCGACATCAATTCGCCGTTCCGGCAGATCGCGATCGCCACCGGTCGGCGTCCGAGTCCATTAATACACGCATCGTTGATTTATTGTGGTACTCGACTTAGGGTTGCCTCATGTCTGATTCGGCGAGAGATTCGACCATCTCACTGTCCACAGTTCTGAGCCGCCGACGAGGCATGCTCACCGTCGCCTCGGTCGTCGCGATCATCGCCGCGGGCCTGCGGCTGGCGCCCTATGTGGCCGTGTACGCGGTCACCACCACCCTGTTCGGCGACGACACAGGACCGGGCGCGGGATCGGGCACCGACGAATCGGGCGCGATCGCCTCCATCGCGATGTGGGTGGCGATCGCGATCATCGTCCGGGCCGTGGCCGCCGCCGTCAGCAGCCATCTCGCCCATGTCGCCGCCTATCAGGCGCTGTTCGACCTGCGGGTGGCGCTGGTCGGCAAACTACGCCGGATGCCGCTGGGCGCGGTGCAGCGTCGGCCCGCCGGTGAGGTGAAGAAGATCCTCGGCGACGATGTGGAACAACTCGAAGAAGCGCTGGCACACGGGATTCCCGATGCCGCCGCGGCCGTGGCGGTACCGCTCACCACCACGATCCTGCTGTTCGTGGTCGATTGGCGGCTGGCGCTGGTGGCACTGGCGGCACTCGTGCTGGTGGTGGTGGTCAGCGGCATCGGCATGGGTCTGGCGCAGAAGTCCAATGTGGAGTTCATGGCGGTCATCGCCCGCATGAACGTCTCGGTGCTGGGATTCTTGCAGGGCATCAAGGTGATCCGTGGTTACCTACGTCCCGAGGCCGGCTACTTCCAGGCTCGCGACGACATCGAGGCCTGCGTCACCGAACAGTTCAAGGTCGCCAAGGGTCCGCTCCTGTGGGTGGTCTCCGCGATGAGCGCCCTGGCCGGTCTCGCCGTCGCCATGCTCATCCCGATCACGGGCACCGGCCTGGTCAACGGCTGGGTGGACCTGGGCACCGCAACACTGTTCCTGCTGATCGCGCTGGCCTACCTGAGTCCACTGATGGGTCTGGTGGGTGTGCTGGCCACCATCATCACCCGCATCCAGTTCTCCGGTCAGGCCATCGGCGAACTGCTCGCCGAACCCGAACTGCGGCAACCGGGCACACCGCGGCGTCCCCACGCCTCCGGCCCGCCGGCCGTCACCTTCATCGATGCCGGATTCACCTATGCGAGGACCGTCGGCGACCACGGTGAGCCCGATACCGGCGGTCCGGGCACCGACGGGCAGGAGACTGTTCCCGACCCACCGGCACCGGTCCTCGACGGCTTCGACCTCACCGTCCCGGCAGGCACCTCGATCGCGATCGTCGGCGCCACCGGATCTGGCAAGTCGACCATCGGCCGGCTGATCGCCCGGTTCTGGGACGTCGACACCGGCTCGGTGCGGGTCGGTGATGTCGACGTCCGCGACTACTGCGCTGCCGACCTCGCCGAGACCGTCGCATTCGTCCAACAGGACGAGTACATCTTTGCCGGAACCCTGTTCGACAACATCCGCGTGGCCCGCCGCGGAGCCACCGACGACGAGGTCCACGCCGCCGCACGCGCCGCCCAGCTCGACGATGTCGCCGCCGGACTGCCCGACGGCCGGCGCACCGAACTCCCCGCCGACGGCGGACTGTCCGGCGGTCAGCGGCAACGCGTGTCGATCGCCCGAGCCCTCCTCAAAAACGCGCCGGTCATCATCCTCGACGAGGCGACCGCCGCACTCGACCGGGACACCGAGGAACGAACCCTCGCCGCCATCGCCTCGCTCACCGCCGGGCGCACCACCATCGCGATCGCCCACCGGCTCTCCACGATTCTGGCCGCCGACGAGATCATCCACCTGGACGCCGGACGGATCGTCGCACGTGGAAAACACGAGGACCTGCTTGCCACCGACGCCGGCTACCGCGACCTGTGGCGGGACTACGAGGCCGCCGACGGCTGGGCGCTGGCGGCCGACACCGAACCGGCCATTCCCGTCACCGGACCAGCACCCGACAGCGTCGCGGTCCCGGCCGGCAAGACGCACGACGAATGGAGTCGGGCCGCGCTGGACATGGTCCGCCCCGGTCTCGGCGACATGGGTTTCGCCGGCCAATGGCGGACGATGCTGGGCCGCAACTGGGCCGACCTGGTGCGTCAAGGTGTGCCCCGGCTCGTCTGCGAATCACTGGTCCGAGGTATCCCGATCTTGGCGGTGTACCTGTTCGTGCGGGCTGCCGTCGATCACGTCGACGGCAGCGGTGAGATGACCACCGGGCTGGTGTGGTCGCTGTTCGGTCTGGTCCTGACCGGAATGGTGGCGCGGTTGCTGGCCGCCAACTGGGTCAACAAGACCGTCTTCGGCATCGCCGCACGCGGCAAGGCCGACCTTCAACTCTCGATCCTCGAACACCTGCGCCGGATCCCGCTGGGCTACTTCGACCGCGCCGACCCGAGCCGTACCGCCTCGACCATCACCAACGACGCCACGATGGTCGACTTCCAGAACGTGCCGCAGTTGGTGGTGGCCTCGACGCTGCAGCCGGCATACATGGCGGTCGTACTGCTCGCCGTGGACTGGCGGCTCGGGCTGTGCGCGCTGGCCGGTGTCCCGCTGTTCCTGGGCGCGACCGCGATCAGTGACCGGATCTACCGCGATGCCTTCGCCGAAGTGCACACCGCCCGGGCCGGGGCCGCGCTGACACTGCTGGAACAGGCGCGCGGTGCGGCGGTGGTACGGGCCAACCCGGGGTCGATGTTCGCCGAACGCTACCGGGACGCCGTCGACACCGTGCGTTCCGCCAGTATCGCGATGTCGGTGCGGGCACTGCCCGCCTCGGCACTGGGCGCGATCAGCGTGGAGCTGGGACTGGTGCTGATCATCGCGGTGGGGGCCTCGCTGTTCTCGGCCGGATCGGTGAGCGCCTCGGTGCTGCTGGTCTTCCTGATGCTGGCCCTGGTGATGTATCAGCCCATCCAGGAACTCAACGAACTGGCCGGGTATCGCCGCAACCAGCAGCAGATCGCCCGCAAGATCGCCGAGATCTGGGACGAGCCCGCCCTGCCCGAACCCGCCACACCCGCCCCGCTGACCGACCGGGCCTCGGTCACCTTCGACCGGGTCGGATTCTCCTATCACGGTGACCGGGCCGCGCAGGTTCTCACCGATGTGTCGTTCACCGTTCCCGCCGGCACCATCACCGCACTCGTCGGCCCGTCAGGTGCGGGCAAGTCAACGGTCGCCAACCTCGTGGGCCGATTGTGGGATGTGACCGACGGACGCGTCCTGGTCGGCGGCACCGACGTCCGCGAGCTGGGATCCGAGCAGGTGACGGGCCTGGTGACCACCGTGTATCAGGACAGCTACCTGTTCGCCGAGTCGGTGCGGTTCAACCTGCGGATCGGCCGTCCCGCCGCCACCGACGAGCAGATCTGGGCGGCCCTGGCCGCGGCACAGTGCGACGACGTGGTCCGGGCGCTCGCCGGTGGCCTCGACGAACGACTCGACGAGGGCGGTACCAACCTCTCGGGCGGCCAGCGCCAGCGGCTGTGCATCGCTCGCGCACTGCTCAAGGACTCACCGATCGTCCTGCTCGACGAGGCCGTCGCCTCGGTGGACCCGACCACCGAGGCCCGCATCCAGCGGGCGCTGGCCACCCTGATGGCCGGCCGGACGGTCATCGTGATCGCGCACCGAATGAACACCGTCCGCAATGTCGACCAGATCGTCGCTCTCGACGGCGGCCGGGTCGTCGCCGCCGGATCACCCGCCGAGGTGCTGTCGGGGTCGTACGGGCTGCCGGTGACGGAGAAGTACACCTAGACCGGCGTTCCACCGCTCACCGCCCCAACCGGCGGTCCCGACCCGATCACCCGCCGCCGACGATATGGAGACGACACAAATGCGAACACGATCGAGCAGTACCGCCCGCGCGACACTGGTGCTGATCGTCGCCGGCGTCCTTGGCCTGGCCGGCTGTTCCGAGCACGACGACCGGGATACCCTGGCGTCATCGGGACGGTTCGGGCCGGTCACGATCTCGCACGCCTTCGGTGAGACCACCCTCACCGACAAGCCCACCCGCATCGTCGCGCTGGGAGTGGCGGCCACCGACGCACTGCTCGCCCTGGCGCCGGAGACGCTCGTCGGCGCGGTGGCCGGTCCTGTGACCCCGTCGGGGGTCTCGCCCTGGCAGCAGAACCTTCTGGACACCGACCGCGTCACCCTGCTCAGGATGGACAATGTCGGCGGATTCGACCGCGAAGCGATCCTGTCGGCGGAACCCGACCTCGTGCTCGCCCAGGAGGCGGCCAACGCCGAGCAGCTGTACAGGGCGTTCGACGGGATCGTGCCGGTGGTCGCGTTCCACGAATCGACGCTGGGCGATTCGTGGCAGACGGTGACCCGCGACGTGGCCCGGGTCGTCGGCGACGAGCGTGGCGGCGAGCGGTTGATCGCCGCCGCAGAACAGGTGGGCGCCGACGCCCCGCCCGGCGCCGCCGGCAAGACGTGGATGTTCGTCGCCTCGCCCACCGTCGGCAAGGTCAACGTGCTCAAGAACCCGGACGACCCGATGTGCCGGTTCTTCGACTCCTTCCGCTTGCGTCTGGCTCCGCGGCTCGCCGGCCTGCCCGACAACGCGCAGAACCCGGGCACCGTCGTGATCTCCGAGGAGAACTACGGGTTGCTCTCGGCCGACTTCGTCATTGTCATGGCCGCGGGCGATCCGGCGTCCACCGCACTGCTCGACTCGCCCATCTATCGGCGCGCGGTCGGCGGGTCCGTCGTCTGGCAGGCAGAACCGACCGTCGCGATGGCCTTGCGCTCACCCACCATGCTGGCCACGCCCTGGGTCGGCGGCCGGCTCACCGAACAACTGGCCCGGCTGTGACCGCTCCGCTCCCGCGCCGGGTCGCCATACCCGCATCGTGATCGGCCGGGCCGCCGTGGCGACATAAACGTCGCATATCCCACTTTTGATGCGTGCTACTTGGTAGTAGCGCGGATCACCCACACAATGGGGTACTCGGAGGATCACATCCGGCGCCCATCCCGGTGGCCGAACGGTTCCCGCAGACGACCACTTGGTGAATGGAGCGAGTAGACGATGTTCAGCAGAATCGCCATCGTGAACCGTGGCGAAGCAGCCATGCGACTGATTCACGCGGTGCGGGATCTCGCCGCCGAGACGGGTGCGACGATCGAGACGATCGCCCTCTACACCGACGTCGACCGCAACGCCACGTTCGTGCGTGAAGCCGACATCACCTACGACCTCGGGCCCGCCTCGGCCCGGCCGTACATCGACCTCAAGGCACTGGAGCAGGCGCTCGTCGCCACTCGCGCCGAAGCAGCCTGGGTCGGTTGGGGTTTCGTCGCCGAGGACCCCGCCTTCGCCGAACTGTGCGCGCAGATCGGTGTCACGTTCATCGGCCCGAGCCCCGACGCGATGCGCAAACTGGGCGACAAGATCGGTGGCAAGCAGATCGCCGAATCGGTGGGTGTTCCGGTCGCTCCGTGGAGCGGTGGCGCGGTCGATACCCTGGACGACGCCATCGCCGCGGCCGACGCCATCGGATACCCGATGATGCTGAAGGCGACCGCCGGTGGCGGCGGCCGCGGCATCCGCGTGATCACTCAGGAAAGCGACCTGGTCGAGGCCTACGAGCGCACCCGTCAGGAAGCCGCCCGGTCGTTCGGCAGCAGTGTCGTATTCCTCGAACGCATGGTCTCCGGTGGACGTCACGTCGAGGTGCAGGTCATCGCCGACGGCCAGGGCACCGCCTGGGCGCTGGGTGTGCGCGACTGTTCGATCCAGCGCCGCAACCAGAAGGTGATCGAGGAATCGGCCTCGGTCGTGCTGCGCCCCGACCAGGTCACCCAGCTCAAGGAATCGGCCGAACGCCTGGCCGTGGCCGTCGGCTACTCCGGCGCGGCCACCGTCGAATTCCTGTACCACCCCGGCGAGGAACTGTTCGCCTTCCTGGAGGTCAACACCCGACTGCAGGTGGAGCATTCGGTCACCGAACTCACCACCGGCACCGACCTGGTGCGCGCCCAGTTGTGGGTGGCCGCCGGCAACAAGCTCGAAGGCACCCCGCCATCCGAACGCGGTCACGCCGTCGAAGCACGCCTGAACGCCGAGGATCCCGACCGCGACTTCGCACCCGCACCGGGCCGCATCGCGATGCTCGACCTTCCGGCGGGCCCCGGTGTGCGCGTGGACACCGGTGTCAGCGAAGGCGACACCATCCCCGCCGACTTCGACTCGATGATCGCCAAGATCATCGCCTACGGCGCCGACCGCGTGCAGGCGCTGGGCCGGTTGCGCCGCGCCATGACCGAGACGCGCGTCATCATCGAGGGCGGCGCCACCAACAAGGGTTTCGTCCTCGATCTGCTCGATCAGCCCGAGGTCATCGACGGCTCCGCCGACACCGGCTGGATCGACCGGGTCCGCGGTGAGGGCCGACTCATCTCGCACCGCCACATCGGTGTGGCGCTGGCGCTGGCGGCCATCGACATCTACGAGGAGGACGAGCAGGGCGAACAGCATCGTCTGCTCACCACCGCGGCCGGGGGCCGGCCGCAGGTGCAGCATCACAGCGGCCGACCGCTCGACCTCAAACTGCGTGGCGCCACCTACCGGGTGCGGGCCGCCCGGGTCGGTGCCAACCGGTTCCGCATCGGCATCGACGCCGGTGCCGAGACACAGACCGCAGAGATCGACCTGCACCGATTCGACCACCATTCCGGCCAGATCGTGGTCAACGGTGTGCGCCACCGCGTCACCACCGGCACCCACGGACCCGTGCACCTCATCGAGGTCGACGGCATCACCCACCGGGTCAGCCGTGATGAGGGAGGCGTAGTCCGCGCCCCCGCCCCCGCCCTGGTGGTGGCCACACCGCTCGAGGTGGGCGCCGAGGTCGAGGCCGGCGATCCGGTCCTCGTCCTGGAGAGCATGAAAATGGAGACGGTGCTGCGCGCACCGTTCCGCGCCCGCCTCACCGACTGCGTGGTGACCGTCGGATCGCAGGTCGAGTCGGGTGCTCCCCTGCTGCGTCTGGAAGAACTCGCCGACGACGACAGCGCGGACGACGACGCCGGAGCGACGTCGGCACAGGCCGAACTGGATCTGCCGCGGGTGCCCGCCGACCGCGGCGCCGACGAACTGTTGGTGCGCCACCAGGAACACCTGCGCAGCCTGCTGCTCGGCTACGACATGGGCCCGCACGGCGGCCGGATCGTCGACGACTACATCGCCGCCCGCGCCGCGGCCACCGCTGACGGTCATCGGCAGATCGCCGCCGAACTCGACCTCCTCGAGGTGTTCACCGACCTGGCCGACCTGACCAACATCGGGCCGTCCGACCGCTACCGGCAGAATACCGAGGACGACGACGGCCTCGGGCATGTGCACAGCGCCCGCGAATACTTCCACACCTACCTGCGCAGCCTCGACGTCGAACGCGCCGGACTGCCCGAGTCGTTCCGCTCGACGCTGACCAAAGCGCTCCGGCACTACGGGGTGACCGAACTCGACCGCTCGCCGGAACTCGAATCGAGCGTCTACCGGATCTTCCTGGCCCAGCAGCGGTCGGAGACAGGCGTGGTCATTTCGCTGCTGCGCGAGTGGCTGCGCGAACCCGTCCCGGACAGCGCCATCGCCGGGCAGGTCGCCGTCGCCCTCGAACGGCTCGTCGGCGTCACCCAGGTGCGTTTCCCGCGAATCGCCGACGTGGCCCGCGGCGTGGCCTACGCCTGGTTCGCGCTGCCCGTGCTGCGCCGCGATCGTGCCCGCGTGTACACCGCCGTCCGCAAGTCGTTGCAGTATCTCGACGTGCATCCCGATGCCGCCGACCGGGCCGAGCGGATCGCGGAGATGGTCCCGAGCACCCAGCCGCTGGTGCGGCTGCTCGCCCAGCGACTCGCGCGCGGCAACTACGACAACGCCGTCATGCTCGAGGTCCTCACCCGCCGCTACTACGGCAACAAGGGCCTCAACGACCTGCGGGTCCGGGAGATCGCCGGCTGCGACTTCGTGGTCGCCGACCGGCACAAGGTGACCGTCGCCTCCGTCGCGGTCAACTACGGCTCACTCGATGCCGCGGTCCGCGGCCTGATCGAACTCGCATCGTCGAGTTCGGTTCCGGTGCTCGCCGACATCTACCTGAGCTGGGAACGCCAGCCCGCTTCGTTCGACGAGATGGTGAACGCGCTGCACGAGATCGTGTCGGCACGCCCGATCCCGGAACAGCTGCAACGGATCACCGCCACCGTCGCGGGCGCCGGTAGCACCGTGATGCATCACCACTTCACGTTCCGGCCGTCGTTGTCGGGGCTCACAGAGGACCGCCTGATCCGCGGTCTGCACCCGCACATCGCGCAGCGGATGCAGATGGAGCGGCTACACAAGTTCGATCTGACCCGGCTCCGCTCGTCCGACGACGAGGAGATCTACCTGTTCCGGGCCGTCGCCAAGGAGAATCCGTCCGACGATCGCCTGATCGCGTTCGCCCAGGTCCGTGACCTGACTCCGCTGCGCGACCAGGACAACAGCATCCTCGTCTACCCGACCGCCGAACGCACCATCGCGACCTGTCTGGATTCGGTCCGGCGGGCCCACGCCCGGCGCCCGGCGGCGACCCGGTTCAGCACCAACCGTGTGGTGCTGTATGTGTGGCCACCGATCGCCGCGACCCGTGAGGAATTGCAGGGCATCGCCGACCGTGTGCTGCCGACGACCGCCGGTGCGGGTCTGGAGGAGATCCTGATCATCGGCCGCCGCCCCGACGAGGAGTCCGGCGAACTGGTCAAGACGGCGATCCACCTGAGTTTCGATGCCGCCGGCAACGCGGTCGTCGACTACGACACCCCGATCGGCGAGCCTGTCGAACCGATCAACGCCTACCGGCAGAAGGTGCTGCGCGCAGCCGCCCGCGGCAACGTGTACCCGTACGAGCTGGTCGACCTGCTGGGTGATTTCACCGAACACGACCTGTCCGACGACGGCACGCTGGTCCCGGTCGACCGCCCGAAGGGCCTGAACTCGGCGGCCATCATCGCCGGACTGGTGACCACCGCCACCGCCAAGTACCCGAAGGGCATCACCCGCGTGGTGCTGCTGGGCGACCCGACCAAGGCACTCGGTGCGCTGTCGGAGCAGGAATGTCGCCGCGTCATCGCCGCCCTCGAACTGGCCGAGGAACGCAACATTCCGCTGGAGTGGTACGCCCTGTCGGCCGGTGCCCGGGTGTCGATGGAATCGGGCACCGAGAACATGGACTGGGTGGCCGCCGCACTCAAGAAGATCGTCGAATTCACCCAGGACGGCCGCGAGATCAACATCGTCGTCGCGGGCATCAACGTGGGTGCCCAGCCGTACTGGAACGCCGAAGCGACGATGCTCATGCACACCAAG
>ERZ795062.2384-NODE-2384-length-12370-cov-5.526918_pt1 | contig 12370 bp, 11 predicted proteins | sample MGYA00375146_ERZ795062 | MGnify/ENA primary metagenome ERZ795062 (study PRJEB30191, sample SAMN05720281) | activated sludge metagenome | isolation source: Anaerobic digester | place: USA | collected 2015-07-16 ... | reverse complement strand
CAAGGCTCTACACTCTTTCCCTACACGACGCTCTTCCGATCTCTGCGGAAAATCCATTACCGCCCGCAGCTAATGCCGAGGCAGCCGCTTGGTATGCCGAAGGCAAGAAATACATGAACCAGAACGATTGGAAACAGGCGGTGCCGTATTTTGAAAAAGCGGCGGCCAAAGGCCATGACGGTGCGCTGGTTAATCTAGGCGTTGCCTATTTGGAAGGGCGCGGCGTGAAACGGGATATCGTGTACGGCTGCCGCTTGATGGAGCAGGCGGCGGAGGTGGGTAATCAGGCGGATGCGTGGTCGAATTTGGGATTGTGTATTGAAGATTTGCCTGATCCCGATTATGCCAAAGCCGCGGCAGCTTATCAGAAAGCAGCGATGGCGGGTATGCCGGATGCACAATTGGCACTCGGCAGGCTGTACGCTACTGGGCGCGGCGTGCCGCAGGAAAGTTCGGTGGGCTTGTATTGGATGGGCATGGCGGTGGGCAGTGATCCAAAGGCCGTGCGCGTGCTCTCGCAATGTTTTCTCACGCGGGAGTGCAGTAAGCAATATTACGACCCGGCGATCGGCTATGCTTTATTGTTATCAGAGGGCCGCTATGTGTACAAACCGGGCTTGATGACGCGCTTGAGAAAATGGTATCGAGAGGTTAAAGTTACTGGCGACATCAGTGAGCGCGACCGCGAACATGGCGAGGCTTATTGGAAAGAGTGGTCGGCTCTGGACGACCGTGCGATGGCAGAGAAGGCTTTACTGGAAAGCGGGGCGATTAAGGCGCAGCAGTAGTTTTCAGACAGGCATTCTTTCAGACAGGCATTGTCGCTCATAAAACAAATAAAGGATAAAACCATGTGGGATTTAATCAATGCGCCGCAAACGCTGATTTTCGGTGTCGCCATTATGCTGATGCTAATGCTGGGCATTCTGGAAGTGTTCTCGCTGCTGTTCGGCGGTATCAGCGACTGGGTAGATGGCATGCTGCCCGACAGCCTCACCGAGGCGGCACATCCGGAACTGGGCTTGGATGCGGTGGATGCCGGAGTGTTTATCCGTTTCTTAAGTTGGCTGTATGTCGGCAAAATTCCGCTGTTGATGTTGATGGTGGTATTTCTCGCCATCTTCGGCTTACTGGGTTATTTGTTGCAGAGCATTCTGTTTGGCACATTGGGTTTTTACTTAAACGGCTTGCTGGCGGCGGTGGCAGTTTGGTTTGCCAGCCTGCCGGTGGTGCGGGTGGTGGCGGGTGGTTTGTATAAGATTATGCCGAAAGACGAAACCACTGCCATCGAAGAGAAAAGCCTAATCGGCCGCGTTGGCGTGGTGGTACTCGGCGAAGCCCGCCCTGGCAGCCCGGCGCAAGTGCGGGTTAGAGACGGCTTCGGCCAACAGCATTATGTGATGGCGGAGCCGGACGGCGAAGCGGTATTGAAACAGGGCGAAGCGGTGTTGCTGGTGTCGATGCAGGGCAATATTTTTAAAGCGATTGTGAATCCGAGCGGTAGTTTGGTGGATTGAGAGTAACGGCAGAAAATGCCTGTCTGAACGTGCATTAAGTTTAAAAACAAAATAAACAAAGCGGAAAACCGATGTACTCGATTAAGCATGAATCTACGCCATTGAAGAAATCCAACGGGTTGTTACGGTTGGTAAGTTACAGCCTGCTGCTGATAGCGCTTTTAATTGCCTTATTTATATTATTCAGCATCGGTCTGTTTTTAGACGGTCGCTTGACGTTTGATACGCCTGAACAGGTCATGATGTTTTTTCTGGTTTCAACGGCGTATCTGTGTTGGCGCTTTGGCGGGCAATTATTGCGTATCTGTTTGGGTCAAGAGCCTTTTTCGCCGGCTAGCAAGTATTCGGGCATCTTGCTGGCGATAGGTGTGCTGGTATGGGGCGTATCAACTTTGATCATGCTGGCTGTTACCTTGAAGAGTTTTCAGCTAAACAATACAGCAGCGGTGCTGTGTACCGGAGCGACGGCGCTTTTTGCCAGTGCAACGTATCAAAATATCAGGCGGTGGCGGCGATTGAGAGGTGAGCGGCGGGCGGCGGCTTTGGCGGAACAACAACAGGCTGAAGTCAATATTACCCGCCTTAGCTTGCGGTTTGCAGGGTCGTTGTTGTATTCGTTAGCGGTGTTTTGGCTGTTAGCGGTGTTTCATAACGGTTGGCAGAAAGATTTGTTGCAGCGTTCGGCGGCCGACGGCGCGCTCGGTCTGGCTTTTCTTGGCTTGGCAGTACTGGCCGCTGTATCCGCCTGGAAAAGCTGGCAGCATTTCCTGAAAATGTTTCAGCGCTATGCAGATAAACAGAAAAAATGGTAGTTGGTTATTGGTATTAATGTTGTACTTTAATTCAGGCGCTTCACATTACGATGCCTGTCTGAAAACTTTATTTAACTAAAAGAAGAAAGGAAATCCCATGAATTTAATTTCCATCGGCAGCATTGCGGGCATTATTCTTGTCGCCCTGTTTGTGCTCGGCCTGATTCTCACCCGGCTGTACCGCCGCGCCACCAAAGAAGTATCGTTTGTGCGCACCGGTTTCGGCGGTGAAAAGGTGATTATGAACGGTGGTGCGCTGGTGCTGCCGGTATTGCACGAAATTATTCCGGTGAACATGAATACCTTGCGGCTGGAAGTACGCCGTGCGGCTGAGCAGGCGCTGATTACCCGCGACCGCATGCGGGTAGACGTGATGGCCGAGTTTTATGTGCGCGTGAAACCGGTTGCCGAGAGCATCGCCACCGCCGCGCAAACGCTGGGTATGAAAACTATGTCGCCCGACCAATTGAAAGAATTGGTGGAAGGTAAGTTTGTTGATGCGCTGCGTGCGGTAGCCGCTGAAATGGCGATGGAAGAGTTGCACGAAAAGCGGGTGGATTTTGTGCAGAAAGTGCAGCAATTCGTTTCCGAAGATTTGTATAAAAACGGCTTGGAGCTGGAATCGGTATCTTTAACCGGCCTCGACCAAACCGATTTCAAATTCTTCAATCCACAAAACGCGTTTGACGCCGAAGGTCTTACCCGCCTCACCGAAACCATCGAAGTGCGCCGCAAAAAGCGTAACGACATCGAGCAGGATACCGATTTGGCGATTAAAACCAAAAACTTGGAAGCCGAACGTAGCCGCCTGAACATTTTGCGTGAAGAAGAATACGCCAAGTTGGAACAAGAACGCGAGATTTCCGTGCGCCGTGCCGAGCAGGAAGCCAGTATTGCCGAGCAGGAAGCAGCGAAAAAACGTGAAGCTGAAGAAGCACAAATTGCCGCCGCGCGTGAAGTGGATTTGAAACGCATTCTGGCCGACCGGGACATTAAAAACGAAGACATCCGCAAAGCGCAGGCCATCGAGCAGGCGGAAGTGGAACGCCGTAAAGCCATCGAATTGGCCGAGCAAGACCGCGCGATTGCGGTAGCCGAGAAATCGCGCGCCGAATCGGAAGCCAAAGCCGAGGCCGACAAAGCGCGTGCCGCTGCGGTGCGCGAAGAAGAGAGCGTAGTTACCGTGCGCGAAACCGAGCGTGCCGAGCGTGCCAAAGCGGTAGAACTGATTGCCGCGCAGGAAGCTGCGCAAAAAGATGCGATTGCGTTAACCGTAGCCGCCGATGCCGAAAAACTGGCTGCGCAAGACCGCGCTGAAGCGGTACGTATTTCCGCCGAAGCCGAGGCCGAGAAGCAGCGCTTGCAAGCCAAGGGTGAAGCCGATGCCAAAATCCTGCTGGCGCAAGCGCAAGAGCAGCAATACAAAGTGGATGCCGAAGGTACCCGCGCGGTCAACGAAGCGGCCAACGTGTTGAGCGTGGAGCAGGTAGAAATGCAGGTACGCTTGGCGCTGCTGAAACACTTGCCGGACATCATCCGCGAATCGGTTCGCCCAATGGAAAATATCGACGACATCAAGATTCTGCAAGTCAACGGTTTGGGCGGTTTCGGCGGTGCTTCCGCTGGTTCGGATGCAGTGGACGGCAGCAACGCGCAAGGCAGCCTGGCCGACCAAATGGTCAACAGCGCTTTGCGTTACCGCAGCCAAGCTCCGCTGGTAGATGGTTTGTTGAAAGAGCTGGGCTTAAACGGCGGCGACATCAACGGCTTAACCCAAGGTTTGGATAAAGGGGTAAGTGGCAGCAGCGAGAGCTAAGGCTTAACCTGATGTGGTGAAACCCAATGCCTGTCTGAAAGATTGTTTTCAGACAGGCATTTTATTTGGAGAAGGCCGGTTACAATGTGTTTCAGTAATTTGTATGAAATAAATCATACAATTTATCCATCTATCCTTAGTTTTATTCTGTGATTGCCCACTGAAATAGTCGTTTTCCCAAATATCATCACAATGCGCGCAATAAAATACTGCAATAAATCTTCCTGAATCCGTTTGCCGATATAGAATCAGCTGCGGTTTACAGGTATATTCCACCTAGTTTCAAACCATCAGAATGCAATAAAGAAAGAGGTTGATATGGCTAAAGTTTTAATCGTACCGGTATGCCCGCATGTGGATGCGGTAGAAGCAGCTGAAGCATTGGCAGCGGCGCTGCCGGATGCGGCGGTATTTAATGTATTGGAAAATCAGGCGGAAGCTGAGCGTTTGATTGCCGCCGGTGAAGCGGATGACTGGATGGATTTGCTGGTTGGCCGTGCCGCCCAAATCAATAAAGCCAATTTGGTGATTCAAGGCATCACCCCCGATGCCGAGCGCGTATTTATGGCCGCGCAAAATGTCGATTTGGCCACTTCGTTTAACGCCCGCGTGGTGTTCGCTACATCCGAAGAAGGTGGCTTGGGCCGTCGTTTGAAATTGGCCAAGCAGATTTTCAATGGCAAAAATGTGGAATTGGCCGGTGTGATCGGTTGTGGTGCCGAGGCGACCAAAGAAGCCGGTTTGCCTTATTTGGGTAAAGTAGGTGCGCTGGAAGGTACGGCTAAACTGGCTGAGCCGCAAGCGGAAAAAATGTCGCCGGCGCAATTCCGTTTCAATATGATGGAATCGGCGCGCAAAGCCAATAAACGCATTGTGTTGCCGGAAGGCGCTGAGCCGCGTACCGTGCACGCTGCGGCGATTTGTCATGAAAAAGGCATTGCCCGCTGCGTATTGCTGGCACCGCGTCAGGCAGTGATGGCGGTAGCGCAGGAAATCGGTGTGGAGTTGCCAGATTCGGTGGAAATCATCGATCCGGAAACCTTGATGGCGCAATATGTTGAGCCTATGGTAGAAATGCGCAAGAGCAAAGGCTTAACCCCCGAGCAGGCTTGCGAACAACTGAAAGACACCGTGGTGCTGGGCACCATGATGATGGCGCAAAACGATGTGGACGGCTTGGTTTCCGGCGCGGTACACACCACTGCCAACACCATCCGCCCGGCCTTGCAGTTGATTAAAACCGCACCTGGCGCCAGCATTGTTTCCAGCGTATTCTTTATGCTGCTGCCCGGCCAAGTACTGGCTTACGCCGATTGCGCGGTGAACCCGAATCCGACGCCCGAGCAGTTGGCCGAAATCGCGATTCAAACCGCTGATTCCGCCCAAGCCTTCGGCATCGAGCCGCGCGTGGCGATGATTTCTTACTCTACCGGCACTTCCGGCGCCGGCCCCGATGTAGAAGCAGTGGCCGCTGCAGTGGAGTTGGTGAAACAGAAACGTCCGGATATTGCGGTAGACGGCCCGCTGCAATACGACGCCGCCTGTGTACCGAGCGTAGCCAAGTCTAAAGCACCGAACAGCCCGGTGGCCGGCAAAGCCACGGTATTTGTGTTCCCGGATTTGAACACTGGCAACTGTACCTACAAAGCAGTACAGCGCAATGCCAACGTATTGAGCGTAGGCCCGATGCTGCAAGGTTTGCGTAAACCGGTAAACGATTTGTCACGCGGCGCACTGGTGGAAGACATTGTGTACACCATCGCGCTCACCGCGATTCAAGCCGAGCAAATGGCGAAATAATCCGTATTTTTGCTGAATAAAATGCCTGTCTGAAAAATATCTTTCAGACAGGTATTTTTGTTGTTTAGTTGCTGATTTTATGGATATTTTATATTTAATCAACTGATAGCCAAGGGTTGAGAACTTGGGTATAGTGGCTTGGAAATTCATTCAATAATTCTTAGTTTTTCTGATTCAAAGGAACCTTTATGAGGAAAATTATTCCCTTATTGCTCGCTTTAGCCTTGAGCGCCTGCCAGAGCTTACCGAGCAGTCAAGATTACGCCGATGTCGATCATTTGCCGCAAACTGAAGCGGCGTTTTTAAAGCGCACGAAGGCCATTCAGGAAGTAGCGAAAGCACAAAGTGTGAAGGAAACGGTTTATTTCGATAAAGACTGGAATTTGGTTGAAAACAAAGACCCACAAGGTTATTACCGCGAGTCTTACGGCTTGCAGGACAACGGCCTGTACCTGATACAAGATTTCTATGCCGATGGCCACAAACAAACCGGCCTGTTCTACGGTATCGATATCCAGGATCCTCATTCGGAACGCAGTCGTGGTTATTTGTCGCTTTATAACAAAGCAGGCAAAATGGTGCAGGTAATGTTTGTGTTTGATAACGAGCGCTATAACTTAAATGGTTTTTGCCAAGAAGTGCTGTGTTTGGAAGAGAAACAGATCCCACAGAAAAATGACAAAAAAATCCTGAAGGACGGGAAAACCATTGAAACCACAATATCGACCAACGAAGAATCCGGTGCCTATCAGGAGCAGATCAAGCGTTGGTATGCCAACGGCCAAACGGCATCAATTGTTGAAGTTAGCGGTAACGAGTCTTCGTCTGACGAAGCCCAGCGTAAAGAACAATACTTTCTGGAAGACGGTACTGCTTCTGCCAGCGAGCCGGAAACCGAAAGCTACCGTGCATTGAAAGAGGCGGTTGAAGCAGTTAATCAGGCGGTGTTTGGAGATTAATCTGGAATCAAGAATAATACGGGTTTAAATGAACGAAAACCTTATTCTAATCAACGCAATCATCACCTTGTAGCAACCGAGGAACCATAATGGAAAAACGTATTTTAACGCTTTTGATTTTACCGGCCATGTTGGCTGGATGTACAACCCTAGAACGTCCTAAGCCGGAAGTCGGGATTGCTAATGCAGAAGAGGAACAGCAGCTTTATTACGATACCATTGAGCAGCCGGTATATCCCGAATGCGAGTATTCTTCGGCGCATCGTTACGCTGTTGTAGATGGGGATGGACAGCCTGTTATGCCTTGGCAAGATCAAATGATTATTCCTTTGTCGAAGAAGGTGGATACTTTTGATTTACTGTCTTTAAATGAAGAGGCGCGAAAGTTAGTGAGTAGTCTTTTTGTTGTGACTGTGAAAGAACAAAACCAAACGTTGGCACAAATAGATAGGAATAAACATTGCTTAGATTGGAGTGAAGCTCTGTTCGGGACGGCGAAAGATTCAATGATTGGTTTGAAAAATAATAAAGGAGAATGGTTGCTGGAGCTATCCTCGGAGTTGTTGGATGAGCAACAGTTTTGGCAAAAACTGGGGCAGTTGTTTCCCGGCCAATTGGATGAGTTGATTGATATTCAAAGTGGAGAGCGGCAGAAGCGATTGGAGAAACGCGTGCAAGCGCTTTCGCCAGAGCAAGATAATATAAGATTAAGTCGATTTCTAGGCTTTTCCAGTGCAGTAATAGAAAAGGATACGTATCCTCAGCAGACACTCGGTTTGATGGATGCTAAGAACGGAGATTGGCTAATCAGCCCTCAGCAGATGGCAGACAAAGGTTATCGGGTGTTAGATGCGTGGAGTAGTGGGCTGTTAGAGGGCATGCGAATTTACGAGGTAGATATCAAACAAGAAGGGGGAAGGGTTTGCAAAGGTTTATTGGATGAAAGAGGCAGGGAAACAGGTATACCGTTGTCTGCAGAACCTTTTCATATAGATGAAAAAAAACTGATCAGAGTTGAAGAATGTAATGGTTCCAGAAAAGGATTGGTTAATCTCAAAGGTGAATGGGTGTTGGAAATGCCTGTTGAGTACCATCATCTGTCTATAAGCGAATCGCCACCGGATCAGGAGGGTTGGTTTCAAGTGAGTTCTCAAGCCATTAGTGGAGAATATCTAGAAACTTACTACGGCATGATGGATTTACAAGGAAAATTACGTTTGCCGGTACGCTTCAAAAATATAGATGATTTCGATAGTGTCGGTTTGGCTGAGGCAGAAGATGAAAAGGGTAATAAGGGGGTGATTAACCGTTTAGGTCAATGGCTGTGGCAATCGCAGGCACCGTTTAAGCGCTTACCTAACAGTCATTTGGTAGAAACCGGTTATGAAATTGATGCAGCTACTTCAGAAGTTAAAGAACCAGCCGAAGGCTTGCGTTATCAGACTTTAGGTGGTCAATCGATGGCAACGCCGTTTATTGATAAAGGTATCGAATTGGTACAAGGCTTTGATAATCAAGGCTATGGGCTTGCCCGTAAAATCGATAGCGACCGCCGGAAAATGTTGTCACAGGAAGGTTTTGTCAATGAACATGGCGAGTGGCTGATTCCACCGGAATATGGAATCACTTTGGTTTCGCCACTATGGGAAAGCCGTCAATCTGCAATGGAGGAATATTTAGAGGATCAGATGAGTGAATATTCATTGAAAAGTAAAGTAGTATTGGATAGAGAACTCAGTCCACAGTTTAATTCACAAGGATTATTGATAGCTGCCAAAAACGGTAAAAAAGGAGTGATTGACCGTAAAGGCAAAGTGATTGTGCCGTTTGAATATGAGGAGATCCTGCTTGACCCCCCATTTTCAAGAATAGGGCATCGCTATATCCGTGCAACTAATCGGCAAGGTGTATGGATTTATAATAATAAAGGTGAGTTGACGCTAAGACCTTGATTATAAGAAAAATGCCTGTCTGAAAATATGCTTTCAGACAGGCATTTTTATATCCAAAACCAGAAGAAGCGTTCAATCAATCCTCTTCATCACCATAATATTTCACACCAATTTTAATCGGGGCGCGGCCTTGTGATTTGCGGTGGTGGTTGGTGTCGCGCAGTGAATAGGCGCAGCCGCAGTATTCCTGTTGGTAGAAATGTTCGCGTTTGCTGATTTCAATCATGCGTGCGCTGCCGCCGCCTTTGCGCCAGTTGTATTCCCAATAGCTGAGGCCGGGGTATTTTTCGGCAGCGCGTACGCCGCAGTCGTTGATTTGGTTCATGTTTTTCCAGCGGGAAATGCCGAGGCTGCTGGTAATCACCGGAAAACCGTGTTCGTGGGCGTACAGGGCGGTGCGCTCGAAACGCATATCGAAGCACATGGTGCAGCGGCGGCCGCGTTCGGGATCCATTTCCATGCCTTTAGCGCGTTCGAACCAGTTGTCGACATCGTAATCGGCGTCGATAAACGGAATACCGTGTTTTTCGGCAAAGGCGATGTTTTCGTTTTTGCGGATTTCGTATTCTTTTTTCGGGTGGATATTGGGGTTGTAGAAATAGATGGTGAAGTCGATGCCGCTGGCGAGCATGGCTTCCATCACTTCGCCGGAACAGGGGGCGCAGCAGGAGTGCAGCAGCACTTTTTTCTCGCCGTTCGGCGGAATCAGCTCGGGGCGGTCGATGGGGGTAACTTCGGGGGTGTTTTTATTCATGATGTGGCTTCTGTGTTTTTCAGACAGGCATTATTTTATCTAAAGTGTTATTTTATCAGAATTTATATTATGCCAGTGCTTTTTTCCAGTCCAGCCCGCCTAGCGAATTGACTTGGCTGATTAAGCGGTTTTCTAGGTTCACGGCGGTGAGGCGGCCGCCCCATAAGGCGCCGCTGTCGAGGCCGATTACGTGGCCGTTGTCGTAATAGCCCAGTGCCGACCAATGGCCGAAAATCACCGATCGGTCGTTATAGCGCGGTGCGGCGGCGTCGAACCAGGCGCGGCGGTTTTCGGGGATGTCGGCATAGCCGCCTTTGTAGTCGTAATCCAATTCGTTATCGAGGGTCAGCACGCGGGTGCGGGTGAACACGTTGGTGATCAGTCGCAAGCGTTCATAGCCGGTTAATTCGGGCGACCAGCCGCTCGGGGTGTTGCCGTACATATGGGCAAAATAATCGGCGGCGCGCTCGCTTTGCAATTCGTGTTCCACTTCTTCGGCCAGCGCGGCGGCTTCGGCGCTGCTCCATTGCGGCAACAGCCCGGCGTGTACGGTGATATAGCGCGGGTGTTCCAGCATCAATGCTTGTCGGCGTAACCAATCGCGCATGATGGCGTGTTCGCTGTGATTGAGAATGGGGGTGAGGGTGTCGCTGCGTTTAAGTCGGCCGTGCCCGTACATTACGGCGAGCAGGTGCAGGTCGTGGTTGCCCAATACAATTTGTACGCTGCTTTCGTGCTGCATACAGAATTGCAGGCATTCGAGTGATTTGGGGCCGCGGTTGACGATGTCGCCGACCAGCCATAAGGTGTCGCTGCCGTGGTTGAAGGCGATTTGGTGCAGCAGGTGCTGCAATTCATCGTAGCAGCCTTGCAGGTCGCCGATTGCGTAGTGTGCCATAGGTGAAAAAATAGCTGATAGTTTGATTTAGCCGGTGTTTAAACCGATAGATGCCTGTCTGAAAACGTTGTTTTGTTTTCAGACAGGCATGTTAAGTGCGCAAAAAGTTTGCTTTAAATATCCAATACCAATACCGCTTCGGCTTCAACCTGTACGCCGCGCGGCAGGCTGGCAACGCCGACGGCGGCGCGTGCCGGATAGGGTTGGGCGAAGTATTCGGCCATCACTTCGTTGAAAACGGCGAAGTTGCCCAAGTCGGTTAAATAAGCATTGATTTTTACGATGTCTTCCAACGAACCGCCGGCGGCTTCGGCCACCGCTTGCAGGTTTTTAAACACCTGATGGGTTTCGGCGCGGAAATCGCCGTCGCCGACGATGTTCATGCTGACCGGATCCAACGGAATCTGGCCGCTCATGTAAACGGTATTACCGGCGCGCACGGCTTGGCTGTAAGCGCCGATGGCGGCAGGGGCTTTTTCGGTGTGAATGATGGCTTTAGTCATGGAATAAAGTCCTTTTTCGAAAGAATAGACAAAGCGCCTATGTTAGCAGAGTTCGCGGGCAGCTGAAAGCAGGGAAAGCCATTTGGGCGCTCAGTTTGATAGATATGTTTTATAATAAGGCCTGTCTGAAAAAAACGAAAGATTAAGCATCATGCAAGCCGAAGTGGAATTGAAAATTTTAAACCCTTTAATGGCCGAGCAACTGCCGGCTTACGCCACCCCCGGTTCGGCCGGGCTGGACTTGCGCGCCTGTTTGAGCGAAGCGGTTACCCTGCAACCGGGCGATACTTATCTGGTGCCCACTGGCATCGCCATTCACTTGGAAAACCCCGCTTACGCCGCAGTGTTGCTGCCGCGCTCGGGTTTGGGACACAAACACGGCATCGTGCTCGGCAATCTGGTCGGTCTGATTGACTCGGATTATCAAGGCGAACTGAAAGTGTCGCTGTGGAACCGCAGCCAAACTGCGTTTACCGTTGAGCCGATGGAACGCATCGCGCAGATGGTGATTGTGCCGGTGGTGCAGGCGGCGTTTAAGGTGGTGGATGAGTTCGCCGTCAGTGAGCGCGGTGAAGGCGGATTTGGCAGTACCGGCAAGGCCTAAACGTCATACTCGGGGCTAGCCCGAGTATGACGAAGTTTTTTTATTTGGGGTTGATGCAAGCAACACATTCGGCTTAAAGGCAACATCATGTTAAAACTAAAAAAATACGGCTTACTACTGCTGGGTATACTGTGCCTGTCAGCCTGCGATACCGATGACCTGTGGCTGGATGATTCAAAAGTTTTTCACTGGCAGGAGCAGGTGCAACTGAGCGACGGCAAGGTCATCTGGATTGAGCGGCGCATTGCCGGCAATGGTGGTTTTTTGCCGGACAGTGATTTTGAAGCCACTAAAGATGAGGTGGAAGTGGTGGACGCGGCAGGTCTGAACAAACCGCCGTTGTGGTCGGATCGGTGGATGCCACTGATTTTGGATCGCGACGAACAAGGCAGCTGGTATATGGTGGTGTCCCCCATTTACAGTAAAGGCTGGAACAGCAGTTGCCCTTACCGAAAATATCAGGTTGTCAACGGGGCATGGCAGCCGGTGGCTTTTGATCAGCGTTTATTTGGCCGCAGACCGAATATCGAATGGTATATCCGGCTGAAAAAAATGCCGGAAAAACTGTATCTGACTGACAAGCCGGAATGGGAAAAAGGGGGAGGCAGAGTCTCGCCTGAATTCCAGGTTATCTCCCCACAATACCGTGTTGATTGCTAAATAAGCAGCAAACGCTCTTCAAAGAATGGATGTGAATAACAAAATGCCTGTCTGAAAACTTTTTTCAGACAGGCATTTTATCTTTCACTCAAGCC
>ERZ795062.2382-NODE-2382-length-12372-cov-99.387432_pt1 | contig 12372 bp, 10 predicted proteins | sample MGYA00375146_ERZ795062 | MGnify/ENA primary metagenome ERZ795062 (study PRJEB30191, sample SAMN05720281) | activated sludge metagenome | isolation source: Anaerobic digester | place: USA | collected 2015-07-16 ... | reverse complement strand
CTTGGAGTATTTCCAAAACAGCATTCACATCGTGCAGGTTGTTAAAGGAAAGTTCTTTACCTTGTATCTGGACGTAGTTGGCTAAGCCCTTCTTTGACAAAGGATCTTTGTAGAAAGCCCCTCTTTGGTGGGGGTTTTCTCCATACCGGAGTTCTTGGACTTTTTCAAAGGGCAAAACAATTTCCTCAGGGAACAAAACCCTTGTTCCCTTACCAAAGTAACTACTTATAACAGCGTCGTAAAAAGCAGTGTGACGAAAAGCCTTTGCAGCCAAATAGAAACGTGTTTTGAGGCTGGTAGAACCGCTATCCCTTAGTTCATCTATGACTTGCTCGTAGTCTTGTGGATCCACCAAAACAGTAACACTTTCCCAGTTCTTTGCCGCTGCCCTTATAAGGGTGGGGCCTCCAACGTCAATGTTCTCGATGGCATCTCCCATTGTAGCGTTTTCATCAAGTACGGTCTCCTTAAAGGGGTAAAGGTTGACTACCACTAGATCGATGGGTTCAATACCAAAGAGAACAAGCTGAGCTACGTGCTCTGGGTTACTCCTATTTGCTAAAATGCCTGCATGAACAAATGGATGAAGGGTTTTTACCCTGCCATCGAGAATCTCAGGGAAACCGGTAATATCGGAAACCTGCACAGCTTCAACGCCGCTTTCTTTTAGAAGGTTGTAGGTACCACCAGTGGAGATAATCTCAAAACCAAACTCTTTTAGCTCTTTGGCAAGTTCCACCACACCTTCTTTTCTTGACACACTTATGAGTGCTTTTCTTTTTTGCACCACTGTCACACCTCGTTTCTTCCTTCCGAGCCTCCACTTGACACCTGCAGTATGCGAACTCGCCTGCCATTCACCACTACTCTGCCTTCAGAAATAAGCTTTATGACAGTAGGTAAGACCCTGTGTTCCAACTGCAGTACTTTCTCGGCAATGGTGTCAGGTGTATCGTCGTCTTCTATTCTGACCACTTCCTGTAGAATGATGGGGCCTGCATCCACGCCAGCATCTACAAAGTGCACCGTGCAGCCGGTATACTTCACTCCACTTTCGTAAACGGCTTCGTGTACCTTCATGCCGTAGAACCCCTTACCACAAAAAGAAGGTAAGAGTGCCGGATGTATGTTGATAATCTTTTGTGGAAAATGTCCTACTACTTTGGGGCTTAATATGGTCAAGAAGCCAGCAAGCACTACCAGATCGGGGCTTAGCATGGTGAGAAGGTCGAGCAAAGCATCTTGAAACTGGGATTTCAAAACCTTTTTAGAAAGTACATAGGTTGGAATGCCGTGCTGTTTTGCTCGCTCCAAGGCGTAAGCATCTTCCTTGTCGCTGATAACAGCCTTTATGTTTACTTTAAGCCAGCCTTCCTCGACAGCGTCAATGATGGACTGAAGGTCAGTACCCCTACCAGAAACCAGTACAACAATGTTCACGGCAAAATCACCTGGCGGTTTCCAGAAACCACCTCTCCAATGATTTGTGCTTTGTAATCTGCAGCGGCGTTTATCCTGTTTACAGCCTCTGAGGCACGCTGCTGAGGAATGATGAGTACCATGCCTATCCCCATGTTGAACGTTCGGTACATTTCCACCATTTCTACCTCTCCCAATTTTTGAAGCAAGGTAAAAATGGGCGGCACTGTCCAACTGTCTTTGTAAAGTTTCACAGCGGTGCCCTCTGGTAGAACTCGAGGCAGGTTCTCAAGAAGTCCTCCACCGGTTATGTGAGCAGCAGCCTTTATGGGCAAACCCTCCAGCTGCTCAAATGCGCGCACATAGATGTGCGTGGGTGTTAGAAGTTCATCTCCCAGGGTTTTACCAAGCTCCGGCAGGTCGTCGCTAACATGGTAATGATGCTGTTCAAAGAGTATTTTTCTTACAAGGGAATATCCGTTGCTGTGAAGCCCAGAAGAAGCCAAACCGATAACGGCATCTCCCACAGAAACCGTCTCAGGGTTAAAAAGCTCTTCTTTCTCTGCAACCCCTACGCAAAAGCCTGCCAAGTCGTACTCACCCTCTGGGTAAAAGGACGGCATCTCAGCGGTTTCACCACCAACTAAAGCGCACTTGGCCATGGTGCAGCCCTGGGCAATGCCTTTTATGACATCCACACCGATGGTTTCATCCAATTTGCCGCAGGCAAAGTAATCCAAAAAGAATAAAGGTTTTGCTCCAGTGGTAATAACATCGTTTACGCACATGGCCACCAAATCGATGCCCACTGTATCGTGCTTGTTCATCATGAATGCGATTTTCAGCTTGGTACCCACACCATCAGTGCCAGAGACCAAAACAGGATTCTTGTAGCCTTTCAGCTCCACCAAAGAAGCGAAGGGGCCAATGCCTTCCAAAACAAAATCGTTTAGCGTACCCTGTGCCAGTAATTTTATCTTCTCAACAAAGGCATCCGCCTTCGAAATGCTTACGCCTGCATCTTCGTATTTCATCACTTATTCACCCTCACTTTTTCTCAAAGAGGTACTTATTGCCCTCTTTGGGTACGTCCATGGGGTAGCTGCCATTCAAACAACCCGTGCACAGACTGGACATGCCAACGCTCTTTATTAAACCTTCCAGACTAAGAAAGTGCAAACTGTCGGCATCAACAAGCTTTCTGACTTCTTCTGGTGACATCTGAGCCGAAATAAGTTGTTTGCGTGTAGGCATGTCAATGCCAAAGTAGCATGGCATGACGATGGGTGGAGAACTAATCCGCAGGTGCACTTCCTTTGCGCCGGCTTCCTTGAGTAGCCTGACCAGGCGCTTCATGGTGGTACCCCTGACAATGGAATCATCCACCAATACGATACTCTTCCCCTTTACAAGTTCCTTAAGCACGTTGAGCTTAACCCTGAGGCTGGCTTCTCTCATGCTCTGTTCAGGCGCTATGAATGTGCGCCCTACGTATTTGTTTTTAATGAGTCCATCCACGCTGGGTATGCCGGACTCGGCTGCGTACCCACGCGCCGCGGAATTTCCGGAATCCGGTACGGGCACTATCCAGTGAGCATCCACGGGTGCTTCTCTTGCAAGTTGCCTGCCCATTTCCATGCGGGTGAGGTACACACTAACGCCGTCAATCACGCTATCGGGACGTGCAAAGTAAATGTACTCAAAGACGCAGTGCATGGGACTCAGAACATCAGGGTCAGCCTTAAGTGACCTCACTTGGGTCTTGTCTACTCCATCGATAAGGATAATTTCACCCGGTTCAATGTCCCTGACAAGCTGAGCGTTGACTACGTCCAAAGCACAAGATTCAGATGAAAGGATATAACCCACCTCACTCCTGCCCAAACAAAGTGGCCTTATGCCATTGGGGTCTCTGACTCCAGCAAGTGTGTGGTCAAAGAGCACCAGCAGCGCATAGGAACCCTTTATGAGCTTCATTACCTCAAGAAGGGCGTTTTCGAACCCCTTGTGCAGGTTTTTTGCAATGAGGTGCATGATGATTTCGGTGTCGGAAGTAGTCTGGAAGATTCTGCCTTCCTTTTCCAGGGAATCTCTAAGCTGTTCGGCATTTATGAGGTTCCCATTATGAGCCACCGCAATGGAGTGACCACGCAAATGAGCCACCAGCGGTTGAGCATTAAACAAACTGGGCGCTCCCGTAGTGGAATAACGCACATGCCCAATACCCACACTGCCCTTGAGTGACTTTACCTTGGTTCTGTCAAAAACTTCACTGACCAAGCCCATGCCCTTCTGCACGTGAGCTTCGCTGCCGTCGTAAACGGCAATGCCAGCACTTTCTTCGCCGCGATGCTGTAATGCTTGCAGCCCGTAGTAGATATACACTGACGCTTCAAGGTTATTCAGGACCACCCCAAAAACGCCGCAGTCCTCTTTCATCAAAGACCCTTCATGGACCATTCCAATCCCCACCTATAATGGTCTGCACACTGACTTAGAGGCACATCAGCAACTTCTTCTCCATTCACCCTTATGAGCAAACTCTCCCCGCCCACAGTGCCTAAAACTGTCGCTGGCACGCCATATTGCTCAGCAGTCGTTAGCACAGCCTCTAAATTGTCGCTACTTATTGACACCACTGCCCTACCTTGAGATTCGGAGAAAAGAGCAGCGTCTGGCCGCTGTAATGTAGACAGGTTTACTTCAATGCCCCTTTCACCGCACAGCGCACATTCTGCCAAAGCTATGGCCAAGCCACCTTCAGAGATATCGTGGGCAGATTTGAGTAGCCCCACTCTGATGAGCTCACGAACCAATTCTTGCAGTGCTTTTTCCCTTTCCAAATCAACAACAGGTGGTTTGCCTCTTACCAGCCCATATTGCATTTGCAGGTATTCACTACCACCAAGCTCGCCCTTGTCTTCACCCAGCACGAGAACCAAATCGCCATCATCTTTGAAACCCATTGTGCTCAAGCGAGAAACATCATCAACCAGTCCTGCACAGCCAATCACAGGCGTCGGGTAGATGGGGCCCAGCTCTGTTTCGTTGTACAAGCTCACGTTGCCACTAATAACCGGTATATTCAAAACTTGACAGGCATCCTTAATGCCTTCAATGCAGCGTTGCATCTGCCAGTAAACAGCAGGGTCTTCAGGATTACCAAAATTCAGGCAATCGGTTATACCCATGGGCTCAGCACCCACCATGCTCAAGTTCCTTGCCGCTTCAGCCACGGCGGCCTTTGCTCCTTCATAGGGGTCTAAATAACAATACGTGCTATTGCAGTCGGTGGTAAAAGCCAGTGCCTGCTTCTTACCTTTTATGCGAACCACAGCAGCATCCATACCCGGTTTAATAACGGTGTCTGTCCTGACCATGTGGTCATACTGCTCAAATACCCATGCTTTGGAAGCGATGTTGGGTGATCTTAAAAGTTCTAATAGGGTGCACTCCAGATCAGCTGGAGGCTGTAAAGCTGCCACGTCAAGGTCCTGAATGTCTTTCAGATGCTCAGAAGGTATCCCTTCGCGGACATACTGGGGAGCGCCCTCTGCCAATAGTTGAGCTGGCAGCTGTGCCACCACTTCACCGTGATAACGTACTCGTAGCCACCCATCATCGGTTACTCGTCCCATAACAGCAGCGTGAAGTCCCCATTTTTCCATGATTTGCTTTATTTGATCTTCTTTGCCTTTTTCCACTACCAGCAGCATGCGTTCTTGAGATTCAGAGATGAGAATCTCATGGGCAGCCATGCCCTCAGCTCTAAGTGGGACACAGTCTAGGTTGAGCTCCATGCCCACACCCCCACGAGCAGCCATCTCAGAAGCCGAAGAGGTTATGCCCGCGGCTCCCATATCCTGAACAGCCACCACAAAGCCTGTCTCGTAAGCTTCCAAGCACGCCTCAATGAGCAATTTCTCCATGAAAGGATCTCCCACTTGAACCGAAGGGAGCTTCTCTTCAGCGTCTTCTCCAAGCTCCTGAGAGGCAAAGCTGGCTCCTCCAATACCGTCTCTGCCCGTAGTAGCACCCACAATAAGTACTGGATTCCCCACACCACTGGCTTTCCCTGTCTGCATCTTATCTTGCTCCACTATGCCAGCACAAAGTGCATTCACCAGCGGGCTTTTCTGATAGCAATTTTGAAAATAAATTTCTCCACCAACAGTGGGCACTCCTATGCAGTTTCCATAATCGCTTATTCCAGCCACTACTTGATCAAACAGGTAGTTGGTTCTCCCTTCCCCCAAAGAACCAAATCGCAGGGAATCCATGAGTACCACAGGGCGTGCACCCATGGCGAATATGTCTCGGACAATACCACCCACACCTGTGGCGGCACCTTGATATGGCTCTACCGCCGATGGATGATTATGGCTTTCTATTTTCATGACCAACGCTAAACCTTCACCGATATCCAAAACACCCGCGTTCTCACCAGGTCCCTGAATGACTCTTTGTCCCTTACTGGGCAGCATTTTTAACAAAGGTTTTGAATTCTTGTAAGCGCAGTGCTCAGACCACATCACACTGAACATGGCAAGCTCAGTGAAATTTGGTTCTCTACCCAAGCCAGAGACTATTTGCTCATACTCTAAATCGGTCAGCCCCAACGTTCTCCACAAAGGAGTTGTATTGCCGTTTTCCATTGTTTTTCAAAACCCACCTTTCAGCAGGTGATCCAGCATGGACCCCAAGATGTACATGCCATCCGAGGATCCCAATAGTGGATCACAAGCACGTTCAGGGTGGGGCATCATGCCCACCACGTTGCCCTGTTTGTTTGTGACGGCGGCGATGCGGTCTACTGAACCATTCACATCCTCGCTGTAGCGTAAAACTACTTGCCCATTTTTCTTTAGCTGCTGCAAAGTATCCTCGTCAACGTAGTAATTACCATCTTTATGAGCTACTGGTAGTTTGATGGTCTGCCCCATCTTCAACCGGGATGTAAAAGGTGTACTTGCATTTTCCACACGTACATTCACATATTTGCAAATGAACTTCAAATTCTTGTTGCGCATAAGCGCACCTGGAAGCAAGCCCAGTTCTGTGAGCACCTGAAAACCATTGCAAATACCCACAACCAGCTTTCCCTTCTCAGCTTCCTTAACTAGGGCATCCACAGCTGGTGAAAAACGCGCCAAAGCGCCAGGGCGTAAGTAATCACCGTAGGAAAAACCACCTGGAATCATGAGCACGTCGTATTTGTCCAAGTTTCTTTCCTCATGCCAAACATACTGAGCATCTTGGTTTAAGTAGTCTCTGACTGCGTAAAAACAGTCAGAATCGCAGTTGGAACCAGGAAGGACAATAATGCCAAAGGTTTTCATGGCTATTAGCCCTCAACGATTTCAAAGGAGAAGTCTTCAATAACAGGGTTTGTTAGTACTTTCTTGCAGATCTCCTCGACAGTGTTCTTAAGTGCCTCAGAATCTGAGCTATCCTGTAATGTAAGTACAACATATTTGCCTACTCTGACTTCATCAATATTGTCGTATCCTAACGTATGCAATGCATTCTTAACTGCTTCCCCTTGTGGATCCAAAATACCCTTCTTTAAAGTCACATACACCCTCGCCTGTGCCATGTTAAACACACCCCAATCGACGAGCTATTTCCATGTAGGCTTCTTCTACTCCGCCCATGTCACGTCTGAACCTATCTTTGTCCAGCTTTTCCATGGTGGCGCTGTCCCAGAAACGGCAGGTATCAGGTGAAATCTCATCCGCCAAGACAATGTCTCCTTCGTCTGTTCTGCCAAATTCCAGCTTAAAGTCCACGAGAATGATGTTTTTACCAAGCAAGAACTGCGACAGAATCTGATTAATCCTTAATGCTTGTTGCGTAAGAGCGTTTATTTCTTCTTCATTAGCCAGCTTCATAGCTAAAATGTGGTAATTGTTAACCATGGGGTCACCCAACTCATCGTTCTTGTAGCAGAACTCCACAATGGGCTGATCAAATTTAATGCCTTCTTCCAACCCCAACCTTTTACTTATGCTGCCTGCTGCGTAATTCCTAACGATGACCTCCAATGGAATAATCTCAACCCTTTTCACCAGCATTTCAGTTGGCGAGAGTAACTCAACGAAATGCGTGTGCACACCATTTTCCTCCAAAAGCTGGAAAAACACCGCAGACACCTTGTTGTTCACAATGCCTTTGCCTTGGATTATGCCTTTCTTCTTACCATCAAATGCTGTGGCTTCATCTTTGTATTCAATGATGTAGTAGCGTGGATCATCTGTTTTGTAAACCCTTTTTGCTTTGCCCTCATAGAGAAGGTCCAATTTTTCCATGAAAGCCTCCTTTCTCCCTACACCTAACCTCGGAGCACATCTTCAACCATGTTGCGGCGGTACTCCTTTAAGGTTTCCCTTAATGCCTCATACCTCAAAGACAGTATGTGGCAAGCTAAAAGTGCTGCATTTTCTGCCTCGTTTATACCTACCGTTGCCACAGGAACACCCTTGGGCATCTGCACCATAGATAAAAGGGAATCTAAACCTCCAAGTGCTGAAGATTTGATGGGCAGCCCAATTACCGGAAGCAGTGTATAAGAAGCAATGACACCTGGAAGATGCGCTGCTTTACCTGCGGCTGCAATGATTACGTCATAATTCTCATGAGCACTAATGGCAAACTGCTGGGTTTCAAATGGAGTCCTGTGGGCAGAAAGCACTTTTAATTGCCATGATACCCCCAGCTGGTCTAGAACAGTTGTGCACTTTTCAATAATGGGGATGTCGGACTTACTCCCGACCACAATGGCAACTCTACCAATACCGTCAATACTACTATTAGACATGGTAATGACCTCCCAAAGTGGGGAAATGATGAAACATATAACACATTATATAACTAAACTGTGATAAGAAGAGCCCAGCATTAACACCCGCTTTACTCACAAGGTTGCATACAACTACTTATAATGAATACATCATGTCTAGAAAGAGCCAAGACACGCTGGGTTACATATATCTGGTTGCTACCACGTTCTTCTGGGGAACCACGTTCGTGTTTTCTAAAGAAGTGCTAAACTACTTGGACCCATTCTCTTACCTATTTTGGCGGTACGTTATTGCCTTTATACCCTTGGTACCGTTCATTAGAATAAGGAAGAAGGACATGCTTGATGGGTTCTGGCTCAGCATTACCAATGCAATAGCTCTCATTACTCAATTTGTTGCGTTAACCACAATAAATGCATCCACAGCTGCCTTTATCGTGAGTTTGAGCATACCGCTCACACCACTTTTGGAGATGCTATGGTTAAAGAAAAGACAAAGCAGCACAGTGACCCTAGGGCAAATTGTGTCAGTAGTAGGTTTCTTAGCACTAAGTTACGTACCAGGAGAAAAGTTCTCCGTTTCCATTGGGGCGTTTCTCATGCTCATAAGCGCTTTGGCTTACACCGTGCAGTTCGTACTCATACCCACACTACACATAGAAAACCAACTGAACACGTCCGCATACATGATTGGATTTACTGCTCTTTGGTCTTTGCCCTTTACTAGAAGCTTCTCCATACCCAGGGGCGTCTTGAGTCCCTTGCTTTACTTGGCCTTGGTTGCCACAACCCTAACCATTTGGCTACAGCTCCAAGGACAGAAAAATGTCAGCGCCACCACAGCGGCGTACATATTTGCATTTGAACCCATATTTGCATATTTGTTCGCCCATCTAACAGTGGGAGAAAACCTCACCGCATTCGGTAATTTGGGGGCACTACTCATCTTTTTAAGTGCTTTGCTGGTCCAGTACGGTGAATACCGAACCAGCAAAGCTACCAGCAGCTAAACAAGTGGATAATTGTACAGTTCGTAGTAAGTGTCAGACACGGGGTCATACAACACCCTGCTTTCTTTCTTTTCCACCTTGCCGCTTTTCTTTTCTTTCACCTTAAACACCTCCTGCAAATTTTATTGCTAGTATAGTAATACCAACAGGAGGCATAAGTATTTAAATGAATTGCCTACATTGGTCAAGGCTACGTTAAGCGCTCTGCAGACCAAATAGGGCCGCTGGAGATTTCTGTGAGTTACTAGCTGCACTCTGCCCCAGCGGCCCTATTTTTGCAAAACTGGTATTGATAAATGCAGGTTACTTTGGTGTCATGGTGATAGCTAAAGACCTATCTTGGCAATACCATAAGAGCATTGCTAATCTTTCTGGTAGGTGTTGCCAAAAACTTACCATTGGCATACAGACTGGTGCTGGCACCGCCATCTAAATTCATGGCGTTATAAGCTCCTAAATCCTTCATAATAGTTGCCAGGTCCTGAATTGTGCACTTACTAACAGTGACCATGAGTAACTCGTTGTTCTGTGTGATGCCCAAAGCACTGCGTGTAAGAGGTTGACCTGTGATTTTGGGAATATCCAGAAGTTCAGACGCTGGATCCAACGTTATCTCTCCATTTGTTATAAGGCGTGGGCCAGCACTGAGAGCTCCCCAAATAACACCTTCCTGCCACATCTCAGGATTTGAGCTTTTGCGTACATCATAAATGTCACGGTATGAAAGTCTCGTGCCCACTTCGAAGCGGTCCTTGAAGCGTACTTCAGTTCCTCCTAAGTGAATTACATAACCATCAGGTGGAATGGGCACATTGGTACCCGTAACTTGCTCCACTACTTCTCCATTCCTAACAATGACATTAATCCCATCCACGTTGAGCCTGGTAGTAGCACCTCTTAGAGGTGTGAACACGCGAATGGAATTCTCTCCCCACATAGCACGGTTTATGGTGCCTATATACCAGCCCTGGGTATATAGGCGCTCCAGCTCAGGATTGGGAATGTAGTTGTATTCACCCTGCAATTTCATCTTCACGTTTGCAATGTCCACCTGATTGTCCTTAGTGAAAGCAAATGTGCTGGCATATTTTTCCGGAGTACCTAAGTGTTCGATTCTACCGTTTATCACTAAGTTTGCTGCTGGTTCCATGGGCAAGCTGGTATCAGCAACCTGGAAAAACGTTCCATTAATCGCAGCCAGAGGATTCTTCCGCTTTACCATGCTTTCAAAAGGCTCCAGAACACCAATCTGATCTTGGGCATTCACAATTTCCAACTTTATGGTCGGATCGTTAAGAAACACTTTAACCACATTAACGGTAGCCGTTCCAGTGCTCACAGCCACAGTAGTGGTGTAGGACTCAACGCCTGTTTCGATGTACACCACTCTGTTTTGGTCATCCCACCTGACTTCTTTGCCCAGTGCTTCACTGATAAATCGCAAAGGCACATAAGTCCTGCCATTGTAGATGAAAGGCGCCACATCTAGTACTTTTACTGCGCCGTTAACGCCAGCAAATTTGAACCCGATCTGCAAACTGACAAAGCTTGATCCATTTCTGACGTTCACGATCTGGTTTTCTGGATCCCATTCCACTTCACCACCAAAATACTCGGCAATGTAACGGATAGGAACAAAAATGCGTCCTTCTTTATTCAGTGGCGGAGTGTCGAAAGAGAGCTTTTGACCACCGATGTAGATGGCAATGTCCTGCCCACCAATGCCGTTTCCAATGTAGGCATCCACCGGAGATAAGCATGCGGGCAGTAGCATGATGGCAATAACCAACATGTTAACAAGCTTCAACAGAGGCTTGCTTTTCACCAAATCACCTCCTCCAAACGCGGGCTGCAACTTTGTGTGTTCTACAACCACCGCGAAAATCCTTTAAACACATTGTACAAAGAAAACCCATAAGTGAGAGATTTTATCAGGTTGTGTTTCATTTGAGGAAAAGAACAGAAGAATCAAGCACTCACAATAGCTCCTGTAACAAAGAACCCTTTAATAAAGTGAAAAGTGCCTAACGCCGACGTTAAAGCAAATAATGCTTGAGCAAACTCTTAAAAGCCGGGTCCGTTTCTTTGGCAATGAGCATTCTATTCTCCGCAGCCCAATAGCGTCTGAACTGCCATGAACCCTTCATGGAACCTTTCTCAATCTTCTCCAATGCTTCTTTCAAGTACTCTTGGTTTATTGACCAGACCTGTTCCAAGAGTTTATCAGCTCGAAGTTGCTCCACACTAGTCTCTAAGAGTTTTCTTTGACTCTCAAGACGCAAAGGGTAAGTCTTGTCTTTATTAACGGCGTAATCCTTTAAAGCTGCACGGAAAAGCAGATTATTCCACTTCCACCTATTTATGCCTTGTTGCAGTTGCAGTTTCTCGTTTTCCACCGAGTCTGGTACATTAAAACTCAGGGGTTTGAACAGCTGCAGCTCAGGGTCTGGTCCCTCGGTATACCACAGTATCTTCCTTTGATAGTCGTATACAAGAGACGCCGTAGTCTGAGAGCTGACAAAGCCTCCACCAATCATGTTTATGTTTCTCATGGAACAAACGGCTCCCGTACTGCGGTCTTGTAACACTGCCATGACGTTTACCACGTTTGGTACCAAAGTGTTAAGTAGTTCCCTTCCACGTCGCTCGCGATGTGGCGCCCCTGCAAAATGCGTGACCAGACGGTTAGTAAAGTAGGCTTGGAAGCTCTTCACCTTACCTTCTAGCTCTGGTGAAATACCATCAAAATCGTCAGTTAGTGATAGTTTGTTGCTTATGTTATAACTACCTTCAAGCTTTTTGAAGGCATAATACTTGCCAACGGTTTCCAGAACGTAAGCTTCTTTTGGATCTACCAGAAGATAGCTATTGTGGTAATAAAGTGGATGCTCGTATCCACCATCACCGCCTTGACCAAAATGCTGAGTGTTTTCGATGATGATGTTCATGGCTTCGAACGCAGTAGAGGCTTGTTCCAAAGCCATGCGTAAGAAATCCATGCCCAAGACTCCGCTCTTTTCAACAGGTAGTTTATTGAAAGTAGCTTCGTTCCCAATGCACACTTCTTTACTATTTACTCCCATTTCCGCTCCCCACATCCAAGAAGGTTTGGAGAGCCAAACATCGTTTTTTACCTCATAAGCG
>ERZ795062.2381-NODE-2381-length-12375-cov-10.308604_pt1 | contig 12375 bp, 12 predicted proteins | sample MGYA00375146_ERZ795062 | MGnify/ENA primary metagenome ERZ795062 (study PRJEB30191, sample SAMN05720281) | activated sludge metagenome | isolation source: Anaerobic digester | place: USA | collected 2015-07-16 ... | reverse complement strand
CGCAAGGTGCCCCGTGTCGTCACCAAGTCAAAGTGATCATGCACACCAGCAGGAGAGGAAATATCTGAAAACTGCAGACTGCCCGACATACCCAGATGAAGCAGCAACATCCATCCGTCAGTCAGATCAAGCAACAGGTACTTTCCCCGTCGCCGGACCTCTTGGACGGTCAGGCCACACAACAGGTCCGCATCCTCGCCCAATGGCCAGCGCAGGGGCTTGCCCGTGCGAACCGCCAGAACACGTCCACCAGAGATGCGATCTGCAAGACTTCGGCGAGTTACTTCGACTTCAGGCAATTCCGGCATGGCACGACAGGACCGAAGCCCTTGGATTATTATGATCTGATGAAGTCTGTATTCTGTATCCTCTTGGGCCTTCTCTTCCATTGGAGTGTCACCGCGCAAGTGAATGCGTCGTCGGGCACGGGCAATGGTGAACCTCTGGCCTCAGCGATGGACGCGTCGCTCTTCTACCAGTTGCTCCTCGGAGAACTTCAGGTTCAAGAAGGTGACCCCGGGGCAGGCTATTCGCTCGTGCTGGACGCAGCTCGAAAGACCAACGACCCTGACCTTTTCCAGAGGGCCGTCAACATCGCCCTTCAGTCGCGCGCCGGTGAGGCCGCGCTTCAGGCGGCACGCGCCTGGCTTCAGGCCTACCCCAAGTCGCGCGAGGCGAAACGCACCACCCTGCAAATCCTGCTGGCCCTGAACCGGCTCTCTGATGTGGGTGACCTCCTCGCGGCAGAATTGGCAGACACTCCCATATCGGAGCGACCAACGGTGATCGCCGCAATCCCGCGTGGTTTCATGCGAACGCCAGACAAGAAACAGGCGGCACGCGTGGTTGAGCAGGCCTTGTCAGATCACCTTCAGCGGCCCGAAACCGGTGCCGCTGCCTGGGTTGCAATGGGAAGAATGCGCGCCTTGGCCGGTGATCAGGTCGGTGCACTGGAAGCAGCACGCAAGGCCGTGGCGTTTGATTCCGCCAGTGAGGACGCAGCCCTGCTGGCGCTGGAGGTCATCGGGCCAGGTCAACCCCTCGCCGAGCCTTTGGTTCGAGGCGTGCTCGACAAAAACCCGACGCCCGCGCTTCGCATGGGCTATGCCCGTTCGCTGCTGGAGTCCGGGCGACCCACCGATGCAATTGTGCAACTTCAGCGCCTGACTATCGAGCGGCCCGACTTTTCACCGGCCTGGCTGACCTTGGGGCTGCTACAGTTGCAGCAAAACCTTCTGGAACCCGCAGAGGTTTCGCTGACTCGCTATTTGAGTCTGCCCCCCGACCACTCGCTCGAAGGACCGCAGCGCGCGCGCACTGAGGCGCTTCTGGGATTGGCTCAAATCGCAGAGAAACGCAAGGACCTCGCTGCCGCCGAACGGTGGCTGAATCAGATTGAAAACCCGGACGACCGGATCGTCGTGGCAGCCAGACGCGCGTCCATCCTCGCGCGACTGGGGCATCTGGAAGAAGCGCGGGCACTGATTCAGGCCTGGCCGGCTCAAACACCGGCTGACGCTCGAACCCGGCTCATGGCAGAGGTGCAATTGCTCCGTGAGAACGGACGGGCAACCACGGCCTATGAACTTCTTGGCGCCGCCGTTCAGCGATCACCTCAGGATCACGAGCTCCTCTATGACCAGGCTCTGATGGCGGAAAAAATGGGCAACTACGACGCAATGGAGCGCCTGTTGCGCCGATTGATTGCCCTGAAGCCTGATTACCACCACGCCTACAACGCCCTGGGCTACTCATTTGCCGAGCGGAATATCCGCCTTGCCGAAGCCCGGGTCCTGATTAACAAGGCACTCGAGTTTGCCCCACAGGACCCGATGATCATGGACAGCCTGGGCTGGGTCGAATTTCGCAGTGGCAACAACGCGGAGGCACTGAAGATTCTTCAGGCTGCCTTTCAGGCACGCAAGGATGCGGACATCGCGGCTCATTTGGGCGAGGTCCTCTGGGCGGTCGGACAGCGCGAACAGGCAGTGGCCGTCTGGCGCGAAGGACTTCGCCTGGAGTCCGACAGCGAAACACTCACCGAGACCTTGAAACGATTGAAGGTGAATCCGTGAGGGCGCGAGGTCGCCTACCGCTTATGTTGCTCTTTTCTGTGACCCTTAACAGTGGTTGCAGCACGCTGGTGAACCAGAATCAATCAGGCTCGCCCACGACCAATGTGTGGTCAGGCCGACTTTCCCTGAATGTGGAGACCGATCCACCGCAGGCCTTTTTTGCGTCGTTTGAACTCAAGGGTTCCACCACCACAGGCGAACTGGTCCTGATCGGGCCGCTCGGGAATATCCTGGCAACCCTGGCATGGTCGCCTTCTGGTGCCACCCTCAGCAGCCAGCAGTCATCCGGACAATTCGACTCCCTTGATTCCTTGAGTCGGGAGTTGGTGGGCACGGATCTTCCAGTTCACGCCTTGTTTGATTGGCTCGCCGGAATTGACACTGCCGCAAGCGGCTGGCACGCAGACCTCTCACAACTCGACCAGCATCGCCTCTCTGCCCGACGGGTTTCCCCCGAGCCCGTCGCAAATCTGAAACTGATCCTTGATGCGCCCAAAGGCGCTGTGGCGGCGCAACCAGCCGTGCACCCATGAGATACCTGTATGACGTGCCAGCCCCGGCCAAACTGAACCTGTTTCTTCACATTACGGGACGCAGAGCCGATGGCTATCACCTGTTGCAATCGATCTTCATGTTGATCGATTGGTGCGATACCCTTCATTTCGAGGTCCGGATGGATGGGTTCATCACCCGCCAGGACTTGACCGAAACCCTGCCTCCGGACGATCTGATCACCCGCGCGGCGCGCGCCCTCAAATTGTGGACACAATGCCCGCTCGGGGCCGATATCGGGGTCGAAAAGAGAATCCCGTCGCAAGCCGGAATGGGTGGCGGGTCCTCGGATGCCGCGACTTGCCTGCTGGCGCTGAATCGCCTGTGGAAACTGAACATACCAACAAGGCAGCTGGCAATGCTGGCCCTCGGACTGGGCGCCGATGTGCCCTTCTTTCTTTCCGGCCGCAACGCGTGGGTGGAGGGCATTGGCGAGATCATCACCCCGATTGAGGTCCCGCCAGCACGTTTTGTGGTGGTCAAACCGCCCGACGGGGCCGAAACCGCGTCGATTTTTTCAAGTCCTGATCTGAAGCGAGACACAATTCCTGCTACAATCTCAGGCTTTGCAGCACACCCTTACGGCTTTGGCCGTAACGACTTGCAGACCGTTGCAATCAGGCAATGTCCCCAGATTGCTCAAGCCCTCGAGTGGCTTGAATCCGCAGGCCTTGAAGGCAGGATGACGGGCTCGGGTAGCGCGGTGTTTGCGCAAACGCTGGATGGCGTTGACCTCCGCGGTGTCCCAGACACTTGGCGGGTCAGAACATGCAGCAACTTGGCTGTTCATCCCCTTCAGGGTTGGGCATCCAGCGACAGTTAACTGGTGGGCAGCATCTGGCTGTGCACCTGTGTAGGGGAGTCGCCAAGCTGGTTAAGGCACTGGATTTTGATTCCAGCATGCGAAGGTTCGAATCCTTCCTCCCCTGCCAAATACGTTTTTGCGTAGTGGCATATTTTTTTGACTGCTGGGATGCTCATGCAAGCCAACCAACCCGACTTCATGGTTTTCACCGGCAATGCCAACCCGGCACTCGCAGCCGAAATTGCCAGGCATCTGGGCACCACACTCGGTGCCGCTGACGTCGGTCGCTTCTCCGACGGAGAAGTCGCAGTAGAAATCAAGCAAAACGTCCGGGCTCGTGACGTTTTCGTGGTGCAGTCCACCTGTGCGCCGACCAATGAAAGCCTGATGGAGTTGCTCATCATGGTTGACGCACTCAAACGTGCCTCAGCCGAACGCATCAGCGCCGTCATTCCCTATTTCGGCTATGCGCGGCAAGATCGTCGGCCCCGCTCCACCCGGGTGCCGATTTCAGCCAAGGTAGTCGCCAACCTGCTGCAGACCGTTGGAGTGGCCCGGGTCCTGACCATGGACTTGCACGCGGACCAGATCCAAGGATTTTTCGACATCCCGGTGGACAACATCTACGCCTCGCCCGTCTTGCTCGGAGACCTGCGCCAGAAAGACTACGAAAACCTCATTGTGGTTTCCCCGGACGTTGGCGGCGTGGTGCGCGCGCGCGCATTGGCCAAGCAACTGGGCTGTGACCTCGCCATCATCGACAAGCGCCGCCCCAAGGCCAACGTCAGCGAGGTCATGCACGTGATCGGTGAAATCGAAGGGCGCAACTGCGTCATCATGGACGACATGATAGACACCGCCGGGACCCTGGTGAAAGCTGCCGAGGTACTCAAGGCGCGCGGCGCAAAGAAGGTCTACGCCTACTGTACACACCCGATCTTTTCGGGTCCGGCCATCGAACGCATCGCCAATGGCACGGCGCTCGATGGCGTGGTCGTCACAGACACCATTCCCCTGAGCGCAGACGCCCGCAACTGCCAGAAGATCCGGCAGCTTTCGGTGGCACCGCTGATCGCTGAAACCATTCAGCGCATCGCCAAGGGGGAATCGGTCATGAGTTTGTTCTCGGATCAGGATCACCTGTTCTGATCGGAGACATGTCGCGGGTCTGCAACGCGCTGGCGTGATGCAGACCTTTTTTGGTTGGGGCCACACTGGTCGCGGTGGGCTCCTTTTTGGAGTTGAACATGAAATTTGTCGCTTTTGAGCGCGCCAAGCAGGGCACGGGTGCGAGCCGCCGTCTCCGCATCACCGGTCGTACGCCCGGCATCGTCTACGGCGGTAAGGCCGAACCCCAATTGATCGAACTCGATCACAACGCCCTGTGGCATGCCCTGAAGAAGGAAGCCTTCCACTCGACCGTGCTGGACATGGAGCTGAACGGCGCCGAAAACAAGGTGCTGTTGCGCGACGTGCAGATGCACCCGTTCAAACAGCAGATCCTGCACATTGACTTCCAGCGCGTGGACGCCACCACCAAGCTGCACATGAAGGTGCCGCTGCACTATGTCGGCGAAGAAAACTCGCCCGCGATCAAGACGGAAGGCTGTATCGCCAACCACGTGGTCACGGAAATCGACGTGTTGTGCCTGCCATCGGACCTGCCTGAGTTCATCACCGTGGACCTCAGCGGTCTGCGCAAGGGCGTTTCGCTCCACCTGGCCGACATCAGCCTGCCCAAGGGCGTGACGGCTGTCACGCATGGCAAGAACAACCCCGTTCTGGTGTCCGTGGTGGTGATCGCTGCCGCCGAGGCGCCGGCTGCTGACGCTGCTGCTGCAGCCCCTGCCGCCGCACCCGCGGCCAAGGGCAAGGGCGGCAAGAAGTAAGCCCACCGGCGAACTGAGCCCCTGAGCGGCCCACTTCGGTGGGCCGTTCTGCTTTTGACCACCGATAATCCTCCGACATGATCAAGCTGTTTGTTGGCCTGGGCAACCCCGGCCCCGAATACGAAGCCACACGGCACAACGCAGGGTTCTGGTGGATCGACGCGCTGGCACGGGACCTCAAGGTGGATCTGCAGCCAGAAAAAGGATTCCAGGCCCGCGTGGCACGCGCAAGCATCCACGGTCACACCGTATGGCTGTTGCAACCGCAGACCTACATGAATCTGTCAGGCCGATCGGTGGCCGCGTTGGCGCGCTTCTACAAGATCTTGCCCGAGGAGATCCTGGTGGCGCATGATGAACTGGATCTGGCGCCGGGCCAGATGAAGCTCAAGTTCAGTGGTGGCCACGCCGGGCACAACGGCTTGCGCGATATCCACGCCCAACTGGGAACACCCGACTACTGGCGCCTGCGCCTGGGCATCGGGCATCCCGGCGTGCGGGCCGAAGTGATCAACTGGGTGCTCAAGAAGCCCCTGGCGGAACATCGCGAGGCGATCGACACCTGCATTGAGCGCTCGCTGCACAGCGCACCCGCCCTGATGGCCGGGGAAATGGAAAAAGCGATGCTGCTGATCCACACGTCCAAACCGCCGCGCCCCAAGCCCCCGCGCCCTGAGCAGATATGAAATATTCTATTTGCTATCAATAAGGTAGCAAAATATGACCATTCTGCGCCGGGATCAGCCAATTATTGGCGCCAAATCCAGCGATCAGGGGCTCTTGGTGGCACTGGCGGCCTGCAACCGCTGGTATTTTTCCCACAGGGTCTGCCGGCTCTCCACATGGGCCGGGTGGATGGGAATGCACGATACCGGGCACACCTGGACGCACTGGGGCTCGTCAAAGTGGCCCACGCATTCGGTGCATCGGGCGGGGTCTATTTCGTAGATCTCCGCCCCGAGGTAGATGGCCTCGTTGGGGCACTCCGGCTCGCAGACGTCGCAATTGATGCACTCGTCGGTGATCATCAAGGCCATGACCAGCCCCCCTGCAAGGCGTGCAGTCGCCCCGCCTGAAGTGGATGGCCCTGTCCGTGACCCGTTGAGCGATTCATAGACCGAATTATCTGCGGATCGACCCGACCGCGCGGCGCACCGGTGAATGGCGCATTCGGTGCTAGCGTCGGGCCGCTTGCATTGATAATGGCAAACAGAAACAGAACCGCCCGCCTCCGGCGCGCGGATTGGAAGCCACCCGTCGGACATGCCCCTTTTTCTTCTCAAGCGCCTGCTCACCTTGATTGCCACCCTGCTGGCAGCATCCGTGGTCGTCTTCTGGGTATTGGAAATCCTGCCGGGCAATGCCGCGCAAATCCTGATGGGTCCGGACGCCTCGCCCGAAGCGGTGCTGGCGATGGCCCGACAGCTGGGGCTGGATCTGCCACCTCTGCACCGTTATGGATCGTGGATCACCGGCCTGCTGACCGGCAACCTGGGCAACAGCTATGTCTACAGCACCCCCGTGCTGGAACTGGTATTGGAGCGCCTGACCCTGACCGTGCCGCTGGCGGTGATGGCCATGGCCCTGACCACCGTGCTGGCCCTGCTGGTGGGGGTCTATGCGGCCTCCCATCACAACCGCCCCGGCGATGTCGGCCTGATGGCCGCCACCCAGGTGGGCGTGGCGATTCCGAATTTCTGGTTCGCCATTCTGCTGATCCTGCTGTTCGCGGTGCACCTGAAGTGGTTCGCCGCGGGCGGCTTTCCGGGCTGGGAGGACGAGGGTGTGCTCGGCGGTTTCAAGGCCTTGCTGCTGCCGGCCGTTTCACTCGCGGTGGTTCAGGCAGCCATCCTGGCGCGGATCACCCGCTCGGCGGTGCTGGAAGTGATGCGCGAGGACTATGTGCGCACCGCGCGCGCCAAGGGCCTATCGCGTCGGGCCACGCTGTGGCGCCACGTCTTGCGCAATGCCTTGATCCCTGTCGTCACCGTCATGGGCCTGCAATTCGCGAACCTGCTGGCCGGCACCATCGTGGTGGAAAACGTCTTCTATCTCCCGGGCCTGGGGCGCCTGATCTTTCAGTCCATCTCGAACCGGGACCTGATCGTCGTGCGCAACTGCGTCATGCTGCTGGCCGCCATGGTGGTCATCGTCAATTTCGTGGTCGACCTGTTGTATGCAGTGATCGACCCACGGGTAAAGGCCAGCGACATATGAGCTGGGAGCCATCCTTTTGAGCGCCGTGCCCGCAACCGCTCCTGCCGCCAGCCACGGACGCGGCTTTTTCAGCCGCGCGTGGCGGCATCCCAGCTTTGTCATCGGCGGGGTGCTGACCCTGTTGCTGGCCGGTGCCGCGGCCTTGTCGCTGGTCTGGACGCCGTGGTCGCCCTACGAAATGAACCTCGCGAACAAGTTGCAGGCCCCGTCGGCCGCGCACTGGCTGGGCACCGACCCGTTCGGCCGGGACGTGGCCTCGCTGCTGCTGGTGGGTGCACGCAACTCCATCCTGGTGGGCGTGATCGCCGTGAGCATCGGGCTGGGCGTCGGCGGCGCCCTGGGTCTGCTGGCCTCGGCGCGGCGCGGATGGATCGAAGAAATGATCATGCGCCTGGCGGATTTCACATTTGCCTTTCCCGCCATCCTGTCCGCGATCATGATGACCGCGGTCTTCGGCGCGGGCATCGTCAATTCCATCATCGCGATCGGCGTCTTCAACATTCCCACCTTTGCCCGGGTGACCCGTGCCTCCGCCAATGCCATCGGATCGCGCGATTTCATCCTCGCGGCCCGAGCCTGCGGCAAAGGCTCGTGGCGGATCACGATCGAACATGTGCTGCCCAACATCGCCTCGGTCCTGATCGTCCAGGCCACCATCCAGTTCGCGCTGGCAATCCTGGCCGAGGCGGCCCTGTCCTACCTGGGCCTGGGCACCCAGCCACCGCAACCCTCCTGGGGCCGCATGCTCAGCGAAGCCCAGACGCTGCTGTTTCAGAGCCCGATGCTGGCGGTCTACCCCGGGGTGGCGATTGCCCTGGCCGTGCTGGGCCTGAATCTCCTGGGTGACGGCCTGCGCGACCTGCTCGATCCACGGTTGACCCGCAAGCGCTGAAGCCATGACCCACACCCCGCCCTTGCTGGAAGTCACCGACCTGGGCCTGCGCCTGCGCACGCACACCGGAACCGTTGACGCCGTGCGCGGTGTGAACTTCAGCCTGCGCCGCGGTGAAACCCTGGGCCTGGTGGGCGAATCGGGTTGCGGCAAGTCGCTCACCGCCATGACGCTGATGGGCCTGCAACCCGAGGGCGCCACGGTCTCGGGCAGCCTGCGATTCCACGGCGAGGAAATGGTCGGGCAAAGCGAGGCCCGCTGGTGTGCCCTGCGCGGCGACCGCATCGGGATGGTCTTTCAGGAACCCATGTCAGCCCTCAATCCTGTTCACACTATCGGGCACCAAGTGGCCGAACCGCTGCGACTGCATCGGGGCCTGACCAGCGCCGCGGCGCGCAAGGAAGCCGTCGCGCTGCTCGACCGGGTCGGCATTGCGGACGCCGCCCGCCGCTTCGACGCCTGGCCACACCAGTTCTCCGGCGGCCAGCGCCAACGCATCACGATTGCCATGGCCCTGGCATGCGGGCCAGACCTCCTCATCGCCGACGAGCCCACCACGGCGCTCGACGTCACCATCGCAGGCCAGATCCTGCAACTGATCCGCGACCTGGTGCGGGAGCGCTCCATGGGCCTCATCCTGATCTCGCACGACCTGGGCGTCATCGCCCAGAACGTCAGCCGCATGATGGTGATGTATGGCGGCATGGTGGTGGAAAGCGGCCCTACGCAGGATGTCTTTACCCGGCGCGCGCATCCCTACACCCAGGGCCTCTTCGGCTCGCGGCCGCAGCTTGGCATGGCGGCACGCGCGGACGGCGCCATGCGCACCCGACTGGCCGCCATTCCCGGCAACGTCCCGGAACTGCGCCACATGCCGCCGGGTTGCCCGTTTGCAGGGCGCTGCCCGGTGGCGCTGCCCACCTGCGAGACCCAGATGCCGGCTGACACCCGCCTGGAGCCCTTTCACCACGCCCGCTGCGTGCGCCTGGAGGCTGAACGATGAGCACCGAGCAACCCCTGCTCGTCGTGGAGGACCTCGCCAAGCACTTCACACTGCCCCGGGAAAGCCTGTTCGGCCCCCCAAGGGTTCTGGAGGCCCTGCGCGGCGTCAGCCTGAGCGTGCAGGCGGGGCGCAGCTTTGGCATCGTGGGCGAATCCGGCTCGGGCAAGTCCACGCTGGCGCGTTGCGTCATGGCGCTGGAGAAGCCGACCCGCGGCGCCATCCGGCTTGAAGGCCGCGACCTGCACATCCTGCAAGGCGACGCCCTGCGCGCCGCGCGGCGGGACTTTCAGATGGTGTTCCAGGACCCGTTCGGCTCACTGGACCCGCGCCAGACCGTGGCGCGCATCGTGGCCGAGCCCCTGGCCGCATTGGCCTCGCCGCACACACCCTCGCGAGCCGAGCAACGCGAGCGCGTGGCACAGGCCCTGCAGGCCGTCGGCCTGCGCCAGACCGACCTCGACAAGTTTCCGCATGAATTCTCCGGCGGCCAACGCCAGCGCGTCGCCATTGCGCGGGCGCTGATCACCCGCCCGAAGCTAATCGTGGCCGACGAACCCGTCAGCGCGCTGGATGTGTCCGTGCAAGCCCAGGTCTTGAATCTGATGATGGACCTGCAGGAGCAGTTCGGCGTGACCTATCTGCTGATCAGCCACGATCTGGCCGTGGTGCAGCATCTTTGCGACGACGTCGCCGTCATGCAGGGCGGGCGCATCGTCGAAACCGGCACGCCCCAGATGTTGTTCACCCACCCGGTGCACCCCTACACCCGCAAGCTGGTCGACGCGGTGCCGCGCGTGGAGTTCTGATTCGGACCCGGATCATTTCGTTGCTAATATGCGCCCATTAACAGGAGAAGCCATCCATGAAACGCCGTGACTTTGCCATCCACTCCGTCGCAGCCGCCTCGCTGGCGAGCCTGCCCCTCGCCTCGCTGGCCCAGAAGCGCAAGGACGCAGTGATCATGGGCATGACCCTGGAGCCGCCGGGTCTGGATCCGACCGCCGGCGCGGCCTCTGCAATTGCCGAAATCGTCCTGTACAACATCTTCGAGACGCTCACCAAGATCAACTCCGACGGCACCGTGTCGCCGCTGCTGGCCGAAAGCTGGGAAGTCTCGCCCGACCTCAAGACCTACACCTTCAAGCTGCGCAAGGGCGTGAAGTTCCAGAACGGTGAACCCTTCAACGCGGCAGCGGTCAAGTTCTCGTTCGAGCGTGCCGCAGCAGAAAAAAGCACCAACAAGGACAAGCGCACCTTTGCCTCCATGGAGCGCGTCGGCGTCGTGGACGACTACACCGTCGTGGTGATCAACAAGGAGCTCAACCCCGATTTCCTGTTCCTCATGGGGCAGGCCACCGCGGTCATCGTCGAACCCAAGAGCGCCGATACCAACGCCACGAAACCGGTCGGCACCGGCCCTTACAAGCTCGACAGCTGGAAACAGGGCGCCTCCGTCACGCTGGCCAAGTGGCCGGACTTCCGCAATGCGGCCGCCATCAAGATGAACAAGGCAACCTTCCGGTTCATCGGCGATCCCGCCGCCCAGGTTGCCGCGCTGCTGTCGGGTGACGTGGACGTGTTCACGCGCGTCGGCGCCGCACGCAGCCTGGCGCAGTTCAAGCAGGACCCCCGGTTCCAGGTCATCATCAGCGGCTCGCGCGCCAAGACCATTCTGGCCATCAACAACAAGAAGAAGCCCCTGGACGACGTGCGGGTGCGCCGCGCGATCTCGGCGGCCATCGACCGCAAAGCCGTCATCGAGGGCGCGGTCGACGGCTTTGGCGTGCCCATCGGCAGCCACTATGTGCCGGGTGCCTTCGGCTTTGTCGACACCACCGGGGTCAACCCCTACAACCCGGACAAGGCGCGTGCGCTGCTGGCCGAAGCCGGCGTCAAGACGCCGCTGGAACTCAGCCTGATCCTGCCGCCGGTGCCCTATGCACGCCAGGGTGGCGAGGTGATTGCCGCGCAACTGGCCAAGGTCGGCATCGTCGCCAAGATCCAGAACGTCGAGTGGGCCCAATGGCTCAGCGGCGTCTACGGCAACAAGAACTACGACCTGACCATCATTTCTCACGTCGAGCCCTTCGACCTCGGCAACTTCGCCAAGCCGGGTTACTACTGGAACTACGAATCGGCCAAGTTCAGCGAAATCTACGACAAGATCAACAATGCACCGCGCGCGGCCGACCGCGCCAAGTACCTGGCGGACGCGCAGCGCATGCTGGCCAATGACGCGGTGCACGCCTTCCTGTTCCAGCCGCAATGGATCACCGTGGCGAACAAGAACATCCGAGGCCTGTGGAAGGACATGCCGCTGTTCGTGAACGACATCGGCGCGCTGTCCTGGGCCTGATGGGAAAACGCCTTGGCTGAGCTTCACGCCCTGAGCGCGGGCGAGCTCGGCGCTGCCTATGGCAGCGGCGAGTTGTCGCCGGTGGCCGTCACCCAGGCGGTGTTGAATCACATCGAACGCTGGGAACCCCACCTGTGCGCCAGCTACTTGTTGCGGCCGGAGCACGCGCTGGCCCAGGCCCGCGCCTCCGAGGCACGCTGGCTCAAGAGGCAGCCCCTGGGCCCGCTGGACGGTGTTCCCGTCACCATCAAGGAAAACATCGCCACCGAGGGTGACCCGGTGCCGCTGGGCACGGCCGCCACGCGGCTGACGCCAGCCGCAGCCAACGCCCCGCCGGCGGCGCGTCTGCGCGAGGCCGGCACAGTGATGGTGTGCAAGACCACCATGCCCGACTACGGCATGCTGTCCTCCGGGCTGTCGAGCTTTCATCCGCTGAGCCGCAACCCCTGGGACCTGAGCAAGACGCCCGGCGGCTCCAGCGCCGGTGGCGGCGCCGCGGCGGCAGCCGGTTACGGGCCGCTTCACATTGGAACCGACATCGGCGGCTCGCTGCGCCTGCCGGCGAGTTGGTGCGGCATCTTCAGCC
>ERZ795062.2379-NODE-2379-length-12380-cov-4.235862_pt1 | contig 12380 bp, 12 predicted proteins | sample MGYA00375146_ERZ795062 | MGnify/ENA primary metagenome ERZ795062 (study PRJEB30191, sample SAMN05720281) | activated sludge metagenome | isolation source: Anaerobic digester | place: USA | collected 2015-07-16 ... | reverse complement strand
GTCACGCGAGTGCCAACGCGGTCGAGGATCTCCTCGGCGCTCCAGCCGGTCTTCTGTTCGGTCAGGGCCGCTTCGTACTCGTTCGTGAACAAGTAGGCAGCACCATCAACAAGTTGTCGAATGTCCTCGCCACCCATAAACGACAACTGCTGCGACGGGTCAGCAGCGAACGGGATGCTTCGCTCGCGACATTCCGCGGTGTGTCGAAGCATCGCTTCGGGATCGTTGGGCGACACAACCACCAGGTCGAGGTAGCCGACGCGATCCTGGATCGGCCCAAGTTCAATGTCGCGCGCCTCACTCATCGCACCCGGGTAGAAGGATGCGATTTGGTTACTTGCGGAATCCGTCGTACAGACGAATCGTGCGGTGTGTGCAGAGCGGGATTCGTGAATCGATTCGACGTCGACACCATGGCGGACAAGCCACGACCGGTAGTCAGTGAAGTCCAAGCCAACGGCGCCGACCAGAATCGGGTCAAGGTCCAGCCGACCCAAACTAAACGCGATGTTTGCCGCGACTCCCCCGCGCCGGACCTGGAGGTCGTCGACGAGAAATGAGACGGACAGCTTGTCCAGCTGCTCCTCGATCAATGAGTCCGAGAACTTCCCGGCAAAGGTCATTAAGTGGTCGGTTGCAATAGATCCCGTTACGCAGAGTTTCACGCGGTGCAACCTACCTGCTGCGAACTAGTGGAACGAATCCCCACACGCACAGGAGCCAGTCGCGTTCGGGTTGTCGATCGTGAAGCCCTGCTTCTCGATGGTGTCAACGAAGTCGATGACGGCGCCGCCGAGGTAAGGCACAGACATGCGGTCAACAACAACAGCAACTCCGTCGAAGTCGATCTTCTGGTCACCGTCGAGGGAACGGTCGTCAAAGAAGAGTTGGTAACGCAGCCCGGAACAGCCACCTGGCTGAACAGCAACGCGAAGCGCGAGATCGTCGCGCCCCTCCTGATCAAGCAGCGTCTTGACCTTCACGGCTGCAGTGTCGGTCAGGACGACGCTGTCAGTGCCCACGGTCGCACTTTCATTGGTGGCCTCGGCGGAGGTGGTGTCGGTCGTTGTGGTGTCAGCGGTCATTACCGCAGCTCCCATCGCTGGTTGGTAGACGTATCGGTCGAAAAGCTTGTCAGTCGAAACGTTTGTGGTGGCGTCGGCATTCCCGATTGAGGTTGCCGCGTTGAACCAATGGTGACACAGGCCCCGGCAATTTGGAAACACCGCTGTTCATAAATACCGTCGGCCGTCCACTCGCGGCCTTAGTGGCCGATCGCTGCGGATCAGTGGGACCAGGTTCTGGCAACACGTGCCGCAGTTTTAGTCAAGGTGCCGACCGGATCAGCAAGCGCTGCCTCAACCGATCCGACAACCTCGGCGATCGAGTAGGCACTGCTGACTCCCAGTGCACTGAACTCACGTCGACCAACCACCACATCACCGGCAATCACCACGCAGGGGCGAGCAGTCGGCATCGTGAGAGTTGCCACGCCACTGACCACTTTGCCGCGCAACGACTGCCAATCGAAGCGTCCCTCTCCGGTGATCACGAGGTCACTGGCACGAATGCGATCCTCAAGGCCCGTGGCCTCCATCACCGTGGCAATCCCCGGCACACGCACTGCCCCAAGACACATCAGTCCATAGCCGAGGCCGCCAGCGGCCCCAGACCCCTTGGCAACGGCTGGATCCTTGCCATCAGCACGCCGACCGATCGATGTGGCGAAGGCATCAAGTGCTGCATCTAGTTGAAGCACCAGGTTGTCGTCAGCGCCCTTCTGCGCACCAAAGACCTTCGCGGCACCGGTTAGTCCCAGCAGCGGATTGTCGACATCCGTGGCCGCGAGCAATTCAACGCCCGAAACAGCTGCAACTGCCGCAGAGATGTCGACTGCTGTGGCACCTCGCAAAACGAGGCCACCCTTATTGAGTGGAACGTCGGCCGTTGCCCCGAGTGCCGCTAAGAGGCCGGCTCCACCATCGTTGGTCGCCGATCCCCCCAATCCGACCACGATCCGGGATGCGCCGGCATCGAGCGCGAGCCTGAGTAACTCACCGACCCCGAAGGTTGTGGTTGCCGCCGGATCCCGATCAGCGGCCGGAATCAGGTGCAGGCCGCAAGCCTGCGCGGACTCCACGTAAGCCGTGTCCCCCACCAACAGAACCGCGCCCGGGGTGGGTTCGCCAAGCGGGCCCGCGATAGTTGCGCTGATCAAGTCACCACCGAGAGCGCCCGCCAGGGTGTCAACAAATCCCGGTCCGCCATCGGACATAGGGCACAGGTCGAGTTCGTCGTCGGGAGCAACCTGGCGCCAGCCGTCAGCAATTGCGCGAGCTGCCGCATCCGCCGTTAGACTTCCCTTGAAATCGTCAGGAGCAACCACGATCCGCACCCGCCGACCGTACTTGTTACACCGACCGATAGTGGACTGATGACCAGTACTTCGCATGACAATCGCCCCACCAACTGGGTCGAGCCCCAACCATCACCGTTGTTGCTGCTGCTTGGCCAGGGGTCCGACACCGCCAGCGAACGCGGGGTTGACTGTCCGGGCGCGCTGCCCAGTCCAAGCGATCCCGACCTCATTGAACGGGCCACAGCGGCAAAAGCCGCCCTGGGAGATCGGGTCTTCGTCCTCGGCCATCACTACCAGCGCGATGAAGTTGTGCAGTTCGCCGACGTGACCGGTGACTCATTCAAGTTGGCACGCGAGGCCGCGGCCCGCCCGCAGGCGGAATTCATCGTCTTCTGTGGTGTGCACTTCATGGCTGAAAGCGCGGACATTCTGACTGCCGACCACCAAAGCGTCGTGCTCCCTGACCTCGCAGCTGGCTGTTCGATGGCCGACATGGCCGGAATCGATCAAGTTGAGAGCGCCTGGCGCACCTTGGCGGATGCTGGGTTGGCGGACTCCACCATTCCTGTCACGTACATGAATTCCTCAGCGGCAATCAAAGCCTTCACAGGGCGCAATGGCGGGACCGTCTGCACCTCGAGCAACGCCGAGACCAGCCTGCGTTGGGCCTTCGAATCTGCCGACCGAGTGCTCTTCCTACCGGATCAGCACCTGGGACGAAATACCGCCGTCATGCAGCTGGGAATGTCGCTGGACGACTGCGTCGTTTTTGATCCACGCAAGCCTGGTGGCGGGGTGTCAGCTGAACAACTGCGGGATGCTCGCATGATCCTGTGGCGCGGTCACTGCTCGGTCCACGGTCGATTTACTGCCGAAAGCGTCGACGAGATCCGTGAACAAGTGCCCGGCGTCAACGTCATCGTCCACCCGGAATGCCGGTACGAGGTCGCCGCAAAGGCCGACTTCGTCGGATCAACTGAGGGCATCATCAAGACGCTCGCCGCCGCCGAACCAGGTAGCGCCTGGGCGGTCGGCACCGAACTGAACCTCGTTAAACGGTTGGCCGCCGAGCACCCCGACAAGCGGGTCTCGTTCTTGGACAAGACCGTCTGCTACTGCAGCACGATGAACCGTATTGACTTGCCACATTTCACCTGGGCGATGGAATCGTTGGCGGAAGGTCGGTTGGTCAACCAGATCACCGTTGACGACGACACCGCGCATTGGGCTCGCGTTGCACTTGACCGCATGCTCGCTTTGCCAGGCGCGTAGCTGGCTCGTTAGCCGAAACCGCCACTTCTGGGTGGTTGATCGTGGGAAGCACCCATTAGGACGTACTCTTAACGGGTGTTCTTCAAACGAGCTGACGACAGCGCGACGACTACCACGGCCACCGACGAAATCTCCGTGAGCGAAACCAAGCCAGCGGCAGAGCCCAAGGGACGCCCAACGCCCACCCGCAAGGAGGCCGAAGCGGCGCGCAAGGCAGCCCTCAAAGGTGGCCCACCTCCCGGTGCCAGCAAGAAGGAGCAGCGGATCGCCGCTCGTACCGCGGCTCAACAAGATCGCGCCAAGGCTCGTGAAGGCATGCTCAAGGGCGACGAGCGTTACCTCCCCGCCCGAGATCGCGGCCCCGTTCGCAAATTCGTGCGCGACTACGTCGACTCTCGCCGCACTGTCGCAGAGTTCTTCGTGCCAGTTGCTGTGGTCGTGTTGCTGCTCGGTCTCATGCGTGAGGCTCGCCTCCAGGCATTCGTCACTCTCGTGTGGCTACTCATCCTCGTCGTAGTGGCGGTCGACACCACGGTCATGCTGGTTCGTTTGAATAACCAGTTGAAAGCTCAATGGCCAGACAAGGCAGAGCGTAAGGGCGTGAACCTGTACGCCGTCATGCGTGGCCTGCAGATCCGCCGCTTGCGAGTACCGCCACCGATGTACAAGGCAGGCGGGCGACCTGTGGAGCCCAAGCAACCCAAGTAGCGGGTACGTTGCGATGAATGCGCTGGCGTGACTGCGTCGAAGTAAGCACCGCTCATCAGGAGGCATCGCAATGGAACATCGGCACCTTGGACGATCCGGCCTAATGGTCAGTCAGCTGGCCTACGGAAACTGGATCACCCACGCATCACAAGTTGACGATGAGGCGGCCGTCGCCTGCGTGCATGCCGCCCTTGATGCCGGAATCACCACTTTTGATACGGCGGATGTCTATGCCGCAACCGAAGCTGAGCGAGTCATGGGCAAAGCCCTGCGAGCGCAGCGACGCGAGGGGCTGGAAATCTGCACCAAGGTTTTCTGGCCGACGGGCCCGGGGCGCAATGATCGAGGGCTGTCCCGCAAGCACATCATCGAGTCCTGCCACGGTTCACTCAAACGAATCGGCGTTGATTACCTCGACCTCTATCAGGCGCACCGCTACGACCACAACACGCCACTGGAAGAGACGCTGCGCGCATTTGATGACCTGGTTCGCAGCGGCAATGTTCTCTACATCGGGGTCTCCGAATGGCGAGCAGAGGAAATCGCCGCGGCCGTAAAGATCGCCGATGAGATGGGCTTCGATCGACTCGTTTCGAATCAGCCGCAGTACTCGATGTTGTGGCGGGTGATCGACGAGCAGGTGGTTCCGACCTCGGTTGAGTTCGGCTTAGGGCAAATCGTCTGGTCACCGTTGGCACAGGGAGTCCTGACCGGAAAGTATCGAGCGGGCCAGCCACACCCGGGAGGATCTCGAGCCACGTCACCGGAAGGGGCCAACTTCATCTCGCGATGGTTGCGCGACGACGTCCTCAACGCCGTTGCCAACTTGGCGCCAATCGCTGCCGACCTTCACCTGAGCACGGCCCAATTGGCACTCGCCTGGGTTCTGCAGAATCCAGCAGTCAGCGCAGCAATCATCGGGGCCACGAGGCCTGCCCAGGTTGCTGAGAACGTCAAGGCGGTCGGGATCGAACTCGATGCCAGTGTGATGGCGGCGATCGACGAGACGCTCGCTGGCGTGATCGTGACGAACCCCGACTACACCAAGTCCCCGGAGGAGCGGCCATGAGTTGGACCTGGCAGTTTTTGGATGAAAACGGCTGCCTCGTGTCGGTCGATGACGATGTCGCAGATCCATCAACGTTTCATTCTCAAGCCGACGCCGAAACGTGGGTCGGCGAGAGCTGGCAGGACCTGCTGGACGTTGGCGTTGAATCCGTCAACCTGCTCAACGATGGCGCCATCTCGTACGGACCGATGAGCCTGCGTCCGGCCAATCCGACCGCTTAACCCCGATGTCCGCAACCCCCGTCCGGTTGCGCAGGTGTGTACAGTTCGAACCGTGTCCGATTCCATCGGGCATCACACGCGAAACGGGAAAGCCGGTCAAAATCCGGCGCTGACCCGCAACCGTAGGTTGACTCAACAAACGCAAGAGTCAACGAGCCGGAGCACCGTGAGCGTGGGGTTTGGCTGACGTCTGTCGAGGTCTACAGCGACATCAGCCCCTTGGTCGCCATGTCTGTGGCGGCGCGAGGGTCTTGTGTGGCGGTTGGCCGCTGCGCGAGGAGTAGCTGTGGTGCCACGGTGGAGTCATCGCGCGTTGATGATGGTCGCGCTTGCGCCGTTTGCGCTCGCGGCAACGGTCCCAGTAAATGCCGCCGAACCGACGCCGACCAACTCCCCGACAACAACCGCAAGTGTCTACGTCTATTGGTCGTATTGGGATCAGCCGACGGTTGGCTCCTGGGCCGTCGCCGCGACGGGCGCGGGCAGCCAGGTCCCACCGGACGGATCCGTCGTCGGGTGGCGGTATGGCGTTGGCACCACCGGCGACATCAACCAGCCTCCTCGGTCAGCGGATTCATTCGCGCAGTTGTGTTCATCGACGCCTCCCGTCGCGAATAAGAAGCGGGTTGGGGTCGTCATCGACTACGGCAGTGTCGCTGTTGCTCCCAGCGGCCAACAACCGCCAGCAACGACTGCCAACTGCGCCGTGGTTGACCCAACAAGCAACGCGTTGCAGGCGACTGGCGCAGTCACTGCCGAGCGGACGAGCGCACAGGGAATGGTGTGCGGGCTCAGTGGATACCCGGCGACCGGATGCGGAACGCAGGTTTCTACAACCGTCGCGACTTCGGACGTTGGCGCAGCGACTCAGACCACGACAAGCCCGCAGACCAGTTCGGGCGCCTGGCCCACACTGCTGGGGATCGGGATCATCATCGTGCTCGGGGTTGGCGGCATTCTGCTGGCAAGGAAACGACGTGCCTAACTCGCTGCCGCGTTACCTCCACCCTGGTGCCTGGTGGCTGTGGGCCTTAGGGCTTGCGGCAGCAGCGAGTCGCACAACCAACCCACTGCTGCTGGGGCTGATCCTTGCCGTTGCCGCCGTGGTGGTGGCAGCCCGCAAGCCCGATGCGCCGTGGTCGCGATCCTTTTCGGTATTCCTCAAACTCGGTCTTGTTGTCATTGTCATTCGACTGGTCTTTCAGGTGATCTTGGGATCTCCTATCGGCGACCACGTCCTGGTGTCGCTGCCCGTGATTCCGTTGCCTGAGTGGATGGCCTCACTGAGGCTCGGCGGCGACATCACCTGGGAATCGATCATCTTTGCCGCCTGCGACGGCTTCCGGCTCGCGGTATTGCTGGCCTGCGTCGGAGCGGCAAACTCATTGGCATCACCAAGTCGGTTACTGAAGTCGATGCCGGCAGCTTTGTATGAAGTCGGGGTCGCCGTTGTCGTTGCGATGACTTTTGCGCCGCAACTTGTGACGGACCTAGGCCGGGTTCGCCAGGCACGTCGACTGCGTGGCAGGACAAACAAAGGCGTGCGCGGTGCTGCCGGAGCGGCGCTGCCCGTGCTGGAAGGAGCCCTCGATCGCGCAGTGACCTTGGCGGCTGCCATGGACTCGCGTGGATACGGCAGATCAGGCCAATTGCCAATTCGAATTCGCCGGATCACCGTTGCCCTTGTTCTCGGAGGACTCCTCGGAGTGTGCATCGGGCTCTACGGGCTGCTGTCGGCCGACACCAGCGCAATCGCCGGTGCGCCGATTCTGCTCGTGGGAATCGCGGCTTCGATCATTGGCATGTGGCTCGGTGGACGTCGCTCAATCCGCACTCGCTACCGCGCAGACCCGTGGCGGCTGCCTGAGTGGATTGTCTGCCTGTCAGGCATCGGTGCGGCCGTGGGTGTGATCACCGCCGGAATCATCAATCCGGCATCGATCACGATTTCAGTGGTTCCCTTGCTGTGGCCGGCCCTTCCCCTCGCCGCACTGATTGGAATTCTCATTGGGGCACTGCCAGCCATTGCTGCTCCGCCACTTCCTGCCCCCGCCGCGATCCGTCGTCAACCTGGAAGCCGAGCCGGAACGCCGCAAGAACGAATCGAGGTCAGCGCATGATCCGATTCGAAGACGTGACGGTCACGTACCCGCAGGCGCAGAGTCCCGCACTGCGCGGGGTCAACTTGGAGATTTCCGAGGGTGAACTTGCGCTTCTCGTGGGACGCACGGGCAGTGGGAAGTCCACCCTGTTGCGCGCGATCAACGGACTGGTCCCCCACTTCACCGGTGGCCTACTCGAGGGCAGGGTCACGGTCGCCGGTCGTGACACCCGCACGCATCCACCGCGTGAACTCGCCGATGTCGTGGGGATGGTTCCGCAGGATCCAATGAGTGGCTTCGTGACCGACACAGTTGAGGAGGAACTCGCCTACGGCATGGAAGCGCTCGGAATCGCTCCGCAGACCATGCGGCGTCGAGTCGAGGACACCCTCGACCTCCTCGGCTTGGTCGAGATCCGCGATCGGCCGCTGTTGTCGCTTTCCGGTGGCCAACGACAGCGAACTGCGATCGGCTCAGTGTTGACCACCAACCCCTCGGTGCTGGTACTCGATGAGCCGACGAGTGCCCTCGATCCTGGCGCCGCAGAGGAAGTCCTCGCAGCGATCCAGCGGCTCGTCTTTGACCTCGGGCTCACGGTCCTCATGGCCGAACACCGCCTCGAACGTGTTGTCCAATACGCCGATCACGTGGTGGTCATCGAAACTGACGGTTCCGTAGTCCACGGCGTGCCCGAGGTAGTCCTGGCAGACGCTCCGGTCGCTCCACCTGTCATCGAACTAGGTCGCCGCCTGGGCCTTAGCCCCCTTCCGCTGTCCGTTCGGGATGCCCGCAGGGAGACGGCGCGCTGGCGAAACGGGTTGGCGACGTCGACGGGGCCGACGGGCGCCGAGGCTCCTCCTCCGTCGACAGCCGCTAGTCCGGCGCGCTCTGACGCAGGAGACGTCGTCGCCGACATCAGCCACCTGAGCATCCGCTACGGGAATTTTGTGGCGGTATCGGACCTGACTCTGCAGTTGCGGCGCGGTGAAATCGTCGCTCTCATGGGGCGCAATGGCGCCGGGAAGTCGACGCTGCTCAACACAATGGTCGGGCTGCGCAAGGCAGACCACGGCAAGGTCAACGTCGGCGCTTCGTTGGCCGACCCGTACCCGATGGAGGGTCAGGAACTCCTCAAACACGTCGGTCTCGTACCCCAGGAGGCTGGCGACATGCTCTACGCACAAACCGTCGAGGCCGAGTGCGCCGCGGCCGATCGTGACGCCCACGCATCGCCAGGAACAACTCGGGCCCTCCTCGAGCAGTTCGCCCCCGGGATTGATGACCAGACCCACCCTCGCGACTTGTCAGAAGGCCAGCGACTCTCACTCGTGCTCGCGATTGTGTTGACTGCCCGACCCCCCGCCCTACTGCTGGATGAACCAACTCGCGGCCTCGACTATCCCGGCAAGGAGAACTTCACGAAAGTTCTTCGCCAGCTTGCCGCCGAGGGGCACGCGATCATGCTCGCGACCCATGACGTTGAGCTCGTCGCATCAACCGCTACCAGGGTTGTCATGATCGCCGACGGAGAAATCGTTGCAGACGGACCTACTGCAGAAGTGGTGACGTCGTCGCCGATGTTCGCCCCACAGATCAGCAAGGTGATGCGCCCGTACCCGTTTCTGACCGTCGATCAAGCCATCGATGCCATGGCGGCGATCACCCCATGACGACCACAGCGACCAAGGCAGTCCACATCGGGAAGCGGTCGACGATCGCGCTGGCCCTGGTGACCATCATCGGGATCATGTCGTTCGGTTGGCCATTGCTCGCCGACCCCGGGTCCGCGGCCATCGCCCACGCGAATGACGCGCCTTGGCTGTTCGCGATTCTGCTCCCGCTTGTTGTGGGTGTGGTCCTGGCGCAGGTCGCCGACGGTGGCATGGACGCAAAGGCTGTGGCCATGCTCGGCGTGCTGGCGGCTGTCGGGACGGCGCTGCGCCCGCTTGGCACCGGGATCGCGGGATTCGAACCGGTCTTCATCGTCCTCGCCCTTGGGGGCCGAGCGATGGGTCGGGGGTTCGGATTTGCGCTCGGGACGATCACTTTGTTCAGCTCCGCGGCACTTACCGGTGGCATCGGACCGTGGCTGCCATTTCAGATGCTCGCGGCAGGCTGGTTCGGATTTGGGGCAGGTTGTTTGCCAGCGAACCTTCGAGGCAGAGCTGAAACACTCGCGCTGGCAGGCTACGCGGCCGTGGCCTCGCTGGCCTACGGGTTGTTGCTCAACTTGTCGTTTTGGCCGTGGGCAGTCGGGCTTAGCTCGCAGATTTCGTTCGTTCCAGGCGCCCCGCTCGCGGAGAATCTTCAACGCTGGATCGCCTTCGACATCGCCACCTCCCTCGGATTCGACATTCCGCGGGCCATCATTACCTCTGTGGTGATTCTTCTGATCGGAAAACCAGTGCTGTTCGCACTTCGACGCGCGACCCGTCGCGCGGCATTTGGCGCTGCACCTTCGTTCGCGGGAGCCGCGGCGCATGGAGATTGAGATTGCCGAGCCGCTGCCGAACGCATTGGGCGAGCTGACACCAATGATCCAGTGGTGGCTTACTGCGACCAATTCGACGAGACCGAGCGATGCTCCGCGCGCTAGCGCCGACGATTCACTGCGCTTCCTCAGCGCACACGAACCTGAGCTGCTCCCGACCGCCGGAGCCCTCTGCGGCCTGCTGACAAATCGTGACGCGGCAGAGGTCACGAGCGTGGTCTACGACGATGCAGGACGCATCGATCACAACGCGTGGATGAGCCACTGCGCACTCGTCCGCGATGAGATTGCCCGGCTGCGACCAATCCGCAGCGACGCCGCCGCCTTACGTGCCAATGTCCCGCCGGAAATCGGCAACCTCGTCGACCAGCTGTGCACCGATGAGGGCGGGCCAATCGTGGTTGATGGGCCACTTGCGGCCGCAGCGTTGCTGCTCGGCTATGAGCTCAACCCAGAAGCCCTAGAACGCATCCGGCCGCTGCAATCGGGAAACTCCAGAGCAGAGGCGCTGACGTGGGAGTACCTGCGAATAGAGCCGATCCTGCCATTCTCAACCGGCTACAGCGATGGGCAATTTCTCGCAATTGGTGTTGCCCTGATCGATCGGGCACTTGAGTTGGCGACCACACCCTGACATGACGTTAGTCATTAAGGCCGACCGGTAGTCGAGCCGTCAGGTATCGAGGAGCTGCTAACCGCGCGGACTGGCCTCGACGAACGGTGGCTTCACGACTACCGCGCGACACGGGCGACCCCGTACATCGACGACCACTTCGTCACCGTCTTTGACATCACTGTCGACGAGCGCGAGCGCGATTCCTGACTTGAGTGTGGGCGAGAACGTTCCGCTCGTGGTCTTGCCCAGCACGACCTCGGAATCCGCCACTGAGCGCACGATCATTCCGGCGCGAGGAATTGCCCGGTCCACACACTTCAACCCGACCATCCGGCGCTGCGTCCCTTGCTCGCGAATCTTCCTCAGCTCATGAAGACCTGGGAATGCCACTTTGTCCCACCCGATGGCCCAACTCAAACCCGCTTCCACTGGATTGATCGACACGCTGAGCTCATGGCCGTGGAGTGCATAGCCCATCTCGGTTCTTAAGGTGTCGCGGCCGCCGAGCCCACATGGTCGCCCGCCGAGGGCTTCGGCATGCACTCGCAACTGTCCCCACCAGTACTGCGCAGCGGCAGCATCGACAAGGAGTTCGTAGCCACGCTCCCCGGTGTATCCGGTTCGGGCGACAAGTACGTGTCCGTTGTCAGTATCCAGCTCAACAAACCGCAGGTAGTCCAGGTCGCCGGGAAGTCCGACGGCTTCAATGACCTGCTGACTGGCCGGGCCCTGAACGGCAATGATCGCCGTTGATTTCGAACGGTCTTCGACGCGAACATCGCTTGACTCAAGCACCCGTTCAACGGTTCCGATGACGATCGATGCGTTTGCGGCATTAGGGACAACGATGATTCGATCATCAGCGGCCAGATATACGAAGACGTCGTCGATAACGCCACCACGCTCATTGCACAGCAGGCTGTACTGAGCCTGCCCAGCCGAGATGCGATTGAGGTCATTGGTGAAGACCTCGTTGAGCCCGTCTTTCGCGCCCGAGCCTGACACGACGAACGTCCCCATGTGTGAGACGTCAAAGAGGCCTACCCGCTGCCTCACGGCCGAGTGCTCAGCAAGGACACCTCCGCCATCAAATTCAAGAGGCATCAGCCACCCGGCGAAGTCGCCAAATTTCGCCCCGAGCGCTTCATGATCTTCGTGCAGTGGTCCACGACGAGCTTCTGATTGCGGCACATCCAAGACGCTACCCGAGGTATGGGCGCCGGCCAATAGCGGCACGACGGGTGAAGGTGCAATCAATTAGGCATCGGATCGGGTTAGAGTCACCTCAGCGATGTATTCGGAATACCCGTCTGTGTCTGACTCCAGGCGGCGCCAATTGGAGGCCTTGTGACCGCAGTTCGACTCGCCGCCATCGATGCGACGGGCCTTTCCCTCGATGCCCTTGTGGTCGGCCTGACAGGCGGAAAGCGTGACGCAAAGATCGACATCCCGGCAAGCTCGGGACTTGGCACCGCCGAGCGTCGGAGGATTCTGGATGCGCTGCGCACCCTCGCAGTGAAGCCGAAGACCGGCGAGGCCATC
>ERZ795062.2376-NODE-2376-length-12386-cov-19.453410_pt1 | contig 12386 bp, 7 predicted proteins | sample MGYA00375146_ERZ795062 | MGnify/ENA primary metagenome ERZ795062 (study PRJEB30191, sample SAMN05720281) | activated sludge metagenome | isolation source: Anaerobic digester | place: USA | collected 2015-07-16 ... | reverse complement strand
TCATAAATTTACCTACTGCAAATGCCCACGTTTGTCTGTGTCGAAATGCTTGTTTATATGTAACTTTTGCTCCTGTATCTTTTTGCATTTCGGCCCCTTCTTCACTATCATCTTGCACTATATAGGCTAATTCTGCTGCACTTACTCTTTTATTCTTTTCAGGTTTCTCATACACAAAAACCCATACTCCCATCCACAAAAAGCCAAGTGCACCTATAACAATAAATGCCATTTCCCATCCCCATGCCTTAGCTATGAAAGGAATGGTAATCGGTGCCAACAATGCACCGATCGTCGCACCCGAATTGAAAATACTGGTAGCAAAAGCACGGTCTTTTTTAGGAAAATATTCAGCCGTAGCTTTTATTGCCGCAGGGAAGTTGCCGGCTTCTCCAATAGCAAGAATCAAGCGGGCAAAAACGAACAAAGAGACACTTACCGTGACCACTTTTGATACATCACTAACTAATGCAATGGCTTGACGCGCACCTTCAAAACTGAGTGTCCATTCACCCGCAACAATACCCGCAGTTGCAATACCGCAAAAAGCATGAAGTACTGCTCCTGCAGACCATATACCTATCGACCATAAGTATCCTTTTTTTGTATCCATCCAATCCACAAATTTACCCGCAAACAGCATAAAAACAGCATAAAATATGGAAAACAAACCTGTAATGGTGCCGTAATCATTATTTGTCCAGTGAAACTCAGGTGCAATAAAATCTTTCCATGTTAACGAAAGTACCTGACGATCTAGATAATTAATCGTTGTAGCAAAGAACAACATGGTAGTTATTACCCAACGATAATTGGTCTTTTTAACTTTTTCTTCTTGTATATTACTCATGATTTATGATATTAATAATTTTTAATTAGGGCTTTTTATTCTTCTTAATGATAGTAAGGCAGTTTTTGCATAACTCGGTGATTGCATCCCAATTCTGATTTTTTATTATTTCTTTAGGGAATAGATTGGAACCTATACCCACGCAGGTAACACCCGCATTAAACCACGCCGAGAGATTTTCTTCTGTTGGTTCAACACCACCCGTAACCATGATTTTTGACCAAGGCATGGGACCTTTGATACTTTTCACAAAAGACGGCCCTCCTACATTACCGGCGGGAAACACTTTAACAATTTCTGCTCCCAATTCTTGTGCATAACCAATTTCTGTTGTGGTAGCACAGCCGGGAGAGTAAGCAATCTGCCTGTGGTTGCAAACCTTAAAAATATCCGGACTCAATAGAGGTCCCACAACAAAATTTGCACCCAGCTGAATATATAAAGCTGCTGTTGGCGCATCTACAATGGAACCTACTCCCAAGATCATTTCCGGACATTCTTTTTCAACCCATTTAACAACTTCCTTGAAAACATCCTGAGCAAAATCACCACGGTTGGTGAATTCAAAAACCCTAACCCCACCTTTATAACAGGCCTTTACTACTTGTTTCGTTATTTCAACATCGGAATGATAGAACACAGGAATAAGTCCCGTGTCTATCATCATCCGATATACTTCTATGCGTGAAAATCTTGCCATATCTTCCTAATTAATTCTGCATTTGTTTTAAATTTTACTTTTTCTATCGGATAACCCGTCCCGAAGCATCGCCTTTCATCAACGTTTCCACTTCTTTTACCGATACCAAATTAAAGTCTCCGTAAATAGTATGTTTCAAACAGGAAGCTGCAACCGCAAAATCAAGTGCTTTCTGATCGTCGCCGGGATAAGTAAGCAATCCATAGATTAATCCGCCCATAAAAGCGTCGCCACCTCCAACTCTATCCACAATGTGGGTGATATCGTATTTTCGCGATTGGTATAATTTGTCGGAATACAAACATCCTCCCCATGTGTTATGATTTGCGTTGATTGAACCCCGAAGCGTAATGATTACCTTTTTCGCACGGGGAAATTGCTGCATCAATTGTTTGCAAACCGATTCAAATTGAGCTGCATCTATCTCCCCTCCTGTTTGTTCAACTCGAAATCCTTCGGGTTTTATGCCAAATACTTTTTCGGCATCTTCTTCATTACCCAAAATAATATCACAACCTGCCACCAAAGCAGGCATAACTTCGGATGCTTTTTTACCGTATTTCCAAAGTTTTTTACGGTAATTCAGATCACACGAAACAGTGACACCCATCTCGTTTGCCTTTTGAATGGCTTCAAGACAAACATCGGCAGCACCCTGCGAAATAGCGGGCGTGATCCCTGTCCAATGAAACCAGCCGGCATCCTTGAAAATTTCTTCCCAATCGAACATGCCCTTTTCTACTTCTGCAATAGCCGAATGAGCTCGGTCGTAAATTACTTTCGAAGGACGGGCAACCGCTCCTGTTTCCAAAAAATAAATCCCTACACGGTCTCCACCGCGCAAAATATTTTTTGTCCCTACATTCAATTTCCGAAGTTCGGAAATACACCACTCGGCAATTTCGTTTTCCGGCAAACGAGTAACAAACTCAACAGGAATACCGTAATTCGCCAATGAAACTGCCACATTGGCTTCTCCACCTCCAAAAGTAGCATTCAACATTGAAGACTGAATAAAACGATTATATCCCGGGGTTGCCAATCGGAGCATAATCTCCCCAAAAGTGATAACTTTTTTCTGCATATTTATTGTATCTCTATTTTAAAAGGTTCATCCAATCTGTTTTTATATAATTTCAAATAGGTAATCCAATCTTTGAAACTGTCGAAACCGAATTTACTCCATCCTCCTCCTGCATAATAGACGTATCCGGTGCCGGGCTTGTAACTATTAATTCCTAATAAATGTCCTTGAGAAACCTTGATTGACGAAAAACCCAGCGGATTAATAACGCCTGTATAAATAGTTCCATTAATACTATCTTCAGGCACCTTATATGCCATTATTCCGTTTTTAGTATCCATGAAAAACTCTTCATCCTCATCTTGCGCAATTACGATACCTGTAGCCACCTGCATTTCAGAAACCGTACTGTCAGTGACAAATATATTCTGAATCCGGTTGAGATGACTATAAGCATCCAACGATATCACTCGCGTTTCGGTAATCGTTTTTCCTCCGGCTTCATACGGCTTATAACTTAACTGAAAAGAAAACCGTAGCGGACCCTCGTCAAGAATTTTGTATTCAGTAAAATTACGTCCCAAACATAAGGTATCATTTACATAGGGCGCCGTCATACCCAATCCGAGTGTTCTGCCTACTTTATACATATCCAACCCTTCGCCGTGATCCTCGTGATAAGAAGCAACACCTGCGAGATCGTTTTTATACCATTTGTCGATAACCGGCGAATCGGTCCTTTTAACCCAAAAATCCATACCGTTGCTGATTTCACCGGTTGCTTCCAAAGCAGGGCCATATACTCTAAAGGCAACCCGATTGTTTTCCCAAGCGAAATCATCTTTACGTTCAGGAACAAAGCGTCCATAAACCCTCGGAGCAAATGCTTGCGGTTCACCTTTTTTTACCCGATATATCGCTCTATCTCCCGCTCCAACATCAGCAAGAAATATCAATTTCAGATTTTCCGCAGTTCCTTCAGTAATAATCTGATAAGGAATCTGCTGATCGGCACTATCCAATACAATTATTTTTTGATTATTTGCCAACATTAATTTTAGACAAATACTATCCCATGGAATTTCGACCATCTCATAATGTCGATCAAAAGAAGAAGAATTGGTTACCGCAATGGTAACCAAAGATTCCTTTTCACTGCATGATAAAAGAATTCCCGCTAAACAAAAAAGGATAGCGATTCGTTTCATATTCTTTTTTCTATGAAGGTTGTTTTCCTATGTATGCCAGAATGCCGCCGTCAACATATAAAATATGTCCATTTACAAAATTAGAAGCATCTGAGGCCAAAAAAACAGCAGGTCCCTTCAAATCTTCTGTAGTGCCCCATCGACCTGCAGGTGTTCTTCCAACAATAAAAGCATCAAAAGGATGGCGCGATCCATCAGGTTGTCGTTCACGCAAAGGCGCAGTCTGAGGAGTTTCGATATAACCCGGACCAATACCGTTGCATTGAATATTATATGCCCCATATTCGGAACATATATTACGCGTAAGCATTTTTAAACCACCTTTGGCTGCAGCATAAGCTGAAACAGTTTCACGGCCTAATTCACTCATCATGGAACAGATGTTGATAATTTTTCCGTGTCCTTTTCGGATCATTCCCGGAATTACTGCTTTAGAAACAATAAACGGACCTACCAAATCTACATCGATCACTTCTCTGAATTCACCGGCTTTCATCTCTACCATGGGAATTCGCTTAATAATCCCTGCATTATTTACCAAAATATCGATTACGCCGACTTCTTTTTCGACTTTGGCGATAAATTCATTTACGGCATTTTCATCTGTTACATCGCAGACATATCCATGTGCCTCGATTCCTTGCTCTTTATAAGCAGCAAGACCTTTATCTACCAATTCTTGCTTAATATCGTTAAAAACAATGGTAGCACCTGCTTCTGCATATGCAGTTGCTATAGCAAAGCCTATTCCGTAGGAAGCTCCCGTTATAAGTGCTATCTTCCCTTCCAATGAAAAATTCACCATTTATTATCTATTTACAATTAATTATTTCAAGTCTTCGATTTTCGAAAAATCTTGATCGCCATAATCTAGATTCTCTCCGGCCATTCCCCAAATAAAGGTATAATTACACGTAGCAGCTGCTGAGTGAATTGACCATTCGGGCGACAACACTGCTTGTTCGTTCTTCATCCAAATATGGCGCGTTTCCTGAGGTTCGCCCATAAAATGACATACAGCCTGATCTTCTTTTACTTCAAAATATAAGTAAGCCTCCATCCGACGCGAATGCACATGTGCCGGCATTGTATTCCAAACACTTCCCGGCGCAAGCTCTGTCATCCCCATTTGCAATTGGCAAGTAGGAAGCACTTGATTAACAATCATTTTATTGATTTTCCGATGGTTGGAAGTTTCGAGCGATCCCATTTCCGCAACAATAGCAATGTCTTTGGTGATTTTTTTATCAGGGTAATTGCGATGTGCGGTAGCAGAATTAAAATAAAATTTGGCAGGATTGTTCGCGTCTAAACTTTCGAAGTATACTTCTCTGTCGCCCGATCCGAGATATAAAGCTTCTTTGTAATCCAGTTCAATGACATCGTCGCCCGCCTTTACTTTTCCTTTTCCTCCAATATTATAAATCCCAATTTCGCGTCTACGAAGAAAAACAGGTTGCTTCAAAGGATCAATTGCTTCGAGATGCAGTGTTTCATTAACAGGCATAGCACCCCCCACAATCATTCGATCATACATGGAATATACCATATTTACTTCATCTGCCGAAAATATATTTTCGATTAGAAAATCCCTTCTTAGTCTTTTCGTATCGTACGATTTTGCATCTTCGGGATGCGCTGCGTAGCGTAATTCATAATTTGTTTTCATAATCCACGATTTTTATTTTAGATTTATCATTCATCGCATGATAAAAGTTTTTTGTTTCATGACCGAAAGCCATTTTTTACTACTGTCAACGCAAATATATAATAAAAAAACATTTTGTGTTCGAACACAAGTGATAAATTTAATTAAAAAAGGGAATTACAGCATTGTTTTAGTAGAATTTGCCAAAAATGCCCAAAAAATTATTTTCGCAAAACAATAAAAATCAGAAAGGATATCCGATTGCAAAATGGAAGGCAAAATCCCGACTAAATTTCGGTTTAAATATCGTCCAGCGCTCCCCTTTCGGCAATCCGGGATTGTGGGCCTTCATTCCAAAATCAAAACGTAGAAGCAGAAAATTAAAATTAAGTCGCACACCCATTCCGTATGCTACGGCCAATTCTTTATAGAATTGATTCCATTTAAAAAATCCCCCCTCTTGTACTTCATAATCTTTTATCGTCCAAATATTTCCTGCATCGACAAATGTGGCAAACTCAAATAATTTGGTAAGCGATCGACGATATTCAATGCTCATATCCAGTTTTATATCCCCTGTCTTATTCCCAAAATCGTAACCAACCGAGTCACGATTATAGGTTCCGGGACCTAATGTTCGCGTACTCCACCCCCTGACACTGTTTGCTCCTCCTCCAAAATATCGTTTTTCGAACGGCAAAACAATTGAATTTCCATATGGATAAGCTACCCCTAACGCAAAATGAGTTGCGATAACGGTATTATCATCAATGGTGAAAGTGGGAGCCAAATCAAAATCTCCTTTTACATATTCGGCATAAGGAATACCCCAAATCTCCTTTTGTCCGTCTTTGTTTATTTTACTCCCTCTAATAGCATTGACCAAACGAAACATATAACCCGAAACTTCTACTCCGGCACGAATCCTGAAAGGATAGCGAGGAATATTATCAGGTGAAACATTGGTGTAAGACAAATAATATGAAGTAAGAGCAATTAATTGATTTTCATAACTATATCGAAGTATAGGATTGGTCTCTTCACTCAAATATTCCTGACGAAATTTTTCGGAAACCCAAGGCATGCGTACGTAGTTAATATCGATAGGTTCAAGAGCATGACTAAATTTCCAGTTAAAACTCGACCATTGCATGCGAAAGGAAAGATTTAAAAATTGTCGTAAATATTCCGGTCGTTTCTGAAAATTGGCTCCAATAGAAAATTCGGTAGAAGCCAAAGGCCGGTCTCTTAATCCGGATATTCCGGAAGGCAACAATAAATAGGGAATGGAAAGAAATGCTTCAGCCCCATATTCGTAAAAACTTTGATCCACCAGATTCGAACTATCCGATGCCGTAATAAACTCGTATGCTCCGTTTAAACGAATCTGGAATCTTTCTCCACCTTTGAAAAGATTCCGATGTTCGTAAGTTAAGTTTGTTGCAACACCTAAATCACCGGCAGAATTTGTTCCGTCTATACCCCATTGCAAATAATGTAAATTGGCAGGTGTTAAGGTAATATGAGCATCCAAAAAATTAAAGTCGTTTTCGGAGCGAGGCATCAAGTTGACCATTGTTTGACTTACAGCTCCTAAGCCATTTAGCGAAGAATAAGTTCTTTCCACAATCCTCTCTGAATATAATCTTCCGGGTCGCAAAAAGGTATTGTGATAAATTGCCTGAGGCAATAAAAATGCTTCTTTCGACGATACAATGTTCATATTTCTATATGTTATCGTATCTAGCAAATCCCTTTTCGTGCTGTCGTTAAGCAATTTCGTATCTACACCGTTAATTACGGTAACATTACCGATATAATATTGCCGATAAAAAAGATCATTTTCCGGCTTATTCAATCCTAAAGTCAAATCGACCCGGTTATTCCCCAGAGTAGTGTCGGCCAAAAAATGAAAGTTGTCTTTCGAAAAATTAAAATAACCTCTATTTCTAAGGGTTTTGGCCATATTCACTCTCCCTTTTTCTAAAATCTGCAGATCGAATATGTCACCCTCTTTCACGAAATCGAGTTTTTTTTCTTCCAACAAAATATGGTGAATAGTGGTATCAACCGCGTTCAGTGCATTACTATAATGAAATATGCGATAAGGTTCATGACCGGTAACATCATAAGTAACATCCGCTTTTTTATTTTCTTTTACCACGAAAGTATCTACTTCGGCATTCAAATAGCCTCTGTTATTGAGTTCCAAACGAATCTGTTCAGCAGAAATTGCGGTAAGCCGATCGCTATACAAGACAGGTGGTTCGCCCCATTTACGCAACTGACGATTGATCCATGTGGAGTCGTTCCCTGCAAAATTATATAAGTGTAAACGTACTTTGCCAAAAATAGGAACAGAAGAATTAGGTTTTTGACGCAAAAAAGGTTTTAAATGCGATTCGCTTACGGTTTTGGTGTCGGTATCTATATCTACCTTATTGAGCAAATAACTCCCTTCGGGAACCCGTTTGGTGGCATCGCAAGCAACCAAAAAGAAAAGGACAAACAGATATGGAATATATTTCCTCATTTTTTACCCTCCTCTTTTACTCGTTTCCGGTTTCATTTTCATCTTTCCTGCCAAATCTAAATCGAAACAAATCACTGAAAGTTTTTCCTTCTTTGGTAATAATTAATCCCACTCCTTGCGTAAAAGGCGCTCGTTTGTAGTATCTTTCGTTTGCGCGATTATATGCTCTGATCATCAACCAATTGCTTATATCGTATTCTGCTTCAAATTCACCGATAAATGTTTGCTGGTTGGCCAACGTTCCCACGTCACCGTAACTTAAATTGGTAGTAATTCGCAATCGGTCGTCCAGTAAACGAGTCGAAACATCTACCCCCATCCGAATATTATCGAATTGAGTACCATTGGTTTCCAAAGTGGTGCTAATACTCCAATTATCACTTAAAGCACTGGCAAAAAGAGCATCCAGCCCACTTGTCAATGCACTTGCGGCAAACGATGTAAATACACTACTTCCTATAGGCGCCTCGATAGTGCTTTCTGCAGGATAAAAATTGCCTGTGGTTACCAAATAGGCAAATTGTCTGATTTTTGCTTCTTCTGTACTGATCAAACTTTTTACTTTTTGCTGTACATCGCTTGAGACTTCAGGCAATTCAATATCGTACCTGAGATCCATCTTTTGAAGGTTTCCTTGAATTTCGAGTAATGCATTCACAAGTACCCTTGTAGTCGGCAACTTTGAATCGTAGGAAAAACTTTCGCTCAATGTTGCTAAATTAGCATTAACAGGATGATAAGCAACAGCATTAAATTGAATATTTTGAGGATCTCCTACGAAAGTCAGCGTACTTCCTTTTCGTAAATTAAAGTCGATAGATTTAAGGCTCTGCAAATTGTAATGTATCTTACCCTCTTGAGCAATATAATCTCCATATATACGAATGGGCATATCGGAATGCGAATTGTACATCACGTTTAGTTTTCCGTTGCCACTAATAGTAATGGCATCACCGGTTGTAGGGTTTAGCAACACCTTAAACTCAAGTTGCGGGTTCAAATCGATATTTCCTCTGATGCTCATCATCAATCTCGACGCTGGTTTTCCATTGGATTTATCGTTTCCAATCCTTCTCAGAAAACTTAGAGAATCGGTTTCCTGAGGGGTATTTATATATATTATTCCATGATATTCAGAAGCAGAAGCCGTTTGAGGAAGTTCGATAGTTAAGCGCGAACGACTCTCATTCCATAGGTTTACATCACCATAAATCCCTTGTGATCCACCCACGAGATTAAGATCGCCACTCAATTTTAAATTGCCGTAAACCATCATATCGGTTCTGTTTTCGTTATTTAAAAGCAAAAAATCATTTAATTTCATTCGCACCCTGTATGATATGCTGCCAAAGTCTGATCGGGTCAATTCAAAATTAACAACCGCAGTATGATTGTTATCATCTTTTACAATCAGATTATCAAAACCGATATTGTTTCTATTTACCCGGATAGTATCCGATATACTGTAGGTTACATTGGTATAAGCCACTTTCATGATCCCGTCACCGATTCCTAACCACCCATCGGTCAGGGGCTGGGAAGCTTTACCCGCAATTTTAATTTCTGCATTCATGATGCCCGACAGTTCACTAAATGCTGTCCTGGCAAAAGGCTGTATCCACACGAGGGGAAAAGTGCTGATTTTAACATTAACATCCATCAATCCTTCATTCCCTGTTGGAATAAATCCGGAAACATCGAGATATTTGTAGCCTTTATTCACCAAAAAGGCATCTAAACTTAATCCCATATCTACTTTATCCCACATGCCATTTACCCGCAATGTTCCAATGGTGTCATTATGCAACTGAATATCATCGATCCTGAAATCTTTTGTAAACAATTCGGGTTCGTTCAGTGCCTGCGAAAGAATAATTTCACCATTCAACAATCCCTTTATATCAGGAATATTAAAAGCGGTTAACAGGTTACCCAATTCGGTATTATGAAAAAAAATGCGAATACTATCCTCTCGGTTTTTTGAAGCAATTCCTCCAATCCCCATTAACAACATTCCTTCTTGTGAAAGAGCAAAATCGTTTACCTTTATGGAATCTTTAGCATAAAAGATAGTAGCCGGATGAATATTAATGATTTGCCGATTAAGCAAAATATCGGTGGGCAACACCTGTATATCGGCCGAAAAATGTTCCTCGTTTTGGCGAAAAAAATTCATAACTACCTGTAATTCTCCGTTCGCACTGGCAACATTATTCTGGATATCGAAGAAAAACCGGTTCATTACCGAATCGAGCTCCGCTTCTGAATTTATTCGTACATTAATATAACCATTGTTTTGTACCAAATAACTATTCACATCGAGATCGATTCCATTGGAAAGAGAATTTTTCAAAACAATTTTAGATTCTCTTACATCGTTTTTACCAAACATTAATCGGGGTAAATAAGCATCCAATTGAAAGGCGTTTTCCTCAGCCATGTCCACCTCTCCCTTGATAATGGCAGGTTCTGCGTTATAGAACGGTAAAGATAATGCATAGCAAAGATCTTCGGTATTTTTCACCAAAATGTGAAAACTAAAGTTATTGCCTAAACTATCGATATGATTTTCCTTTTCAGGAAACCCTATAACCGAAGGTAAATGCTGATAGAGGGCTGACATAAATTCGTTTGCAATGGTCGAAAAACGATAATGACCGCTAATTTCCGCTTCAAGAAATGAGGAGATCAACTGTATTTTCTTTTCCGAAGTGGAAGCGCTTTCCTCAGCTTGCAGATAAATAGAGCCGGGATTGTAAATAAAATTATCATCGTATAACGACAAATTGTCAATCGTGACCGCTCCCACCAAATCGTCCATCGTCAATCCGGTTAAATGCCCGTCGATATCTGTCGAAAGATAAGGATTCTCCCAATTCTTTCGGGTAAAAAAAGGTAACAGGTACAATTTCCCGATGGTGCCGGCGATACCAATTTCCTTTTCATTGCCAAAGCTAAAATCAACAGCAAGATCGCATTTATTTTGTTCGGTATCGGTAAACACCTTTGCGCTTATTCTTTTATCGACATATATTCCGTCGAAGTTTACATTCTCATACCGATATTCTTTAAACAAAAAAGATGTTTTTGCACTATCGGCTGCTACCAAAACAGGAAAGCCCTCTTTTTTCTCCACACGCGCATTCCCTTTTAAGGAAACATGATTTATTCCCGGCTTTTCTCCAATAATATTGGCCAACAAAATATCGTCGGTACTAACCGCCGCTTCGAATAGAAAATTCCTAAAACTTTTATCTCCGCCACCTACACCACCCGACAAAACCACATCTCCCTGGTCTGTAAAAACAATGCCCTCATACGTGAATCTACTCAATTTGCCCCTTATCGTAAGATGTGCATCCATGTTTCCCGTAGCTCGCAATTGTTGTGGCAACACATAATAAGGCATATCAATACGGATAAACCCCTCAAGATCATCGGGGGAGAATTGCATTTTTCGAATATCGACCTCGATATCTGCGCTATAAATTTTACTGCAATCGGTAATCGATCCGCTTATATCTACGTGTGTATCATCGCCATACGTCGTAATCAGTTTTTTTACATTTATATAGGGCAACTCTCCTTCTGCCTCGGTTTCAAGAGTAATCAATTTGGTAAGATGCGACAATTGGGGAACGAAAAGGGCTATATCTTGTGGATCGATTGATTTGCTTTTTAGTTTGCCCGCAAATTCTTTCGTATCTGTATCAAATCTGGCTTTAGAAATCTCTAGATCCGAATTATTTAAAACAATATTTATTCGGTCGGCCCGAAATTCGCTATCTTTAGATTGCACCTTTCCTTGCAAACGATTTACAGCCAATCCGCAATGTTCTTCAAATTCCAGGCTGCGAACATTCACACGAAGCTTTTTTGCATCGATAGAAGGGGCAGCTATCCTCGCATTCAGATTTTTCACACGAATATGATTGGCATTAAACCTTCCGGGTGTTTCCGGAGCCGACAATATTTCATAACTCAACGTACCGTTTCTTAGTCTTACATCCTGAAAATAAATACGAAAAGTGCTTGGCTTAGGTTCTTTTGGCTTATCGCTTTTAAAAGCATCAGCAAGAAACTGAAAATTATATGGCGATGAAGGGGTTTCCCGATAGACCTTTGAAACAAAATTTTTCAGATCTATCAATTGCATACCCAACTCGTTGTGCAACAAATCCAAAAAATTAGCCCGTACTGTCAAACTCTCGGCATACAATAAAGTATCTTGGTTTTGATCCTCCAAATAAATATTCCCCAACTCCACACGGTTAAAAAGTTTGATGCGTATTTTACCGAGAGAGACCTTAGTTTTGATGACAGGTTGAAGCTTTCCCAATGCAAAATCGGCAGCTCCTTTCTGCACTGCAGGTATGCTGAAAGTCAAAAAAAGCAGGATATTCAGACAAATAATCGCTGCAAT
>ERZ795062.2374-NODE-2374-length-12392-cov-5.521115_pt1 | contig 12392 bp, 7 predicted proteins | sample MGYA00375146_ERZ795062 | MGnify/ENA primary metagenome ERZ795062 (study PRJEB30191, sample SAMN05720281) | activated sludge metagenome | isolation source: Anaerobic digester | place: USA | collected 2015-07-16 ... | reverse complement strand
GGGGTCGGTCAGCTCGTTGGCGGGCTCACCGGGGTGCTGGATGTTGACGAACATGGTCTTGCCGTCCGGCGTGGTGGTCACGCCGGTGACCTCGCAGCCTGCGGGGCCGACGAGGAAGCGACGCACTTCGCCCGTGTTCACATCGGCAGCCAGCATCATGTTGTTGCCAAAGTTCTTCAGGTCGCCCTTGCCCATGGCCGACGTGGACATGTCGCACTGAATCCACAGCACACCGCGGCCGTCCACCCACAGGCCATCGGGGCACGAGAACATGTCGCCCTTGATGTTGCCCTTGGCCTCGGCGCGCTCCAGCGATGGATCACCCGCCATGACGAAGTGGTTCCAGGCAAAGGTCTGGCCGCTGAAGTCGCCGTCTTCCTTCCAGCGAATGATGTTGCCTTGTGTGTTGTTGGCACGGGGGTTGGCCGCATCCACCGCAGGCTGGTTGGCGCCGCCGCGGTTGCTGTTGTTGGTCAGCGTGGTGTAGACCCAGCCTTGCTTGTCCACGGCGATCCACTCGGGACGGTCCATCTTGGTGGCGCCCAGCAGGTCGCTGGCCTGGCGGGCCTTGATCAGCACTTCGCCCTGGTCGGCAAAGCCGTTGGCGGCTGTGAGCGGGCCTTCACCATGCGTCAGCGCAATCCAGCGGCCCTTGCCGTCGGCGTTGAACTGGGCCACGTACAGCGTGCCATGGTCCAGCAGCGTGGCGTTGGCAGCAGCGCCACCGGGTTTGATGGCATCGCGGCTCACGAACTTGTAGATGTACTCAAAGCGTGCGTCTTCGCCCATGTAGACCACGGCCCGGTTGTCACGCGTGACGGCCACCGTAGCGCCTTCGTGCGCACCCCGGCCCATGGCCGTGCGCTTGACGGGGGTGGAGCTGGGGTTGTTGGGGTCGATCTCGACAATCCAGCCGAAGCGGTTGGGCTCGTTGGGGTTCTTGGTGGCATCAAACCGCGCGTCAAACTCATGCCAGCGGTAGCCAGAGCCACCCTTCTTCAGCCCCCAGCGCTTTTCGTGGGCGCTGAGTGTGTCGCCACCGCTGAAGTAGTTGATGAAGTTTTCTTCAGACGTGAGGTACGTGCCCCAGGGCGTGATGCCGCTGGCGCAGTTGTTGAGGGTGCCCAGCACCGAACGACCGTGTGGGTCGGCTGCGGTTTTCATCAGCGCGTGGCCTGCGGCGGGGCCGCTGACCAGGGTGGGCGTGTTGGCTGTGATGCGGCGTGCCCAGGGCGAGGGTGTCACCACTTCCCACTTGCCGTTCTTTTCCTGCACTTCGCAGATCGACACGCCGTGGGCAGCCTGCGACTTGCGCACCTTCTCCAGGCTCCAGTTGGCGGCGCCGTCGGGGAACAGCAGACCGTGGTCCACATACTCGTGGTTCATGGCCAGCAAGCCCACCTTGGAGCCTTCTTGCGCAAAGTAGTGGATGCCGTCGTGGTGCATGCCAAACTGGGTTGCCTGCTGGGCGGCGCTGTTACTGGCGTCGTCCTTGAACGCGGCGTTTTCGCCAGACATGCCCACCGGGTCACCCCAGGGTGCGATCACCTGCACGGTGTAGCCCTCGGGCACCGTCACCGTGTCGGCCGTGGAAAGGGCCACGCTCTTGAAGCCCAGCAGGGGGCCAGCACCAGAGCCAGGGGTGGCACAACCCACCAGCGCAGCCGCACCGGCCACCGTGCTCAGCGGCGCCAGAAAATTGCCGGCCAACGCGCCCAAACCGCCACGCAACAAGGTGCGGCGCGAAGGGGCTGACACCTCATGGATGCTGGGGTTGGAAGAACGGTTGCTGTCTTCCATCAGGGAGAAATCTTTTGCCATCGTGCTTACTTGGTTGTGACTGCGCTGCCGGGGGTCGGCAGCACGCGCCGCCTTTGTAGGCGCGGTGTGTGACCAAGGCATGACAGGCACGCAGAAGATCATCTCCCGCGCGGCACTCGGTCAGCGACTTGCACACGCTGATCTGCCGTAGAGCGCGCGGACAAGGTCGATGCTTTTTGATATCAAAAATTGATACATTTATCAAATAACCATTTATTTGATAGATATGCTTGAAATTTAGCAAATCCGTCACATAATGTAACCATGCACACCGCTGGTGCACGGGTTCCAGCGACAGCCACCAGCAGACGCAGGCACCGGAAAGATTGCATGACGACGACCTCTTCTTTGTGGACAGAAACTTCCCCCACGCCGGGAAGCGCCACCGCCGAGGTGTGCGCGTCTGTCGATGAACTCAAGCGACGGATCTTCGACGCGACGCCCATGGGGCTTTGCCTGCTGATCCGTGCCCAGCCCGTGCTCATCAACGCGCGATTTGCCGAACTGCTCGGGGCTGCCCCTGAAGACGCCTTGCGCCCTGCCACCTGGCTGCAGCAACAGTGGCCAGAGCTGTGGCCGCAACTGCTCGGCATAGGCCGCGGCCAACGGCATGTGAGCTGTGCAACTGCCTCGGGCCGCATCTTCAATGGGCGTGCCTATGCGCGGGTGCTGCCCGCACTGGCCGAAGGGGCCGAACTGATCACCGTGGTGGACGACCCCCAGCGCGCGCAAATTGCTTTTTCTTCGCACTGGCGTGCCCGCATGCTGGAGCAGACGGAGACCATGGGCCGCAGCGGCTCGGCAGAAATCGACCTGGACCAAGGCAAGGCCTTGCTGTCCAAGGGCCTGTATACGCTGCTGGGGCTGCCCTTTCACCCCAAAGCCGTGCCCAGCTGGCGCCTGCTGCAGCGGCTGCCCGCGAAAGAGCGCGGCTATGCGGCCTCGATCTGGCAAGGCGCACTGCCCGACGAGCCGTTCGAGTTCCAGCACCGGCTGGTCTGTAGCGATGGCAAGCGGCTTGAAGTGCTGCAGCGGGGCATGGTCGAAACCGACGGCTCTGGCCGCCGCCATGGCTACGTCATCATCCAGGACATCACCGCCCAGCGTGAAGCCGAGCAGCGCATCCAGGAGCTGGCCAACCACGACGAAGTCACGGGCCTGGCCAACCGCACGCAACTGCTCGACCGCATTGATGCAGCCGTGCACGCCGCCAAGTGGGACCCGCAACCGTTTTTGCTGCTCTCCATCCAGGTCGATCAGGTAGACCAGCTCAAGCAGGCCATGGGCTATGGGGCGGGTGATGCCATGGCCATGGCCGTGGCATCACGCCTTTACACGCTGGCCGAGCCCAGCGACATCGTGGCGCGCCTGGACGGCGGTGAATTTGCAATTTTGCTGAGCCCCGAAAGCAGCGCGCTCGACCCCCAAGGCTACCGCCACGCCCGCGCGGTAGTGGAGGCCATGGCCAGACCCGAGCGCCTGGGCGCGGCCGAAATCGTTCCTGGCGGGCGCGTGGGTGTGGCGCGCTTTCCGGCCGATGCACAAACCGCCAGCGAGCTGCTGGAAGCCGCCCAAACGGCACGCATGGGCATTCCGGCCACGGGCGAGCAGGTCGCGATCTTCACCCCCGAAGCCCGGGCGGCAGCGTTGCGCAAACTGGCTGTCGAGTCGGGCCTGCGGCATGCCGCAGCGCGCGGTGAGCTGGGCCTTTCCTACCAACTGCAGGCCGACCTGACCACCGGCGAGATTGCCGGTGCGCAGGTCATCATGAACTGGACGAGCCAGACACTAGGCAGTGTTCCAGCCCATGAGTTTTTGCCGATTGCCATGCAAACCGGCCTGATCGTCATGCTGGGCGACTGGAAGCGTGAAGCCGTTTGCCAGCAATTGCGTGCCTGGGAGCAGGTGGGCGTGCGCGTGCCGCGCCTGTCCATGCGCATCTCGCAACTGGAATTGCAGCAGCCCGACATGGTGGAAAAGCTGCGCCAAAACCTTCTGGCCAACAGCCTTCAAGCGCAAGCGCTCGGCATCGAGATCAGCGAGCAGGCGTTGTTCAATGCATCGCCTGAACTGGTGAAGACCTTGAACCAGCTGCGCGGGCTGGGGCTGGAGATTTCGCTGGGCGATTTCGGCGCGGGCGCCACCAACCTGGGCCTGCTGCGCACCCTGCCGGTGGATGTGATCAAGGTGCACCGCTCATGCGTGCCCGATGTGACAGCAGCCACAGGAGATGTCTCGCTCACCCGGGCCATCATCAACATGGCGCACAGCCTGCAAATGAAGGTGATGGCGGATGGCGTGGAAACCACAGGCCAGCTCACGCTGCTGATTGCCAATGGCTGTGACCGCATGCAGGGCCCGGTGCTGTCGCCGCCCGTGGACGCCAATGCACTCGTGCAGCAGCTGGCCAGCAAGATCACCCTGCCCGCGCACCTGCTGACCCGCCGGCGCGAACGCACCCTGCTGCTGGTGGACGATGAGCCCAACATCGTCTCGGCGCTGCGGCGCCTGTTCCGCCGCGAGGGCTACCGCATCGTCACCGCCAGCAGCGGAGCCGAGGGGCTGCAGCGCATGGCCGAATACGAAGTGGACGTGGTGCTGTCAGACCAGCGCATGCCCGGCATGACCGGCGTTGAATTTTTACGCCGCGCCAAAGAGCTGTACCCCGACACCGTGCGCATGGTGCTCTCTGGCTACACCGAGCTGCAATCGATCACCGACGCGGTCAACGAAGGCGCCATCTACCGCTTTCTGACCAAGCCGTGGGATGACGAACGGCTGCTCGTGCATGTGCGCGAGGCCTTTGCCCACAAGGAACTGGGCGACGAAAACAAGCGCCTGGCCACCGAAGTCGTCACGGCCAGCGAGGCCCTGGCCGCCGCCAACGAGCGGCTGGAGATGGTGCTGAACAACCAGCAGCAGCAAATCGACCAGGAGGCCGCCCGTGCCAACGCCGTGCGCGACATGCTCGACCTGGTGCCCGTGCCGTTGCTGGGGGTGGACCCCGACGGAACCATCGTGCTGGCCAACCAGGAGGCCCAGCGCGTTCTGGGCCACCGCATTGCCGTGCTGGGCGAACCTGCAGAGGCCGTACTGCAGCAGCCCCTGCCGCCCATGGCGACGGAACTACTTTCGACCCCAGCCCAAAACGCCCCAACCACTTACCAGCCGCCCCTGCACTGGCTGGGCCCCACTGGAGCGGCAAGGTGCGCGTTCTGAATGCCACGCCGCCGCGTGGCCTGATGGTGGTGTTGACGGAGCACCATAGCCCAGCACAGCCACAGCCCGACAATGAAACGCCCTGTTAAGACGCGAAAGACGCGAGCGCGAACACGGCACCGATCAAAAACACCAGCCCTTGTCCATGGCCTCCCATTTCGACCCCACACCGCCGGATGCACCCAGCGGCACCACGCCTGAAGCCGCGTCACCCGCAACGCAAGCACTCCCTGCCGCCGAGGCCCTGGACCCTGCTGCACAAAGGCTGCGCCACCTGTTCCGGCGCCTGGATGCCGAAGGCCAGACCCATGTGCTGAAGAAAGCGCTTTTCGAATACCGCGGAATTGAGCTGCCATGAAAATCCCGCCACCCCGTCTCTTGAAGCTTGATCGCGAAGCCCTCGCACGCGACGTGCGCGCCCTACCCTCTCTGCCCACTGTGGTGCAGGAGCTGATGATGCTGGTGCAGAAAAATGAGGTGCAGCTGGACACCATCACCAACACGCTGAGCCTGGACCAGGCTTTGTCGGTCAAAGTGCTGCATCTGGCGAACTCTCCGTTCTACGGGTTGTCCGGCCGGGTGCGTTCCATTCGTGATGCGATCAATATTTTGGGAATGCGCCAGCTCAGCAGTCTGGTCATCGCCGCGGCGCTGACGCTGCAGTTCGAAAAGCTGCACGGCCAGTCCTTGCACATGAATGCGTTCTGGCGGCATTCGATTGGCTGCGCCACCGCAGCCCGCCAACTGGCCAAACGCACGGGCCTGGATGAGCAAGCAGCTTTCACCGCAGGCCTGCTGCACGACGTGGGCCGACTGGTGGTAGACAGCCACCACCCCCTGGAAGCCGCGCAGGCCATTGCCTGGGCAGAGGCCAGTGACACGCCCCACTGCGATGCCGAGTACATGCTGCTGGGCATTGACCACACAGAACTGGGGTCCTGGGTGTGCCGCCACTGGCGGTTTACCAGCGATGTGACCGATGCCATCGCAGGCCACCACCACCCACCGCCTTCGGGCGCGCTGACGCTGATTGACATCGTTCACGTGGCCGACGCCATCACCCACGCATTGGACCTGGCCGAGGCCCCCAACGAGGCCGTGCCTGGAATCAGCCCCGCAGCGTGGGCACGGCTGGGCCTGCAAGAGCCCGAACTACCAGCGCTGCTGGCCAGCATTGAAAGCGAATTCAACGATCTGTATGCCGTGCTGAAGCCCGCCAAGGAGGCCCCATGACCCACACAGGACTATCCCCCCTGCCCCAGGATTTGACGCTGGCCGAGATGTCAGACGTGCAGATCCGCGCCATCGTGGGCGAGCTGATCAAAACCAACCGGGACTTGAAGGAGGTGAACTCCAAGCTGTCTGATGCACAGAGCAAGCTCATCCAGTCGGAAAAGCTGGCCTCCATCGGGCAACTGGCAGCGGGTGTGGCGCATGAGATCAACAACCCCATCGGCTTCATCTTCTCGAACTTCGGCACCCTGGAGCAGTACCTGGAAGACCTCTTCCAGATGCTGGACGCCTACGAGCAGGCCGAGGCGAGCGTGAGCGACGGCGCAGCACTGGCACGCATCCGCAGCCTCAAGGCAGATCTGGACATTGACTACCTGAAAGAGGACATTCCCAACCTGATGCGCGAGTCGCGCGATGGCATCCAGCGCGTGCGCAAAATCGTGCAGGATCTGAAAGATTTTTCACGCGTGGATGCACGCCAGGAGTGGGAAAGCGTGGACCTGCACGCGGGCATCGACTCCACACTCAATATCGTCAACAACGAGATCAAGTACAAGGCCGACGTGGTCAAGCACTACGGCGCGCTGCCCGAAGTTCAGTGCCTGCCCTCGGAGCTGAACCAGGTGTTCATGAACCTGTTGGTCAACGCAGCCCACGCCATCACGGCTGAGCGTGGCACCATCACCATCAGCACCGGAGTCGATGGCCCCAATGTGTGGGTGGAGGTGGCCGACACTGGCGCAGGCATTGCACAAGAAAACCTGAAGCGTATTTTTGACCCCTTCTTCACCACCAAGCCGGTGGGCAAAGGCACGGGCCTCGGCCTGTCGCTGTCTTACGGTATCGTGCAAAAGCACAGTGGGCGCATGGAAGTGCACAGCGAACTGGGTGTGGGCACCCGGTTCAGGATCACACTCCCCATCAAGCACGAAGAAGCAGCCACCCAGCCAGCCGCTTGACGGCGGGCCAGCGCCCCCACCAGTACCGCCCAGCCCCGTACCCTTTTTGCAGCCATGGACACCGACAACACCCCACTGATCCCCGCCGAGGCTGCGGCGCCAGCGCCCAGCCGGCCGCCCGCCCCACCTGCCGAGCCCTGGACCGTGCTGTGCGTGGACGATGAGCCCAGCATCCTGTCAGCCCTCAAGCGCGTGCTGCGGGCCGAAGACTGCAAGGTGCTGCAAGCGGGCAGCGGCGCGGAAGCCATTGCCGTGCTGGAGCAACACCCCGTGGACGTGGTGGTGAGCGACATGCGCATGCCGGGCATGGACGGCGCCGCCCTGCTGGCCCAGGTGCGAGCCCGCTGGCCCGCCACCGCGCGCATTCTGCTCACGGGGTATGCCGACATGAAGGCCACGGTTGCGGCCATCAACGAAGGGCAGATTTACCGCTACATCCACAAGCCCTGGGACGAGACCGAACTGCGGCTGACCGTGCGCCAGGCGGCCGAGCGCAGGCAGCTGGAGCGTGAACGCAACCGCCTGCAAGCCCTGACGAGCGCGCAGAACGAAGAGCTGAAAGCCCTGAACACCGGGCTGGAGCAGCGGGTGCAAGAGCGCACCAACGAGCTGCGCCAGGCCAACGACCAACTGCGGCGCAACTACCTCACCAGCATCAAGATCTTTTCCAGCGTGATGGAACTGCGCAGCGGCGTGCTGGCCGGGCATGGCAAGCGCTGCGCCAACCTGGCGCGCAAGGTGGCGGTGACCATGGGCCTGCCCGAAGACGAAGTGCAGGACATCTTTGTGGCCGGGCTGCTGCACGACATGGGCTTCATGGCCTTGCCAGACTCCATCATGAGCAAGCCCGTGGGCAAGCTCACCCCGGAAGAACTGGCCAGCTACCAGCGCCACCCGGTGCTGGGCGCGCAGGCCTTCATGGCGCTGGACGACCACCAGACCGTGGCCACGCTGATCCGCACCCACCACGAGCGCTTTGACGGCACCGGCTACCCGGACCAACTCCAGGGCACGCAGATTCCGCGGGGCGCACACATCCTCGCGGTGGTGGACACGTATGACGACATGACGCACGGGCACCTCACCGGCGCATCGCTCACGGAAGCGGAAGCGCGCACCATCTTGCAGCGCGGGCGCGGCACGCAGTTCGACCCCGAGGTGGTGGACGTCTTCCTGCACATCACGCAAGAGGTCAAGCCCAAGCCCGTGCGCATCGAGCCCGTCAGCACCGACCATCTCAAGCCCGGCATGGTGCTGGGCAAGGATCTGCTTTCGAAAGAGGGGGTGATGCTGCTGTCTGCCGGGCATGTGCTCAGCGCCGACATGATCAGCCGCATTCGCAAATACGCGATGGCCGAAGGATTGAACCTGGCGCTGGACATTCGCATGCCGGGGTAGTTTCTTAATGTGGGGTTAAGTGGCGGTTTCAACAATCGTCCGCATGCCCCTCATCCTGCAACGGCTGCTGCCGCGCGCCCCATTTTTTGGTGCTTCCCACGCCTCTTCCACATCACAGCCCTCGGCGCAGGGTTTGCACCCCGCCTGGGTCGTGCTGTGGATCAGTGTCTGGATGGCCGCGGTGTGCAATGTGCCGCTGTGGCGAGAAGTGCTCCACCTGCCCGGCAACACCGGCGTTCGCGGCTGGGCTTTCCTGGCGGCCTTCATGGTGCTGGTCACTGCGGGCAACGCCGCCTTGCTGAGCCTGCTGGCCTGGCGCTGGACGCTCAAGCCCGCAGCTGGCCTGCTGGTGCTGATGGCGGCCTTTGGCGCCTATTTCATGCTGGCCTACGGCATTGCGATTGACGCCAGCATGCTCACCAACGTGCTGCAAACCGATGTGAAGGAAGCGGGCGACCTGCTGAACTGGCAACTGCCGCTGACCGTGGGTGCCCTGGCCGTGCCCCCAGTGGCGTGGCTGGTTCGCCAACCCGTGCGCGCTGTGGCACCGCTGCGGCACACGCTGCACAACGCGGGGCTTTTCGTCGCCGCCGTGCTGGTGGCCGTGGGTGCGGTGTTGCTGGTGTTCCAGGACTTTGCCTCCACCATGCGCAACCACACCCAGTTGCGCTACCTGATCAACCCTCTCAACACCGTCTATGCGCTGGGCAACATTGCCACCAAACCGCTGCGCATGGACACACGCACCATCCTGCCCGTGGGGCGCGACGCCCAACTGGGTGCCAGCTACGCAGGCCAGTCCAAGCCGCCGCTGCTGGTGCTGGTGCTGGGCGAAACCGGCCGCGCGGGCAACTTTGGCATCAACGGCTACGAACGTGACACCACCCCGCTGCTGGCGGCCCGGCCAGACCTCATCAGCGCTGGCAACGCCTGGGCTTGCGGCACCAGCACGGCGGCCTCGGTGCCGTGCATGTTTTCGCACCTGGGCCGCAATGGCTACGAGGCGCGCCGCGCCAACTTTGAAGGGCTGATGGACGTGCTGCAGCACGCAGGCCTGGCCGTTTTGTGGGTGGACAACCAATCGGGCTGCAAGGGCACTTGCGACCGCATTCCCAACGCCAACACTTCGGCACAGAAAGACCCCGAACTGTGCCCCACTGGCAGCGACTGCCTGGACAACATCATGCTCAAGGGCCTGGACCAGCGCCTGGCAGGCCTGCCCGCCGAGCAGCGCCAGCGCGGCACCGTGGTGGTGCTGCACCAGATGGGCAGCCACGGCCCTGCTTACTCCAAGCGCTCAGCGCCGGAGCGCAAGAAGTTCCTGCCCGAATGCACATCCAACGCGCTGCAGGAATGCGACCGCCAGCAGGTGGTGAACGCCTACGACAACAGCATCGTGGAAACCGACCACTTTCTCGATTCAGTGCTCAATTGGCTTGGAAAGCAATCCAATCAAGCGCAACCAGCTATGATTTATGTAGCAGACCACGGTGAATCGCTGGGTGAGAACAACATCTACCTGCATGGCCTGCCCTACTCCATCGCGCCTGACGTGCAAAAGCACGTGCCCTGGATCTCCTGGCTCTCGCCCGCCATGCAGTCGCGCATGGGCACGGCCACACCCTGCCTGCAAAAGGAACTGGCGCAGCAGCGCATCACGCACGACAACTACTTCCACTCGGTGCTGGGCTTGATGGATGTGAAGACGGGCGCGTACCAGCCCGAGCTGGACATCTTCAGCGCCTGCCGCAAGACCGTGGCCGCCAAGCAGGCGGCCCCCGCGCCAGCCAAGAGCTGAGCGGCCGCCCGTCAGCGGCCCTGCATCCACACCGCGGCCTGGGCGATCAGGTGGCCGCGAAACACCTCGGCAATGGGCGACAGCCGCTTGCCCTTGGGCCACACCAGGTGCCACTGCGACTGGATGGGAAAGCCCTGCACGTTCAGGATGGCCAGACCATCCCAATGCGGCCCCAGCGCATGCCGGGACACGATGGACACGCCCAGTTGCCCTTCTACCGATTCCTTGATCGCCTCGTTGCTGCCCAGCTCCAGCACGGCACTGGGCGTAAAGCCCAGCTGGCGCAAATGTGCATCGGTAGCCATGCGGGTGCCTGAGCCTTTCTCGCGCAAGATGAACCGCTCGCCCTGCAACTGCGCCAGCGTCACCCGTTTCCGGGCGGCCAGCCGGTGGCCTGCGGCGGCGATGACCACGAGCGGGTTGGGCATGAGGATCTGGTCCTCCAGCGGCAAATCCCCGGGGGGCATGGACATCACGTAAAGGTCGTCCTGGTTGGCGCGCAGGCGGGTGATGACATGGTCGCGGTTGAGCACTTCCAGCGAAATGTCGATTTGCGGGTGCAGCTTGCAAAAGCTGCCCAGCAAGCGGGGCACGAAGTATTTGGCGGTGCTCACCACCGCCACCTTGAGCCGGCCGCTGGTCAGGCCCTTGGCGCCCGAAATGCCTTGCTCAAACGCATCCCACTCGCTGGCAATGGCGCGGGCCGTGCGGGCCAGGGCCTGCCCGGCCTCGGTCAGGTACACGCGGCGCGACACCACTTCGTACAGCGGCACGCCCACGGCCTGCGTCACCTCGCGCAGCTGCATCGAGGCCGTGGGCTGGGTCACGTGCATGACCTTGGCGGCGGCGCTCACGCTGCCGGTTTCAGCCAGCGCCAGGAACAGTCGCAATTGGCGAAAGGTGATGTTCATAGATTTTTATCTATAGATAACCGCATTCGAATCGATTTTACTTTGCGCTCTGCTGTCTCTAGCATCCACCCCAGTCATCCCTTTGGAGTAGAAAAATGCAAAGTTTGCTGGACCCTGCGGTCCTTTTTTTTGCGCTGGGCGTGTTTGCGGGCCTGGTGCGGTCGAACCTGGAAATGCCTGCGGCCATCTCGAAGTTCTTGTCGATTTACCTGCTGATGGCACTGGGCCTGAAGGGCGGCTTTGCGCTGGCTGCCTCGGGATTCACCGCCAGCGTGGCCAGCAGCCTGGGGCTGGCGGTGCTGCTGGCCGTGGTGGTGCCCCTGATGGGTTACGCGCTGCTGCGGCGAATGCTGTCGGGCTTCAACGCCGCGGCGGTGGCAGCCACCTATGGCTCGGTCAGCGCGGTGACGTTTGTGACGGCGACGCAGTATCTCGAATCGCAATCCGTGCCCTATGGCGGCTACATGGCCGCCGCCATGGCGCTGATGGAGTCGCCCGCCATCATCCTGGCCGTGATGCTGGCCAACGCACTGCGCCAGCGGCAGGGGGTGCCCGCCACCCATGCAGCGCAGATGGTGGCCATGTCCCCCTCCGGTGCAGCCACCCTGCCCAGCCCGGGCAGCCTGGGTGCCTCAGGCTCAGCCACTGCGGGCAAGGCTGGGCCGCATCTGTCGGTGGGCAAGATCCTGCACGAATCGTTCACTGACGGCACCCAGCTGCTGTTGCTGGGCGCCATGGTTATCGGCCTGGTCACGGGCGATGCGGGCAAGGCCGCCATGCAGCCGTTTTCGGGTGACCTGTTCAAGGGCATGCTGTGCCTGTTCCTGCTGGACATGGGCCTTTCCACCGCGCGCAACCTGCCTGCCGTGCGCAAGCAGTCGCCGTGGCTGCTGGCCTATGCCGTGCTGGGGCCGCTGGTGCACGCCGGGCTGGCCCTGGCCCTGGCGTGGCTGGCCCAGGTGCCCGCAGGCGATGCGGCGCTGCTGATGGTGCTGGCCGCCAGCGCGTCTTACATCGCCGTGCCCGCCGTGGTGCGCTACGCCATTCCTGAGG
>ERZ795062.2371-NODE-2371-length-12397-cov-5.531356_pt1 | contig 12397 bp, 9 predicted proteins | sample MGYA00375146_ERZ795062 | MGnify/ENA primary metagenome ERZ795062 (study PRJEB30191, sample SAMN05720281) | activated sludge metagenome | isolation source: Anaerobic digester | place: USA | collected 2015-07-16 ... | reverse complement strand
ATTTCCGGCGATCGGAGTATGCGACGGCATAGTTATGGGCCATATCGGTATGAAGTATTCTCTGGCATCACGAGAATTGATAGCAGATTCAATAGAGACGATGGCCGTTGCCCACGCATTTGACGGATTAGTTCTCATACCTAATTGTGATAAGATAGTGCCGGCAATGCTTATGGCAGCGGCGAGGATTAATATTCCGACTGTTGTTATAAGCGGCGGTCCCATGTTTGCAGGCAGATATAAAGGTAAAGATGTAGACCTTAACACATGTTTTGAAAAAATAGCTGAATATACCTCAGGCAAAATAACGGAAAAAGAACTTGAAGAAGTAGAACATGCCGCCTGTCCGGGATGCGGCTCCTGCTCAGGTATATTTACGGCAAATTCCATGAACTGCTTAACGGAAGCGTTAGGTATGGGCCTACCCGGCAACGGGACGATACCGGCATGTTCCGGGGCTCGGGTTGCCCTTGCAAAAAAGGCTGGGATGCAGGTTATGGAAATGGTAAGAAAGGATATAAAACCGCGGGATATAATGACACGAGAAGCCTTTGAAAATGCGATTACAGTAGATATGGGTATGGCGGGTTCCACCAATACAGTCCTTCATCTTCCGGCAATTGCTCATGAAGCAGGGATAAAATTGGAACTGGATATATTTGACAAGATAAGCCAGAGAACACCTTATCTTGCAAAGCTTGCACCCAGCGGACACTACCATGTCCAAGATTTACACGAAGCAGGAGGAATACCCGCCCTTATGAAAGAGCTTTCTCGAAAAGGACTGCTCAATTTAGATTTAATGACGGTAACCGGTAAAACCATAGGGGAAAATATTGCAAATGCCGAAATTAAAAATACAGATGTTATCCATACCATAGAGAATCCATACAGAGAAACGGGAGGTCTTGCAATATTAAGGGGCAACCTTGCCCCAAACGGCGCAGTGGTCAAAGAAGCTGCGGTAGCCCCCGAAATGCTGTATCATGAAGGCCCTGCCCGCATCTATAATTCTGAAGAAGAAGTTACCGAGGCGATTTTCTCCGGAAAAATCCAAAAGGGCGATGTAGTAGTTATCCGGTACGAAGGCCCGAAAGGCGGTCCCGGCATGAGAGAAATGCTCTCCCCTACTTCGGCCATAGCCGGGATGGGGCTTGACAAGGATGTAGCCCTGATTACCGATGGCAGATTTTCCGGTGCAACTCGCGGAGCGGCTATTGGGCATATTTCTCCTGAGGCAATGGAAGGCGGTCCTATAGCCCTTCTTCAAGATGGCGACATCATTCGAATAGATATAAATCATCGCAAAATTGAAGTACTTCTTTCGGATGATGAACTTGCAAAACGCAAAACCTCATGGCATAAACCCGAGCCAAAGGTAAAAACAGGGTATCTTTCCCGCTATGCCCGCTTGGTGACATCAGCTTCTACCGGCGCAGTTTTAGAATAATTATAGAATAATTAGAATATGAGCACAGACACAGCACAAAGGAACAGAAAGAAACAGACAGCACAAACAACAGCACAGAGGCATAGAGCACACAGCACACAGCACAGAGGGACGGTTCTTTTGTGTTGTCTGACAACACAAAAGAACCGTCCCTCTGTGCTGGTGTTCTGTCCTGCCCCACCTCTGTCCCTCTATACTCTATATATATACTCTATGTACTCTATGTGCTCTAAGACACATAGGTGAAAAGAATGCTAAGAACAAATCACACAAGGCAAATTACAGCGGTTATTACTATAATTGTTTTATGCTTAATATCATACTCTTATTATACTTTATGCTTAAAAAAACCTTATAAGGATCTTGATATAAAATGGAAAAAACTTCCTGCGCAACCGGAGGAGGCTTTGTGCCTTAACTTCATTAAAGCATCCTTGTCTGGAAAAACAGGAATCTTTACTAATTTTTTATATGATGATAAGATAAATGAAACAGCAACAGGACACCAGATACTATCGGAATCTGAAGGTCTTATTATGCTGTATGCAGTTTTGGGCGGCAATAAGGATCTTTTTGATGAACATTTTAATATAGTCCGCGGTATGGTTTTAGATAATGGAGTTATAGCGTGGAGGATGGGGGCAAAAGGTGAAATGCTGACAAAAAGCTCAGCATCAATAGATGATCTTAGGATAATTCGAGCCCTTATTTACGCTGATGACCGATGGGGAGACAGAAAATATAACTGCTTTGCAAATAAACTGGTGCGTAGAGCCAAAAAGTATGAACTTGCAAAGGACAGACTTGTAGATTTCTACGACGGAGAAAGCAAAATAAAGGCCAATACCATAACTATTTCCTACATAGACCTTTATACTATGAAGATTTTAGCTCAAAAAGACGATACTTGGGAAAATGCATTTAAAAAGGGTTTAAACATTATAAATAATGCTTTTGTATCAGAAAATGTGCCATTTTTTAGAAAATCTTATAATTACAAAACAAAAAGTTATAGCTCCGAAAACAAGATTAATATGATAGATTATCTAAACACCTTGCTTCACCTAAGCGAGGTAGATTTATGCCCCCAGGCGGCTGTAAAGTGGCTTAAAAGCCAGATGAAGACAGGTAATGCACTCTTTAACGAGTACTATATAAGTTCAGCAATGCCGGCTTCTTCCTTAGAGTCACCGGCTTCCTACGCTATAGCCTGCAGGATTGCGGTGAATATAGAGGATGAAGAACTTTATAAACTGATGAAAGAGAAACTTTTAATGTTTCAAGTTACCGATGCATCAAGCCCTATTTATGGCGCATTTGGAGATGCCAAAACATTAGAAGTTTATTCATTTGACAATTTGCAAGCATTATTGGCTCTTCAGGGGGTCGGAGGTGCAAAGTGAACAATTTGTCTAAAAAAACCAAGGCATTTTTTATGCTCCTAATTTTAGAATTTTTCATCCTAATTTCATTGTTTTTCTTAAAACCTGACATGATAGGCCAAAAAAATTACATACTGCTTTCTGCCACATTTTTCCTTGCGTTATGGTCGTTTTCTACGGATTTGGTCATGGCGCTTTTTGGTGCGCTGTTTTTAGTGCTTGCTTATGGCAGCTATATCTTATACCAGGCAATTTTTGCTGGAGTTTTCAATTTTACCTTTTTGACGGACTATTTTTGGCTTTTAGTTTTTCCCATAGTTGCATATACTTCCAGCCAATTGGGAGAAGGCATTAATGATTCAAATAAATCAATACAAGAATTAAGAAAAAATATTCAAGCTCTTGTAAGGGTTGATAACCTGACGGGACTGGGCAATAAACAGAAATTTTACGAAGATCTCTCTGAAGAGATGCGGCGGGCCAGAAGACACGGTTTCGATTTGTCAATGATGATCGTAAAGATCATGTTTTTTAAGGAACTTATAGATATATATGGCAAAAGTAAAACTAATGAAATCATAATGCTTATGGTAAAAAATATAGAAGAAACCTTAAGAGCAGAAGATAAAAAGTACCGATTAGAAGATGACACTTTTGCTTTTATCCTGCCAAATACCAACAAAAATGGTGCAGAAGTTATAAAAAATAGAATACGTACGAACTTAAGTGCCATAACATTAAATTCAGGCAAGAAAGAGGAAAAACTCAATTTCAATTTTAAAATCGGAATTTTGGAGTATGATCAAAAAACTAACGATGTATTTGAAATAAAACATAAATTAGAAAAAGAGCTGGAATATGATGTGTAAAAGTAAGATTTGCTATTTCGTATCAATAATTTTGGTAGCCGTTTTTTTTACTGTATCTGCTGGAAAACCGGTTATGGCCCAAGAAATGGCAAAAGACGGCAGCTCTACAAAGAATGTCCTTATAATTTACGACAGAAGAAATTATTTTGGATTTAAAGCAGATGAAGTAACAGCTATTGTTAACCTGCTTTACCATTTTAATGTGAATACAGAAGAAATAATGGCTTCGTCTTATAAAGCGGGAATGATGCAAAAATATGATTGCACAGTTTATATAGGCATTTCTGACGAGAAGTTAAAAAATGATTTGTTAAAAGATATAACAGACTATAAAAAACCATTTCTTTTTGTTGGAAAGGGGATACAATATCTACTCCGATATAATCCCATGGAAGGAGTAGAATTCAAGGGCAATAATCTTAAGCCCGTAAAAGTTAAGTACAAAGACAGAGAATTTATATTAAAAACAGAGCGGTTTTTTCAAGAGATAATCTTAAAAAATGATGCCGGCCAGGTTTTCAGCACTGTAAGCGATGAACAGAGTTTATATCCATATATAGTAAGACTTTCGAATTTATGGTATGTTTCATGTCTTGATACACAAGGTGTATTGTTTTATATTTTAGCTGATGTTCTTCATGACTTTTTTGAAGAATATCACGATACTTCAAGTCCTAAAATCTACGTCAGAATTGAAGATGTTCACGCAGAAAGATCTATTGAAAACCTTTATAAAATAGCGGATTATCTTCAACAGGAAAATGTACCTTATATGGTTGCCCTTATCCCCTCTTTTTATGATTTTAAAACCAAAAATATATTTGATTTAAAAGATAATAAGAGATTTGCTGACTGCATAAAATATATGCAAGATTCCGGGGGCTCTATCGTCCTTCACGGTTATACCCATCAGATTCATAAAGATATGCCCGGGGAAGGTTTTGAATTCTGGGATGGAGAAAAAGATCAGCCGCTGCCTGTAGATATGAAAAAATGGGTAGACGAAAGGATAAATGCAGCAATTGACGAATGCACAGAGGTTGGAATTGGACCTATAGCTTTTGAAGCGCCTCACTATGCAGCGTCAAGTGAAGCTTATAAAAACCTCAAGAGGTATTTTTCTACAATCATAGGCCATTTACAGACGTCTGACAGAGGATATACCACAACTCCTTATCCTTATACCTTGCATTATTCATCTTTGTATAATAACTTGATTCCTGAAAACCTGGGTTACGTAGACCCTGATGATTTACTGTATAAAGAACATATTTTTGAAGAATTAGAAAAAGTTGCTATAGTAAGAGATTATACTGCCGGTTTTTACTTTCATTCATACCTCGATCCTAAATTACTCGAACCTATAATTGTTGAAATTAAAAAACGCGGCATAGATTTTCTTGATTTAAAACAAGAGAACAATTGGGTAAAAGGTGCAAACTACATAATCAGTTCACAAAGCGGAAATATTCAAATTGAGCAAGTCAAAACCTTAAAAGAACCTTTATTAATCAGGATTTTTAGGAGAATATTTATTGTATTACTGATTTTAGTAACTACAATTTGCCTTAGGCTACTTTACATATTTTTAGATAGAAGAAGAAAAGCCAAAGAATATTTATTCAAAGAATGAGGTAATATTATTGCTAAAAACAGTAGACTATATTTTTATGTATTCGCTTTTTTCAATTTGGATTTTATTACTTTTTAATGCATGGCTTGCTTTTGCGGGACATAGTTTTTTTAAGGAAATCGAAGAGAGAAAAATTGATATTATTAAAGGCATAAATAATTACCCCATGGTTTCCATCTTAGTGCCGGCTCATAATGAAGAAAAGGTTATTGAAAGATCAATTTTAGCAATCTTGAAGATGGATTACCCAAAAGATAAACGTCAATTGATTGTAATAAATGATAATTCAAAGGATGAGACAGGTATTATTCTTGAAGAAATTAAGTCAAAATATCCCAACGAAAATATACAGATAATAACGACTGATGCAAGGACGGGAGGCAAAGGAAAGGCAAATGCACTAAATATAGGATTACAATATGCAACAGGAGAATATGTTGTAGTTTATGATGCGGATAATACACCAGAAGTTATGTCGCTTCGCTATCTAGTCTATGAGATTGTAAATTCGAAAGAATATGGGGCAGTAATCGGAAAATTTAGAACTCGAAATAAGGATGCAAATATTTTAACCAGATTCATAAATATAGAAACACTTAGCTTTCAGTGGATGATGCAAGGAGGCAGGTGGAAAAAATTTGGCATATGTCTTTTGCCCGGAACTAATTTTATAATAAGAAAAGATTTATTAGAAAAGCTGGGCGGTTGGGATACAAAAGCAATAGCTGAAGATACTGAACTTTCAATAAGAGTCTATGGCAATGGTTTTAAAATAGCTTTTATGCCGAGAGCTGTATCATGGGAACAAGAACCGGAAACGTTCAAAGTTTGGTTTAAGCAGAGAACTAGATGGGTAAAGGGCAATATATATGTTGTAAATAAATATTTGTTCCCGCTTCCAAAATGCTCGGGACCCATACTTATTGATCTTCTATATATGTTTTTAGAGAGTTTTCTGTTCTTTTTTGCGGTAATATTCTCAGATGCTGTATTTATTTTAGGTCTTTTTGGCATCGCTAAAATTTCACTTCCGGGGAATTTTTTGGTAATTTGGATGCTTGCTTATATACTTTTTATCCTTGAGATAAGCATAAACCTTACAATGGAAAAAGGCGAATACAATTTGAGCAACTTTTTTCTTATTGTGATAATGTATCTTACTTATTGTCAGTGTTGGATTATAGTGTGTATTTCCGGTATATACTCTTATTTTAAAGATGCTATTTTTAAAAGAGAGCATACCTGGTACAAAACTGAAAGATTTTAGGAGGCTGCCATGAAGAAACTGATATGCGTAATAGCTGTATTTTTCATAGTATTAAATAGTAGTTTTGCGTTTGCTCAATCAGTATCTGCTCAAAATACATATTATGTTGTTCAAGCAGGTTTTTATAAAGATGCGACTATACTTATGGAAAGTTACAACCTCCTAAAAGCAAAAGGATTTCCGGTCTATAAATTTGCTGTAGCCGGGGGAACACGCTTGTATGTGGGAAACTACAAGGAAAGAAAAACAGCTGAATCAGCAGCAAAGCAGCTTGAAGCTTTAGGCTTTGAGACTCTAATTCTCACCCAAAAATCTACTGCTCCTACTTTGCCTAAAACAACATCTCTTTCACCTGCATCCGCTGCCTCCCTTGAAGTCTCTAAAACTATGAAAAATGAAAAAAGTCAAGTTAAAAATATCTTTATCCCGGAGGACGTTACTATAAAAGGCATATTCGGAAGCCACAGCCTGTTTTTCTTTATCGATGAAAACTGGCAGTTAAATGATAATTGCTTTTTTGAACTTGTATTTAATCAAAGCCAAATTAAAAACTATAAAAATTCTACTTTAACCGTTCTCCTAAATGATGTGCCGATTAAAAGCTTTGCTTTAAGCGATAAAGACAATTATCAAGCTGCAGAAAAGATACTTCTTCCAAAAGACAAAATTGTAAAAGGATATAATACGATAAAGCTTTCTACATATCATAGAATTACTGAAGAACCTTGCATGGATTATGTTAATCCTGCCAATTGGCTCACGGTTTGCAAGGAGTCCTATATACATATTGAGTATGAAGGAATACCTGACACTTTCGGTGTAAATAATTATCCGTATCCTTATCTGAAAGTCTCGGATGATCAGCCGGTAGATTGTATAATAGTGGTGCCGGATAATCCTGATGACGCTCAAATAACAGCTGCATTGACGATTGCAGCAGATTTTGGAAAAAGAATTCCTTATAGCAATACGGATATTAAAGTTGAGTGCTATACGGATATAAAAAGCATTAGCAAAGACGCTAATTTTATAGTAATAGGAAATTCTTCCGATACAGAAAATGAAATCTTTGATCCTATAAGGGGCACTTTACCGGATTTAAAAAATGCAGCAATTATAAAAGAAGTTAAACTCCCTATCGATGAAGCAAAACGCATACTATATATTCTCTCAGACAACGATGAGATGCTGCTTGAAGCCGCCCGATCATTGACTTTAGACAATATTGTCTTGCAAATGAAAACAAATACTCAACTTATATCTTCAAAAATTGAGGAAGAGAAGGCCGCTGAGAAAAATTCTGATATTATAACACTGAAAGATTTGGGTTATGAAGATACGGTAATCAAAGGCATATTTTATCAGCAAGCAACATTTTCGATAAATTTACCTAAAAATTGCCGGCTAAAAGAGGATTCCTTTATAAATATTCCTTTAAGGTATACAGGCGCATTAGATTTTGACAAATCATCTGTAACGGTTTACCTTAACAATATTCCGCTGGCCAGTAAGCTCCTAAGCGAAAAGGGAGCTGAGGAAGACGAGATTAAAGTAAAAATTCCCGCAGAGCTCAGAGACAGCGATTTGTTAGAACTTAAAGTAGTCTTTTATCTTGAGCCTTACGGATTTGACTGTAAAAATCTTAGATACGGAGAAATATGGGCACTAATATCCAAAGATACAACATTTAACTTTCCCCGAGAAATAGCCGAAGGAAGATATCTTGAGTATTATCCGGATATTTTTATAAAAAACGGATCATTGGATGATACTTTGCTTGTACTGCCGGATAAAATAGATAAACAATATCTGACGATGGCTTCGAATATAGTGGCTTTCATGGGACATAATATAAAAGATGTAAAAAATTTGTCAGCAGTCAAAGGTGCAGAACTTGCGGCGACAGATGCCAATATGATAGTGATAGGAACACCGAAAGACAATGCTGCTATTAAAGACTTAAATGATAAACTCTATATAAAGTTTGACGGCAAGTTTGAAAAATTTGAGTCTAGCCCCAAGATGGCGTTGATTGAAGGCTATAATAAAAATCTTGCATCCATCCAGTTGACCACCTCCCCCTTTAATGGTGAAAAACATTTAATGGTTATAACGGCGCCAAAAGAAGAAAATTTGACAGCAGCCGAAATGTATCTTAAAGACTTTACGTTTAATTTAAAACTTAAAGGGGATGCTGCGGTAATCGACAGCGACGGAGATATTTATACTGCTTATTTCGTAAAACCATCACAAGCGCCGAAAGAAAAAACTGCTCAAAGCTCTCCTACCGAAAAAACAAGATTGCAAGATAACCCACAATTTGTAATATATTTGATTTTCTTCATTATGCTTATAATTATAAGTGTCTATGTCTTAATAATTATAAGCCGAAGTAAAGAATAGAGGGCTTAAACCAATAATACGCTGATTATTGAAGTAATAAAATCTTGGCAAGATGCTTTACTTTCAAAAAGTAAAGTGCCTTAAGAATGCATAATAGGCCATCCCTATCTGCTTGAAGGGATGGCCATTACTATTTGTGCCTTCGATGATGTTTTAGTTAACTTTAAGCTCGTATTTCCTGACGCATGAAAAGTGTATAAGTTATCCCGAAGATGATCATTGTTCCAGCTATAAGGCCTGTAAGATGTGGCCATATCAAAAGCAGGCTCTGGCCAAGAGGCAATGAGCCGGGTACGGCGCCGTATGCCTGCTCTAGGAGGACGGGTCCTAATGTTCTGACATTTGGAGAAAGAATAGTAACCGCAGCTTCGCTGTAAAGTGTTGAAGGAGAAAGCCTGCTTATCCCTTGGGACAATTTTATATTATAAAGCTGAGTCAGCACATCTGCTTTATCGGTTACAGGAAATAAAGTATCTGCCACCATGCCTGCAAATATAGGAAGAAATATGGTAAAAAACAGCCATAATGCAATAGTAGAAAGAGCTGAAGTTGCAGTCTGCCGGAAAATAACAGAAAACAACATTGAAAGCGCAACCCAAAAAGCCATATAAACTACACTTAATAGCAAATATATTATAAGCCTTACAACTTCCTCACCTTCCGGCGCGACCCCTGTCAGCACAATACCCATACCTGCCACAAATCCACCTAGAGCAAAGGTCATTAAAGTCAGTATAAAAAGCCGTGCAAAAAACTTTCCGTTGATAACATCATCTCGGTATATGGGCTGTGCCAGCAGCCTTGTGAGTGTTCCGTTAGACTGTTCGGCGTTTATGGCATCAAAACCCATAGAAAGTCCCAGGAGCGGGCCGAGCAGTGACAAAAACCATGTAAAAGAAGGCAGCGAGGTGCCTGAAGTTGTAAATAAGCGAATAAGAATAAAATTTGTTCCCGAATCCTCAGTCAGCGTCCCTATATTAGATATTGCAGAATAAAAAGAAACTACACCCGTAAGAGTAATCAGCGCAAACAAAATAATATATCTTATGCTAGAAAGCTGATCGGCCAGCTCCTTGAAAAATACTACATCTATTCCGCCGAGGATTTCCTTGGAAGTTGATTCGGAAGTATTAATTCCAAAAATGTTTTTCAATTTACTTATCATTTTTTGCACCTTCTTCCTGAAAATACCGACGATAGATGTCGTCAAGGTCTGAGCCTCGTACTTTAACATGATAAATATTCATGCCGCGCTCAACAAGTGCTTTTACTATTTTAGGAGCAAGTTCTTCTCCTGCACCATCGATAATAATCATATCATCCTGAACACTGACGGAATCTACACCCGGCATAGCGCTTATCGCATCATAGGGAAAATCTTCCAGAGGAGTTGCCTTGATTTCCACAGCCCGCTCGCCGCCTATTTTTTGAGCAAGCTCAGAAATAGTGCCTGACGCAACAAGCTTGCCCTTTACAAAAATTCCTACTCTATCGCAAATAGCCTGTACCTGATGAAGGAGATGGGAAGATATTAAAACGGTTTTACCTTCTTTTTTGCCAAGCTCTTTTATAATTTCCAAAAGTTCTGCAGTACCCTCCGGATCAAGACCTAAAGTAGGCTCATCAAGAAATACTACTTCCGGATCCTTTAAAAGCACATCGGCTACGCCGAGACGCTGCCGCATGCCTCTGGAATATTCCCTTACTTTTCTGTCAGCAGCCTCCTTGAGGCCAACCTTGCTTATAAGAAAATCAATTCTCTTTCCCTGCTCCTCTTTTGGAATCCTGTTTAAATTTGCGGTATAATAAAGATTTTCCCTGCCGGTCATATCCCCGTAAAAGCCGATACTGTCAGGCATGTAGCCAACTATTTTTTTAACCAGAATAGGTTCTCGCGCCGGATTTAAACCTGCTACACTGATACTGCCGGAAGTAGGTTCACAAAGCCCCATAAGCATTAATATCGTAGTAGTTTTTCCTGCGCCATTTGGGCCCAGCAAGCCAAAAATTTCACCCTTGCATATCGAAAGATTTAAATTGTCAACTGCTGTGATAGACCCGTACTGCTTTACCAGATTTTGAATTTCAATTATTGTTTGGGTATCCATTGCTATCGCCGCCCGTATTTCCTGAAGGTTGTAACTACCCAAGCTATTACCGCAAAAATTATTACAACTCCTATAAAACCCCACAATGTGGAAGTATGAATAGTCGTCCTAATATCTATGCTATCAGATGTTTCATCAGTAGAAGCGGTTATGGTCACCATGTAATCTCCCGCAATGGCTTTGGCGCTAGGGGTGATAGATGCAGTAACCTGTTTCTTTTCTCCGCTTTTTAGTGTTTCTATGGAATCCGGTTTAAATGCAACAGTCCAGCCTGTAGGCGTACTTGCAGAAAGGTTTATACCATGCAGGTCTGCACTCCCTTGATTTTCCAGTTCTAAAGTTACCGATCCTTCTTTACCTGCTGTAAGATCGGCGTTTAGCCTGTCAGAAGGTGTAGAAAGCTTGAGACGATAAGTACCCGAAATTACTACTTCTAAATCTGCTTTTGCAACTTCGCTTCCATAGACTGCTGCCGCAGTTATTTTATATTTTCCGGCCTTGACTCCTTTTGGCGGCTGCACAACTATATCAAGATCCTGCGATTTGCCTGCCTCTAAACTGAGGCTTGTAATCTGATTGCTTTGGTATGCCGGTTTAAAAGAAACCTGCCAGCCCTCGGGAGCATCAGCGCCAAGAGTGTAGAATCTCGGACGGCCGCTGTTATTGTAAAGAGTGCCTCTAAAACTAAATGTGGCAGTATCCGGCCCTGAAAGAGAAGGGTATTGCACGTCTATCTTGTCAGCACCCTCCGCATTGGTATCGATTTTGATGTTTAAGGTTAAAGTAGATGTGCCGCCTGCACCTGAAGCCTGAACTACTAAATTATAGCTGCCATTTTTTGCCTCTGAAGGAATTTGGACACGCAAATCTACTTCTGCATTAACATCTGAAGATGTATATACTCGGTGAACCCTCATGCCTTCCCCATAAATTCCAGCTGTCCAGCCGGATGGAATACTTGTTACAGCAATGTCTATAAAGCCAGAACCTTTTATTATAAGAGGAAAAGTTATATTATTGCCGGGCTGTGCTGAAATTCCGGGATATTGAGTATAAATGATTAAACCGTTTGCACCATAAGCTGTCGGACAAAGACCGATTACCAGTATAAGAATTATTGCTGCTAAAATTTTGGTTTTACTCCTTGACATCTTTTTCACCTTCCTTTGAACATAATCTCTAAATAATATTTTAGAGCATAATTTTGAAAAAACTGTGAGGATTTTGTTACAATTTTATAAAGCTGAATAAGAGTGCCGCATAGATATTCCTTAAGGTAACAAGC
>ERZ795062.2365-NODE-2365-length-12423-cov-5.952215_pt1 | contig 12423 bp, 8 predicted proteins | sample MGYA00375146_ERZ795062 | MGnify/ENA primary metagenome ERZ795062 (study PRJEB30191, sample SAMN05720281) | activated sludge metagenome | isolation source: Anaerobic digester | place: USA | collected 2015-07-16 ... | reverse complement strand
ACCGGGAGCCACCGCCCGACACCCACCAGGGCGGTGCCGGCGTCGTCGCGGATCTGCAGTTCGATTCCGGGCACCGCACGGCCCACCGAGCCGAGTCGCCGGGAGATCGCCGGATCGTCCGAGGCATACGCCTCACGATGATCGTCGGGGCCCAGAACCGCGATGGTGGAGCTGGTTTCGGTGAGGCCGTATGCGTTGACCAGCCCGACGTGGCCGAGCACGTCGAGGGTGCGGCGCACCAGCGGCTGCGGCACCTTCGATCCGCCGTAGGCCAGGTTGCGCAGCGTCGGCAACTCCACCGGCGACTTCTCGAAGACGGCGATGATGCGGTCGAGCATGGTCGGCACCACCGTGGCGTTGGTGACGCCCTCGTCGTGAACGAGGCGCAGCCAGGCCGCCGGATCGAAACGCCGCAGGTAGATCGCGCGGCGTCCGGCGTACAGATTCGACAGCGCCGCGCTCACCCCGGCGATGTGATAGGGCGGCACACAGATCAGCGCGGCGTCGGCCGGATCGGCGGAGGCGAAGTCGACGGTGCCCATCACGTAGCTGGTGAGGTTGGCGTGGGTGATCTCCACGGCCTTGGGCTTGGAGGTGGTGCCGGAGGTGAACAGAACCACCGCGAGCGAATCCGGATCGACGTCAACATTTGTCCCGCTCGCTGCGCTCCCGGCGACATCCCCGGACACGGGGTCGGCACCCGCGGCGGCCTCGACGTCCAGGAACTGCGCCGAGTCGAGCACCTGGACCCCGGCCCGCGCGGCAACGTCCGCGTAGTCGGCGTCGGCGACGACGACCACACCCGGCAGGCGCTCGATCAGTTCCACCAGCGCATCGGCGGTGAGTCGGTAGTTCAGCGGCGCGAACGGCACCCCGGCCCGCGCGGACGCGAACAGCAGCACCGGCATCGCGGCACCACCGGTACCCACGTACGCCACGCACCGGGCACCCGACTCGACGATACGTGCGGCGCCCTTGTTGACCAGGGTATCGACCTGACCCAGCGTCAACCGCAGATCACCGTCGACGATCGCTTCCTTGTCCGGGTCCATCGACACCGGCATTTCCAGCAATATGGCAATACTCATAACTTTTCCCTACCCGCAAGCCTGTGTGATGTGAGCGCCTGCGCTACCCACATATGACCCGCACGACGAAACACGACTTACGTATCTCATACCACGCGCAATCGCTTGCGCACACGCCTGCGCTCACGGAGCAGCATGAGATCCATTCCCTTGCGCATTCCCGTCCCGAAGGGCGGAACGGCGCTTGACGTGGTGACCCGCGCAGGCAGGTCCGTGCCCACCACCGAACGATGGTGAGACAGCCGATCGAAGCCCGCCCTGCCGTGGTAGGCGCCCATGCCGCTGTTGCCGACGCCGCCGAACGGCGCGTCCGAGGGCAGCATATGGATACCGAATTCGTTGCGTGCGACGCCACCGCTGCGGGTACGCCGCACGAACTCGCGGAAGTCGGCGGTGTCCGCGCCGAACCAGTACGCGACCAGCGGTGCCGGCTGCGCATTGAGCGCGTCGATGACCTCGTTGGCATCGGTGTACGTGGCGACGCCCAGCACCGGGCCGAAGATCTCCTCATGCGCGATCGTCATGTCGGCGGTGATGCCGGTGACCAGCGTCGGTGCGATCTTGCGCGTGTCCGGGTCGGGATCGCTCTGATGCTCCGGCGCGACCACCGTGATCGTGGCACCTTTGTCGCGGGCGTCGTCCACCAGGCCCCGCACACGCCGGTAGTTGGCGTCGTTGACACACGACGGGTACTCCGGGTTGTCGGTGACCGTCGGGAAATGCTTACGCAGCGCCGTCGCCGCGGAGGCGAGAAAACCCTCCAGCAATTCGGCGGGCACATACGCCTGATCAGGGCAGATACACACCTGCCCACCGTTGACCATGCGGCCCAACGCGATCCGCTGAGCCGCCTCGTCGAGGTCGGCGTCGCGGGCGACAACCACCGGGTTCTTGCCACCGAGCTCGAGGGTCACCGGCACCAAGTTGGCCGCCGCCGCGGCCTGGATGCGCTTGCCCACGCCGGGCGAACCGGTGAAGAAGATATGGTCGAACGCCAATTCCGAGAATGCGGTGGCCACCGGCAGGTCTCCGGTCACCACAGTCAGTTCGGTCGGATCGAAGTACTCGGCCGCCAGCGATTTCACCGTCTCGGCGGTGTTCGGGGTGATCTCGGACATCTTGATCATCACCCGGTTGCCCGCGGCGAATGCGGCAGCAGTCGGCAAGATGGCCAGGTGCAGCGGGAAGTTCCACGGCCCGATCACACCGACGACACCGAGTGGGGAGGGCACCACCTCGGCACTGATCCGGGTAACCAGGCTCCCCCGCAGCACCTTTCGCGGCTTCATCCACTTCGTCAGGTTCTTGCGGGTGTGCTGGATGTTGCCGATCATGCCGACGATCTCGGTCGACAGGGTCGCGGTGCGCGACTTGGACCCGAAGTCTGCCACAATCGCGTCGACGAGTTGATCGGTGTTGTCCAGCACCAGCGCGAGCAATCGGTCGATACGGTTGCGGCGCAGCGCGACCGACGGCATCGGATCGGCCCGATGCGCAGCCCGCTGGGCATCGAGAAGCTGTTGCAGCGCAGTGACATCCCCCGTCGCTGCGCTCGCCCCGGTCACATCCCCCGTCGCTGCGCTCGCCCCGGTCACATCCCCCGTCGCTGCGCTCGCCCCGGTCACATCCCCCGTCGCCGCGCTCGCCCCGGCCGGATCCGAGGAGACATCCCCGGACCCGGCGGCGCTGATGTGGGTGACGGTCACGACAGGTCCAGCGGACCGTCGTCCACGACGCTCTTGAGCCAGCCCACGTCGACGCCCGAGTCGGCGGCGGCCACCGCAGCCGCCTTGACGTCCTTGCGCAGGAACGGGCCGGCTGCCTTGGTGAACTTCTCCGGTCCGCCGGTGCCCTTGACCGCGCCGAGCGCGTAGCTGTGCCCGCTGCAATGTTGCAACGAGTTCAGCAGGTCGTTCTCCTTGATACCGAGCTTGGCGCCGAGTTCCACCGCCGCGGCGGCAAGTTGGGAGTTGGCCGCGAACAGGATGTTGTTGACCAGCTTCACGTTCAGCGCGGTGCCGAGTTCACCGGTGCGGATGACCTCCTTGGCGTAGGCCAGCACCACCGACTCGGCCTGCTTCACCGCGGTTTCGGGCCCGCCCAGCAGCACGGTCAGTACCCCCTTGGTGATGTCCTTGGCGGAACCACTGATCGGGCCGTCGACGATCGTCGGCCCTTCCTGGTACTTGTCCACCAGGCCCTGCAAGGTGCTGACATTTCCGGTGGTGTGCGAGACCACCACGCTGCCGGCCTTCGCGTTCTCCATGAAACCGTTCGGCCCCTCGGCGATCTCGATGAGTTGGGCATCGGAGAACAGGCACAGGATCAACACGTCGGCGCGCGCGGCGGCCTCGGCCACCGAGTCGACGATCGTCGCGCCCTCGGCACCGAGCTTCTCGCGGATCTCGGGACGACGGGCGTAGAGCACCACCTCTTTGCCGGCAGCGAGCAGGCGCTGAACCATCGGCTCACCCATCTGCCCTGCACCGACGAAACCAATCACGTCAGACATATCCGGTCAGCCCTTCCACGGGACGGTCTTGGCGTAGCCGCCCGCGTCGATACGCAGCTGCATGCCGGTGATGTAGCGGGAGTCCTCGCTGGCGAGGAAGATCACCGCGTTGGAGATGTCCTGCGGCTCAACGAAGGGAACCTTCATCGAGTGCATCATCGGGAACACGGGCTTGACGTCGTCGAGGGTGGGACTTTCCAGGTCAGGACGGAACACCGAGTACATCCCCTCGTTGTGCAGCATGTCGGTGTTGCAGTTGGTGGGGTGCACCGCGTTGATACGGATTCCCTTGGGGCCCAGGTGGACCGACAGGTCATTCACGTAGCGGGCGACGATCTGTTTGGCCAGGCTGTAGGCCGATCCGCCCGGACCCTGGTTGCCGGTGCTGCCCAGCATCGCGGCCAGCGAACCGGTGGCGATGATCGAGGCACCCTTCTCCAGGTGCGGAAGGCTGCCCTGCACCAGATTGAACACCCCGGCCAGGTCGGTGTCGATGGTATCCGACCACGACAGGATGGTCTGCTTCTTGCCCATCGGGCAGATGCCGGCATTGGCGACGACGATGTCGAGGCGGCCCAACTCTTTGACGCCCTCGGCGATGGCGTCCCAGGTCTGCGAGCGTTCGCGCACGTCGGCCTCGATGGCGTAGGCCTTGACGCCTTCCTTCTCGACGAGGTTGACGGTCTCGTCCAGGTCTTCACGACGGGACAGCGGGTAGTTGTTGCCCTCCAGGTCTTTACAGATGTCGATCAGAATGACACTGGCGCCCTCCTTGGCGAGGTTGACCGCGTGCGAACGGCCCTGACCGCGGGCGGCGCCACTGACGACGGCGACCTTGCTATCGAGCTTTCCCATGAGCTTTTCGATCCTTCGCTGAAATGAGTGCTTGCCTGTATTGAGTATTTGTGCCGGCTTAGGCGCCGGGTGCCCGGTGCGCGATGGTCCGGGTCTCCAGGTACTGGTTGAAACCTTCGATGCCGCACTGGCGTCCGACGCCGCTGGCACCGAAACCGCCGAACGGGGCATCGGCCGAATAGAACATGCCGCCGTTCACGCCGATCGATCCGGTGCGGATCCGGTTGGCCACGGCCAGGCCACGATCCAGGTCACCGGACAGTACGGCGCCGGCCAGACCGAACGGGGTGCTGTTGGCGATGGCGACGGCCTCGTCGTCGGTGTCGAACGGGATGATCACCAGGACCGGACCGAACACCTCTTCCTGGGCGATCGGTGCGTCGGGGGCGACCCCGGCGAGGACGGTCGGCTGCACGTAGTGGCCGTCGGCGAGGTGCTCGGCCAGGTTCTCCGGCACACCGCCGCCGAAGACGACCTCGGCACCTCCCTCGCGGGCCTGCTCGATCATCGACAGGACCTTCTCCTTGGCCGTGGCGGTGATCAGCGGTCCGGTGAGCACACCCGGATCGGCCGGATCACCCACCGGCGCCAGCCCGAACGCGAACGTCACCTGTTCGATGACTGTCTCGTACAGCGAACGATGCACCAGCAGACGGGTATTGATCGCACACCCCTGCCCGGCGTGCTGGCAGGTGCCCATCGCACCCATCACCGCTTTGCCGGGGTCGGCGTCGTCGAGCACGATGAGCGCGGATTTGCCGCCGAGTTCGAGGAAGACCCGCTTCATCGTCTCCGCGCCCTCACGCATGAGATGCTTGCCGACGGCGGTCGATCCGGTGAAGGAGATGAGATCGACGCGGGGGTCGCTCGCGAGGATCCCGGCGACGTCGTTGTCGGGGGTGGTGACCACGTTGACCACACCGGCCGGGAAGTCCGTCTTCTCGGCGATCAGCCGGCCCAGCCTCAGGCCGGTCCACGGCGCGTTGGGGTCCGGCTTGAGAACCACGGTGTTACCGGCCGCGAGGGCGGGACCGAGCTTGTTGAGGATGACCTCAATCGGGTAGTTGGACGGCGTGATGGCCGCGACGACGCCGACCGCCTCCTTGACGACCTTGCGGATGTTGCGGGGCCCGAAGAGGCCGCCGCCGTCGAGGGTGCGTTCCCATTCGAATTCGTCGATCAGCCGGATCGGATAGTTCAGGGCTTCCTGCAGCGGCCAGTCCAGTTGCGCGTTGCGCGTGGCCATGTCGGGGGAACCGACCTCGGCGATGATCTCCTCGCGGAGCTCTTCCTTCTCCGCTTCCAGGGCCTCCTGCAACTGCGTGAGGCAGCGTTTACGCAGTTCCTTGTTCGACGACCAGTCGGTCTCATCGAAGGCGCGACGGGCCGCGGCGATGGCCGCACGCATATCGTCGGCGGTCGCCGCGGCCGCCTCGCCGAGCACCAGGCCGGTGGCCGGGCTGACGTTGGGGTAGGTGGCTCCGCCGGTGGCCTCGACCAGCCTGCCGTCGATCAGCAGCCGTCGTTCGGCGCGTTCGGCCACCCTGCGACCGAGTTCGACGCTCGTCGGGGTCTCGACTTCCGTTTCGCTCACTTGCATTCCCTCTCCCGGCGTGTGGCCGGCTGTTGACGAGTAACCGCACTTCTGCGAGGCGGCCGCACGGGCGATGATCGATGTCACCACGGCTCGAACAACCAGATTTACCCGATGACCTGCATGGACCAGCTTGTGCAATATGTTTGGCAACCCTGTCGGGATGACCAACTGTAACTGCTACAGTATGCACTGTACAAACGTTTGTGAAGCCAGTGGAGGGAATCCGCACATGTCCGATCTGCTCAGCGGGATCAAGGTCGTCGAACTGGCGTCCTGGACCTACGTCCCCAGCGCCGGCGCCATGCTCGCCGACTGGGGTGCCGACGTGATCAAAGTCGAGGACACCAAGGGCGGTGACCCGGCCCGGTACCTCGTGTCCGGTGGCCTGCGTCCCGAGGATTCCCGCGTCAATGCCAACGCGGTGATGGAGATCGGCAACCACGGAAAACGCAGCCTGGCCATCAATATCAAGAGCCCCGAGGGCCGGGAGATCTTCGGCAAGCTGATCGGCCAGGCCGACGTGTTCCTCACCAACTGGCTGCCCGCGCAACTGGAGCGCGCCGACCTGACCGTCGACGCACTGCGAAAGTTCAACCAGGACATCATCATCGCCCGAGGCAGCGGCCAGGGCCAGCGCGGCCCGGACGCCAACCGCCCCGGCTTCGACGGCACCTCGTACACCGGCCGGGCAGGTGTCGCATTCGCCCTCACCCCCGACGGGGTTGAGTTCCCGTTCGCGCAGACCACCGCCTTCGGCGACCTGCAGGGCGGTTCGACGCTCGCCGGTGGTGTGGCCGCGGCGCTGTTCCACCGCGAACGCCACCGCCATGCCCCCATCGTCGACGGTTCGCTACTGGCGCAGGGCCTCTGGTCGGTGGCACCGGACATCGCCATCGCCGACTACTACGGCAACGACGGCGTGCCCAAGTGGCAGGCGGGCGATGCCCCCAATCCGGTGGTCAACCGCTACAAGACCAAGGACGGCCGCTGGTTCCAGCTGATGTTCCTGCAGGCCGACCGCTACTGGGCCGACTTCTGCGTCCGCATCGGCCGTCCCGAACTGTCCGACGACGCCCGGTTCACCCCACTGGCCAACCTCACCGCCAACAAGTCCGAGGCCACCGCCCTGCTGCGCGAGGTCTTCGCCGAACGCGACCTCGCCGAGTGGTCCGAGATCTTCCAGGCCGAGACCGGCGCCTGGTGCACCCTCGCCTCGCCGCGGGAGGTCCCCGACGATCCGCAGGTCATCGAGAACGGCTACCTGCTGACCCTCACCGACGACAAGGGCGAAGAGTTCCGCACCGTCGCCGCCCCCATCCAGTTCGATGAAACCCCGCCTCGGCCGACCCGATCCCCCGGCCACGGCGAACACACCGACGAGATCCTCACCGAACTCGGCTACGATTGGGACACCATCATCGACGCCAAGGTTTCCGGCGCCGTCCTGTAAACCTCCCGCACCGAAACAATCTCCCGCGTAGCGGATGTCGCGACATCCGCTACGCGGGAGATTGTTTCGGTGCGGAAGCAGTGCCTTCCGGCAAATACGAATGCTCCCGGGTGTCGGTCACCCGGGAGCATTCGGTGGGATGGGAACGGCGCTACGACGCGGCGGGCGCCTTGGGGGCCGCGTAGACGGGCTTGCCCAGACCCAGGATGTACTGGGCGATCATGTTGCGGAACACCTCCAAGGTGCCGCCGTAGATCCCGGTCAGCGGCGCCCAGCGGTACACGTACTCGGCGCGACTCAGGTCCGCTCCCGGCTCGTCGATGGGCAGCACCGAGGTGGGGCCGACGATGTCCATCAGCACCGGCGACACCTCGCGCATCGCCTGTGCGAGCGCGACGCGGCCGAACATGTGCGGCGAGACGAGCGCGGCCTCGATCTTGGCCAGCGACTGCCCCAGACGCACCGACACCAGCGGGTCGTCGATACGGCGATTACCGTCCGAATCTTCCTTGGCGGTCTCGGCGACGACGGCGTCGGCGGCGTTGGCGATGTACATGCCCTGATGCTGCAGAATCGACACGTCGTCGAGCCCGTCGATCACGGCGTCGACCACGCCGTGCTCCTTGTTGAGCGGCTCGCGGACCACGGTCCAGCCCTCGTTGACCTCACCGAGCCGGTACTTGTCGGAGATCCGGACGTCGCTATAGTAGACGATGTTGGTGCGGTCGCCGTCGACCGTCCACAGTGGCTGGATCTCGACGCCCGGAGTGTCGAGCGGCACCAGGAACATGGTGAGGCTCTTGTGCTTACGGGCTTCCGGATCGGTGTTGGTGATCAGGAAGCAGTACTGACTGTTGTGCGCACCGGTGGTGAACATCTTGGAGCCGTTGATGACCCAGTCGTCGCCGTCGCGCACCGCACGGGTCTTGCAGGTGGCCACGTCCGAGCCGCCTTCGGGTTCGGTATAGCCCAGGCACATCCGGACGTCGCCGTCGTAGACACCCTGCAGAACCTCATCGCGCAGTTCGGGTTTGGCGAACATCGCCACCGAGTGCGCGATCAGGACGGTGGTGCCCCAGGTGACCCAGGGGAATTCGGCCTTGCGCCGCTCCAGGTGCCAGATGCGCGATTCGACGCGGGTGAAGCCACCCTCCCAGCCCTCGGCGCCCTTGATCTCCTTTTCCAGCCAGCCCTTGTCGGCCAGTGCCCGGTGCACACCGATGTCGAAGTTGTCGCCGGTATCGCGGTCGTGCTTGCGAACCTCGTCGGTGACATAGGTGTCGAGGAACTCGCGCACCTCCGCCTGGAAGGCCTTTTCGTCGTCGGTGAGTTCTACTTTCGAGAAATCCATTGTCCTACAGTCCCCTTCTTACAGGTCCGGCGCTCAGGCGGAAGCTTGCGCGGTTTCGCGGGCGGCGGCAAGCTCGGCGACGCGCACGGCGGCACGGGCCGGGTCACCGCCGGCCAGCGGCCAGCCACGGGCGCGAGTCAGGTAGGCCGTCGACGCGGCTTCGGTGGACACCCCGAGACCACCCTGGACGTGCACCGCGAACGTCGCCGACTTGGACGCCTCTTCGGTCATGTAGACGTATGCGGCACTGGCGAGTTCGGGGCGAACGTCGGGTTCGTTGTCGAGGAACCAGGCGGCCTTGCGACCCAGGTTGCGACCACTCTCGACGGTGATGGCGATATTGGCGAGCGGATGCGAGATGCCCTGCAGCGAGGCGATCGGCACGCCGAGGGTGTACCGGCTGACGGCGAATTCTGCGGCGATACGCATGGTCGCCTCCAGCAGGCCGACCAGCGCCGACGCGGTCAGCAGCCGCCACTCGTCGACGGCCAGCTCGAAGGCCTTGACCGCCTCCGGTCCGCCGGCGACCGGGGTGCGCGTGTCCGCGGCGCCCGGATCGACCCACGCCATCGGCAGCTTGGCCAGGTTGTCCACGCGGGCGGGCTTGTCCGAGAAAGACACCCGCACGATGTCGTCACCCTCGCGGACGATGATCTCGTCGGCGATCGCCCCCTGCGCCACCAGGCGCTTTCCGCTCGTACCCGTACCGGCGGCGTCGAGCGCCAGGATCCGGGTACCGGAGATGATCGCCTCGTCACCGGCGAGCGCACCGAGCCTGGCGAGCAGCCGCGCCGACACCACGTGATCGATCCACGGCACGGGGGCGAGCGCACGTCCGACCTCCTCGGCGATGAGGGTGAGGTCGACCAGGGTCGCACCGTCACCGCCCTCGGCCTCACTGATCGCCATCGACGTGGCGCCGGTGGCGATCAGTTGCTTCCACAGCCCTTCATCGAAACCGGTGGCCTCGGCCGCCCGCACCTCGTCGATGCCGCAGTGCGATTGGAAGAGCTTGGCGAACGCGGCCTGCAGGTCGGTGTGGTCGGTGGTGAGGCTGTAGTCTTCGCGACGGAGTTCGTAGCGATCCATCACTGCTCCTGTTCGTGTGTGGTGGCGGCGAAGAAGAACTCTTGCGCGTTGTTGTACAGATAGTTGTCGAGAACGTCGTCGGGGAGGCCGAGTGCCTCGGCCTCGGGGATCAGCCGCCGCTGCGAGAGCACCGGCCAGTCCGATCCGAAGATGATTTTGTTCGGCCCGCGGGTGCGCATGTAGTGCAGCAGGCTCTCGGGCAGACGTTTGGGCGACCACGCCGAGGTCATCAGCCGCAGATTCGGGTACTTGATCAGCATCCGGATCGCCACGTCCCACCAGGGGTCGGCGCCGTGGATCATGCACAGTTTGAGCTCGGGGAAGCGCACACACACCCGGTCCAGGTGAATCGGATTCTGCACCTCGCCGGGGATCGGCGGGCCAGGGATGCCGGTGTTGATGCACAACGGCAGTTCAAGCTCGGCGCACTTGGCGTACAGCGGGTAGTAGACGGCGTCGCTCGGTGGGTACTGCCCGTCGCCCCAGAAGCTCGGGCCCACGGTGGCGTAGCTGACCGGCAGGTCGGCGGTCATCGCGGTGAGCTCGCGCAGGTGGGCGACCGGACGCAGCAGATCGAAGCCGCCGATCGACATCGAGAACCTGTCCGGATGCGCCTCGACGAACTTGCTGACCGTGTTGGACGGCTTGGAGAGCGAGTTCATCAGAATCGCCTTCCGCACCCCCTGCTCGTCCATCTCGTCGAGCAGCGTGCCCATGTCGACGGGCTCGTACATCGACTTGGCGCCCTTGAAGTAGTTGTCGCGCACGGCGAGCATCCAGGCCGGCTGCTGTACGGTCTCGCCGAAGTGGACGTTGACGAGACAGTCGATGACTTTGCGGGGCACCGCATCTCCCATTCTGTTCACGGGGTCTGTTCACGGAGGGTGGCAGTCACGGCACGTGGCACACGACTACCTCGGACCACCTGCGATCCCCTATACTGTATACCTATCGGTAGTGCCTTCCGCAAGGCTGGGGATCCTGTCGGCCCACCCGTGGACGCGCACGTCCGGCATAGTCCGAGCAGCCCGTTCCTGGCCTTTCCGTAAGGCTTACAGTTATGGTGACAGCATGACGTGCGCGGTCGGCCCGCACGGGCGCATCGCGCGCCCGAATACCGTGCATCCGAACGACCGCACAGAACGACCGCCGCACCGAACGACCGCACAGAACGTCAAGGAGCCGTCTTGAGCGAAGCCACCGCCCCCGAATTCACCGCCCCCGAATTCACCTTCCCCGAGATCCTCGACGCCGTCGCCGCCGAGATCCCCGACCGCGAGCTGGTGGTCTTCGGTGAACGCCGGTACACCCAGGCACAGATCGCCGACCGCTCCCGGCAGCTGGCCACCTACTTCCGCAGCCGTGGTCTCGGCGTGCACACCGACCGCGCCCAACTCACCGGCGACGAGGTGGGCCAGGATCTCGTGGGCTTCTACGCCTACAACGGCAACGAGTACGTCGAGTCGATGCATGCGGCGTTCCGGGCACGGGTGGCACCGTTCAACGTCAACTACCGCTACGTCAAGAGCGAACTCGAGTACCTGCTCAACGACGCCGGACCCACCGCGCTGGTCTACCACGCCGCGTTCGCCCCGACCCTGGCCGAGGTGCTGCCCCGGGTGCCGAGCCTGAAAGTGCTGATCCAGATCGCCGACGACTCGGGCAACGCGCTGCTCGACGGCGCCGTCGACTACGAGCAGGTGATCGCCGAGACCGAACCCGACCTCGCCGACGTGACACCCTCCCCCGACGACCTGTACATCGTCTACACCGGCGGCACCACCGGCATGCCCAAGGGCGTCCTGTGGCGGCAGAACGACATCTTCATGGGTGCCTGCGGTGGCCGCAACGTGTACACCGGCGATGCCGTGTCGTCGATCCAGGAGGTCACCGACCGTCTCGCAGCAGGTGGCGAGATGAAGCTGATGGTGGTGCCGCCGCTGATCCACGCCGCCGCGCAGTGGGCGGCGCTGACCGCGAGCACCTCCGGCCAGACGCTGGTCTTCTCCGACGTTCCCGACCGGCTCGACCCGGCCGCCGTGGCCGCGACCGTCGAACACGAGAAGCCCACCGTGCTGATGGTGGTCGGCGATGCGATCGCCCGGCCGCTGCTGGCCGAGTTCGAGAAGGGCGACCGCGACGTCTCCTCGATCAAGATCTTCGCCAACGGCGGCGCGGTCCTGTCCCCGGCCATCAAGGAGCGCGCGCTGGAGGTACTCGACGGCGCGATCGTCATGGACGGCACCGGCTCGTCGGAGACCGGCGCGCAGATGACCCACGTCTCCACGGCGGGTGCCGTGTCGACCGGCACCTTCAACGCCGGCAGCAACACCACCGTGGTCACCGAGGACCTGACCGGCGAGACCACCGCGGGCGACGGCCACATCGGCTGGCTCGCCCAGCGCGGTCACGTCCCGCTCGGCTACAAGGGCGACGCGGCCAAGACCGCGGAAGGCAAGTTCAAGGAAGCCAAGGAAGCCT
>ERZ795062.2355-NODE-2355-length-12451-cov-4.745079_pt1 | contig 12451 bp, 10 predicted proteins | sample MGYA00375146_ERZ795062 | MGnify/ENA primary metagenome ERZ795062 (study PRJEB30191, sample SAMN05720281) | activated sludge metagenome | isolation source: Anaerobic digester | place: USA | collected 2015-07-16 ... | reverse complement strand
CGGCTGAAATCATTAAGTACATTCCAAACAAGGTTAAGAGTGTCAGCATAAAGAACTCACCCCTTTTGAAGCTAGTATCTTCTTTTGATAACCAACCGTTTGACTGAAGCATAACCAATAAAACACCCACGTTCAATATATTTTTCATCGCAATCTCAGCCTCATTGCACACATACATTCCGGCAAAAGAAGTTCCTGTTGCTTGAGGTAAAAAGCCATAGATCGTATGAGCCAAAAAAAGCAGACATGCCATCGGTTGAAAATATTCTTTTAACTTTTCCGATGCAAACAAGTCATAAACAATCAGAATGAGAAATACCACCATCAGCGACATTTCCTGTTTCATCAACAAATAATTGCTTAAATCCATTGTATATAGTATAGTTTTTAATTAATCTCTACAAATTATAATTACCAATTGGTCATAGCTGTTAAGCTGCTTCTAATCAAATCTGAAAAGAAGCTAGGGAAGAATCCGATACTAGTGATGCAAAGAATGAGTGTAACCACAGCAATCTTTTCATACCACACAGCATCTGTCAATGTTTTATGGTGTTCATCTTGAACTGGTCCGAACAGAATTTTGCCAACTACACGTAAAATATATACTGCTGTAATTACAATAGAAGAGCAAGCAACAATCGTGAATACTCGATGGAACATATCTGTATGTTGGAAAGATCCAACAAAAATCATCATTTCGGAAACGAATCCGCTGAATCCAGGCAAACCTAAGGAAGCCAAACCGGCAAGTACATAACATACAGAAAGAAAAGGCATGATACGCATTAAACCACCCATTTCGCGAATATCACGAGTATGTGTTCTTCCATAAATCATACCAATTAAAGCAAAGAATAAAGCAGTCATTAAACCGTGAGAAAGCATTTGCATTATTGCACCTGTCATTGCTGTTTCATTTAACATCAAAATAGCAAAAAGAACCAGTCCGCAGTGACTTACTGAGGAATAAGCATTGATGTATTTTAGGTCTTTTTGAACAACAGCTCCAAAAGCACCATATACCACACTTATACCGGTAAGAATCAAAAATATCCATGCTTGTTCATGAGCAGCTTGAGGCATTAAGGAAATAGCGATGCGGAAACAACCGTACCCCCCTAATTTCATCAATACACCTGCGTGTAACATAGAAACTGCTGTCGGTGCTGAGGCGTGACCATCAGGAGACCATGTGTGGAAAGGGAACATAGCACCTAATACTCCAAAACCTATAAATGTTAAAGGAAAGAAAATACGTTGAGCTTCGACCGGTATGCCATTTCTTGCAATTTCTAGCAAATTGAAGGTAAAATCATTTGTTGCACTAGAGTGAAAATAGATGCCGAAAATACCAACCATCATTAGGGCCGATCCACCCATTAACATCAAAGTTAATTTCATAGCGGAATATTCTTTTTTACCTGTACCCCAAACACCAATCAACAAGTACATTGGAATTAAAGCTACTTCGTAAAAAAGTAACATTGTAAATAGGTCAATAGAAATAAAAAATCCGAAAACTCCAAGAGATAATAAAGTCAACCACATGAAAAATTCTTTCGGAAGTGGATTCATGTTCCATGAAGCAAAAACTCCTGTAAACACGATTACGGAAGACAATAGTAACATGACTACTGAAATACCATCTACACCTACCGAGTAGTGAATATTTAACGCTGGGAACCAAAGCCGATCAAAAGTGAACAACATTTCTGCAGTATTACCTGCTGCTCTTTCACTTAAGAACATACAAACCAAAGCAATAGACAAAGCCAAAAGCATTGAAGCTCCAATTACGGCGACCGTCCGAATTTGGCGGATATTCTTGCAAGGTAGGAAGCCTACTAGCATCAGCATGGGAACAAGTACAAATAATGAAAGAAAGTCCATATTCTGTATATTTAGCAGTTATAAGTCTTATTAAATAAAAATTAGCAGTGATATAATGACCATAGTACCCATGAAAAATGCCCATGCATAATCTTGAATTTCTCCCGATTGTGTAAATTTAATTTTTCTAGAAACAAAGTTCGTAATGGTTGATTGCAAGTTCATAAAGCCATCTACACAATGACGGTCAAACCAAGCAACAGGTTTCGAAATGCAATTAAATACCACTTTTTTTGTAAAGAAAAGCCATACCTCATCAAAGTAGAATTTGTGATAAGCCGTCTGGTAAAGTCCTTTGAAAACGTTCGTTAATTTGTCTGATGATGTATTTTTTTTGGCATACATCAGGGTCGCAATAACTATTCCAATTACAGCAACCAAAATGCTCAATAGGGCAACAGACCACTCAATGTGCGTTTCAAAAGGTATACCATTGGAAGAAATAAATTTGGAAAATGGAATAAATCCCGTTACACAGGTTAAGGTTGCCAAGAAAATCAATGGAATGGTCATTGATACAGGAGATTCGTGCGGTGTATGTTCGTATACTTTTTTGTTATCACCCCAGAAAATGCGATAATACAATCTGAACATATAGAATGCAGTTAAACCGGCACAAATATATAAGCAAACAAAAATGAACATATTGCGATCAAAAGCAGCAACTAAAATTTCATCTTTACTAAAAAATCCAGAGAAAGGAGGTATGCCTGCAATTGATAAACAAGCAATCAAAAATGTTATGTGAGTAATGGGCAAGTATTTTCTTAAACCGCCCATCGAATCCATTTCATTGCTGTGAACGGCATGAATAACAGCTCCTGCACCTAAAAATAATAAAGCTTTAAAGAAAGCATGTGTAAATAAGTGGAACATAGAAGCCATATAGCCCAAGCCTGCATGTTCACCGTATCCGGAAACACCTAAAGCCGTAATCATATACGCAATTTGAGATATAGTTGAAAATGCCAATACCCGTTTGATATCAGTCTGGGTACAAGCAACAATTGCTGCGAATAAGGCTGTAATAGCACCAACATAAGTTATGATGACCAATACGTCGGGAGCTCCAAAAAAGTATAACGGAAACATTCTAGCTACTAAAAATACACCCGCTACGACCATTGTTGCTGCGTGTATCAAAGCCGAAACAGGAGTTGGACCTTCCATAGCATCAGGCAACCAAATATGAAAAGGAAGCATAGCTGATTTACCGGCACCACCCATAAATATTAGTAACATTGCCCATGAAACGACTGACCATCCCATAAAAGTATCAGTAATATTTTGACCCAAAACACTTCCCGCAGGATTTGTTAAATCTTTGAAACTAAAAGTTCCAGAATAGAACGATAATACCAATATGCCGATTAAGAAAAATAAGTCGGCAAAACGAGTAACTATGAAAGCTTTTTTAGAAGCTGCAACTGCAGACGGTTTTGTGTAATAAAAACCAATAAGAGAGTAGGAGGAAACACCAACCAATTCCCAAAAAATGTACATTTGAAAGATATTAGGAGCAATTACTAATCCTAACATGGAGAAAGAGAACAAAGAAAGCAATGCATAATAGCGTTGAAAGCCTCTTTCACCTTTCATATATCCTAAACTGTAAATATGAACCATTAAGGATACAGTGGTAATTACAACCAACATCATCACGGATATAGGATCAAGTAGGATACCTAAATCAATGTGAAGTTTATCCGTAAAACGGAGCCATTCAAAATTTAATGGTACGATTGCCTGAAAAGCATTTCCAACTTTTCCAACATTAAAAAAATAGTTTGCAGCAGTAACATAAGAAAGTGCAGCCGCAACAGAAAGACCCAATGTACCAATTATACCGGCAATTACCGGCTTCATTTTACCACCACAAAGTCCCAAAAACAGGAACATAAGGAACGGTAGGACAACTATGATTAATGTGTAGCTCATCATCAATATTTCATTTTATTTACTTCATCAACATTAATATTCTTAAGATTGCGATAAATGTTTATAATAATCGCAATTGCTATAGCAGTTTCGGCTGCAGAAACACCAATGGCAAATAGGGTGAAAAAAACACCATCCATTTGTCCCGGATACAAAAATTTATTGAAAGCTGCAAAGTTTATATCAGCTGCATTTAACATCAGCTCAAGTGACATTAATATGGTCAGCATATTTCTGCGGGCAAGAAAACCATATATTCCCGCAAAAAACATTATTGTACTTATTACCAAGTAGCCTACTAATGGAATGTTACTCATAATATTAGTTATTGTTTAATTTTTATACATGACCCAGATTAGCGTTTTCTTGCTATCATAATACCTCCAATTATACAGGCTAGCAACAAAATACTGATAGCTTCGAATGGAAGTAAATATTGATTTTTATCTGTTCCCATCATAGCTTTACCAATCTCCTGCATTGTAGGTTCAGTTGCAACTGTTTTGGCTACCTTGTAGACATTCTTAAAAATAATGAAACTACAAAGAGATAAACCTATCAATGAAGCGAATACCGCAGGAACAAATCTTTTCCAAGAAACCTTTTTAACTTTATCACCAGCATGGCTGGTAAGCAAAATTGAAAATATGTAAAGTACCATTATGCCTCCGGCATATACTGATATTTGTACCCCAAACAGAAACTGATACCCCATCATTAAATACAAACCCGCAGTTGCCAGCAAAACAAAAAGCAAATAAGTTGCAGCACGTAAAATTCTTCTCGAAGTAACCGATAAAATTGAAAATACGACAATCACTATCGCTAAAACGTAAAATATAATTTGTTCAGCCATATCTTTATTTCTTTATTTTTTTTCTCTCATTTTTGAACCTGCATGATTCAGAGTCATTTTCAATTTATCTCTCGTAAATACTGAATTTTCAAAAGTATTTCTAAACACAATGGCTTTTGACGGACAGTTTATGACACATAAGTTGCAAAAGGAGCATTGACCAAGATCATATTCATATTTATCCAGCGTACGTTTAGGCTTTCCCCCATCTTCCGTTTCAACCATTTTAGTAATTACCTTAATTGTTCCGTTAGGACAATTCATTTGGCAAATGCCACAACCGGAGCAGGAATGTTCGTTGTTTTCATCATGCAACATTATCAATTCTCCACGTACACGTTCGTAAACATTAAGCGTAGTTTTACGATTTTCGGGATATTGTTCTGTTACCTTTTTAGTGAAAAATTCTTTCATTGTAACCACCATTCCTGAACCCAAAGAATAGATTGCTTTGAAAATGGTTGCAATATAATTTATAATAGACTTCATACGTTCTTATTTATTTTCTTAGATATTAAAAATGTAATCCGTAAATAACAAGGATTACCATCACCAATAAGTTAACCATATTGATAGGTAATAAATACTTCCATTCTAAATTAAGTAGTTGGTCTATTCTTAAACGAGGAAATGTCCATCTAACCCATAAACTCAGGAACATTAGTACAAATGCTTTTCCGAAAAACCAAATTACGGAAGGAATATAATCCATTATCTGGTTAAAACCATCTAACCCTGTAACATGAAATGGCATCCATCCACCCAAAAATACCGTCGTTGCAATAGATGCAATAATAAACATATTCAAATATTCAGCCAAATAGAAAAAACCAAATTGAAGTCCTGAATATTCTGTATGATAACCGGCAGTTAATTCAGATTCAGCTTCAGGTAAGTCAAATGGTCCACGGTTAGTCTCGGCATGTCCGGCGATTAAGTAAATGATGAAAGCAATGATAGCAGGAATATGTCCTTGAAATAAGTACCAGCAATCTTTTTGACCTTCAATTATGCTAGATAATTGCATATTTCCACTCAGTACAACTATTGTCATAAGAGCTAAACCTGCAGACAACTCATAACTGATAAGTTGAGCACCGCTTCGCATAGCCCCAATCATGGAGTATTTATTGTTACTAGACCATCCCGCCAACAAAATACCGATGACGCCAAGGGAAGATACCGCCATCAAATAAAATACCCCAATGTTAAAATCAATCGCTTGAAGTCCATTGCCGAAAGGAATAGCTCCAAAAGTAAGGAATGAAGCTGCCACAACGAAGAATGGAGCTAAATAAAACAAGATTTTATCCGTGTGGTTAATAGGGATGATTTCCTTAATTAACATTTTTAACATATCTGCCACACTTTGAATACTACCGTATGGTCCTACTCGATTAGGTCCAAGACGACACTGAAATGCGGCACAAATTTTTCTTTCGAAATAAATCAGTATCAGTGCAATAATACAATATAATGCCAACAATATGACCCCAACCACAACAAATTCAATGGTTAGTACCCAAAATTCTGGCAAGTAATTCCGGAGAAACTCGTCAATCCAGGTTGTTACTATCGAAAAATCAAACATATTTCTTAGTTATTTTATATTTAACCTTATCTGTCAATATCAGGAATCACGTAATCCATAGATCCGCCGATGGTAATTAAGTCAGCAATTTTAGCTCCTTGACAAATGGTATCCATTACAGAAACCAAAGCCATGGAAGGCGAACGGAATTTTAAACGGTATGGTGTTTTTTCTCCTTTACTCATAATATATACACCGAATTCACCTCTCGCAGCTTCAATTCTTTGAAAATATTCACCCTCAGGTAATTTGATAATTGCTTTTGTTTTGGCACAGAATTCTCCATCAGGAATTTTGTCAATTAATTGTTCTATGATATGAAGAGACTCTTCAATTTCATCTAAACGATTCATATAACGTGCCATACAATCGCCTTCAGTACGTACGATTTCTTTGAATTCGACATCATTATAAGCTGCGTAAGGAGCAATCTTACGTAAGTCGCAATGAAAACCCGAAGCACGACCAACAGGACCACTTACAGCAAAAGAAACAGCTGTCTCTTGGGAAAGGTGTCCAACGCCAATCATTCGTTGTCTGGCAATGACATTGCCAGTATATATTTGGTGATATTCTTTTAAATTTTTACGCATGTAAGGAATAAATTCTTTCACATGATTTACAAAATTAGGGTGAATGTCAGCCATAACACCACCAATAACATTGTAGTTCTGAATTAAACGACCGCCACAAGTTTCTTCAAAAATATCAAGGACTTTTTCACGATCACGCATACCATAAATAAAAGCAGTCAGTGCTCCCATGTCCATACACATACAGCCCCAAGATAGAAGGTGAGACGTGATACGGGAAAGTTCATCCATAATGGTGCGAATGTATTCGGCACGTCTCGGAACTTCAATTTCAGCAGCTTTTTCAACACACATACATAATGCATGGCGGTTAATATGAGCTGAAAGATAATCCAAACGATCTGTGAAATGTAATATTTGAGGGTAGGTTAGACTTTCACTCAACTTTTCTATGCCGCGATGGATATAACCGCAATTTACATCTATTTTTCGAATGATTTCACCTTCAAGAATGGTACGAAAATGGAGCACACCGTGGGTTGCGGGGTGTTGTGGTCCGATATTCAACACATAGTCATCGTCTTTAAAAAGTTGGATTTTTTCTTCTTTGATAGCCCCTTCACCCGATACCCAACGGGTAGTAGTTTCAGGCATAGGATAACTTGTCAGATCCATTGGATTTTGTGCTTTGCTAGCATCATAATCTTTACGTAGAGGAAAACCTTTCCATCTTTCTGTTAAGAAGAGATGACGCATATCCGGATGGTCAATGAAATGAATTCCAAAGAAACCAAATACTTCTCTTTCATTTAGGTTGGCTGTTCCCCATATATCAGATACGGTAGGAATCATTGGATTTTCACGGTCTGTTGTTGTTTTAATGACAATACAACTATTCAAATCTTTTGAGGTGCTTAGCAAATAAACCACACCAAGTGAATCTCCGTAATCAACTCCTATTAGTTGAACCAAATAATCGAAACAAGCAGATTCATCATATCTAAGCGTTTGAGCTAATATCCTGAGATCTTCAGGCTTAACGGTAACAGTCAGAAATTCTTTTTCTTCCATTGTGGCATTGGGAACCTTTGCCTGAATGAGTTGTTTTATTTTTTCCATCTATTCGTTTTCCTTTTTTTTACCTGTGAACATAAAACGTTCTACTTTCACTTTTCGTTGTAATTGCATCATACCATAAAGTAATGCCTCAGGTTTAGGCGGGCAACCGGGAACGTATACGTCCACAGGAATAATTTTTTCCACACCATTTACTACACAATAAGAATTGCAGAATGGTCCGCCGGAAATAGCACAACTACCCATAGCAATTACATATTTTGGCTCAGCCATTTGGTCATAAAGACGTTTTAGGATAGGAGCCATTTTATTTACAATAGTACCGGCGACAATGATAACGTCAGCTTGGCGAGGACTATTACGTGTCACTTCAAAACCAAAACGTGCAAAATCATATCTTGCGGCACCAACACTCATAAACTCAATACCACAACAACTAGTGGCAAAAGTCAAAGGCCATAAAGAATTGGAACGTCCCCAATTGATGATGTCATCTAAAACTCCGGTAACAACACCAACTCCATTAGCACGCAATTCTTCGACATATTTTTCGAGGTATTCGTTATCTTTGAATTCGTCGTGGCTTATTCCTTTTATTTTTATATTTTTTACTTCCATTCAAGAGCTCCTTTCTTCCAGGCGTAAGCTAAGCCAAGGACTAAAATCAAGAAGAAGAACAAAATGCTTATTAATCCGGAGGTGCCGAGGTTACGTACAACAACTGCCCAAGGAAACAAAAAAACTGTTTCAACATCGAACATCAGATAAATAATAGCATATAAATAGTAGCCTACATTGAATTGCATCCAAGATGTTCCTCTTGTGGGAATTCCAGATTCATACGCTTCCCTCTTTTGAGGGTTATTTGATCGGGGAGAAATCAGAAGGGCAACCCCGAGTCCACCTACAACCAAAATGATTCCGGTAATTAGAGTCACCAAAAAAAAGGCGTAATCCATATTATAAAATATTAGTCATTAAAGGTTTATCTAACACAGCGTTTTTAGCATTTTATCATAATAATGCTAGTTAAGCGGGCATAATTCAAATTTGACGACGCGAAGGTAGATATTTTGAATGAAAAAACATACATTTTCGTGTCTTTAAAAGTAAAAAAGAGCTCATTTTTTTTTGAATAAAAGATTGGGTCGAACTTTGGAAGAGGTTTCTATTTATAACTCAGTTTGAAATAAATTTTTGTGAAAGACGTATATCTTGGCAATTATTGTTAGGTATAATTTTTTTTAATGTACAAGAATGGGATTGATTCCTCTGTCAATTTTTAAAAAAGCGGCTGTAAATTGACTTCGTAACAACATATTTTTCAACAAATACAATCCCAAAGTTTCTAAACAGCCGCCATTCTGCAAAGTTAAAAAATTAAATGGTATTTATTTATCTAAATCTATTTATACTAACTGACCTTAAATATGTTGATAGTAGGGAAAATATGATATCTTTTGGTTTAAATTACTTAAAATTTAAGCACATTGCTTAAATTGTTTAAACATTGTGCAAAAAATTTATTTTAAAGATAATGATTTAATAAAAAATATCAGACCTTTGCCCAATAAAAATTTCAATATGCAAAAACAGGTATTTCAGACTAATTCGGCTACTCGCTGGAAAAGTTTTGTTTGGTTTGTTCGTGTCTTATTTGTTTTTCTTCTGGTAATCGTAAGTTCAGTTGTAATTTCTTTGTCTGATAAAAGAGATTATGACTTAAAAGTGTTGACCTACGAGGCAAAAAGGTTGCCTAACATTAATGTTGATGCTGCAAAATCTCATGTTTCTAATAGGGAACTTAAGGCCTTTGCCAAACGAGTAAAGCTATTTAGGAAAAAACATTCCAATTCTTTTTGCAAGGCTAATAAAATGGCGGAAATACCTGGACATGTAAAAAAATATCTTCCCCTTAGAGCTGGCTTTTTTGTAAACTGGGATATGAATTCCGCCTATTCTTTGCAGAAAAATGTAAGTAAAATGAATATGGTTCTTCCCGAATGGTCGTTTTTGAATAATGCTAAGGGAAACGTTACAACAAAGGTTGATATAAGGGCATTAAATTTGCTTCGGAAGAACAAAGTTGCAATTGTGCCTATGTTGAGTAACTATTTTAATAATAAATGGAATGGAGATAGTGCTTCAATTGTCATGAAGAGTCCTAAATCCAGGCGTATTCTTATTTCCCAAATTGTAAACTTTATAGAGAAATATTCGTTTCAAGGAATAAATATTGACTTAGAAAATTTACCCAATGGTTCTGAAGATGATTTATTGCTGTTTTCTAGAGAATTGAAGGAGATGCTTGAGCCAAAAGGTTATTTGGCCACGATTGATCTTTCTGTTAATATGCGTCAGGATATGTATCAGAAGCTTTCCAAATATTACGATTTTCTATTTTTAATGGCTTATAATGAACATTCCCCAGAAGGTTTACCTGGAAGTGTTTCTTCTTTGCCATTTGTGGAAAAGTCTCTTGACGTTGCACTTAAAAATGTACCTTCCGGTAAAGTTATATTAGGTCTTGGTGCTTATGGGTTTGACTGGGCAAAAGGTATGCCCGGACAAAAAATTTCATATCAGAATATGGTGTCTTTGGCTAAAGAACATGATGGACACTTAAGTTTTAATTTTCTTCATTCAGATCTTACATTGCACTACTATGATAACAAAGGTGTTGAGCATGAAGCTCATTGTAATGATGCGATAGGAGTTTTTAATTTAATGCGTACAGCAGAAGATTACGGGACAGGTGGAGTTGCTTTATGGTATCTTGGATCGGAAGATAACCGTATTTGGAATTATTATAACCGTTCATTAAACATAGACTCTTTGGGCAAAAAACCATATAATTGTGGAAATATTAAAACAATTAATGCCATTTCATCTGTAAATTATGACGGAAAGGGTGAAATATTGGAAATTCTAAGTGCACCTACGCCTGGAAAAACAGATTTTGATTATGATACAATAGATTATCTTATTACAAATGAAAAATATCTTAGTTTACCAAGTTCGTATTTACTTAAAAGGTATGGGGCAGATAATGCAAAAAAAATAGCTATTACGTTTGATGATGGTCCGAATGAAGATTATACCCCTAAAATTTTAGATATTTTGAAGAAAAAGCATGTTCCTGCTACGTTTTTCGTTATCGGAATGAATATTGAGGATAATATTCCCCTTATCAGAAGAATGTATCATGAAGGTCATGAAATAGGTAATCATACTTTTACTCACCCCAATTTGGAAATAACGTCGGATGACAGAGAACGCATAGAATTACGGTCTACACGGTTGTTGCTGGAGAGCATACTGGGAAAATCTACAGTTCTTTTCCGACCTCCCTACAATACGGATGCTGAACCGAAAAACTTGTTTCAAATGCGTTCATTGGCTGTTGCAAATGATGAAAGATTCATTGCTGTAACTTCGTTTATAGATCCCAATGACTGGGAGGAAGATGTTACATCAGATACGATTGTGGCAAGGGCAATTCAGCACCAAAAGGCGGGAAATATTATTCTACTCCATGATGCCGGAGGAAACCGAAAGGCTACCATTAGGGCATTACCGAGAATTATAGATTATTACAGAAGTCAAGGTTATACGTTTGTTACGGTATCTTCCTTAATGGGAAAAACTCGGGATCAGGTTATGCCCGTTGTAAATTCGAGATTTAAGTTTTCTGAAAAGTTGGATTATACCTTTTTCTTAATTACCTTTTTTTGGGAGCACTTTTTGCATGGATTTTTCTTGGTAGCCATTATTCTTGTTACTTTGCGATTGCTATTTATTGCGTTATTGGCAATATTGCAACATCGTCGTGAGAAAAAGCACCCAATTCAAATATCAACTGATTTTCTTCCCAAAGTAAGTATTATTGTACCTGCCTACAACGAAGAACTTAATGCCGTTCGTACCGTTGAAAATTTGCTCAAGACAGAATATGCCAATTTTGAAGTTATATTTGTGGACGATGGCTCTAAGGATGGTACTTACGAGAAAGTTCTAAATGTATTTGCCGGAAATGATAAGGTCCATGTATTTACAAAGCCCAATGGAGGTAAGGCTGCTGCTTTGAACTTTGGAATTCAGCAAGCTTTGGGCGAAATAATGGTTTGTATTGATGCTGATACCGTTTTGCCTCCTAATGCCATTCCTTTGCTTATTCCTTATTTTGCAGATGAAAAAGTTGGTTCTGTTGCAGGAAACGTGAGGGTTGGAAATAAGGTAAATGTACTGACAAACTGGCAATCTATTGAATATACCACCAGTCAGAATTTTGATAGACGGGCATTTGACTATGTGAATTCTATTTTAGTAGTTCCGGGTGCTATTGGAGCATTTCGTAAGGAAGCTCTCGAGGCTATTGAGGGTTTTACAACTGATACATTAGCAGAAGATTGCGATCTTACATTGCGTATTTTGCGTTGTGGATATACCATTCGTATTTGCAATGAAGCAATTGCTCTCACAGAAGCTCCTGAAACATTAAAAATGTTTATAAAGCAGCGTTTCCGTTGGTCTTTCGGAATGATGCAAAGTTTTTGGAAGCAT
>ERZ795062.2354-NODE-2354-length-12451-cov-8.912310_pt1 | contig 12451 bp, 12 predicted proteins | sample MGYA00375146_ERZ795062 | MGnify/ENA primary metagenome ERZ795062 (study PRJEB30191, sample SAMN05720281) | activated sludge metagenome | isolation source: Anaerobic digester | place: USA | collected 2015-07-16 ... | reverse complement strand
TTGGTGGGACGTGCGGGGGTCGAACCCACGACAAACGGATTAAAAGTCCGCTGCTCTACCAACTGAGCTAACGTCCCTGTGAGCCTCCTAGCGGAATTTCCACCTTCGGTTCAGCCTTAAATTATAGCGTCTTATTCATTGCTGTGACGGAGTCCTGGCAAGAAAATCGAGAATCCATCCGGCTGCGCACAGACCAAAAGTGGCAGTGACACTGACGACCGATCCGTAACCGTGGCAATTGAGTGAACCGTCGCCCTCGACGGCGCAGGATGCATCCGGCGGGACGACCGGCTCCCGGCTGAACACGCAAGGGATACCGATGGTCCTGCCTTCGCGGGGAGCCCCGTGATGCTTGCGCAACCGATAGCGCAGCTGGGCCAGCAAGGGATCGTGGGTCACTCGCGCCAGGTCGTCGATTTCAACCTTGTGGGCAAGCCGCTTGCCGCCTGCGGCCCCGGCACTGATAAAGCCCTTCTGGCCCTGTCGTGCCCAGCTTGCCATCGCCACCTTGGCTGCCACCTGATCACAAGCATCGATCATGGCATCGACCGGGCCATCCAGAAGCTGCGGCCAGTTCGCGGGCTCCACGAACGCTTCAATGCCGGTGACCTGACACTGCGGGTGAATCAATCCGATGCGCTCCTGCATGGCGCGCACCTTGGCCTGGCCGATCGTGGTTGAAAGCGCTTGCGCCTGACGGTTGATGTTGGATTCGGCAACATGGTCCAGGTCAACGAGCACGAGCTGTCCGACGCCGCTGCGTGCCAACGCCTCAGCAGCCCAGGAGCCCACCCCGCCGATGCCGACGACGGCGACGCGAGCCCGCCGGATGCGTGCCGCACCATCCACGCCAAAGAGCCGCTCCAGACCGCCAAAGCGGCGTTCAAGATCATGTGTCTCCGAGGAGGAATCGCTCAAACCGCCCGCTCCAATCGCCAGTTCTGGTACCTGAGGGCCATGACCGCGCCAAGCATGATGCCCGCGACGGCAAGAAAACTGGATGCGCTCAGCGTCGAGATACCGCTCAAGCCCTGTCCTACAGTACATCCCATTGCGGTGACACCTCCGATGCCCATCAGCATCGCACCGATCAAGTGGTTTGCCAGATCCTCTGTGCCACCGAATCCTTCCCACCGGAAATCTCCGGAAACAACGGCCTGGACGGCCGAACCCGCAATGACCCCGAGGACCGACACCACGGCAAGCGTCAGGACCTTGCTTCTGTCGCTGAACAGAATGATCCAGTCCAGCGCATAGGCCATGGGCGCCGTGAAAGAAAGCGCCTCCATGCGCCCGCTGTTCGTCGCAAGATAAGCTTCCTGCAGCGTCTCGGGATGCTCGACCACATGACCCAGGTTGCCACTCACCCACCACATGGCGATCACCGCTCCGCCAATGCCCACACCAGCGATGTAGTTCTCTGGATGACGGAAGCTGCGCTCGCGCGAAGCCCAGAAGATCAAGCCCCCGCCGATCACCATGGAAAGCGCGATTCCGGCGGCAGTCGCGGGGACGCCCAATGCACTGGCAGCCCAATCGGTCAGCGTGCTTCCCTGGCTCAGTTCAATCCCGACCCGCTCCACCGTCGCAACCCTGAGCACGGCAGTGATCCCCTTCAATGTGGCAAACGCCGCGACCCCCATGACAAGAAAGACCACGAAGGCCTTGAGGTTACCGCTACCGATACGCACCAGGGTCTTGCTGCCGCAACCTGAGCCGAGCACCATGCCCAACCCGAAGAGAAACCCACCGACCAGAGCCGAAAGCCAGAGCCAGCGGGTTGATGCGTAGATGCTCTTGGAGGGGTTGATCCAACCGCCATAGGCCAGGATCGAAAACCCGATCATGGCGACACCGACCGCCATGCCCCACTGGCGCATGCGCGTCCAGTCCCCGTAGCTGACAACGTCGCTGATCGCGCCCATGGTGCAAAACCGCGTGCGCTGCGTGATCGCGCCGAAGACCATCGACACCAGGAATCCGGCCCAAAGTACCTGAACAGTCAGCGCGGAGAGCGCAGTGGAGTGCATGAGCCGATTCTAGAGGGGCCTAAGCGCCTCGCGCCCCCCAAGTCCCGAATTTGCGCGCGAGGGTCAACGAAGCTTTGCCAAACGCTCCTTCGCGGCCTGTGCAGCCTCGGATTGAGGATGCAGCCGGATCAGATCCTCCAAGGTCCTGCGTGCCGCCTTGGTGTCCTTCAGTTCAATCTGGCAGTTTGCGATCGCCAGGATCGCCTCGGGCACGCGCGCATGTTCAGGCGCCAGCGTCAGCATGGCGCGAAAATTGGTGATGGCCTCTTTGTAATCACGCGTCGCGTATTGCGCGTTGCCCAGCCAGAACATCGCAGACGGGTAATAGCCGCTCTTGGGAAAGCGCTTGGCAAAGTCCAGGAAGGCAGCTTGTGCGGCCGCGAAATCACCCGTTCGAAACACCCCCATTGCGGCATCGAAATCTCGCTTTTCTGCAGGACTTGCGACAAACTCTCTCCCGTCCACGGTCACCTTTTGCGGCTCCATCGACCGCAGGCGCTCGTCAAGGGACTGGCTTTGTGTGGTCTGGCGGCGCTGGGTTTCAGCGATCTCTCTGGACATCTGCTCGCCTTGCCCGCGCATCCGGGCCTGCTCGGCGCGCAGGGTTTCGATCTGGTTCTGAAGATCCAGCAGACTCCTGCGCAACTGATTGTTCTCGTCGGTCAGTCTCTTTTCAATCGCCTCGGCCGTCGCCTTCTGCGCATCGACACGTTGGCGCAGATCGATGATGGCTTTGCGTGCCTCATCGTCACTGAACAATGCAGCCTGACCCCCAAGGGAGGCCAAGAGGCTCCCAGCGACAAGAAGGCCCCGCAGGCCCCTGATCAACCACGTTTCAATCACCGGTATTTCACCTCAACCCGTCGGTTCTTGGCCAACGACGCTTCGTCCGAGCCCTGTGCGGCAGGCTTTTCCTTGCCGAAACTCACGGCTTCCAGTTGCCCGCCGGACACGCCCAGGAGCGTCATCGCCCGAGCGACGGCTTCGGCACGGCGCTGCCCCAATGCAAGGTTGTATTCGCGTCCTCCGCGTTCATCGGTATGGCCTTCCAGCATCGCCTTGCGCTTGAGGTCTGCTCTCAGATAACGGGCTTGGTTTTCTACAACAGACTGGTACTCGGGCTTCACAACAAAACTGTCGTAGTCGAAATAGACCACGTTCGGACCAGCCGGACCCGCGCCATCCTGGCCGCCCTTGCCCAGATCCACTGCCGTCACCGCGCTCGCAGCGGCCCCACCAGCACCGGCACCGGAGCCGGTCGTAACCGCCGCACCGGCCTTGTCTTCAACCGGGACTGAGTCCAGTTTGACGTCGGACGCGCAACCCGCGAGGCATGCCACCACAGCGATTGCCAGTAAACCTTTTCTCATGTTCGTGCTCCTGCTGGTAAATCACTTCTGGAACGGCCCCCAGCTCGGCTCGCGGATATCCCCATCCTGCCCAGCCAGCCTGGCCTTGATCTTTCCGTCCAGTGTCGTCGTCATCAAGGCCTCGCGCCCCTGATTCTGCGTGGCGTAAACGATGAGGCGGCTGTTCGGCGCGAAACTGGGGCTCTCGTCGGCCGCCGTGTCGGTAATTGCGTTCACCGTTCCACTGGCCAGCTCCATGACCTGCAGCTTGAACGCCCCATTGACGCGGGACACATAGGCGAGCCAGCGCCCATCCGGACTGATCGCCGGCGAGATGTTGTAGGTACCCGCAAACGTCACCCGCTCAGCCACACCGCCACTGGCCGGCATACGGTAAATCTGCGGCGCCCCGCCGCGATCACTGACGAAGTAAATGCTGCGACCATCGGGTGAAAAGACCGGCTCGGTGTCGATGCCAGGACTCTGCGTCAGTCGCCGCGGTTCACCACCGCTGGCGTCCATCACATACAGCTGAGAGCCCCCGTCGCGGCTCAGGGTGAGCGCCACCGTTCGGCCGTCCGGCGACCAGGCAGGCGCACTGTTGGATCCGCGGAAATTCGCCAGCAGGCGGCGTCGCCCCGTGGCCACATCGTGGACATATACCACGGGCTTGCGGGCTTCGAACGACACATAGGCCAGCGAATCGCCGCCCGGCGACCATGCCGGCGAAATGATCGGCTCGGGGCTCGCCAAGGCCACCTGAGCGTTCTCCCCGTCGGCGTCAGCGACCCAGAGCGTGTGCTGCCGACCACTCTTGGTGACATAGGCGATCCGTGTCGAAAAAACGCCTTTGTCGCCTGTCAGCTTCTCGTGGATATAGTCGGCAATCTTGTGCGAAACAAGGCGCAGGTCACCGGCTGGCACCGAGTAAACCTGCCCTCCGAGATCCTGGCCGCGCACCACATCCCACAGCCGGAAACGCACGTCGTAGCGCCCGTCGGGCAGGCGGGTGACGCTGCCGGCCGCCAAGGAGTCGGCGCCACGCTGGCGCCACAACGGCAGGTCTGCGCGCGACCCTTCGTCCAGCGCCTGACCAGCCGCATCCATCAGCTTGAAACGCCCGCTGCGCTCCAGATCGGCCTGAATCACGCCGCTGATCTTGACCGGCGATTGGCCTTCCCCCCGAAAACCTGCGATCGCAATCGGCATCTGGGTCAGGCCCACGCCGGAGATCTCGACGCGGAACTGGGCCAAGGCCGACATCATCGATCCCCCTAGCAACACGCCCAGCAGCAAGCGGCGCGGGATGGAAAAACGGTCGGTACAAATCATCTTCATCGGGTCGTGCAGGCAAATACATCCGTGAGCAAGGCCTCCATGGTACACACTGGGGATCGGCTCTCGTTACAAACTGCGTCATTCGCAAGGAACAAAGGCGCATCAACCGTAGAATGCGCCCCATCCATGACTTCGAGTCCACCAGAAACCACGACCGAGCAACGTTCTCTAAGCCAGCGCGTCATACGGTTGACCGCCTACTTTGGCCAGCAGCGCCACATCTGGGGCGTCGCCCTGCTGGCCTCGCTGGTGGCCGCGGCGACCGAGCCGATGATTCCGGCCTTGCTGAAATACCTGTTGGACCAGGGGTTCAACAGCGGGAAGATGCCGCTGTGGATGGTGCCCATCGGCCTGATGGGCTTGTTCGGGTTGCGCGGTGTGGCCAATTTTGTCGGGCAATACGCCCTGGCCCGGGTCACCAATGACGGCATGATGGTGCTGCGACGCGCCATGTTCGCGCGCCTGCTCAATGCCGACATGAGCCTGTTCGCGCGCCAGTCGGCCAGTGCCTTGTCCAACACGGTGGTCTATGAAGTCCAGACCGGCGCCAACCTGCTGGTGACGGCGCTCATCGGCATGACCCGCGACGGCTTCACGCTGGCGGCCCTGCTGGGTTATCTGGTGTACCTGAACTGGAAGCTCACGCTCATCGTCGCGATGATGGGGCCCGGAGTCGCCTGGATCATGAAGGCACTCTCGAAGCGTCTCTATCAACTCACCAAGTCGAGCCAGAACGCCACCGATGAGCTGGCCTACGTGGTCGAAGAAAACGTGCTGGCCCATCGCATGGTGCGCCTGCACAGCGCCCAAGAAAGCCAGGCCTCCCGTTTCGACTCATTGAGCAGCCGCCTGCGCCGCCTGGCGCTCAAGTCCACGGTGGCCTCGGCGGCCATGACCCCGCTCACCCAGATGATCGCGGCGGCGGCGCTGTCGGCCGTGATCGGTGTCGCGCTCTGGCAGAGCCGCGCCGGTGGGGGCAACAGTGTCACCGTCGGCGACTTCGTGGCCTTCATCACCGCCATGCTCATGCTGATCACGCCCATCCGTCGCCTGGCCGAAATTGCGAATCCGATTACCCGAGCGGTCGCTGCACTGGAACGCGGCCTCGCGATGATGGATGACGTCCAGGCCGAAAAGGGCGGCACCCTGGACCCGGGGCGCGCCAAGGGCAACATCGAACTGCGCGATGTCACCGTGGCCTACCGCCAAGATCACTCACCCGCCCTCGACCACCTGAGCCTGAACGTTGCTCCCGGTGAAATCGTGGCGCTCGTCGGTCCTTCCGGGTCGGGCAAGACCACGCTGGTCAACCTGCTGATGCGCTTTGTGATGCCCCGTTCGGGCGACGTCCGGCTCGATGGGCACGACCTGACCCAATGGGACCTGGCCGCCCTGCGCTCCCAGTTCGCCATGGTCAGCCAGGACGTGGTGATGTTCAACGACACCATCGCCGCCAACGTGGCGCTGGGCCAGGCGATCGACCGGGACCGGGTGAATGCGTGCCTGGAGGCCGCCAACCTGTCGGAACACATCGCCGCGCTGCCCGAGGGGATGGACACGATCGTCGGGCACAACGCCACGCAACTCTCCGGTGGCCAGCGCCAGCGGCTGGCGATCGCACGCGCACTGTACAAGGACGCACCGATCCTGATCCTGGACGAAGCCACGTCCGCCCTGGACACCGAGTCCGAGCGCCTGGTCCAGCAGGCTCTCCAACGCCTGATGGCGGGACGCACCACCCTGATCATTGCCCACCGGCTGTCCACCATCGAGCATGCGGACCGTGTCGTGGTCATGGAACAGGGTCGCATCGCCGAACAGGGCAGCCATGAGGAACTCATGGCCATGGACGGCCTGTATGCACGGCTGCAGCGCCACGGCTCCCTGACCGGCACCGAGGCGGATCAGAGCAGCACGATGTCGTAGTGCTCCTGGCCCATCGCGGATTCGCTCTGCAGCGAAACCGGCTTGCCGATGAAGTCGCTCAGCCCGGCCAGGTGTGTGCTTTCCTCATCGAGCAGCAGTTCGATCACTCGGGGTGAAGCCACCACCCGAAACTCGCGCGGATTGAACTGCCGCGCTTCGCGCAGGATCTCACGCAGGATGTCGTAGGCCACGCTGCGCGCGGTCTTCACATGCCCCCGGCCCTGGCAGGCCTCGCAGGGCTCGGTCAGGATGTGGGCCAGCGATTCGCGCGTGCGCTTGCGCGTCATCTCCACCAGGCCGAGCTGCGAGAAGCTGCCCACCATGGTCTTCACGCGGTCGCGGGCGAGCTGTTTGCGAAACTCGGCCAGCACCGCCTCGCGATGGTCTTCGCGCACCATGTCGATGAAATCGGCAATGATGATCCCCCCCAGATTGCGCAGGCGCAGCTGCCGCGCGATGGCCTGCGCGGCTTCGAGATTGGTCTTGAAGATGGTTTCGTCGAAACTGCGCGCACCGACAAAGCCGCCGGTATTGACGTCGACGGTGGTCAGCGCCTCGGTCTGCTCCACGATCAGATAGCCGCCCGACTTGAGTTCCACTCGGCGGCCCAGCGCGCGGGCGATCTCTTCATCGATGGAGAACAGGTCGAAAATGGGTCGCTCGCCCTTGTAATGCTGCAGCTTGGCCGCTGCCGCCGGCATGAATTCGCGGCCGAAAACCATCAGGGCATCAAACTGTTCGCGCGAGTCCAGTCGAATGACCTGGGTGGTATCACCCACCATGTCCCGCAGTACCCGCTGCAGCAGGTTGAGATCCTGGTGCAGCAAGGACAAGGGTGGCTGACGGACCGACGCATCCTTGATCCGCGCCCAGGCCTTGCGCAAGTAGGCCACGTCCTCGGCCAGTTCGGCGTCGCTGGCATCCTCGCCGTTGGTGCGCAGGATGAAGCCGCCGCCCGTCTCACCGGCCAGCGTCTGCAGGCGCGCACGCAACGACTCCCGCTGCGCGGTCGGGATCTTTTGCGAGACGCCGATGTGGTTGTCCTGCGGCAGGAACACCAGCAGGCGCCCGGCGATGCTGATCTGGGTGGACAGCCGGGCGCCCTTGGTGCCGATCGGGTCCTTGATCACCTGCACCAGCAGGACCTGACCTTCGAACACCTGCCGTTCGATCGGCAGGGCGCTCGCATTCGGCCGCGGCGCACCGGCGGTTTCGCCCTCGCCGGCACGGGTGCCAAAGGCAGTCATGAGATCGCCCACGTGCAGGAAGGCGGCGCGCTCCAGCCCGATATCGATGAAGGCCGACTGCATGCCGGGCAGCACGCGCACAACCTTGCCGAGGTAGACGTTGCCCACCAGCCCGCGCTCCAGCGCGCGCTCGACATGCAGCTCCTGCACCGCACCATGCTCGACCACGGCCACGCGGGTTTCCTGAGGCGACCAATTGATCAGAATTTCCTGCTGAGTCACACGTTGCCCCTGAAAAAGTATCCGGCGCAGATGCGGCCCAACTGCACGGCCAGGTCTACGCCTGGTTCAAGCCGGATCAGCAATTGAAACCCACCTCACGCAGCAGCGCTGCGGTCTCGAACACCGGCAGCCCCATGATGCCCGAGTAGCTGCCTGATATCCGCTCGATGAACGTGGCCGCCCGTCCCTGCACGCCATACGCGCCCGCCTTGCCCAGAGGTTCGCCGGTATCGACGTAGGCACGAATCTGTGACGGCGTGAGCGTGCTGAAACGCACCCGGGAATCGCTCAGCGCCTGCCTTCGCTTGCGGCCTGCTTGCACCGCTACTGCCGTCAGCACCCGATGCGTCTTGCCTGAAAGGGCTTGCAACATGTGGCGTGCCTCGGAGGCATCGCCCGGCTTGCCCAGAATGATGCGGCCCAGCGCCACGGTCGTGTCTGAACACAGCACCGGTGCAGGCGCGAGGCCTCGGCGCTTCATCCGTGCCACGGCAGCGTCCAGCTTCAGCGCCGTCACGCGGGCGACATAGGCCACCGGGCTCTCGCCGGGGTGGACGAGCTCGAGCGCCTCGGCGTCCTCGTCGGCATCAGGCAACAGCAGTTCGTGCTTCACGCCGATTTGCTCCAGCAATTGCCGCCGGCGCGGGCTTTGCGACGCAAGATAGATGAAGTCGCTCATGTCACTCACGATGGTAGGGATGGCTGGCATTGATCGACCATGCTCGGTACAACTGCTCGATCAGCAGCACACGGGCCATGGCATGGGGCAGCGTCAGGTCCGACAGCCGGATGCGCTCGTGGGCCGCCTGGCGAAAGGAGGGATCCAGGCCATCCGGGCCACCGATCACGAGGGCCACATCGTCGGCGCCGAGCTGCCAGGCCTTGAGTTTTGCGGCCAGCGCCACCGTGGTCAGCGAGGTGCCGCGCTCGTCGAGCGCCACGATGCGCGCGCCGCGCGGAATCGCCGCTTCGATGCGCGTGCGCTCGGCGGCGTACAGGGTGTCGAGGGTCTTGGAGCCGCGGGGCTCGGTCTTGACCGCCTTGAGCTCAACTTTCAACTCGGGCGGGAAGCGCTTCGCGTAATCATCCCAGGCTGTCTGCGCCCAGTCGGGCACGCGCTGCCCGACGGCCACGATCAGCAGCTTCATGGTGCGTGAAGATCAGGCCTTGCCGGAAGCCGGCTTCCTGGCGGGAGCCCGCTTGGTCGCGACGTTCTTGGCCGGCACCTTCTTGGCCGACGCGCGCTTGGCGGCAGCCGGGACCACCACTTTAGTCACTGCTGTTTTTGTAGCGACCGATGGCCGTTTGGCGATGGGATTAGCCGCTTTTTCTCCGGATTTCACGGTTTCGACCGATTGACGGCGGGTGGGTGAGGCCACGCTGGCCGGTCGGCGCGCGGCGGGCTTCGCGGGCGCCTTGGACGGGGTCTTTCCAGCCGCCTTTTCCGGGGCAGGCGCACCGCTGCGGGCCGGGCGGGTCGCAGCCTTCTTCTCTGCCGGCACTTCGGCCTTGACCAGCGGTCTGGCGGCGCCGAATTTCAGACGCACTGGCTTGTCACCCCAGATTTCTTCCAGGTTGTAGTAGGTGCGAATGGTGGGCTGCATGACGTGCGCCACAGCGGCGCCGCAGTCGACGATGATCCATTCCCCGTTTTCCTCGCCCTCGATGCGCGGCTTGGGAAAGCCGGCCTCGCGGACCTTGTCGCGCACGCTGGCCGCCAGAGCCTTGGTCTGCCGGTTGGACGTTCCGGAAGCCACGATCACCCTCTCAAACAGAGGCGACAGGTGCTCGGTGTCGAACACCTTGATGTCCTGGGCCTTCACGTCCTCCAGCCCATCGACGATGGCGCGCTGCAGTTTCTGGATGTCTTTCTTGCCGGAGGTGCTTGTTTCAGTCATGGAGCGAGGTAAAGGTGGTGTTGGTCAATATAGCGTGCAACGGCCGCGGGAACCAGATGGTCAATCCCGAGGCCGGCCGCGGCACGGGCGCGCACGTCGGTGGCGCTGAGGTTCATGAGGGGCAGCCGGAGTGGCTGGAAATGGCCATTTTCAACGGCCGAAACCGGAAATTCTGTGCCAGATTGGGCGCTTCCCAGCGTCGATGGGTCACGGGAAGCTATGGAAATTATAGCGGTTTCCAGGATCTCGCGCCAACGGTGCCAGGACGGCAGCGCAGCGGCCTGGTCGCCCCCGACGATCAGGAACAACTGCGCACCGGGGCTTTCGGCCTGCACCTCGGTCAGCGTGTCGATGGTGTAGGTGGGGCCGGGGCGCTGCAGCTCGCGCGCATCGACTTGAACCCGCGCGATGCCATCGAAGGCTAGCTGGGCCATCGCCAGCCGGTGTGCGGCCTCGCTGAGCACCCGCGCCTTGTGCCAGGCCTGCCCGGTCGGAAAGACCAGCAGCCGGTCCAGCGCCAGCTGCTCCAGCGCCGCCTTCACCAGCGCCACATGGGCGTTGTGCGGCGGATCGAACGCGCTGCCGAAGATGCCGATGCGCGGCCCAGCGCCCCTCAAATCCAGTCCTTGCGCACCAGGAAGTTTCGGTACAGGGCGTCCTCCGGCGTTCCGGGCGCGGGGGTGCGGTTGTAGGCCCAGCTCACCAGCGGCGGCATCGACAGCAGGATGGACTCGCTGCGTCCGCCCGACTGCAGGCCAAAATGCGTGCCGCGGTCCCAGACCAGGTTGAACTCGACGTAGCGGCCGCGCCGGTACAACTGGAACTCGCGCTCCCGCTCGCCAGATGCGGTGCCCTGGCGCCGCGCGACGATCGGCAGGTAGGCATCCAGGAACGCGTCGCCGACCGAGCGGATCATGGCAAAGCCGTTCTCGAAGCCGCCCTCGGAAAAGTCGTCGAAGAACACGCCGCCGATGCCGCGCTGCTCGCCCCGGTGCTTGAGGTAGAAGTACTCGTCGCACCAGGTCTTGAATCGGGGGTATTTGTCCGCGCCGAACGGCGCCAGGGCACCCCGGCACACGGTGTGGAAATGCACCGCGTCTTCCTCGAAGCCGTAGTAGGGCGTGAGATCCATGCCCCCACCGAACCAGCACACCGGCGCCTGCCCGCTGGCGGTGGCCGCGATCATGCGCACGTTCATGTGCACCGTGGGCACGTAGGGGTTGCGCGGGTGGAACACCAGCGACACGCCCATGGCCTCGAAGGGTGCGCCCGCGAGCTCCGGGCGGTGCTGCGTGGCCGAAGGCGGCAACCGGGGGCCGCTCACATGCGAGAACCCGCAACCGGCGCGCTCGAACACCGGCCCGCCCTCCAGGATGCGGGTGATGCCGTTGCCTTGCAGCGCCTCGCCCGGGGCCTTGGTCCAGGCATCCTGCACAAACGGCGTGCCGTCGATGGCCTCGATGGCGGTGGTGATGCGGGTTTGCAGGTCCTGCAGGTAGGCCCGTACCGAATCAGTCTGTGTGGTCATTCGTTGCGCCCCATCGCCTTGATGGCCCGATACCCGATATCACGCCGGTACTGCATGCCGTCGAAATGAATGCCGCGCGCCACGTCATAGGCCCGCTGCTGCGCCTGCTTCACCGAATCCGCCAGTGCCGTCACGCAGAGCACGCGGCCGCCAGCGCTCAGGACCACGCCGTCTTTCTCCACCGTGCCGGCATGGAACACCATCGCGTCGTCGCTGTCCTTGGGCAGCCCGTTGATGGCGTCGCCCTTGCGCGGGTTCATCGGATAGCCCGCGGCGGCGACCACCACGCCCAGCGCCGGGCGACGATCCCACTCCAGCTCCATGGTGTCCAGCTGGCCGGCGGTCGCTGCCAGCATCACCTCCAGCAGGTCGGTCTTGAGCCGCATCATGATCGGCTGCGTTTCCGGGTCGCCCATGCGGCAGTTGAACTCCAGCGTCTTCGGGTGTCCGGCCGCATCGATCATCAGGCCGGCATACAGGAAGCCGGTGAAGGGGATGCCGTCTTTTTCCATGCCGCGGATCGTCGGCAGGATGATTTCGCGCATGGCACGTGCGTGCACCTCGGCGGTCACCACTGGTGCGGGCGAATAGGCGCCCATGCCGCCCGTGTTGGGGCCTTCGTCGCCATCAAGCAGGCGCTTGTGGTCCTGGCTGGTGGCCATCGTGGCCACATTCTTGCCGTCGCACATCACGATGAAGCTGGCCTCCTCTCCCTGCAGGAACTCCTCGATCACCACCCGCGCGCCGCCTTCGTTGTGGCTCACGCCCAGGGTGTTGTCAACCAGCATGAAATCGATCGCCTCGTGCGCTTCGGCCAGCGACATCGCCACCACCACCCCTTTGCCGGCCGCCAGGCCGTCGGCCTTGACCACGATGGGCGCACCCATGCGGTCCACATAAGCATGGGCCGCCG
>ERZ795062.2351-NODE-2351-length-12459-cov-6.589890_pt1 | contig 12459 bp, 10 predicted proteins | sample MGYA00375146_ERZ795062 | MGnify/ENA primary metagenome ERZ795062 (study PRJEB30191, sample SAMN05720281) | activated sludge metagenome | isolation source: Anaerobic digester | place: USA | collected 2015-07-16 ... | reverse complement strand
AAAACTGCACCTTAATGGGTTGGCGGGGATGTCCAACTTTTCGGGTGCAGTTCAAAGTTTTCAGACAGGCATTTTGTATGGTTGAATCACATACATAAGCGATAGAGGATTACTCCAAGAGTTGTTTCAGACAGGCTTCCTGGGAGCGCGGGCGGCTCGCCCGCATTTGTTCGCAGGACAAATTAAAAGGCGCAAAATCTCAGCATTGTCTGAATCTCAGCTGCTAATGCAAGCGTGCCGCTTGCCTGCGGGCGAGCCGCCCGCGCTCCCGGCTCAAGCCATAAAAATCGCGCCGATCAATCCGCACAGAATCAGAGCGAAGGAAGGGGCGGCGGTGAGCATAAAACCGAATGCGCGCTTGTTGGGATCGGCGGTGTAAGAGCGCCAGTAAACCACGCGGCCGATCAAATAAACCAAGCCCAGCAGCGCCACAAAACCCTCCGACCAATATTCGGCGGCGATAAACAGCGCGGGCAGGAAGATGACCAGTTGCTCCAGCGTATTGTTTTGCACGCGGAAAATGCGTTCGAAATGCTCGTCGCCGGTCATTCTCGGTGCCGGAACATTATATTGCGAGCGGGCGCGGGCGACTAAAAAGCCGAAGAAAAAATATTGCATCAGCGCCAGCAGCGCGACAAGATGAACCCCGTTCATGGCGATTCCTTTTGGTTAATTTCAACTATTGATTAATCTTTAAACGCCTGATGGCAGCTTTTGCAGTTTTGTGCCATCTGGTGATAGGCCGTTTTTACCGCATCATATTGACCACTTTTTGCCGCTTGATCCAAAGCCGCGGCCGACTGGTTAAACTTTTGAATAGCCGCCTGAAACTCTTGCGGTTTGCTCCACACCGCCGCGGCTGCTTCCGAATCGCTGTCTTGGCTGTTGGCTTTGAAATGCGGCCACGGCTGGCTGGCGGTATCGTTCAAGCGCGCGGCCAGTGCGGCAAAATCCTGGGCGGGAAAGGATTGGGCATCACTGCTTTTGATGATGTTGCCCATCTGTTTGTTCAAGCCGCGCCATTCTTTCATGTATTGTTGGCGTGCTTTCACATCGCCCGCATCGGCGTGTACTAAGCCGGCTGTGAGGGTAACAGTCAGTATCCAAAAGTATTTTTTCATTGCGTTTCTCCTACGTTGTTTTATCTTTTCAGACAGGCATTCTGAAATGCCTGTCTGAAAAACTTACAGCGTGCGTTCCAACAGGTTCAACATATTCTGCCAACTGGTTTTGGCGGCTGCTTCATCATAATGCAGCGCATCAAACTGGTTTTTGATGCCGTTGGCGGTGGCCTGCGGGTTGGTGAAACCGTGTCGTGCGTCGGGGAAAGTATCGATATGGTAGTTTGCCTTGGCTTTGTCCATTTCCGCTGTAAACGCTTCTAATACTTCCGGCGGTACCAGTGGGTCTTTACCGCCGGTGGCCAGCAGCAATTCGCCTTTTACCATGCCTTCGGCAGCGGGGGTAGCGGTTTCGAGCAGGCCGTGGAAGCTGGCGACAGCCTTCAGCGGTACGCCGCGACGTGCCATATCAAGTACCACTCTGCCGCCGAAACAGAAACCGATCGCGCCGATATTGAGCGCATTCACTTCCGACTGCGCTTGCAAGGTTTCCAATGCCAAGCGGGTGCGTTCGTTCAGTTTTTCCGGCGCTTCCAGCAGGGCAGTCATATTGGCGGATGCCACCGAAGCCTCGTCGGTTAACTGCGCGTCGCCGTACAAATCCATTGCCAGCGCGGCATAACCGGCCTCGGCCAGCCGTTCGGCACTTTTCTTGGCGTGTTCGCTCAAACCCCACCATTCAGGGGCGACCAAAATGCCGGACAATTCATGCGGTGCATTGGCCGGGCAGGCGAAATGGCTTTTTAAGGTAATGCCATCGGAAGTGGTGTATTCAATCGTGCGGGTGGTAATGCTCATAGCGGTCTCCTAAATGGGTTCGAGGGCGACAACTGCCTGTTTGGAATACTTGATTGTAGGTGCTATCCGACAAAATGGCTATAATTGGGGCGTAAAAGATTCAAAACAAAAGAAAGGTTTCGCCATGTATCAGCCCATTCAAACCCTGCCCGCAGGCGCGCTCGACATCGTCGGCGACGTACACGGTGAATGGCAGGCGCTGCAAAACCTGCTGCATCATTTGGGCTACGACGGCGAAGGCAATCACCCGCAGAGCAGGAAGCTGGTGTTTGTCGGCGACTTGTGCGACCGCGGTCCCGAAAGCCCGGCTGTACTCGCTTGGTTCAAACGCGCTTATGAAGCAGGGAATGCGCTCGCGGTGTTGGGCAACCATGAATTAAACGCCATCATCGGCGACCCCAAAGACGGTTCCGGCTGGTTTTTCCCCGAACGCGCCGCCAAAGACGGCCGTTTTTATGCGCCTTGGCAAACACTGGCCGAGGGCGAACACGAAGCGCTGATTGCTTGGCTGTCGCAACTGCCGATTATCTTGCAACGCAGCGACCTGCGCATCGTGCACGCCGCTTGGATCAGCGATTCCGTGCAGGCACTGCAACAAGGCATACGCGGCGGCGTAGCGGAAAGCTACCAACGCTGGGATGAAGATTTACATCGCGAAGTGGGCACGCAAAGCTGGTATGCCGACTATCTGCACGAACAGCAACGCCATGCGCAAGCACTGGAAAATCCGCACGAAGCGCCGCCATTCATGCCCGCCACCGCCCACTTCGAATTGCGCCGCAGCCAGCAACATCCGATTCGTACCCTCACCAGTGGCGCCGAACGGATGTTGGCAGAACCCTTCTTTGCCGGTGGCCGTTGGCGCTTCAGCGGCCGCTCCGCCTGGTGGAACCACTATACCGACGACGCGGCGGTGGTGGTCGGCCATTATTGGCGTAGTTGGAACGGCAAGCCTGCGGTTTCCTCGCGCGAAGCGCTGTTTCCCGAGGCCGCCAACCGCTGGCTGGGCGCACGACGTAATGTATTCTGCATCGACTTTTCGGTAGGTGCACGCTGGCGCGACCGCCAAGCCAAGCCGCCGGTTGAGCCCGAGCAATCCCGCTTCCGCTTGGCCGCTTTGCGTTGGCCGGAAAAAACGCTGGTGTTTGATAATGGCGAAACGGCAGAAACCGTGGCGTGAAAATGGCTGATAACACAATGCCTGTCTGAAAACCATGTTGTGAGTTTTCAGACAGGCATTGTGTTATAGCGAAAGTAATAAAGAATTGATACAAGGCAGCGAGCTGCAGACAGTACATAGAGTACGGCAAAGCGAGATAACGCCGTATCAGTTTTTTAGTGCTTTCGCTATATCTCAAAAAGTTAAATTGAGTGCCCTTATCGGCGGCGGCATACCATTTGGAAGACCTGCCAGAACACACAGAATGCACCGACAATAAACACCAGATCGCCAAGGGTACGGATCCAACGCAGTGTTTGCAGGAAATCCTGCTGCATAAAGCCTTCGCTGCGTGCGTACCACAGCCCTTCGGTGATGCTGGCATGAGCCTGATAAATACCGATGGGCAACAGGCTGGTGACAATCATCAACACCAAGCCGCCGTTGAGCGACCAGAAACCGATTTTCATCAGCCGGTCATTAAACGGGGCGTCGGGATGCAGATAGCGGGCGATGAGCAGAACAAAACCCAGGGCCAGAAAGCCGTAAACACCGAATAGCGCCGCATGGGCGTGCACCGCAGTGGTGTTCAGCCCTTGAATGTAATACAAGGAAATCGGTGGGTTAATCATGAAACCAAACACGCCCGCACCCAGCATATTCCAGAACGCCACCGCCACAAAACAGCGTACCGGCCAAGCCAAGCGCTGCATCCACGGGGTTTGGTGCTGCATGCGCCAGTGTTCCCATCCTTCATAACCCAACACAATCAAAGGAACCACTTCCAAGGCGGAGAATGATGCACCGATGGCCATCACCGGCGTGGTGGTGCCGGAAAAATAAAGGTGGTGGAAGGTACCCGGAATGCCGCCCACCAGAAACAGCGAGGCGGAAGCCAATGCCGATGCGGTGGCCAAGCGTTTCGATACCAAGCCCAGATTGACAAAAATAAACGCCAAGGCTGCGGTAGCAAATACTTCAAAGAATCCTTCTACCCACAAATGCACCACCCACCAACGCCAGTATTCCATTACCGACAAATGGGTGCGTTCTCCATAAAACAGGCCGGAACCGTAAAACAGGCCGACAGCCAATACCGAAGCGGTAAACAGCGCCAACAGGTTTTTATCGCCCGGTTGTTTGAATGCGCTCACGATGCCGCGCATCATCAAAACCAGCCAGAACAGAATGCCGGCATATTTCAGAATTTGCCAGAAACGTCCCAAGTCAATAAATTCATACCCTTGATGGCCAAACCAGAAATTCAGGTGTGCCGGTATGTGGTGTGCCAGCGCCAAGTAGTTGCCGGTAAACGAGCCGAGTACCACGGCCACCAAAGCCCAAAACAGGATATCTACCCCCAGCTTTTGCCATTTCGGGTCTTTGCCGCCATTGATGATTGGCGCCAGAAACAAGCCGGCCGCCAAAAAAGCGGTGGCAATCCAAAACAGCGCGGTTTGGATGTGCCAAGTGCGCACCAAGGCATAAGGCAGATATTGGGAAACATCAATACCGTAAAACTTTTGTCCTTCTACGGTGTAGTGTGCGGTAAAACCGCCCAGCAAAACTTGGGCGACAAACAAAGCCACCACCAAAAACAAGTATTTGCCCAGCGCTTTTTGCGAAGGCGTCAACGCCAGTTTGGTTAAAGGATCTTGCTCGGGTGTGGCATCCGCATGTTCTTCTTTGGAACGCAAAAACGCCCAGCCCCATACCAGAAAACCGATACCGGCAATCAAGAACACAATACTGGCGACCGACCACAACACATTTTCGGTAGTGGGAACATTATTGATTAAAGGTTCATGCGGCCAGTTGTTGGTGTAGGTGGCATGGCCGTTCGGGCGCTCGGTGGCGGCAGACCAGGCTGTCCAGAAAAAGAAATGATTCAAATGATCACGCGCCTTGGCATCCGGCAGCGTGTTGTCTTTCATGGCAAAGCTTTCCCGCGAACGCTTTAAAGCCGGATCATCACCGTACAAAGCATGATAATAGCGCCCGGTTTGTGCGATGGCCGCTACCCGGTCGGCAGATAGGATAACTTTGCCTTCTGCATTCACCCGATTGTTGCGGTATTCTTTTGCCAATTCCGCTTTTAACACCGCCTGCCGGGTTTCATCTAATTCGGCAAACGGTTTGCCGTCTGTTTTCTGTGCCCGGATGTCCAGCCAGGCCACCAATTCGCGGTGTAGCCAGTCGGCTGTCCAGTCCGGTGCTTGATAGGCGCCGTGCCCCCAAACTGATCCCAATTGCATACCGCCGGTCGTTTGCCAAGCCGATTGGCCTTGCAGAATATCGTCGCGGGTGATGATCGTTTGGCCGTCTGCTGTTACATACTGCTCCGGAATCGGCGGAGCCTGTTTGTATACTTCTGTGCCGTAATAGCCGAGGATGCCGAAGGTCACCACCAGCACGGCCATCAGCGTATACCAGAGTTTTTTATATTGTCCCATGGTTTGCTCTCATTGATGGATGGTTGTGTAAATAGATTTTAACATTCATTTTATATGAATATTAAATGAATGTTAGCATAGCTTATGGGCAGCCGCAAATAGGCTTTTAAAAGAAGGGTATGGTAAGAAGTAGGGAGAAAGATAAAAAATGCCTGTCTGAAAAAAACTTTCAGACAGGCATTTTGCTTATTTGGAGGGGAAAACAAAATGAATCAGCGGGATTTTGCCGAGCGATTAGGAATATCTTCCCAAGTTTTCAAAATCATCGGCAGCAGAAACCACAGTAGCGTAAATAATGCATAGAAATACAGTAACAAAAACACGGGAGACCCCAAAATAGGTTGTGGGTTGGGCGGTTGGATGCGGGCAATCTTAGGTTGATCAATTAAATAACGGACGGTAAGCGTTTGCCCGCTATTCAAAATTTCCTGTTCTACCCGCGAAATCTCTTCGCTGTAAAGCATCACTGGTTGCCCTTGCCGGGTAATAAACTGAAGGTGTGCTTCCAAGCAATCCCCGCAACAATTTTTAACCGGGCGTATTTCCCCTACCAGTTTTGCCTGTGCCAGCTCGCCGGCTTGTTTTTCAAACCAGCGCCAATCAATGTAGTTTTGATAAAGAACCACGGTGGCCGTAATGGCAAATAGCACAATCAGGCTACGCAGAAGAAACAAAACGATTTTCATGGATTGATTAACTAATGGTTTTAATGGATAAGTTTCTTAGGTTGAGGGAAGTTGATCTTACCTAACAAAATGCCTGTCTGAAAAATTTTTCAGACAGGCATTGTGCAACTTAGATTAAACCTTAATCAACCTGAGCAATCGTTACCGGCAGATTGCGAATCGCTGCCAACGAGCCGTCGGCTTGGGTCATCTGGCTGCGGAATTTAGCCATATTGATGCTTTCCATCTGGCGGGTCGGCAGGGCAACGGTGGCCGGGTTCACGTGCTGGCCGTTGAGGCGGGCTTCGTAGTGCAGGTGCGGGCCGGTGGAGCGGCCGGTGCTGCCGACGTAGCCGATGATGTCGCCAGCTTTTACGCTGCCGCCGATCGGCGCGTAGGCACTCATGTGGGGGTACAGGGTTTCCACGCCGTTGGTGTGTTGCAGCATCACGGTGTTACCGTAGCCACCTTTCCAGCCGCGGAAGGTTACGTTGCCATCGGCCGGTGCGCGAATCGGCGTACCTTCAGGCGCGGCATAGTCGATACCGGTGTGCATTCTGATCGAGCCGAGCACCGGATGCACGCGCGTGCCGTAAGGTGAAGAAATACGAGAATATTCAACCGGTTGTACGTTAAACGCATTCATTTGTTTGAATGGTTTGCCGTTGGCATCGTAGTAGCTGCCGCCTTCGTCGCCGGTGCTGTAGAGATAGGCTTTGTAGTCTTTACCGCCGGTAATCACTTCAGCGGCGATGATGTCGCCGGTGGCCATTTCCTGGCCGCGGAAGTACATGGTGTTGAACAGCAGGCGGATTTGGTCGCCCGGTTTCAGGGTATCGATGTTGAATCGGTCGCTGAAAATATCGCGCAGCGATTCGCGCAACTCAATGCCCACACCAGCTTGCGCCAGCGCGCCTTGGGCGGAAGTGCGTACCACTACCGAGCGCAGGGTCGGCATGGTTTGCATGGAAACTTCGGAAGAAGAAGCCTGCCATTTGCCGTTGATTTTTTGGATGGCCAACAGGTTAAGTTCACCGTTGTCGTTGTCATCGAAGAACTGAATATCGGTGGCATCACCGGTAGAATCGATGCGCACGCTCACCGATTGGCCGGCACGCAAAGGTTTGGGGTTTTTGGCGGCGGCACTCTTAATGCTTTCTTGGGGCACGTTCAAGCGGGTGAGCACATCAGCCAGATTGTCACCGGCTTGTACGGTTTCTTCAGTCCAATAGCTGCTTTGGAAGGTTTCATTTTTCACAAATACCGCCGGTAATTCCTGTACTACGCGATCGGCTTGGAACGGGGTTTTCGGCAAAGGCTCGTTAACCGCATAAGCAGTCATCACCGCCGATACCGGCAGCAGGAAGCCCAGCACCGACCAGCGAACCGGGCGGTGGAGTGATTTTTTCTTGGGGGTAGGTTTCGTCACGATTGTAGTTGTCCTAAATCAAGCACCCGCGGTTTACTTGGCTGCAAACATGCTGCCAATAGGTTGACTCGGCGGGGTAGGATTTATCTTAAAACGCCGTCGGACGACGCTGTATTCTCAATGAACCGTCGGCGGTTTTGCAGGCCGAATGAAGATAATCCGGCGGGCAAAATCAAGCGCCCGGTTTCTTGTTTCTTTAGTTATCAAGTTTGGTATGTGCCGTTATTATCGGCGTGAATCCGAATGAAGACACTAGGGTTTTCCCTTTTTTACTTTTTTTAGTATTTTACCATAAATACAGGCAACTAGCGGCAAAACGGCGGAAAAACCTTCGGGGGAGAGCGGGAAATGACGTAAAATAAGGGCTTCCCAGCCTCCTGCTTTTTGTGTGCCATGAATCTAACTTTGGCTCTGCCCGCCCTCAATTGGGGCGACGAAACCCGCCTGCCGCCGCTTGATGTACCTGCGCTGAACCAATTGTTGCGCTTTGGTCGCTTTAGCGCCGCGCCGCAAAACAGCGCCGCTTTTTTTGCCGACTATTTGTGGCAGGGCAGCTTGCTTGCATTGGCCAAACAAGTTTTGTCGATACCGGCGGAGCAACCCGCAGTATTCGCCAGCCCGGTGTGGCAACAGATGGGCATGCACCGCATGAGTATGCTTGGCGGCAGCGAAATCGGTATCAGCGCCGCAGAAGCGGCTGAGTTGTGCGAGGGATTAAATCAGTTTTATGCGGACGACGGCTGGCGTTTTCAGGTTTACCGCCCCGACTTGTGGCTGCTATGCCTGTCTGAAACCGCCGATTGGCAAGCCGAGCCGGTGTTGGATGTATTGGGCGAAGTGGACGGCACCATGCGCGCGCAAGGCGACGGCAGCCGCGCTTGGCTGTCGGCGCAAACTGAAATCCAGATGTGGCTGCACAACCATGCGCTGAACGCCGCGCGCACCGCAGCGGGGCAGCCCGCCATCAACGGCGTATGGCTGTGGCGCGATGGGGTCGGCACAACGGCAAACACACCGCTGCTCGCCAGCGACAGCGCTTGGGCGGATGCCTACCCCGGCGCTCGCACCGACGCCCCTTACGACTACGCCGCTTGGTGTGCCATCGCGGCAGAACAGGGTGCCGACAGCGGTGTGATTTTTCTCGACGATTTATTGCCCGCCGCCCACACTGCCGACGTATGGGCGTATCAACAAACGCTGCAAGCTTGGGACGAGCGATTTTTCGCGCCGATTTGGCAAGACTTGCGCAGCGGCCGTTTAAAACAGTTTACCCTTGCCACCGACGGTGCCGAAGGCGGCCGCCTGCACTTATCCGCCAAAGCAGGGCGCGCGTTTTGGAAACGGCAGCGGGAGTTTCAGGGGAAATTGGGCGGTTGAACAAGCCCGTTTCAGACAGGCATAGCTGGGAGCGCGGGCGGCTCGCCCGCATTTGCCCGTAGGGCAAACTAAGCGCTATTTGAATTTCAAGCGTGGATGCAAGCGTACCGCTTGCCTGCGGGCGAGCCGCCCGCACTCCCAGCGGAGTGAATCCGACATTTTCAGCGCGTTGGGCATCTTGTCGGATACGAGTATCCGACCTACTTTTCAGACAGGCATAGTAGGTGTGTGGCGTAGCCACGCACGCGGTTCCCAAGCTTCAAACAACGCGTGCGTGCGTACCGCACCCCCCCTGTCATCATAATAAAACCACACATTCAAGGAAAACCGATGTTTACTGCCGACGATTTAGGCAAACTGATTTTATTGAGCTATTGGGGGCCGATGTTGCTGCTGATGGCGTTTGCGTTGTGGGCGGTATGGAAATGGTTGCCGTTTGGCAAAGCGGCGAAAGCGGTAGCTGCGCTGGCGGTGTTGGTAGCGGTTCCCGCGCTGTTTATCCTGCCGCTGTTTCAGGTGGTTAAAGCAGACAAGAAAAAGGAAGATGAATACCAGCAGCGTTACCAGGCGGCCAAGGCGGTGTTTGACCGGCAGTGCCAAAACGCAGGCGAGAAGATTTACCGGACGGTGGACAATGTGGAAGGGATTATGCTGTTGAGGGTGCGGGAGAAATACTTAAATAAAAATGGCTATGATCCTATGTGGGATGATGCGGCGGCATTAAGCGGTTCTTTTCCAACTGATGGAGTAGAAGAATATTATATTAATGATTTTTTACAATTCAGTACAGGGAGAGGATTGGCTGTTGAGGGCAATTTGTTGCCACATAACAAATATCTACCACGTTACCGCTATGTGGATGTGTTACAGCCAGATGGCAAATCGGTTATCCGCTATCGTGGTGGTTGGGATATTGGAAGAAAACCACTGAATGAAGAAGCCAATCCCAAGCAGCCTGCCCGTTATGCGTTTACTTATGAAAACAATGTTGATCCCGAATTAAGAAAACTTTGGATCGCCGGTACCACTTTGAAAGTGCTGGATTTGAAAACTGGTGAATTGCTGGCAGAAAAAACAGTTTATGCTTTTGAGACAAAATTTGGGGGTACAGCAAACCATACTACCCCTTGGAGCTTGGCGATTAAATGCCCAAGTGATAGAAGCTTACAACTTTCACGTTATTTTGTTGAACGTGTGTTAAAACCCAAACCCGATACCCAACAAGCAAGCGGTTCGGTAAAACCTTAAATCTGATGCGGCAAACACACGATATGCCTGTCTGAAAAACTACCGCAAGATTACCCCGATTATTCCACGCCACACCTTTAAAAAACTCAGAAACCGAATGTCTAATAAAATCCAAATCCGATCCTACAACCCCGACGACTGCCGCACGCTGATGGCGGCGGGTGCCGACCCTTTGCTGGCGCGTTTGCTGGCCGCGCGTGCGGTGGCCGAGCCGCATCAGTTGGCCGACAAGCTTTCCGGCCTGATTCCGTTTGGCGAACTGAAAGACTGCGAAGCGGCGGCGGCGCGTTTGGCCGATGCGGTGGCGCGGCGGGAACGTATTCTGATTGTGGCCGACTACGATGCCGACGGCGCCACGGCTTGCGCGGTGGCGGTAAAAGGTTTGCAGAGCATGGGCGCGGTGGTGGATTTTCTGGTGCCCAACCGCTTCGAGCACGGCTACGGCTTAACGCCGGAGCTGGCGGAAATGGCCGCCCGCCAAGGTGCGCAGGTGTTGATGACGGTGGACAACGGCATCGCCAGCCTGGCCGGGGTGGCGCGCGCGCAGGCTTTGGGCTTGGAAGTGATTGTGACCGACCACCACCTGCCCGCCGAGCAGGTGCCCGATTGCCTGATTGTGAACCCCAACCAGCACGGCTGCGGTTTTGCCAGCAAAAGCCTGGCCGGGGTGGGGGTGATTTTTTATGTGTTGATGGCGCTGCGTGCCGAATTGCGCGCGCGCGGGGCGTTTTCAGACAGGCCTGAACCGAATCTCGGCGAATTGCTGGATTTGGTGGCGCTGGGCACGGTGGCCGATGTGGTGGGGCTGGACTACAACAACCGCATTCTGGTGTCGCAAGGCTTGAAGCGGATGCGTTCGGGCAAGATGCGGCCGGGCATCCGCGCTTTGTTTAAAGTGGCGCGACGCGACTGGCGCAAGGCGCAGCCTTTCGATATGGGCTTTGCGCTGGGGCCGCGCATCAATGCGGCGGGTCGTTTGGACGATATGTCGGTCGGCATCGCCTGCCTGCTGGCGGATGACGATGAAACCGCCGAAGCGCTGGCCGCGCAGTTAAACGATTTGAACATCGAGCGGCGCGAAATCGAGCAATCGATGCTGCAAGACGCGTTAAACGGTTTTCCCGAAGTGTTGCCGAGCGGGCAGACCACGGTGGTGGCCTATCGCGACGACTTCCATCAAGGCGTGGTCGGCATCGTCGCCAGCCGCCTGAAAGAGCGGTTTTACCGCCCAACCATTGTATTTGCCCCGGCGGACAACGGCGAAGTGCGCGGCTCCGGCCGTTCTATCCCCAAGCTGCACCTGCGCGACGCGCTGGATTTGGTGGCCAAACGCCATCCCGATTTGATTTTGAAGTTCGGCGGCCACGCGATGGCGGCGGGCTTGAGCATACGCGAAGAAAATCTCGCCGCGTTTCAGACCGCCTTCGAGCAAACCGTGCGCGAATTGGTGTGCGAAGAAGATTTGTCGCAAACCTATATCACCGACGGCAGCCTCGCCCCGGCCGACATCACGCTGGAACGCGCGCAGACGCTGGCTTTGCAGGTGTGGGGGCAGGGCTTCGCACCACCGAGTTTTACCGATGAATTTGCGGTGATCCGCCAGCAGCCGATGGGGGTGGCGCATAAAAAAGTGTGGCTGCAAAAAGATGGTTTTGAATTTGAAGCGATGTTCTGGCGCTGTACCGAAACCATCCCCGAACGCATCCGCACGGTGTACCGGCCGGTGGCCAATGAATGGCGCAATAATATCGAGCTGCAATTGTATATTGATTATTGGGAAGCGGCTTGATGGGGGTTGGGAGCGCGGGCGGCTCGCCCGCATTGACCGAAACGGTCAAATCAAACGCTTAATGCAAGCGTAATGCTTGCTTGCGGGCGAGCCGCCCGCGCTCCCAGGGTGTTCTCTCTCCCCCAAGCACCCCCATCCTAACCTTCCCCCGCAGGGGCGGGGGAAGGAACAGGTTACTGATGGAATAAACGGTAGTTGAAATAATCATTTTTTAAAGATTCTAAATGCCTGTCTGAAAATGAACGAAGTGAGTTTCTGCGAAGCTATAAAAATCTTTCAGACAGGCATTCTAACCTTTTAAGCAAATAACTTAGTGACAGCATCGTCATACTCGGGCTTGACCCGAGTATCTTGATTCTCAAGGGAAACGGGAGATGCTCGGGTCAAGCCCGAGCATGACGAAGGTGGTTGTTTTTAAGT